>Ga0315273_10003659_pt1 | contig 18566 bp, 9 predicted proteins | sample YL17G02_0_MG_FD_205753 | JGI IMG/M metagenome (GOLD analysis project Ga0315273, IMG submission 205753) | Sediment microbial communities from Yellowstone Lake, YNP, Wyoming, USA - YL17G02_0 | ecosystem: Environmental > Aquatic > Freshwater > Lake > Sediment | place: USA: Wyoming | collected...
CGCCGCTGGACCTGGCGGTGGTCATGCCCGCCGTCGGCCGGAGCTTCTACGGCGACACGGCCTTCGGGCACCGGTACTGGACGTTCGTGAGCGAGGAGCTGCCGGCCCTGGCCCGCTCGTTCTTCCCACTCTCGGCCGCACGCGCCGACACCTTTGTCGCCGGCCTCTCGATGGGCGGCTACGGAGCGTTCAAGCTCGCCCTGCGATGCCCCGAGAAGTTCGCCGCGGCCGCCAGCCTCTCCGGCGCGCTCGACATGGCCGGCCAGGCCAAGGCCGCCGAGAAGGAGTGGCGGACGGAGCTCGAGCGCGTCTTCGGCGACCTCGGCGCCCTGGCCGGCAACGACAACGACCTCCTGCACCTGGCGGCGAAGATCGCCCGCTCAACCGGCCCCCGCCCCGCCCTCTACCAATGGTGCGGCACCGGGGACTTCCTCTACCAGGACAACCTGCGGTTCCGCGACCACGCCCGGCGCGTCGGCCTGGCCCTGACGTACGAAGAAGGCCCCGGCACGCACGAGTGGAGTTACTGGGACCGGCAGATCCAGCGGGTGCTCGAGTGGCTTCCTCTGAAGAGGAATGACCAATGACCAAACCCCAATGACCAATGAAACTACAAACACTAATGACAAATGAGGCAAGCCGCAACGTTCCGTGATGTCGTGTCCGTACCGTTAGTCATTGGCGTTTGCCGCTTGATTGGTTATTGGTGCTTGGTCATTGATCATTCCCGGGTGCTTGGTCATTGGTCATTCCCGGGTGCTTGGGCGTTGGTCATTCCCGGGTGTTGGTGCCTGGTTATTGGTCATTCCCCGCCGTCGGAGCCGGGCCCTGGGGCATTCGGAATCGGCGCCGTTCTCAGGAAAAGGCGGTTGACCCTGGGTCCGGGCAGGTTATAATCACGTTCAGTGGAATGCGAACGTCGGGGCGTAGCGCAGCCTGGTTAGCGCACTTGCATGGGGTGCAAGGGGTCGGAGGTTCGAATCCTCTCGCCCCGACCAAAACGCAAAGAAGGCCCTTCGGCGAGCACGTCGAAGGGCTTTCTCTTTGTTGCGAGCGGACTTACGCTCAACCGCGGGTCGCGGGGGCGCTCGAGCATCTCAGCGAGGCATCTGGACTCACAAACCGCGGACCTGCATCTCCACTTCCTTGACCCGCCTGTTTGCAGCCGATAGGATGAAGCAGGCACCGAGGAGCAGCGCCATGCGACTCTGGGTCAATCTCATCTTCGATCCTGAATACAAGGGATACGTCGCTGACGTCCCGGAGCTCGCCGGCTGCATGAGCCAGGGCAAGACCCTCGAGCAGGCCCTGAAGAACGTCAAGAAGGCGATCCTCTTGTACCTGGAAACCACGCCGCGCAAGAAGCGCACCGTAACCAAGCCCGCCTGGTGACCACCGTGGAGGTGTGACGTGGGCCGACCGGCCGACATCTGTGGGCGCGCGGCCGTGGCGGGGGCCGGCCGGCGGCCCTTCCGGCCGCGACCCCGCACCGAGCGCGGTTCGATGCCGATGGGAGCGGCAAGCAGCGACGCAAGGAGGACGCCCCCTGACACAGACGGCCGATGTCGCACGTTGAGCCCCATCCACTGACTCCTGTTGCGGGTCGGGTTCGATATGTCGGCAGAGGTACAGATCTTGTTCCGTCAGGTTCCGCCCGCACTCGCCGCGTCGCATCCTGAACAAGATGGAGATGATGGCAAGGAGGCGCTCGTTGAACACCCGGTGGGTGCGCCACAAGTCATCGAGTATCTTCGCGTCACAGTCTAGGCGGGCCTGAATCGACCGCACCGACATTGCATTCCCCCTTTGTGCCGACAGCATGTCTTTTTGAATCGGCCGATATCCTATATGACCATCCTTCCGTTGTCAACCGGCGGCAGGAATTCGCCCAGGCGGTGACGGCATCGCGGGCCTGTTGCTTGTTTGGCCCGAGGTCGAGGTTCAGGCACCCGGTTTGACGCGGGGCCGGCTGCTGGCAGGAGAAGGAATACCGTGGTACACTGTCCGATAAGGAGAACAACGTGAAGGTCCCTGTCGCTACTGTGGCGTGGGTTCTCTCGCTGGCCATCGCGGGGCTCGCCGGGGCGCCGACGTCCCCGGAGGCCGGACCGGCCGCCAGGCCCGCGGACAAGAACCCGGGGCACCTGAAGATGGCGCTGGTCAACATGAAGTGCCTCTACTCGGACAGCGCCGATGCCGCCGCGAACAGGAAGAACATCCAGGCGAACCTGGACCGCCACCTGTACTTCGTTGACCAGGTGTCGGCCCAGGGCGCCGAGTTCGCGGGCTTCCCGGAACTGTCGATCAACGGTTATCATTTCAGCGCCAACATGACCTGGCTGAGCCTGACCGGCCCCGAGGTCAAGGCCCTCCGGCAGAAAGCGGTTGAGAGGGGCGTGTACATCAGCGCCGGCATCGCCGAGCAGGACGCCGACGGCAAGAGATGGAACACGCAGTTCGTCATCGGTGCCCAGGGCGAGATCGTCGGCTGGCACCACAAGATCTGGCTCACCAAGGAAAAGGGCTTCGTCGAGGCCGGCACCGATCACAACGTCTTGGCGGTCAAAGGCGTCAAGATGGGCATCTCCACCTGCGCCGATGGAACGGACCAGAAGAATCTCCAGGCCCTGGCGGACAGTGGCGCCCGGATCATCTACGGTCCGCACGCCAATACCACCGGCGGAACCACGGCCGGCTGGTACAAGTTCCGCGCCGCCTGGGGCGGGCCCGGCGGCTGGATTGCCCAACTGAAGGTCCATGCGGCCCTGCACAACCAGGCCGGCCTGTATGATCCCGAGTTCAAGCCGCCCGTGGCCGGCGATGCAAATTCCGGGTGGGCCGGCGGGGCCTGGTTCATCGGTCCGGACGGCCAGACTCTGGCCCAGATGCCGCCGTCCACGCAGAAGAGCGACAGCAGGGAATGCACGCTCATCTACAACATCCCCATCTCCAGCCGCTGACATTCAACCGTGTCGCCCTGGCTCCCGCCGGCGGGTGTTCCAAGAGTTTCGGGTGGGGCCTCTTGTGCTGTCACCCCGAGCACGGGCCACAGCGAGATTCCTCGACTCGCTTCGCTCGCTCGGAATGACATCGTGCTGCTTTGTGCGAGAAACTCCTGGCACACCCCCGCCGGCCTGCGCTACAGGAATTCCTTGACCCCCTCCCCCCCGCGCGTTAGAGTCGCGGGCCATGCGGGGACGAGAATCCCCGGCCGTTGGACAAGTCACCGGTTCTGACCATAACAGGAGCCAACGATCATGCGACACCACTCAAAGACCTCTCGCCGTTCGTTCCTCAAGCAACTGGGCGTGGCCGGCGTCGGCGCCGTGGCGCTGCCCTACATCGTGCCGTCGCACGCCGTCGGCGGCACCGCAGCCAACAGCAGACTGAACATCGGGATGCTGGCCTGCGGAGGCCGGAGTCGGCAGGACCTGCCCTCGTTCATCAACGAGAACGTCGTGGCGGTATGCGACGTGGATGCCAAGCAGGTCGCGCAGCTCAAGAAGGAAGCCGCCAAGCACGGGGAGCGGGGCGCGGCGATGGAGAACGTCAAGGTCTACGAGGACTACCGCAAACTGCTGGAGACGGAGAAGTCGGTGGACGCCGTGGTGATCGCGGCGGGCCAGCGCTGGCACGTGCCGATGAGCAAGGCGGCCATGCTGGCGGGCAAACACGTGTTCTGCGAGAAACCGCTCGCCCACACCGTGGCCGAGACCCGCGAGATCCGCGACATGGCCCGCCAGAGCAAGCTGGCGACGCAACTCGGGACGCAGGGCGGCGCGAGCGGAACGTTCCGGCGCAGCATGGAGGTCATCCAGGCGGGCGTGCTCGGCCCGATCCGCGAAGCGCACGCCTGGATCAACCGCAGTTTCCCGCCCAGCGCGGCGGTCGACATGAACGCCGACCCGATGCCCGAGGGCCTGAACTGGGACTTCTGGTGCGGACCCTCGAGGCTCCTGCCGTTCAAGCGCTACTACCTGGGCGGTTGCCTGGCGTGGGGCCGGTGGCTGGACTTCGGCGACGGCCACCTGGCCGACATGGGCGCGCACGGCCTCAACCTGCCGTGGCGGACGTTGAAACTCGGGGCGGTCCAGAAGGCCTCGGTCGAGATGGCCGAGCCGCTCAAGGACAGTTACCCGTCGGCGACGAAGTTCCGCTGGGACTTTGCCGCACGCGAGGGTTTCGGCCCGGTCTCGGTCTGGTGGCATGACGGCCCGAAGGCCGGCCCGCCGGAGGAACTGGCGAAGGAATTGCTGGCCACCTACAACAAGACGCCGGGCGACGGCGTCCTGTTCGCCGGCGAGAAAGGCATGCTCTTCTCCAACGCGTGGGGCGAAGGCGGCGTCGTCAAGCTCAAGGACGAGGCCAAGTTCCGCGGCGTGAACGACCACGAGGCCTGCAAGCCCGTTCCCGTCACCCTCCCGCGAGCCAGAGGGCACATGGAGGAATGGCTCACCGCCTGCAAGGGCGGCGCGCCGACGTTCCAGGGCTTCGCCATTGCCGCCGAGATCGCCGAGGTCGCGATGGTGGGCATGGTCGCCCTGCGCCTCGGCAAGCCGATCGAGTGGGACAGCGCCGCGCTGAAGGCCAAAGGCATGCCCGAGGCCGACCCGTGGATCCGCCCCGAGCAGCGCAAGAAGTGGCTGTAATACTACGACGCCGCTTGAACCCGTGCGCGGTGGGTCAGGCTATGCGTGTTTGGCGTGGGTGGCACGGTCACGCGCCGTTGCGTGGCCGTGCTTGCTCGCCCATGTGACCGTGCACGGCCACGCAACGGCGCGTGACCGTGCCACCCGGCAATCTCGTATCACGTTAAACACGTGCGGAGACCCGCCGCGCAAAGTGGCGTGGCCATGCCACCCCCCTGAGGCCTCGGCCACGCTACAGCGTCCAGCCCTCGCGGTACTGCCGCCGGACGTAGGCGTTGGCGTCCTTGTCGTTGGTCACTTCCATCTTTTCGCCGTCCCACAGCAGCTCGCGGTTGGGGAAGCGGATGGCCAGGTTCCCCATGAGCACGGTCTCGGCGAAGGGGCCGGAATAATCGAAGTTCGCGGACGACGGTTTGCCCGTCTTGCACGCCCGGACCCAGTCCTTCTCATGTCCCCCCTCGCCTCCCGGCACGCGCTCGAGCGTCTTGGAGGGCAGCGCGTACTCCTTCATCCGCGGTTCCGGGATGAGCCTCGGGCTCTTTCCATAACATCCACACATCAACAGACCCTTGTCTCCGATGAAGAGGACGCCGCCGTCGTCGTCGCCCATGCGGCGACCCTTCTCAAGGACCTCCGGGCGCGGCGGCATCATCCCGCCGTCCCACCAGGTCAGCTTGACCTCCGGCATGCCGTCGCGCGCCGGGAACTTGTAGCGCACGATGGTGGAGCGCGGATACTGCTCGTTCTTCGGCTCCGTCTTCTGCCACAGCCCTTTCCAGTAGGTCGAGATGCAGCCCTCGACGCCCACGGGGTACTTCAGCTTCAGCGCCCAGAACGCCGGGTCCATGATGTGGCAGCCCAAGTCGCCGAGCGAGCCGGTCCCGAAATCCCACCACGCCCGCCACGTGCCCGGATGATACGTGGGGTGGTAGGGGCGCATGGCGGCCGGGCCGATCCACAGGTCCCAGTCCAGCGTGGGCGGGACCGGCGGCGTCTCCTTCGGCCGCTCGACCTCGACGCTCTGCGGCCACACGGGCCGGTTGGTCCAGGCGTGCACTTCGCGCACCGGGCCGATGGCCCCGTCGCCGATCCACTCGCACGTCAGGCGGGCGCCGTCGCCGGAGTGCCCCTGGTTGCCCATCTGGGTCATGACCTTCTGCTTGCGGGCGGCCTCGGTCAGCACCCGCGCCTCGTAGACGCTGTGGGCCATCGGCTTCTGGACGTAGACGTGCTTGCCCCGCTGGATGGCCGCCAGGGCGATGACGGCGTGGGAGTGGTCGGGCGTCGCCACGATCACCGCGTCGATGTCTTTCTGCTGATCCAGCATGACGCGGAAATCCTTGTACGTCCTGGCCTTCGCGTACTTGCCGCAGGTCTTGGCGCCGTAGCCGCCCGCATCCACGTCGCACAGCGCGACGATGTTCTCGGCCTCACAGGCGGCCAGGTTGCTCCCGCCCATGCCGCCGACGCCCACGCCGGCGATGTTGAGCTTCTCGTTCGCCGACGGCTTGCCCTCGCCCCCGAGCACAGACCGCGGAACGATGGTCAGCGCCGCCACCGCCGCCGCGGCCTTGATGAGACGGCGGCGGCTCATCGTTCGACTCTCGTGCGCCATGTTTGCTCCTCCTTGCTTGCGCCCTTACTCGAACTTGACCTCGTAGTAGGCCGCCTTGTTCTCGCCGGTCATGGGAACGATGATCTTCCCGCCTTCCGCCTGCGGCGTCACCTCGGCCGCCTTGTAGCCGTAGGGCGATAGGGCCGTAACGGTGCACTTGCCGGTCCGCGCCAGCGCGACGGCGCCTTTGACGCCCTCGAGCAGCACCGGGGACTTGCCGATGGCGATCAGCCGCTGGCCGCCGCGGCTGTAGGCCATGTCGGTGTTGCGGCTGCGGCCCACCGCCGTGATGAGGATGTGCCGGCTCTCGCGGAGCGGTTTGCCGTCCCAGGAGGTCACGAGGACCGACGCGATGCGGTTGGAGGTCCGGATTTCGCAGTCCCCCAGTTTCACCGGCACGCCGGCCAGGAACCCGACGGCCGCCTGGGTCCGCGGCGTGTTGGCGGTAACGTAGCCCGCGCCGTAGTTCCAGTACAGTTCGCCGGTGGCCGCGCGGATCTCCTTTTTCTGCATGTCGATGTATTTCGCGAGGTCGATGGAGAAGTCGGGCTTCCCCTCCTTGGAGAACTCCAGGCCCGTCTTGCCGACGGCCGCGGCGTAGAAGGCCGCCAGGCTCTTCGCGTTGACCCCCTGCTCCGCCGACATCTCGTGCGGGCCCGAGACCTCGAACTTGATCGCCACGTCCTTGAGCGGCTGGCCGCTGAAGAGCCTGGCGTCGGAGAAGTTCCGCACGAAGACCTTCTCGCCCTCCTTCACGTCGCCCCGCCGGATCACCTGCGACAGGGCCGGGTACTGGCAGAGCGTCGACGGCTCGCCCACGGGCCACATCCACTTGAGGAACCGCGAGAAACCCCCGCCGCCGCCCTCCATCGCAAAATGGATCGGCGCGTCCCAGCCGTTCAGGCAGTTGCCGTAGAACGTCATCAGCGGCGGCGCCTCGAGACGCCACTGGTTCGGCAGCACGTTGGCCCACTCGCTGATCGTGTACGGCATGCCCAGGACGCGCTCCTGGCTGAGCTTCAGGATGCACTCGGGCTTCTTCAGGGCGCACTCGTCGTTGAACGGCAGGCCCGGCAGGATCTGCCAGCCGCCCGGTCCGCCGCCGTAGTAGTGATGCCGGTCGATGTAATCCATGCCCGGCACGTTCGAGTAGAGCTCCGGGTAGAAGCCGACGCCCACGCCGAACCAGCCCGTGCCGCAGATCGGCTGCTTGGCGCCGGCGGCGCGCAGGGCCTCCTTCGTCTTGTTGAAGTACGCGATGTTGAGGTCCGAGTAAAAGCGAAGCTGGTCGCCCGCGCGCGCCTGCTTCTCCTTCGGCACGTTGTTGAAGTTCCAGATGAGGAGGCGCTTGACCGAGCCGTCGGCGAGTTTTTCTTCGGGCGCCAGGTCCTTGCCCCACGCCTCCGCCAGTTTCTCCTGCGAGCCGTACTTCTTCAGGAGCCAGGCCGCCCACAGGCCGTCCAGCCGCTTCTTGTAGAACGGCGAGATGCCGTCGATCGTGTAGAAGAATGCCCCGTCCTCATTGGTGACCTCAATCTGGCAGATCGCCGGGTCCTCGCCGTAGGCCTTGTTGTCGCGGTACGGGTTCTTGTGCGTCAGGATGGCCTTCTGGAGGTCGATGTTGAGCTGCATCACCTTGGCGTCGAAGAAGGCCGTGCCGACAGTGTCGAAGACCGGGTCCTCGCCCGGTTTGCGGGTGCGCTTGGCCTTCTCGTCGGCGTACGCGACGGACTCGTCGAACCCGTCGATGCCGTCCCCCTTCTTCGCCTTGCGGTACCAGAGCATCGTCAGGCGGCTGTAGATGCCGCGCTTCGCCAGCTCCGCGACCAGGTAGTCGAGCTGGTCCATCACCTTCGCGTTGAGGTGGCCGCTGTCGGGCCGGCTCCAGTCGACCGCCGAGCCCGCCTCCGGGCCGGTCACCAGGTGCCCGATGCGGACCATGTTGAAGCCGTACTTGGCGAGCCACCGCGCCTCGTACTCAGACTCTTTCTTGTCGCGCGGGGTGCCCTGCATCGTGGCCACGAGGTGCACGGGCGTCCCGTCCTCGAAGACCCAGCGGCCGTCGGCCGTCTTCATGAAACCGTGCTTGCCGGCCGGGGCGTCGAGCGCCGCCGCCTGGTCGATCGGCGAGTCCTCGAACTTGTCGGGCGCCACCTCGACCGGGAACCACTGGCTCTTGTCGAGCGTGCCCAAGTCGCTCATCTTGTAGTCCGGCTCGGGGATGTCTTTCGGGTCGGGCAGGCTCACGGGCTTGTCGGAGGCCGTCACGGCGGCCACCAGGACGATGCCGTCGGCCATCTCGCTCTTCAACTCAAGGCTCTTGATGACCTTGTCGGGCTGCGGGTTGTCCCAGCCGAAGACCAGCATGCCGACGTCGTCGGTCTTGGCGTTCGGCACGTGGAACGCCACGCGATACTTCGCCCCGTGGGCGGGTCCCCACCAGTCGCAGATCTCCTCCTTCGCGCGGATCGGGACCTCGGCGGTCGTCCCGTCCTCGTAGTGCACGATATACGTAGCCATTTGCCCGCCCGTCCAGGCCGAGGCGTGCAGGAAATAGAGGCTGCGGGCCTTGAGGCCGACCGGCGCCGTCGCCGCCGCCGGCCCTGGCGGGAACTTCCTGGACTTGAGGGTCAGCACCGCCTTGCCGCCGTTCTTCGCCGGGTCGATGACGTCGAAGGGGATGCCGAAGAACGTCCGGACGCCGACCTCGATGTTACGCATGTCGGTGTCGCCCTGGTCGGTCCACCCGCCTTTGCCGTCGCCCCAGACCTCGTCGCGCCAGTCCATGTTGACGACGGCCTTCAGGTCGACCATTTTGCAGCCGGACTCCGCGGCGGCCGCGCCGCCGGCGGCAGACAGGCCCGCCACGATCGTCGCGCCAAGGATAACCGCCAACCTCGGAAGGAAGGGCAACCCGCAGAAGCGGCTGTCGCCAAGGACCGGACGGCTCATGGGAACTCCCCTTTCCTGGTCGCCCGTACGTGTCTAGCGTGTTGCTCCGGATAGCCGGGTGGCATGCCCACGCCGCTGTTCGCGTGGGCATGCACACCGGACATCGGCGAACATGCCCAGGCAAAGGCGGCCTGGGCATGCCACCCTGCAAGTGAACGTCCGCACGCTAAACAGGTACGAGCGGGCCGGCGCCACCGTGCCTCAAGATTAAACCATGCGGCGGGCGGCAAGGACAGCGGATTCAGTTCGGCGGCGTCCCCAGCGGCGGCGCCATCCGAGCAGGCGCACTCTCTGGCCGGGGAGGGCCTGGAGTCAGCGCCGCCTGCCATCGTTCGTATTCCGCCAGGCAGTCGCCCTCACTGACAAACTTCTTGTAGAGCACACGGGCGCGGAGGCGATACCATTGAGCGATTGTGCATACTTTCACTGAAGTGTCGACAGCCCGCACGGTTGGCAGGTCGGCCGCCGCGGTACTTAACCCCCGGTGATTCACCGGGGGCAAAATAAACTCCGACGCCCCGCCCCGCCGCCTCGAGGGCCGATGGGGCCCGGGGATAGCGCTAGCCCTTCCTGGCCGCCCTTCTCTTTTTCCCCACAGCGCCCCGCCGCGCCTTGGCCTTTCGCACACCTCCGGCCGCCGCCTTTGCAGCGGCTTTCTTCTCGGCAAGGATCCGCCGGACTTCACGCCGCCCGAGTTTCCGCAGGGCAACCATGGCCGCCTTGTTCCTGCCCCTGGGCCTTGCCTTGCCCTGCTCCCAGAACCCGACGGCCCCTGCCGACACACCCACGAGGGCGGCCAACTCGCCCTGACTGATCCCAAGCCGCTGCCGCAGCTTCTTGATGAGGCGCGGCGAGATCCGGGCGACCTCGACTTCTTCGGGCGCCGCCCCGAGCTTGGCCTGTGCCGCCGCCCGCTCGGCGGCGATTTTCGCCCCGAGCTTCGCGAGGACCGCCACGGTCTCGCGCAGTTCCCTGACCGCGCGTTTCATCCGGCGGACGTCCCGGGCCAGCGGCACGTACGTCACCCGCATCTGCTTCTTCGCCAGGCGGATGATCTCGAACTTGATCGTCTGCTCCATCTTGCCCATCGCGTGTCTCCTCTGCATTGAAGTCCACCGGCGCGCCGGGCGCCGTACCGCGCACTCCACACCTTGCCAGGCTATTGTGCTTCGGCGCGGCGCCGCAGTCAACGAAGAAACATGCGTGCTGGCAAGGCGTCAGTCTCGAGCCGCGGCGCCAATCGCGCGGGTGGCAGGGCCACCGTACGTGTTTAGCGAGGGTGGCACGGTCACAGCCTGCCCGTCGCGGCGGGCGCCGTTGCGTGACCGTGCTTGCCATCGGCCGACCATGCATGGCCACAGCCCGCCCGCCGCCGCCAAAGCCGTGCCCGCGCTTCCAGCGATTGCGGCATGGAGAATGGCAGTTCCAGGTTCCAGGTTTCAGGTTCCAAGTTGAACGGCAAAGGCAACGGCTTTCACCGCAAAGAACGCGAAGAGCGCAAAGAACGCCCAGCCTTTTTTTCAAGGAGCCAGCCTTTGCCGTCCTTTGCGTTCGGAGTCTGCCCGCCGCGGCGGGCGTCCTTTGCGGGTGAGGCCTTTGCCTTTGCCGTTGCCGTTTACTCCGCACTCCGCGTTCCGCACTCCGCACTGGATTTGCACGTAAGTGTTCCTGCAAAAACGCGACTTACGTCTTTCGACCCCCCAAAAAACCCCTTTTTGGCCCGAAGTTTTCCACAAAACGGCCTTGGCGCTAGCGCCAGGGCCGGTGACCCTCGAAAATGTTAAGATAGCTAAGACGAATTTGTACGCTTTTTGCGATTTCACGCGCGCCGGACCCCCCTACTTGTTCACTTTTGATCAAAACACGCGCTGTTTTTGCGCGCGGCCGTTGACGTAAGTGTTTCTGCAAAAATGCGACTTACGTTCAACTTGTGAAACTTTTCACAGGCCCCTGGCGCCAACGGCCAACATCGTTACGGCGGGAACGGGGAAAGGCATTGAGGATTGCGGATTTCGGATTGCGGAATGGCAAGAAGAACGGCGGGAACCGGGAACCGGGGCCAACAGCAGGAACGGCGGGACCGGGGACCAGGGACCAGGACGGCCACAGACAACGCCGAGCAACATTTAGCCGCCCAGCTTGCTGGGCGCGTGTTGCTGGGCACGGCCAAAGGCGACAACGGCGGCGGGAACCGGGTTCGACAGCAGGAAGGCGGGAACAGGGACCGGGGACCGGGAAGGCGACAGATAGCGGCGGGAACCGGCAACGGCCGCGGCCGTCTCGGCTTTTCCTTCCGCCCCAGGGGGGCGACTGTTCTCTAGCCACGGGTTTCAACCCGTGGACCGCCGCCCACGCCGTCTCCTCTTCTTCTTTTGTCCAAGCCCCGGCGGGGCGCCTGAACACCGTTCAACCGCCCCTCAAAGGGGCTGGGGATAAGGAAACAGGGGTGGTGCGACGCTCGCCTTCCACGGGTTGAAAACCCGTGGCTAGAGTACACCCGTGCCTTGCGGCACTGGCAATCCAAAGCGACGAACCGTATCCGAAGTCGCCATCATGGCCCAGGACGGGCAGGTCTTGCCGCCTGTTCCTGCGCCCGGTACGAACACGTTGTGCAGGATCGTGCTATTGAGTATTGCGTCCGCGAACTCCCCCGATAGCGAACCCCGCACAGACGTCACCCACCACCGTTGTCTGCCCCTCGACTGCGGCCAAGCGCACACTAACAAGGAGTGCGCATGACGTCGTGGGCATTCACCTCCTGAACGGCGCAAATCCAGAGCGCACGGGAAACAAAGACCATTGTCGCCCCTCCGTCAGGAGCATGCGCATCTTAACCGGCAGTTCAGTTCCCTGGATTTGCGGAAATCGACCGTTCGAACTCATCGAGGTCAAGAATCGCCCGTCGAATCGCGCGATAATCGTCCGGCGGCACATCAATGTACGACACGCCGTCAGCAGCCGTATCGAGGGCGAGGAGTCCTTGTGGAGCCTTTTGTGTCGTAAGCAAGTCCACGTAGCATCCATAATCAATCTTGTAGACATCATATCTCACGCCAGGCTGGTCGTGAGCGGACACGCTTCGCTTCACCAGGTGAAGGACCCGCGAGTCGAAGAGCGCGTCAATCAGTTCATGTCTGCGGCCGGTTGGAATCAGGAAGGCACGCGCCCGGCGATGGCCAATGACTTTGTCTTGAATCCAGTGTAGAAGCGAGCTCGCCTTGGGGTTTGCGGATACCGCGGCCTCTTTGTCCCGCTGATACCACACCTTCGCGGCGCTTCTTACATGGACTATGGAAATGGGGTCCTTGTCCGCACGTTGTGCGCATAGGGAAAGCACGTTGATTGCGTCCCGCGGGACTCCTTCTGCGGCGGTAACCAGCTCCTCAAACGGCGTCTTCTGCGTGAACGCCATCGAAACGAACTGCTCCGCCGACGTTGGCCCTCCGACCACACCTGCTTCGGCCTCAACCGACTTGTAGTGCTTGTACAGAAGATCGCGAAAGAAGTGCGTCGCGCGTCCAGGTTCATTGTCGAATACCATGAAGTCGTCGAGATTGAGATCAGCGGCGATGTCGGCCCCGAGTTCGATTCCGACGTAGTCGCCGCGGCTTCCCGCCAGTTGGAAATTGGATCGCTGTTCAATGGCACCGATTTTCAGCGTCAGCCCTGGCACAGGAAGAAGAGCGCGACGAATTAAGTCAGCCAAGTATGGCTGTAAGTCTATGGGCACGACGCTCCACTCATCGAGCAACACCCAGAGCCGATGGGACTCCATCTTCTCCACAAGTTTACCAATCGAGGTTCCGACCGCGCCGAAATGGACTCGATGCCTTTGTTCGCCGGTCACAGAACATCGGATCCGTCTAGATTCACTGGACTTGGATGAGTCGTCAAAGGTCACATTAAAGCTAGGACCTAACTGGGCGACTCCAAACGAGACGCCACTGGACATCTCAGTAGCGGATCTTGCCTCCTTGAGGATTTCCTGATCAACAGGGCCTTTCACGAAGACCTCAGTGGCCGCCGACGCCAGTTGATCTAGCGGCGAACTAAGTTGGCTGAGATCCAAGTCATCGGATTGCAGGACGGCCGTGTACAGGCTCTCGTGAATCGCACACAGCGTGTCCGCAAGCAGTCGAGTCGCCCGCTCTGCGATCGGAAGTGAAGGATCGGCGTAGAGCCCCCCCGTCGATCCCAGGCCACGCATATCCACGTAGAGCGCAATGTCCTTGCGGCGCGAGACAACGTCGGCGAGGAAGAGCAACGCATGCGTCTTGCCGGTTCCGCGACGCCCGAATATCACCTGATGGTCTTTCGTGCTGAGGAGTGTCAGCAGGGCGCCGGTGTCAACGAAGGTCTCCACCAACTTCGCTCGGTCTACGGCTTCCGCTCGCTTGGAAAGCCGCAAGAGAGCGTTGTTCATTCTGGCGTTCATCATGCGCTCCTGATCGCAAGGTCACCATTGTACGTCCGCATAGGCTATTACATGCCGCAAACAGCCGCAAGCACGAACTTGAGACGGAACGGGCCAGCCCTCGTAAGAAGCGTACACTGGTGTACCTTTACGGCACTCGAACCTCTCCCCATGCGCTGGGCAGATTTGGGACCGAATTGAGTTAGCTTTTTCTGTGTCGTCAGCCTGCCAAGATGGGACAGAAGGCAACGATCTTCCACGGGGGAAGCCCGCCCCCTCCTGCCGCCTGTTGGGTGCTGTTATCTTCTTCTTTTTCGTCAGACATGCAAGCATAAAACTGTTCGCTCCCCGCCGGCCACGCCCTGCGGCATCGTACGCAACTGGCACTCGGCGCGGCGGGGCCGGGTGAGTGTTTGGCGTGGCAACCTTTCACGTGCCACGGGTTGCTCGTCAACCCGTGGCACGTGGGAAAAGGATCACGCGAACGAGATACGGTCGGAAGATCCGCCGCGCGCATGCGGTTCCTGACCAGTACGGGGCACTTGTGGCGCGGTGGGTCAGGAGACCCGCCGCGCACGGACCTGAGTGGCGCTGGAGTGTTACTTCTTGCCTTTCGTCCGGTCGAGGAGCTGCCTGGCCCGCCCGGCAAGCTGCTCGTTGGCCGTCGCCTTCACCACCTGCTCCATGGCGGCGTTGACCTCGGCCGGGTTGCTCCCCGCAATCTTCTCGGCGATGGCCACGGCGGCGGCGCTCGCCTCTTCCTTCAGGCCGGGGCTGGCCAGGTTCGGCGTAACGAGGGCGAGGGCGTCGGCCGAGGGGATGGCGCCGAGCGCCGCCAGGACGAGCTTCTTCTCCTCGTTGCGCTGGGCCAGGGCCATGGCGTCCTTGAGCGCCGCCAGCTTCTTCTCGGCGGGGGCGTCCTGGAGCGGGATCAGCCGGACGTAGCCCTGAAGCGCGATCGTCTTGATCTTCGCATCCGGCGACGACTTGGCGAGCTCGGCCACGTCGGTCAGCGCGTCGGCGGTCGGCCACTCGCACAGGGCGCGGAGGGCGGCCTCCCTGACCTCGGCGCTCGGGTCCTTGGCGGCGGTGCGGATGGCGGCCAGGGCCTTCGGGCCGCCGGCCGAGCGCAGGACGCGCAGCAGGGCGATCTTCGGCTGCGTGGGCGCCTTGGCCAGGGCCTCGCAGAGGGCATCGACGCAGGCCGGGGGCGTCACGGCGCCCGTGAGCGTGATGGCCTCGCCCTCGCCGACCGTCTTGGTCTGCGACGTCCCGTCGACCGTGTACTCGACTCTCAGTTTCTTCGGGACGCCGTTGGCGGGATCGCCGAAGTTGTCGTTGGAGGCCTCGACCGAAACCGCGCCCGCCTTCACCAGCTCGGCGACCTTCTTCGTGACGTCGGCCGAGGGCCCGGCGGGCAGGCCGCCGAAGACCGCTTTCTGGATGACGACCGCGCCGGCCGCCGGGCGGGCGGACCGGATGCAGATCGCCGCCACCGCCGCGCCCAGCGCGTCGACGTCCTGGGGCGACTTCGCCTTCACCAGGAGCGCCAGCACGGCGGGCATCTCGCCGACGCCCGCCACGTCGTTCAGGGCCTTGATGCCGGCGGCGCGGACGGCGTCGTCGGCGTCCTCGGCGGCTTTCAGGAAGGCCGGCAAGGCGCTCGGGGTGCGCCGCTGGCTGAGCATGTCGATGGCGCGGGCGCGCACCTTGGCGTCCGCCTGGCCCAGCATGGCCGAAAGGGCGGCATCGACCTCGGCCCCCGGCAGCGCGGCCAGGCCGGCCTGGGCCGCCTGGGCAATGTCGCGATCGGCATCGCCGAGCAACTCGACGAACACCGGCGCCGCCGCGGCCTTGGCCAGTTGCGACAAGGAGCGGATGGCCGCAAGGCGGACCGCCGGATCGCCGGTCTTGGCGGCAGCGGAGAGCGCGGGCAGCGCGGCCGCGTCGCCGCGGTTGCCGAGCGTCTGGATCACGAGGACCTGCTTCGTGGCGGGGAGCTTGCCCACTTCGGCCGCCAGGGCCGGCACCACGTCGGCGGACGGAAACTCCAGCGCCGTCCGGGCGGCGGCCTCAAAGAGCGAGAAGTCGTCGCCGCGAATGGCCTCGAGCAGGATCGGCAGGCCGTCCTTGCCGCGCACGAGCACCGCCCCGCGCAGGCCGCCGGCCCGAACCTGGTGCGGCCCCTGGAGCCCCCGCAGCCGGTCGTAGATCGCCAGGGCCTCGGCGCGCTGGCCGCCGGCCGCCAGCGTCTCGGCGCAGCGCAGCAGCGCCTCGCAACACGCGAGCTGGTTGGGCACCGACAGGTTGGCCAGGGCGGCGCCGAGCGCCTTGGCGGCCGCCGGGGTGCCGATCTTGCCGAGCGACCGCGCGGCCGTCTGCACGACGTCCGGGTTGGAGTCTTCGAGCAGCCTGGCCAGGGCGTCGGTCGCCTTGACGTCGCGGCGCATGCCGAGGCTGCCGATCACGCCGACCAGCGGCGGGCCCTTGAGCTTGCCGAGGGCCTGGCGCAGGGCGTCGTCGACCGACGCGTCGGCGATCGTCTCGAGCGCGTAGCGGGCCATGTGCGAGAGCTTTTCGTCGCCGAGGAGCGCGGCCAGCGTCGGGACGGCGTCCTTGGTGGCGACGCGGGCCAACTCGCGGCACGCGTCGGCCTTTTCCTTCAGCCCCGCTTCCGATTTCACGATGGCGAGGAGCCTGGCTTCCTCCTCCTTGGCGGCGGGAGGGGCGGCCTGGCCGAGGGCCGCCGCGGCGCCCGCCAGCATCAGCACGGCCGCCAGCATGCAAATCTTTCCTGATGTGAACATGGCAAGATTCCCTTCCGGGGTTCTGGAGTTCGCTTAACACACTCACGCCACGCCGCGCGGCGGGTCTCCTGACCCGCCGCGGACGTGCGTTTCCTGGCCGATACGTGCGCTTGCCGCGCGGTGGGTCAGGAGACCCACCGCGCACGGGGCTGGGTGGCGCTGGGTCATCAGATGATCCACGGTTCCCGCGCGGCGCGCGACCGCAGCCGGTTGGCCTGGGGGTCGTTGATGAACTCTTCCTTGACCGGGTCGTACTTCATGTCGCGCTTGAGCCACATGCAGATGTTGGCGGCATGCACGGTGCTCATGGACTTATGCATCACGGTCGGGTTGGCCACGGTCTGGCGGCGCGTCCGGACGCAGTTGACGAGGTCGCGCATGTGGCTCATCGGGCGCTGGGTCCGGGCCATGTAGTCGCCGACGATTTTCTTGTAGTCCGACAGGAGGGCCGGCGAAGACACCTCCGGTTTCGAGTACCCGTCGGCCACGGACACCCAGCCCTCGGGGCCGTCGAACCGCATGCCGCACGAGCCGCGCCAGTACTTGTCGCCGCGCGACAGGATCATCTTCACGCCGTTCGGGAACACGGTGACCATGCCGTCGCCGGTCGGGTTGTCCACGTAGTGGTATTCGCAGGCGGCCGTGTCGAGCTGGTCGATGCCCGCCATGGCCTGGGCGAACGTGTGGGCGCCCCACTCGCCGATGCAACTGGTGTGGAAATCGTAGTAGCCGCGCCATCCGCCGTTGCAGTAGGCCTGGTTGAACGGCCGCCACGGACACGGCCCGAGCCACGCGTCCCAGTCGACCACGTCTTTCGGCGGCTCGGGCTGGGCGGGCAGCCAGTCGGTTTTCATCTCGGCCGCGTCCCACGGGGCGATGTGGGCGTAGGAGGTGTGCACTTTGCCGAGGCGGCCCATGCGGGCGATCTCGATGGCGAACACGAAGTTCCCCTCGCTCAGGCGCTGCGTGCCCGTCTGGTAGATGCGCCCGAACCGCTGCGCCGTGGCCACCACCGCCTGGCCCTCGGCGATAGTCATGGCCGACGGCTTCTCGGAATAAATGTCTTTGCCGGCCCGCATCGCCATGACGGCGGCCGTGGCATGCCAGCGGTCGCCCGTCGCGCTCAGCACGGCGTCGATGTCGGTGCGCGTGGCCAGGAACTCGCGGAGCTCGGGGTACACCGTGCAATCGGTGTTGCCGTAGCGCGCGTCGACGACCTGCTTGACCTTCTCTCGCGCCGACTTCTGCGCATCGCAGATGGCGACGAACTGCACGTCCGTCTCGGGCAGCAGCCAGGCCAGGTCGCCCATGCCGCGGCCGCGCAGGCCGATGCCGCCCATCACGATGCGCTCGCTCGGGGCCACCGCCCCGCCGCGGCCCAGGGCCGAGGCGGGGACGACGGCCGGCGCCATCAAGGCCGCCCCGGCCACGGCCGCCGTCTTGAAGAGGTCTCGCCGCGTCAGCTTCGCCGACGGCAGGATGCTCGCCAGATTCCTGGGTTCAACCATCGCGTTGCCTCCTTTTAGGTCGCCCGGCGGCGCCCGCCGCCAGGCTCTGCCACAATAACTAACACAAAACGACCCGGCCCGTCATCCAAATTCCTTGCCCAGCGCGCCCAGCAGCGCTGCATAGCGCGGCGGGCAGTCTTGCCCGCCGCGAGAATGCGGACGCGAACGCGCGGTGGGCAAGACTGCCCACCGCGCTATCACTGGTTCTGAAACAGCTTCCAGATAGGTGTGCCAAGGTCCTGCGGCAAGCGGTGGTCGCCGCGGTTGGCACGCCCAGCAGCGCTGTGTAGCGCGGCGGGCAGTCTTGCCCGCCGCGAGAATGCGGACGCGTACGCGCGGTGGGCAAGACTGCCCACCGCGCTATCGCCGGTTCTGAAACAGCTTCTAAATGGGTGTGCCAAGGTCCTGCGGCAAGCAATGGTCGCCGCGGTTGGCACGCCCAGCACGCCGTGCGCCGGAATTCCAGGCTTGCACCCCGGCCCGCCGTCGCTAAGATCGAGAAGGACGGCGAAAGGTTAGGTGTTTAGCGCGGCGCCCAATTGCCGGGTGGCATGGCCACGCGCCGTTGCGTGGCCATGTTCCTCCGAACTTCAGGGCTCATGGCCACGCAACGGCGCGTGG
>Ga0315273_10003660_pt1 | contig 18564 bp, 11 predicted proteins | sample YL17G02_0_MG_FD_205753 | JGI IMG/M metagenome (GOLD analysis project Ga0315273, IMG submission 205753) | Sediment microbial communities from Yellowstone Lake, YNP, Wyoming, USA - YL17G02_0 | ecosystem: Environmental > Aquatic > Freshwater > Lake > Sediment | place: USA: Wyoming | collected...
GCACGTCTCGCGGCTATCGCGATCCCCACGATTGCCGCAAGCGCGAGAACGTCCTTACGTCTGGCCGACGCTCTTTCCAAGAGACCTCCCTGCCGGAGTCAGACTCAAGGGCTGACGGGCGCCGCCGGCGCGACGCGCGGCGTTTCCTGCCACAGCCTTCTCAGATCGTACACGACGAGGTCGTCGTTCACACGGATGTCCGTCATGGCATAAGGCGTCAGCACCGCGGCGCCGGAAGGGTCCAGCTGGGACCGCCACGTGGGCAGTGCCGCGAAGTCTATATGCTTCGCTCTCGCGTACTCGACGAGTCGCGCCGGGGCGGCCATCGGCGACACGCGCCAGTCCATTCCCGACCACAGGGCAATCCAGGGGGCGTTACACATGAGCGTCGAGCCCGGCGGCAGTTTGGCGGCGAGCATGGCGGCGAGCTTCGCGTCGTGCGGCTGAGCTAAAAAGGAAAGGTCTCTGCCGCGGACATCGCCGGCCCTGTTGAGGTTGACGCCGGAGGCGCACATGACGGCGAGCACGGCCGCGGTCGGCACAAGGCTCACGGCTCCCGCGGAAATCCTCCCGAGGCGGACCGACCGCGCCGCCCAGCGGACAAAGTCCGTCACCGCCGAGAGCCCCCTGGCAAACGCCACCGCGAAGATCACCAGAAGCGGCAGCTCGTGCCGCGGCAGCGCGTAGAGGGACACCGCCAAAAGCGCCATCGGAAGGAAATTGAACAGGCAGAAGAGCCACCACCGGAGGCGCGCGCCGTTCCAGGGCGGCACCGCCAGGCTGATGATAATGATCGCCCAGGCGTAGCGCGGCACGAGCGGCTTCGGGACGTTCCAGAAGATGTCGGTGAAGACCGAAAGCCATTTCCAATCTGGTTTAGCGATGAGGCCTAATCCGCTCGCGAGCGCTCCCTGTTTGCGGGCCTCGTTCCTGTGCCAATCGGAGACGCCCCAGTAGGGATCTTCCATCTGGGTGTTGTCACTGTTGAGCTGGTAGTGGACCAGCATGAAGTCCGCGTTGTTGTTGTTATGGACCCAGGTCCAGAGAGTGTTCCGGATGCGGGCGTTGTTGGTGAGTTTCGCCCCGAGCGTCCAGCGGCCCGTGACGTTGTGAACGTAGATGAGAAACGGGCTCATCACCGCGAGCATTAAGGCCGCGACAAGGACAGTCTGAGGGAGCGCGCGTTTCCGCCAGAGGCTGCGCGTCAGCCCCTTGTCGATGACAAGCCAGAGGAAGAGAAACGCGAATACCACGGGGCCCTCATTGCGCACGAGCGCCGCGAGGCCCGCAAAGCCGCCAGCCAGGATTGCGTTAGGATATCCGCCCGCGCGCGCAAAGCGCCACGTGAAAAGCATCGCGCTCGCCACGAGCGTGACGTAAAGCGGCTCGCTTCCGAAGTAAAGCCTGTCGGCGTACCGTACGTTCGACGCGGCGAAGAAGAAGAGGCCCCCCCACACGGCGGCCGCCGACGCGGCAAGGAGGCCCGCCTGCCGGCCGTGGATATCCTTGGCGAGAAAGTACACCGGTATGACAAGCAGCGCGCCCGCAACGGCGGACACAAGCGACGTTGAGAGGCGGACGTCCGCGGTGAAGAGGCTCACGATGCCGACCAGGAGCGGATAAAGCGGCGGAAACGCGGTGTGCGGCAGGCCGTTCAACGTGTAACCGGCGCCTGTGACGAGGTTCCTGCCGAGAATGTAATAGTAGGTCTCGTCAAAGTCGATGACGCGTCGGGCGACAAGCGCCCAGACCCTGAGCGCGAGCGCCGCAAGGACTATGCCCATGAGAATGAGCGCTGTCGAACCACGCCGCGCGCCGCCGGGCGGCGCGGACGCGCTCGCACAGTCCGGCAGCATTGGCGGGCCGCCCGGCGAAGTCTTCGTATCTGCTGACGACATACGGCACAATAGCGTAAGTAAGCGCGAGCTTCAAGTCAAGAAGACCGCCCTCGCAGAAGACCGCCCTCGCTAAAGCGCGGCTACTGTGAAGCGTTCTTCGGCACGGCGGCGCCGTAGAGCTTGTGCAGGTCGTAGATCAGATAAGAAACGCGCTTGCCGTAGCCCGTGCGCGAAAGCACCATAATGAGCCCCGGCGAAAGACGAGGAACCGCGGGCAAATCGTCGGTCGTTTCCCTCAGAAGGATGTCGGCGTGCTGCGCCGCCGCGTAGGTCAGCACGCGCTCCGCGGGGCCGCTCGGAAATGTGAGCCATCTCCGGTCCGCCAAAAGGACCGGTTGGGGCGCAGGCGATATGATCCGCGCGTCGGTGGCCGTGTTTACGAGGAGCCACTGGGCGACTTCCTTGTAGAGCCCCTCATCCACGCGCCAGTCGCGTTCGGCGGCGCACGTCTCGGCCTGCCGGCTCAAGGAATCGTACGCGCCGTAAATGGAGATCGCGGTTACTAGCGCAAGGCCCGGCAGCGTCATCCATCGGCTTGCCTTGGGGACGGCCATGCCGAGAAGTTCGAAGGCAAAGACGATCCCCCAGGCCGTGAGCATTACGAGAAAAGGAACAAGGCACATCCAGAAGCGCGCCAGAGGAAAGAGGAGCATCGCGATAAGTGCCGCGGGCGCCAGCTGCACGACGAGGAAAGACAGGTTGAAGAAACGTCCTGGTGCAAGAAGAAGCGCGACTATTCCCAAAAGCGTCGCGTAGCCAAGCCGGCCGGGCGCCATCTCATTGATGAAAACGCGTAGCGTCTCCATGAAGTATTCCGGGCGCAGACCCGACAGCGCCTCGGCGAGGCTTACAGATTCGCCGCCGGCCTCGAGCTTCTGCGTATGCCACGGGGACACGCCGAAAAAGGACGTCTCGAGCTGGGTCGCGTCGGCGTTAAGCGCGGTGTATGAGGCATTGGCCGAACGCCAGTCATTGTGCTCGATAACGGGCGTGAACGTGTCGCGCATCTGGAAGGTCTTGGCAAAACGCGGCCCGGCGCCCCACACGCCCGTTACCTCCCTTGCATAAAGGACAAACGGCGCCGCGACGACAAGCGCACAAACGGCAAAGGCGGCGGCGCGCGGGATCCTGGGCCACTGCCGCCTGACGATTGCCACGCCCACCAGCCACGCGAGAATCACCGCGGCATTGGCGGCTCCGTCCTGGCGTGTCTCAAACGCCGCGCCCGCCAGGAGCCCGCCCGCTATGTAGTCTCGCCAGCGCCCTTCGTCCGCGGCCTTCCACGCAAGGCACGCGGCGGACAGCACGAAGAAGAGAAACGCAGGTTCCGAGCCCCCATAGAGCTGCCTGGCCCATATCTTGTCCGGGTAGAAATAGAGCAGCGCCGGGAAGCCCGCGTAGAGTATCGCCGAGGCAAACGCCACGGTGCGCGACGCCATCTTCTCCGCGAGGAAGAAAAGGGGAAAGACCGCCATTCCTCCGAGGAAGGCCGATGGCAGAGACAGCGCCCATCTCGGCCCGGCGAAGTGGTCCACTATGCCCGCCAGAACGGGAATGAAGAAGGGGAAGGTCACGTTCGGAAGGTCAGAGAGCGCGTAGCCGTGCCCGGACAACAGGTTGCGCCCGATCATTATGCACATGCTCTCGTCCAGCGTGAGCATATCGCCGCGAAGCTTCATGGCAGCCAGGCGCAGCGCCACCGCGCCGAAGGCGATCATAAAAATGATCCTCATTGTGCCGGACCTGGCGGGCACGCCGATTCTGAGTTCTTCAGACAAGGTCCGCTCCGTATCGCGTTGTAGGGTTGTAGTTTCTCTGCCGCGACTAATTCTACAACGGCGCCGGCGGCGCGCTACCCTTGGACGTTATGCCGGGCATTTCCGTCGCGGCGTGCGCGGCCGGCTGCGCCTGCGCGCCGACCGCGCGCCTCATGTCGTAAACTGACAGCCCTTCTCCGTAACGAAGCCTGGAGAGGGCGTAAGGTTTCAGCAGGGCCGCCTGTGATTCGTCAGGCAGTTGCCATGAATAAAGGGCCATGAAGTCTATGTGCCTCTCATGCGCATATTGGACGAGACGCGAAGCGTCCGCAAGAGGCGCCACCCTCCACTGGAGGCCCGACCACACCGCAAGCCACGGCCTGTGGCACATTAGCGTCGAGCGAGGCGGCAGGTATGTCGCAAACCATCGAGCTATCTTTACGTCCTCGCTCTGCCCGGCGAGAGCGGCGTCGATCCCGGGACGCTTGTTTCCGATTTCGTTCATTTTCGCGCCGGCGCTGGCCATTCCGGCGAAAACGATGACAGCGGGCACGAGGCCGAGGGCCGCTGCGGACATCTCCTTTGCGCCGAAAAGCGCCGCTCCCGCCCGCTCGAAGAGCCCGGTCACCCCCGCCAAACCTTTGCTGGCGCCAATTGCGAAGAGCGCGATAAGCGGCAGTTCGTGCCGCGGCACAACATAGAAGAAAACCGCAACGAGCGCCATCGGCAGGACGCTGGAGAAACAGAAGGCCCACCACCGCGCGCGCGCCGCGTCCCACGGCGGCATGAGAAGCCCAGCCAGTACCAGAAGCCATGCGTACCACGGCACGAGCGCCAGCGGGCCCGAGTAGAACACCTCTGCGAAGGCTGCCGCCCCCTTCATGCCGCCATTGGAGGCCGCCCCGGGCTCACTTTCCGCGCGTGACAGGCCTTGCGATGCGTCTGGCCCCACATTTCTGATCTGCGCGCCTTCGCTTCTGTGCTGCGCGGAAACGCCCCAGAACTGGTCGCTCATTGCCGCGTTGTCGGCGTCGAGTGCGTAATGCGCCTTAAGAAGATCCATATCGTCGCCTGGCTGCGCCCATTTCCACAGGGTATCTTCGGCGCGGGCGCTTGAATTCAGGTTTATTCCGAGCGACCACTCGCCCGTGACATGGTGGACGTAGACGCGAAAAGGCGACAAGATCGCGGCCATCACCAGAAACACAAGACCCAATTGCAGCGGTTTGTGCACGCGCCACAGAGTGGAACACGCGGCCGCGTCTACGATAAGCCACAGGAACACGATCGCAAACACCACCGGCCCCTCGGGTCTTGTCAGAGAGGCGAGACCGAAAAACGCCCCCGCCAAAAGCGCGTTGGCATACCCCCCCCGCCGCCCAAGCCGCCATGCGCACAGGCTGCCTGAGACGACCAGAAGGGCGTAGAGGGGCTCCGCGCCGAGGTACATTCTCTGGGCATAGATCGTGTTTACCGCCGCGACAAAGAAGAGAACCGGCCAGACGGCGGTCGCCGCCGCGGCCAGCACCCCAGCGAGACGGCCGTGGATGTCTTTGCCCAGCAGATAGACCGGCACCGGCAAGAGCGCCCCCGCCAAGACGCTCACGAGCGAAGTCGCGACGCGCACGTCTCTCGTGATGAAACTCGTCAGTCCGGCCAAAAGCGGGTAGAGGGGCGGCGTCACGACGTGTGGAAGGCCGTTCAGGAGGTAATGATTGCCGGTGACGAGATTCCGGCCGAGGATTAAGCAGTACGTCTCATCAAAGTCCATGACCGCCCTCGCCCGGAAGGCGGCCGCCCGGAGCACAAAGGCGACTGCGACAATGCCGATGAGGGCCCAGACGGTCGCGGCGCCGGGCCGCGAGGGCGCACCCGTTTCGGGGATGTTAGCTTCCGCCTGGGACAAAGCCGCTCCGTGGCAAGGGGGACGCGCAAGATGCCCGCCAAAAGGCCGTGCGGCGTAACGCCAGCCGCCGCCCGCATTTGGGCACGCAAAAACCGGCCGGAAATACACTACGCGCCGCGGACGATAAAGTCAAGGGCCGCACGCGCGAAGTCGCGGGCGCCTTGGATGCGCATGTTGGGCACAATGGCCGGTTTCGGTTGCTTGACATAAAGCGCGTTTGTCGATATAGTTACACGTGAATGGGGAAGTAGCTCAGACTGGGAGAGCGCCAGAATCGCACTCTGGAGGCCGGGGGTTCGAGTCCCCTCTTCTCCACCATTGGCTGCAAAGGGCGGAGAATCTCACCTCCGCCCTTTTTTCGTTTCCCCGGCGCGTGCGTATGGCAAAGGGTGTGCCGCCTGCGTAAATTGTAGAGGCGTCCGGCAAGACTGCCGCATGGCCGCGACGATATCCGCGGAGGCATGATGGGGAGTTTCAGGACGAGGCTTGCGAGGTTCTTCGGGTCGCGGCGGTTTCTCATGTACATGGCCGCGGCCGCCCTCGTCGTTCGCGTCGCGTGGGCGGCGTCCTCCGGCGACGTCCATCGTTTCCACGATTCAGATTCCTACATCAAGATCGCCGACAGCCTCAGGGCGGGCAACGGCTTTCTCTGGGGCGACGAGGCGACCGGGCAGCGCATGGGCCGCCCGCCCCTTTATCCGCTGGTCGTCGCGGCGACGCGCTACCATCTTTTCGGCCGCCAATTTCTCCTGCTCTATCTCGTGCAGGCGATTCTCGGCGTGGGCGCGGTCCTTCTCTTTGCGTCGGGGGCGCGCCGCCTCGTCGGCAAGATAACCGGCGGTCTCACGGCGCTTGTCCTCGCGTTTGACCCGTTCCTCGTCTTCTACTGCGGCGAGGTCCTTTCGGAGACCCTCTTCATCTTCTTTTTCGCGGCGCTTTTCTATGGCGTGACGCTCATCCTCGCAAGGGCCGCCCTGCCGGCGGCGCTCATGGCGGGCGCGGCGGCGGGCGCGGCGTTTCTCACGAGGCCTTCGGTGCCGGGCGTCGTCGCGCTCTTTGCCGTGGGAATAGTCGTCTGGGGCCGGCCGCGGTGGAAGAGCGCGGCGGCGCTCGCGGCGATGGCGGCCGCTGCCTTTCTCGTCGTGCTGCCGTGGGGAGTGCGCAACCACCGGCTCACCGGCCACTGGATCTTCACCACGCTCGGCGTGGGCGCGTCGCTTTACGACGGCGTGGGCCCCCAGGCCGACGGCTCGTCCAACATGGACTTTCTGAACTCGATGCCGGAACTCGCGAAGATGAGCGAATACGAACGGGACACGTACCTGACCGAAAAGGCCGTCGGGTCCATAGTCGATTCGCCGGGCAGGGTCGCGGGCCTGGCGTGGACGAAGGTGGCTCGATTCTGGTCGCCCGTGCCGAACAGCGGGGACTTCCAGCGGCCCCTCTACGTGGCCGCGAGCCTCGCGGCGGTCCTGCCGGTGTACGTCCTGGCGTTCGCGGCGCTTTTCGCGGGAGTCCTGCGGCGGCGGGACTTTTTCGTGCTGGCGTCGGCGCCGGTGTATTTCACGCTGGTCCACATGGTGTTCGTCGGCTCCACGAGATACCGTACGCCCGTGATGCCGCTTATTGCGATGATCGCCGCGGCGCTCGTGGCGGCCTACCTCTCGCGGGGCAAGAAGGGCCTCGGCGCCGCGCACAGAAGAGAACGGGTCGAGCACGCGAGGCTTCATCCCTACCACAAGAAGCATCGCTCGCACAAACGCCGCGGGCTGCGGAGGCTCTTTACGGTGCTCGTGCTGCTGTTGGCGTTGGCCGGCGTCGCCGGGGCCGCGGGGTACGCGTTCTACGCCCGGTGGCTGGCAAACCCCGAGAACGTCCGGCGTCTGGCGGCCCAGAAGATCAGGCTTCTTTTTCCGGGCAAAAGCGTCAAGGTCGCCAACGCCGAGTTCAGCCTCTTCGGCGGCCTCGAACTCTTCGACGTGCAGGTCCTCGACAAGAGAAACGCCAAGGCGCCGATAGCCAGGCTCGGCCACGTGCACATCGACTTTGACCACAGGCGTTACGCAAGGCTCAAGCTCACCCCGAAATCAGTCACCGCCAGCGATCTCTTCCTCGACCTCCAGCGGGACGAGAACGGCAAATGGAACCTGGCGATGCCGGCCGCCCCCGGCGAGGCGAGCGCCGAAGAGGCCCTCACCGGGCCGTTCTCGCTCAGGCTCTCAGGCGCGTTCATCAGCCTGGACGACCGCTACGACAAGTATTCCGTGTCTTTTCCGGTCGACGAGATAAGCGCTTCGAGCGACGTGGACAACCTCCACAGGTGGCAGCTGGCCGCGACCTTTGGCGGGCCGCTTCTGGGAAAATGGCGCGTGACCGCGCGCGGAGACGCGGACAAAAACGAGTTCGAGGCGCAGTTCGGCATCATCGACCTCGACCTGGGCGAGGGGCTCCCCGACAGGCTGCCCCCCGTCGCGCGCGGCGCGTATGGCCTCTTTTCCCCCTCGGGCCGCGCCACCGTATCGGGGAAACTCTCGTACGCGCAAGAGGCGGGTTGGGACTGCGACATACTGGCGGCCCTGGAAGACTGCGCGATTTCCTACGTGCACTTTCCGGCGCCGGTCAAGGATCTCGTGGGCAAACTCCGCTTCACCCCGAACGGCTGCACGATACTCGGCTCGATCTCCCGTTCGCTCGGCGGAGCGGTAGCCTGCACCGGCAATATCGACGGGTACGGCGCGGACGCGGGGTTCCATCTCAAGATCATCTCCACCGGCATTGAACCCGGAGAGGACCTCAAGAAGGCCCTTTCGCCCCGCGTGTGGAGAGGCATAGAGGCGTTTTCGCCGCGCGGCAAGTTCGACGTCACGACCGAGGTCGACAGCCCGGTCGGGATCAAAATGCCCGTCGCCGTTTCGATGGACATCTATCCCAGGGGCGCGTCCGCGGTGTTTTCGGGCTTTCCCTATGAGATCGACGGTCTCGAGGGGCACCTCACGTACGCGTCCAATACGCTCGGGATCGACGCCGTCTCCGGCAGGCACGGCCAGGCGGAGCTTCTCTTTTCTGGGTCAGCCAGCCGCCTCGACGAGGCCCCGAATATCAACATCCGCGTTCTCGCCAAGAACCTCCCGCTCGACGAGACGCTTCTGGCCGTTGTGCCGGAGAAGGTCAGAACTGTCTGGCGGAGCCTCAAGCTCACCGGCGTTTCGGACGCGGACATGACGCTCGTCAAGGCGGGCGGCGCCGAATCCGATATCGACCTCGACCTCCGGCTCCGCGATACCTCCGTCACGCCGGAATGGTTTCCGTATGAACTTGCCGGCGGCGAGGGGCACGTGGCCTATAAGAAGGGCGTGGTGGACATTGACCACGTCACCTTCACGCACGGGGGCGGCGGGCTTTCGGTCGAGGGCAAGGTGGAGGCGGACTCCGGCGCGTTCAAGATCAACCTGGCGGCGGCAAACGTCGTCATCGACCGCGAACTGACCGATGCCCTGCCGAAGGCGGCGTCGGATTTCCTCCGGCGGCTGGGACTGGCCGGCGTCGGCGACGCGGCGCTCACGATATCGCGCGACGCAGGCGGCGAGGCCGCGTTTTCGTCCGTCAGCGGCAAGCTGCGCAGCGCGTCGCTCGAGGCGCCGGAGCTGCCGGTGGGCCTGGGTGCCGCCGCATTCTCGTTTGTTTACGGCGACGGCGAAATCAGCGTAAGCGGCGTCCAGGCGGCGCTATTTGCCGATAACGCGCTGGCGCTCTTGCCGGTCGCGCGCCTGGCGGTCCTCGCGAGGCCGAGGACCTACGTCGCCGCGGACGGGACGATGCCCGTCGGGAACCGCTCCCGGGCGTGGCAGATGCGTTTCAACGCGACGAAACTCCTGATCGGCGACGGCCTCGTGGCGAGCCTGCCCGCCGCCGCGCGGGATCTCGTGAGAGAAAGGCGCATCCACGGCCTCGCCGACGTCGAAGGAACTGTCGCGCGCTCCGCCGAGGACGCTGGATCGGCCGACTACCGCATGTCTTTCAACTGCGCGGACGCGGGGTTTTTCGTCGGGTGGGAGATCGCGGACCTCAAGGGCAAGGTGGACGTCGCGGGGCGATCAGGCGCGGCCTCAAACGCCTTTTCCGCGCGCGGCGACCTCGAGTCTTTCTCGCTCGCCGCCCGCCAGATGGGCCGGACGCAGTGCGAGATGACAACGGAGGCCGGCGAGGCGAGGCTCACGAGCCTCACGACGACGATGCTCGGCGGAACCCTCACCGGGCAGGGCCACGTGAGACTGGAGAGCCCGTACGCCTACGGTTTCACGGCGGCAGTGAGGGCAATGAGCCTGCCGGAGATGGTCGACAAGGCGTTTGGCTTTCACAAGGAAGGCCTTACGGGCAAAGTGGACGGGCATCTGAATCTCCTCTGCGCGACGGGGGAGTCCTGCGACATTATCGGCTCGGCGGAGGCCAGCATCACCGAGGGCACGTTGTGGGAAGTGCCGCTTATCTTCGTGGTGATGAACATCCTCGACCTCTCGCCGCCCGCGAGGACGCAGTTCGACCGCGCGCACGTCAGGCTCAATTTCGCCGGGGACAGGATGCTCGTCGACGAGCTCTCGATGTCGAGCCAGCCGGCGACTATCTTCGGAACGGGCACTATTCTCTACACGGGGGCGCTCGACCTCATGGTCTACGCGCAGCCGGGGCAGATACCGATCGTCAGCATGATCGCGGGCGAGGTCGGCAAAAACATCGTGAGGACGCACGTAACCGGCTCCTTCAGCGACCCGGCAGTCATGCTCGTCCCGAGCGGTCCGTTCGGGAAACTCCTGGACTGGCTCAAATCCCAGAATCCCGGGGGCGGATAGATGCCTGAAGCGATCATATTCGCGGACGCCCATGCCAGCGCCGACGACGCGGCCGGCGCGAGCCGCCTGCTTTCGTTTCTGTCCGCCGAGTGCACGCGCGCGAAACGGGTCTTCATCCTCGGAGACCTCTTCGATTTCTGGTTCGGGCCCAAGCAGGCCCGTTACGCGCCGTACTCGGCGGTTCTGTCGGCGATTGGGACGCTGTCGCGCGGCGGGACCGAGGTCAGCTTCTTTCACGGCAACCGCGACTTCTACATCGACGATTTCCTCGCGCGCGAATACGGGTTTCGCGTCTTCGACGACTGTTGCATAGAATCGATATCCGGCCGGCGGGCGCTCCTTTGCCATGGGGACATGCTCTGCTCAAACGACGTGCGCTACCACTGCATGAGACGCCTCATCCGCCGCCCCCTGACCCGCCGCGTTTCGGCGGCGCTGCCGGCGGCCGCGGGCGAATGCGTCGCGCGCGCGTTCAGGCGGTACTCCGGGCGCGCGACGGCCGCCAAGTCGCAGTGGGTCCTCGGCATAGAGGACAAAGCGGTGCTCGAGCATTTCGCCAAAGGCGCGGACGTGATCGTCTGCGGCCACGTCCATCATGAGGCGACGCGCGCATTCAGTACCCCTGCCGGCGATAAAACGCTCTACACCCTGGGCGCGTTCGGACGCGACGGGTCATACCTTGCCTGCGAGGAGGACGGTTTTCACTTCATGCAGGCGAGCGACATGAGCGCTTGACCGAACGGGTACACCTCTTGCCGCAAGAGCCGTGCTGCGCGAGGGTTCCCCGTTTCCCGCAGGGGCTTTACTGCAAAAGAAAAGGGGCGCCGGAGAAAGTCACTCCAGCGCCCCTGGGCAAATCACCTTTTCAGGCTACTTCGCTTCCTCCACGGGAGCCGCCGGAACGGGCTCGGGCGTCTTTGAGCCGGATTCGTCGCCGGGGGGATCGCCGGCCGCGGGCGCGGCCGAGGCTGTCGAATCAGTGGAGGGGGCCTGCGGCACGGATGCCGGCGGCGCGAGTTCCGGCTCCGTCGAGACGGCCGGCGCGGCGGGCTTCGATTCGGCGGATGCCGCCGCGGATTTCGGCGCCGTCGAGGGAAGCGATATCTTCGCGACCCTCGACTGGGACATGCGCTTGACGGTGAGCGCGAGGTCGCCGCCGGCGGACATGGCCCGGGTGAAGTCCTCGACCGATTTCATCGGCGCGCCGTTAATGGCCGTGATCACCTCGCACGGCTTCACGCCGGCGACGGAGGCCTTGCTGCCCGGCTCTATTTCGGCGACGACGACGCCGGAGTCGGCATCCTTCATCTTGAAGTAATTGCGCACCTCGAACGTGATGTCCTTCGCCGTGAGCCCGGAGGCGCCGTCCTTGGCGGTCGGCGCGGAGTTGAAATCCCTGGGCCCGAGCGCAAGCGTGAAGTCGACGTCACGCAGCTGGCCGTCGCGCGCGAAGACGGCCGTGACGGTCCTGCCCGTGCCGACCTCGGTGAGGACCTTCGTCACGGCGTTAAGCTGCGAAGGCCACGGCCGCGGCAGCTGCTCGAAGTATATGTCAGGCACCTGGTCAAGCTGCGCCCAGGGGAACTCGAAGTCGCGCTCCTCATACATCCGCACGTCGACGGGCTTGGCCTGGCCGGGGATGACAAACCTCACGAGGATGTCGCCCGTCTGGACGCCGGCCTGCTCCGCGGGAGATCCCTTGTATACATACGTCACGAGCGCCCCCACTTCGCCGCCCTTGGTCACAAGCGACGCGTTCTTGGCGCGGGCGAGGTCGCGCGTCACGTCCTGGGTCTCGATCCCGAGCCATGCAATGCGCTTGGAATCCTCCTCGGAAAGCGGTTTCTGGGTTGCGTCGAGGGACTCCTTGTCGGCAAGTATCGACGCGAGGCGCCCCACCGGCATCGACAGCGTCTCCTGCTGTGAATAGCCGCGCCCGTAGTAACGCGTCTCGGCCTGCATCTGTATGGGCGAGCGCGCCTCGATGGGGATGGCGGCGAGCTTGCCGTCGCGCGTGAAGAGGAAAACGCCCTGCGAGCCCGTGGCCATGTACGGCCACAGGAGGCCCGAGGTGCCGTCGTACAGCCCGCCGAGCCTTTCGCGCTGGAGCCGCTCCTCGCGCGCGTCCTTGTCGTAACTGAGCTGATCGGCGAAGCCGAGCGCGTCGATGATCCCGGCGAGGTCCCCGTCGAACTGCGGCACGGCGGCCGCGCCCTCGACCGTGCCGTCGTACGAAGCCACAAGCGCGCCGAAACGCGCGAGCGCCCCCTCGACCTTAAGCGGAACGTTCTTGTCGCCGCGGACAAGCGTTATCGTCTCGATCCTCGCGGTGTCGCGGCGGGAGAGATTGGCGAGAACGAGCACCGTGCCCGGCCGAAGCAACAGCCCCACCGCCTGGATCTCGCTCGGCGTTGCGCTGTCCTCGGCCGAGTAAGCATCCATCCTCCTTCTCGACTGCGTCGTGCGAAGGTTGATGGTCACCTGCAGCAGTCCGGCCTCGGCGGCCTTCTTTATTTCTTCGCCCTTAGCCGCATAGTCGCCCGCCGTAATCGTCGGCCAGAGAAGCGGCGAGCCCTTCCAATCGCCTTCGGGATAGAGACGCGTTGAAAGCGCAGCGGCGACGACCGCGGCCTTGGCGTTAACAATGAGCGCCGGGGCCGGCGAGCTCGTGAAACGCCTGCCGTTCACGCCGATGTGCTGGTTCTCGGCCAGCGGCGTCACGCGGATATTCATCCTGCCGTCGCGGCCGGGCACAACGGTGACCGCCGCATAGGGGCCCTTGAGCCTGGCGTTGAAGACGATGGGCCTGGCCGCCGTCACGGGCTTGTCGAGCCTGAAGAAAATGCCCCTGTTCAGAAGACAGTACCTGTCCGCGCGCGCGGGATACGTCGCGCCGTTCACCTCGACCTCGACTTTCGAGACGAAACGGTCCGGGATCATGAGGTCGTCGGTGAGGACGAGGTCCTTGTCGACGAGAAACCCGATCGTCCGGACGGGTTCGCCCCTGTCCACCAGCGCGCTCTGCCCGTAGGAGTAACGCCGGCCGGGATTTTCCTCGCTGTCGACCGTGGCGGCCCCGCTTGGGGCGTCGCCGGCGTCGTACTTCAGATAAATCGAGACCGTGGCGAGGGACGGTTCGATGGCCTTGCAGACCGCGGCGGTGTCCGGAGCAGCCGCCCCAGCCGCCACGCCGCTCAGGATGGCCGCCGCCACAATAGAGAGTACCCCGACAAAAAGGCGCGTTCTCATGGTTTCTCCTTCAACGAGTCCGTGGCAGTGATCCGGGCAAAATGCGGAAAGTGCCGCGCGAGAGGCCCCCGAGGCGCTCGCGCGTTCTTCCGTACTTTCCGGTGAGCCTTCTAATCCGATTTATACTCCTTGGCGAAATCGAGCACGATTTGTCTTGTGAGTCCGCCGCGCAGAACCTCGATGACGACGCGCGTCTTTTTCGGCGTGGCGTCGATGACCGCGCCGTACGCCGCCTTCACGTCCTCCAGGGACACCATCGGCTTGGAGTCGATACTGACGACTATGTCGTTTCTCTGGAATCCGCTCTGCGCGGCGTTGCCGGGATACTTTACGCCGAAGATGAAAACCCCCTCCGGGCGCGCGAAGTAGAGGTCGGGGTTCGCGAACTGGTTAATGGTCTTTACCGTCATGTTCCACCGGGGGCAGTCGAGCTCTTCGCCTTCGACCTTGCCCTTTATCCTCGGCACGAGGCTGACGGTGAGCGTCTCGCCGCCGCGCGCGATCTCGAAGTCGACGGTCTTGTCGGCCGCGAGCGACGAAAGCAGCGACCTCGCCGCCGGCAGGTCGACGTCCGTGACGGCGCTTACCGCCTGCCCGGCGACCTTCGTGATCCTGTCGCCGTTTTTGAGGCCCGCCTTAAGCCCCGGCGAATCGGGGTCGGTGCCCGCGACGATGACGCCCTCATCAGCGTCGAAAAACATGTTCTGGTCGAAATCCTTCAGCGGCTGGAGGCTGATGCCGGTCCAACTGCGCTCGACCTTGCCGTGCTCGCGGAGCTGGTCGGTAATCACCTTCACCGTTTCGGAGGGGATGGCAAAGCCTAAGTCGCCGCCCATCATGCTCGCCAGGCTGTTGATGCCGACGACCTCGCCGTCGACGTTCACCAGCGGCCCGCCGGAGTTGCCGGGGTTAAGCGACGCGTCAGTCTGGATGAAGAGGCTGTACTCGCTCGTGCCCGGGATGTAGCGCCGCGAGCATGAGACGATGCCGAGCGACACGCTCCTGTTGAGGCCCCACGGCGCGCCCATCGCCATGACGAAATTGCCCTCGGTGAGTCTAGTCGAGTCGCCGAGCACCGCGTACGGGAACGTGTCCGAATCGCCCTCGCGCTTCAGGCGCAACAGCGCCAGGTCCGTCTCCTTGTCGCTGCCGACCACCTCCGCATCGCGATGCCGCCCGTCAAAGAGTAGACACCGGATGCTAATGGCCTTTTCGACCACGTGAAAGTTCGTAACTATCTCGCCGTCGGCCGAGATGATGATGCCCGAGCCGGTGACTTCCCGGGTCTCCTTTTCGCCCATTGTGTAGCTCTCAACGATGGGCTTGATAAAAGCGACTGCGGGGAAGACCTTGGCCTTCGCGTCGGTGATTATCTTGAATGTGTCGTTCGCGCTCGTCGGCGAGGCCGGAGCGACCGCCTCGGGCGAGGCCGCCGGAGCCGGCGGCGCTTCCGCGGCAAACGCCATCTGCACCGCCACGAACGCCAAAAGGACTAACGCCAAAACCACGTGTGCTTTCTTCATCTGTGACCCTCTCATTTTCCCTGTAAGAGCACGCTCGACCCGGCTTGCGCGGAAAAGAGATTACCCCGCTTACTGCGAAACCTCAACAACAAATACGCCGCCGAGCGGTTTCCGGCCGTCGAAATCGCCGTTTCTTTCTACCGTCCGGCGCGGCGGATCATCCGCGGGCGGATCATTCGCGCTTTATGATAAGATGCCTCGCCCAGTTGCGGTCGTCGCGGTCGGGGAAGTCCGAGCGATGGTGCGCGCCGCGGCTTTCGGTGCGCATCCGGGCCGAAAAGGTAATGAGCTTCGCCATGAGAAGCATGTTCTGAACCTGCCAGCCCGCCGGCGCCGTAAATTGCCTGTCCATGACGTACGACGACCAAAAGTCGATCCGTTCCTCGGCCTCCGAGAGCGCGCCGCCTTCGCGCTCGATGCCGACCTGCCGCCAGAGAAGGGCGCGCAGGCTGTTTTCCATGTCCTGGATGTCGATCATCGCCGCGGCGTGGTTGACGGCCTCCGCGTCGGACTGGACGCGCGGCGTGCCGGCCCGCGCGCGCGACGCGGCCTTGCCCGCCGCCTGCCCGGACGCCCAGCCGTAGACGAGCCCCTCGAGGAGCGAATTCGATCCGAGGCGGTTCGCGCCGTGAAGGCCGCTTGCCGCCGCCTCGCCGCTCGCGTAGAGCCCCTCGATGTCCGTCGCGCCCGATCGGTCGACCTTGACGCCGCCGCAGAAGTAATGCGCGCTCGGCCTCACGGGGATCATGTCTTTGCGAATATCGATGTCGAAAAGCGCGCAGAGCTCCGCGAGCTTCGGGAAACGCTTGAGGACGGACTCTTTGTCGAGGTGCCGGAGGTCGAGGTACACGTTCGTGTCGTGCGTCGCGGCCATCTGGCGGATGATCGCCCGGCTCACGATGTCCCGCGGCGCAAGGTCGCCCAGCGGATGGTAGTTCGGCATGAAGTGCACGCCGAACCGGTCGCGAAGCATCCCGCCCTCGCCGCGGACCGTCTCCGACACGAGCGCCCTCGCCGCGCCGGCGATGTAGAGCGTCGTCGGGTGGAACTGGACGAACTCGAGGTCCGAAAGCGTCGCCCCCGCCCGGTACGCCATCGCAATCCCGTCGCCGGTCGCCGTGGCGGGGTTCGTCGTCTCGCGGTAGGCGTGACAAGCCCCGCCGCTTGCGATAATGACCGCCGGCGCGAAAAACGTCTCGAGGCTGCCGCCGGCGTACGCGAGCACCCCGACCGCGCGGCCGTTGTCGGTGACGATGTCGACCGCGTATGCGTGCTCGACGAGCGTGACGCCTTCGGTGGCGCGCGTTTTCTCCAACAGCGCCCTCTCGATCTCGTGCCCGGTGGCGTCTCCGTGGGAGTGGATGATGCGGGCCTTTGAGTGGCCGCCTTCCTGGGTGAAGAGGAGGTTCCCGTCGTCGCGGTCAAACTCGGCGCCCCAACTGATGAGTTCCTTGACGAGCTTCGGGCCCTCGGCGACCACGTATCTCACCACGTCCTCGTCGCAGAGCCCCGCTCCGGCCACGAGCGTGTCCTCGACGTGGCCCTCAGGGGCATCCTCTTTCGAGAGGACCACGGCCACGCCGCCCTGGGCGTAGTCAGTGTTACTCTCGCTCGCCCGATCCTTGGTGAGGACGGTCACGCGGCCGTGCCGCGCGGCCTCTATCGCCGCCCGGAGCCCCGCGACGCCGCTGCCGATGACGACGACGTCGGACGAATGCGCGGGCGTCCCCGCCGTGTCAAACGACGCAAGATACCGCCTGTTGTGCAGATGCTTTCTCAAGGGCCTCGACCGCCAGGAGCCGAAATCATCGCAAAATCACGATTCGAAACATTCTACGCTCTGGCCCCCGGAATGCAAAACCGGCGTTGGCTCCTTTTGCGGGCGTAACCCGCGTTTCGCGCCGCGGCGGCGGATTGCGAGCGTCGTTTCTCGCCCCCGTCCGGATGGTTTCTCCGCCGGCGCATTTCCTCCGGAGCACCCCAATGCACGCAACTGGTCGCCAGGGGGAGTGGAGTTCCTGCCACGGTTTATCATTGACTTTTGGCCCTCGTTTTGCATAAATAATCGTTTACCCCATTGGCGAGCGAGTGACGATACGGTAGTAACGTGGGCAGTGTCAATGGGGCCTTAAGAGCGAGGCGGACGCGATGAACCGGAGGAAAGACGGGCGGGAGCTGTTTGAAGTCTTCAGGGAGACGATGCAGGCCCCCGTTCAGCCGGACAAGCCGCGGCCGGCCACCCCGCACGCGCCCGTGGGCGCGGCGGCGAGGCCCGCGGGCGGCCAGCCCGCAGCTCCGGTGCGCCCGGCCGAAGAGGCGATCCATACGATCCGTCTCGGCGACCACAGGCAGATAGAGATATTTCTCTCGAACACCTGGGCGTACGGGTTGATACTGTTTGCTTTGATTATCCTGTCGGGGGCGTTCGTCGCGGGGCAACGTTTCGCGCCGGCGCCGGAACCGGCAAAGCAGGTGATTGCGCCCGACGAGTTTGTAAGCTAGGCCGAGCGCGTGGCCGCGGTCACGCGGGTCAATACGCCCGCGTCGCTTGTCGATGCGGCAGCCCAGGCGCCCGCGCCCGCGCCGCAGCCGCCCGTCGCGGCGCCGTCCGCGCCGGTTACGGGCGGGGCCAACTTCGCGCTGTGCCTTATCACGTATGGCAAGGGCACCGACACGGCCAAGGCCGACGAAGTAGTGAAATTCATGCAGTCTCAAGGGTTCGCCGACGCGCGGGTACTCTACGAAAAGAGCACGCGCAAGTTCATAGTCGCAGTCGGCTCGTTCGCGACGACCGGCGACAGCGCGGCCAAGGATGCAAAGGTCCGCGTCTCGGCGCTGTCTTATAAGGGGGCCAGTTTCAGGGACGCGTACTTTACCGCTCTAAGGAATTTCCAGTAAGGGCGTAACAGAGTTAAGGAGCCTCGAGAAATGACTTTGCACAAGAGCCTCAAGACCACCGGCAGCCTCAAGCGCGCGCGTAACGTCCTCACCCGCGCTGAACGCATCGGCATGCTCACGGAAGACGGCCGTTGGGACGAATCCAAAAGCGTTTTCGGCCTGCCGAAGGTGCGCCAGTACGTCATGAAGCGCCGCCACACCAAGGCCGCCAAGAAGGAAGAGGCCGCCGGCGCCGAAGGCGCCGCCCCCGTTGAAGGCGCCGCCGCCGCCCCCGCCAAGGGCGCGGCCGCAGGCAAGGCCGCCGCTGGGAAGGCCCCCGCGGGCAAGGCCGCACCTGCCGCCGCCAAGCCGGCCGCTCCGGCCAAGGGCGCCAAGGGCAAAGAAGGCAGGTAGGGCGGTTCCCGCGATGAATATCGCCTCCCGGATGGCCAAGATCGATTCGAGCGGCATCCGCAAGGTCTTCGACCTTGCGGCGAAGATGAAGGA
>Ga0315273_10003661_pt1 | contig 18563 bp, 13 predicted proteins | sample YL17G02_0_MG_FD_205753 | JGI IMG/M metagenome (GOLD analysis project Ga0315273, IMG submission 205753) | Sediment microbial communities from Yellowstone Lake, YNP, Wyoming, USA - YL17G02_0 | ecosystem: Environmental > Aquatic > Freshwater > Lake > Sediment | place: USA: Wyoming | collected...
TTGCGGGTTTTTTCCTGAACGGTTTTGTGGAGCATTCCCTGAGAAGCCCTCTACTGATCAGCATCACGCTGATAGTCGGCGGCGTCATTATGCTGGCGGCAGAAAAAATATACAAATACAGGGACATGGACCAGCTTGCTATGAAAGATGTGATTTTTATCGGCGTTGCCCAGGCTATTGCCATTATCCCTGGAGTTTCGAGATCGGGGTTGACCATCTCTGCCGGTCTCTTCAGAGGACTTGAAAGAGAGGCTGCGGCAAGATTTTCCTTTCTGCTCTCTACGCCGATTATCGCCGGCGCTTTAATGCTTCACTTCAAGGATGCCTTTATCAATAACGGGGGCCATAACCTTCAGATTTTTGCGGCCGGTCTAATTTCCTCTTTCATCACCGGGTCCTTCGCCATAAAATTTATGATGAAGTTCCTTAAAAGGTATCCTCTGGACCTTTTTGTTTATTACAGGTTTCTTCTTGCCGCTGTTATAATAGCTGGTATATGGCTGAAAGGCTGAAGAGAGTCAAAGAAGAGGTCATCGGCGTTATTTCGGTAATGGGAAGCCTTTATCTTCTCTTAAGTCTCCTTACCCATTCCCTGAGAGACCCTGTCCCGTTTTTCAGAACAACGGACCCGCCGGAACCCCTCCTGAATTTTGGGGGTATTGTCGGAGCTTATGTTTCGGGATGGATGATTATTTTTTTGGGCCTTGCCGCCTATCTTATCCCTTTGTTTATCATAGCCTTCGGCATTAAACGTCTGCTGAAAGTAGAAGGTCATAAGGTATATCTGCTTGGCAGCCTTCTTTTTATCTTCTCATCATCAATGCTGTCTGCTTTGCTGGCCGATACATTTCAAATAATGCCGGAAAGATTTCCGGACGGGATCGGAGGTCTGACAGGGAAGGCGATTGCGCATCTTGCGGTAAGTTTTGTCTCGGTACCAGGGGCATATATTTTCATACTATCCATGTTTTTATCATCCGTAATCCTGATTAGTCCCGTTTCCATCACAGCCGTTGCGATAGATAGAAAAAAGAAAGGGGCTGAGCCTGAGGAAATAATAGAAGAAACTCCCGCAGAAGAAGAGGAGATTCTGATCAGAGAGCCTGTATCCGTTCCGATAGTTACAAATGAACCTGAGCTTTCAATCGACCACGGTCCTGTTAGAACCGGGAAGGCCGGCGGGTATGAGCTTCCATCCCTCGAACTCCTGCAACCGTCCGATTCGGCGTCGATAAGACCTTCAAAAGACGAGATTTTGAACGATTCATCTCTTATCGAGAGGAAACTCGTGGATTTCGGCGTTGAAGGAAAGATCACCTCGGTCCACCCCGGACCCATTGTCACTATGTATGAGTTCGAACCCGCGCCGGGAGTTAAGATCAACCGTATCGTGTCCCTTTGCGACGACCTTGCGCTGGCGCTGAAGGCCCAGAGCGTCAGGATTTCTCCAATTCCGGGCAGGGCGGTCATAGGTATAGAAGTCCCCAACAAACAGAGGGAGACGGTCTGTCTGCGGGAGATACTTTCATCGGATGGTTTTAGAAAGACCAAATCAAGACTTGCCCTCGGCCTCGGCAAGGACATTTCCGGTCTGCCGGTCATAGCGGATTTATCGAAGATGCCGCATCTTTTAGTTGCCGGCGCAACAGGCTCGGGCAAGAGCGTATCGATAAATTCCATGGTGATGAGCGTACTTTACAAGGCAACACCGCAGGAAGTGAAGATGCTGATGATAGACCCGAAGCTGCTGGAGCTCTCAGCCTATGAAGAAATCCCACATCTTATTTCTCCGGTCATCACCAATCCCAAGGAGGCTGCCGAAGGATTAAAGAAGATGGTCTTTGAAATGGAAAGAAGATACAGGGTGCTTGCAGAGAAGACCGCAAGAAATATCGAGAGTTACAACCTCAAGGCAAAGGATGAAGAACTGCTGCCCTATATTGTAATTATAATAGACGAACTTGCCGACCTTATGTTCACCGCGCCCGCCGACGTAGAAGATTCAATTGCAAGGCTTGCCCAGATGGGAAGGGCCTCGGGCATTCACCTCATACTCGCAACACAGAGGCCGTCGGTAGACGTAATCACCGGGATCATCAAGGCGAATTTCCCCGCAAGGATAGCCTTCCAGGTTTGTTCAAAAGTTGATGCCAGGACGATCCTCGATACGCATGGCGCCGAACAACTGCTCGGAAAGGGTGACATGCTGCTTATGCTGCCGGGTACGAGGATTGTCCGCGTCCACGGCGCTTTGGTAACTGAAGAGGAGATTAAGAGCGTCGTCGAATTCGTCAAGACCCAGGCCCATCCAGACTACACCATATACGAAAGCATACGGATACCCGATGAATCCGCAGAGGACGACAATGAAGGCGAGCGTGACGAGATGTATCAGAAGGCTGTCGATATCGGAGAAACGACAGGCGAGATTTCCATCTCTTCTATCCAGCGGCGGCTTAAAATAGGCTATAACAGGGCGGCAAGAATAATGGAACTCCTCGAAGAAGACGGATTCGTCGGCCCTCACAGAGGAGCCGGGAAACCGAGGGATTTTCTAAGAAGAAGGAAATAAAAAAAGGGTTGAGCAAGCGCCCAACCCTTTTTGATGAATTGCCGAATTTTTACCAGTTATAGATTAAGGATGTTGTATATCTCCAGCCGTGCTGGTGTCTTGTGTCCCATTCAGTGTCTACATAAGTGGCTTCTAATCCTGTCGAGATGTCCTTCATTATCTGATAAATGAAGTTGCCATAGGTGTATTGACTCTGGCGGTAATAGCTGCCGGCGACATCGGAATCCTTCGGGTCATCGATACCATAACCGAGATTCACATCCACGTCTTTCATCGGTTTAACATTCAACTGGGCCCAGCCGCCGCTTGTCAAAATGGCATGTCCCGTTGTATTAAAGGAGCCGCCTTTATGGAAGTATTCTCCTCCCAGTCCCTGTCCCATATAAGCCTCACCTTTGAGTTCAAACATGTTGAAAGGGACCTGCAGTTCGAGGGCGAGCAGATATGGTGTAACATCGTTATCCTTTACTTCACCCTTTCTGAATGCTCCACCGAGAGCGACCCATGCTTTTTTCTCGGCATCAAGAAGCAGGCCGCTGTAACCGATTTTTGCGGCTACCCACGGCATTTGAATCTGTGTGGTGATATCGGTTGCGCCGAACTTGTCGTTATCATCACTCCAGCGGTAACGGTAGATCGATAAAAGACCTTCCATCCCGCCGCCGAGCTTCTGCTGTACTGTTATCTGCGGGACCCTGTTCCAGAGGTTGCCGTTATATCCGGCAATTGCAAAGTCGAGGGTTGTCGGGTTAAGGCTTGCAATCGGGGTCCAGTCCTGTCCTATCCTGACCGAGGTGTCGCCTTTTGCGAAATCCAGATATGCAAGGCGGATTCTCAGCGCGCCGTTGCTTGAACTATCTCCGGCAGTACCGTAGAAGTCCGTCTCAAAGCGGCCTTTTGTGTTCCAGCCGTTATAAGAAGGCCCTTCAATGGCAATCCCCAGCCTGGTATCGCGAACATTAAAGGTGGCCTTGTCTTTGCCGTCGGCTGTTTTAGGAACGTATTTGATGAATTCATCCGTGCCCATATTATTGGTGTCATAGATGGCGTCGAATTTGAGTTTACCATAGATATTGATCTTGTACTTTGAGTTTACCTTTGTTTCGGCCGGTGCTGCTGCGGCAGCCTGCGGGGCCTGCTTTGTCTGCATTTCGCCGATTTTGTTCTGCATGGTCTCGATCTGTTTCTTCTGATCGTCAACCTGTTTCATAAGTTTTTCCAACTGGCCCTGGAGGTCTTTTACTGTCGGTTCGGCATAGACGGAACCAGCCAGAAAAGCGACCAGGATGACTATCAAAAACCCTCTGAAAAACACTTTCATGAATCCCTCCCTGAAACAATAGATTGGCCTCCCTTAAATAGGGCGGCGTTGTAAAAGTTTACCTGTCCTTTGAGAAAAATGCAACATGCTACAGCTCAAGAACAACCTTTGCCGAGTCGTCAGCGGATGATACTTTTCTAAATCCCATTTTCTCAGCCCTGTATAACATACGCGCATTCATCAGCAGAATCTCCATGTATATCTTTTTTATCCCCGTATCCTTTGCGATTTTTATACCGTGGAGGCAAAGCGCCTTGCCGACGCCCTGACCCTGCCACTGGTCTCCGACTACGATAGCCATCTCGGCACTTTCGAGGTCAGGAAGTCTGCTTATTCTTACCTCGGCTATTATCTTTTCGCTGTCACCTTCTCTGATGACGCCCACAAAGGATATCTCCCTGTCGTAATCTACATGGCAGTATCGTGTCAGTTCTTCATGGGACATATCGGTCAGTTTTCTGAAGAACCTCATCATGAGCGTATTTTCCGATGACGTCCGTAGCAGTTCGTCCATCAGGGGCTCGTCTTCAGGCCTGATGGGTCTGATAACGACGGCGGGCCCGTCCTTGAGTTTGAATATATCAATATACTGGTCGGGATAAGGGCAGATAGATAAATGGGGCGGACAGAAGTCCCCTCTTACAGGCACAAAACCGTCAAGGACGTCGGCTTCAAGCAAGATGCTTGCGTCCAAAGCAAAACCTTCTTTCTCCGTGATGAAAAACGGATTGATATCGATCTCCTTAATATGAGGGAAATGGATTATCAGATGAGAAAACCTGACTAATATCTCTTCGAGATATTTCAGGGTATTTTCGTAGTTTTTATTTTTCTGAAGGTACCTGAATATTTTCGTCTCTTCCATCATGCGTCGGGCAAGGGCCTGATTCAGGGGAGGCAGTCCTATTGAATAGTCCTCTATAGCCTCAAGAAGTTCTCCGCCGGTGCCGAAGACTATAACAGACCCGAAGGTCAGGTCTTTCTTCGCGCCGATCACAAGTTCATACCCCTGTTTTAAAACCATGGGCTGTATAATTATATGGGCGTTCTGGTCCTTGAGAAAAGTCGCAAGCTGATTCAGTTGTCTGAATGCCTTTTTGACGGCTGCCTGGTCTCTCAGATTTAAAAGGACGCCGCCCTGTTCGAGCTTATGAATAATTTTCTGGGAATCGATTTTTAAGACAACGGGATACCCGATGACGTCGGATATTGCGACAGCCTCCTCTTCGGTGGCCGCCTTATGAGTAGAGATGACCGGCAAGCCATAATGCCGGAATATCTCCTCGACTTCGTGAAAATTCAGGATGAGTCTCTTATCTTCCGCAGCCTTCCGGATTACCTCTTCAGCCTTATATTCATCCGGTTCATAGTCTTTGAGGATCACCTCCGGGGTTTCAAGGAGGAGCCTAAGGTTATAGTCATAGCGGTACATATATATGAAACTCTTTACCGCCTGTTCGGTGGAAACAAACGTGGGTATCCCTTTGTTACTGAGAAATTCCCTGGCCTCCAGCACCTGATCTTCGCCCATCCATGTCGTAAATACCGGTTTGTAAGGATAGTCCTTGGCTGCCGTCACGACCGCCTCTGCAATCTCTAAGGGGTTTGTCGCATAGGTAGGGGTATAAATTACCAGGACTCCGTCCACCTCTTTATCTTTCAAACAGGTTTTGACCGCAAGCTCAAAGTCCTCGGAAGAGGCCTCAATAAGCAGGTCAACCGGGTTTGACATGAATTTAAAAATAGGGAAACGCGCCTGCAGGGTTTCTATCGTAACGCGGCCCAGTTCGGCCAGCTCTCCCTCGAGTTTCATCAGGGTGTCGACGGCTATCACTGAAGGAGCGCCGGAATTTGCAACAATGGCAAGACGGTTTCCCTTGGGACGGCGCTGTTTTGAGAGGGATTCCGCAAGATAGAAGAGGTCAAGAGTTTCATCAACCCTTATAGCGCCCGCGCGTTTGAAAGCCGCGTCATATACTTTGTCCTCGCCTGCCATGAAACCTGAATGGGTCAATGATACAACCTGCGACGCTTCAAATTTGCCCGATTTGATTACCATTATCGGTTTGCTGGAAGAAAAACTGCGCACGGCGGTCATGAATTTCCGGCCGTTCTTGATGGATTCGATATAGAGGATTATGGCCCTTGTTTCAGGGTCTACTCCCAGAAAATCGATGAGGTCGGAAAATTTTATATCGATTTTTGTGCCTACAGATATGAAATAGCTGAACCCGATATTTTTGCTCACGGCCCAGTCCAGCATGGCCGACGATAAAGTGGTGCTCTGGGCTATAAGTGCGATATTGCCTTTTGGCGGTATCTTTGGAAACAGACTGGCGTTCAGGTTTTTCCCCGGTTTAATGAAACCGAGTGAATCAGGTCCCAATACCCTGAACCCGTACTTCGTGGATATCCGGCTTATCTTCGCCTGTAAAGCAGGCGCATTTTCTACGCGAGTTTTAAAATCAAAACACATCAGGACTATGCCCTTTACTCCCTTCACGCCGCACTCTTCAAGCACTCCGGGAAGCACTGCGGGCAGGTTTTTAGGGCATAGCGATATTATTGCCAAATCGATGTCCCGGCGAATATCAGTGATCTTGGCATACGCTTCAACACCCTGTACAGACTCAAAATCAGGGTTCACGGGATAGACTGCTCCTTTAAACCCCTTGCCGAGGAGGTTTTTAAAGACGAAATACCCTATCGAAGAAGTGTCTTCGCTGGCGCCGATTACCGCTATCCTCCTCGGATTAAAAAAGAAATCGAGATTTTTGACCGACACAGCCAGGCTCCTTTAAATGATTATTTGCAAAGATCCACAGGGGTCCGAGATGCCGGACCCCTGTGCAATAGATATTTTTTACTGTTTCCCCTTGAGGATTTCATTGACTACTGAAGGGTCGGCAAGGGTTGAAGTATCTCCGAGATCGTCCGTTTCGCCCCGGGCTATCTTTCTGAGGATCCTTCTCATGATCTTTCCGCTTCTGGTCTTCGGCAGTCCCGGAGCGAACTGTATTTTGTCCGGGGATGCAATAGGGCCGATGACCTGTCTGACATGGCCGACCAATATTTTTTTCAGTTCAGGCGTCGGTTCGATGCCCTCCTTGAGGGTCACATACACATATATGCCTTCCCCCTTGATATCATGCGGATATCCGACTGTGGCAGCCTCTGCTACGGCTTCATGGCTTACCAGCGCCGATTCTATTTCAGCGGTGCCTATCCTGTGGCCGGACACATTGATGACGTCATCGATCCTGCCCATCAGCCAATAATCGCCGTCCGTATCCTGCCGGGCGCCGTCGCCGGTGAAGTATTTGCCCGGGAACCTTGTAAAATAGACTTCTTTTATCTTCTTGTTTTCGGGATCACCATATGTCCCGCGAAGTATCCCCGGCCAGGGTTTTTCGATAACGAGATAGCCGCCCTCATTTGGACCGGCAGGCGACCCGTCTTCTTTGACTATCTTCGGAACTACGCCGGGGAAAGGTTTGCTGGCAGATCCGGGTTTTGTGGTCATAGCGCCGGGCAGCGGGGTTATGAGGATGCCGCCTGTTTCAGTCTGCCACCAGGTGTCGACGATAGGGAGTTTGGTTTTCCCTACATGGGTGTGGTACCACATCCATGCTTCAGGGTTAATCGGCTCGCCTACCGAGCCAAGGACCCTTAGAGAAGATAGGTCATGCTTATTGACCCAGTCAGGGCCCTCTCTCATCAGAGCTCTGATGGCTGTCGGCGCGGTATAAAAAATATTGACCCCGAATTTGTCCACTATCTTCCAGAACCTGCCGGGGTCGGGGTAGGTCGGTATACCCTCAAACATGAGGCTCGTGGCGCCGTTGCTCAACGGGCCGTAGAGTATATAGCTGTGGCCCGTGACCCATCCGATATCCGCAGTGCAGAAATGGATATCTTCATCGCGATAGTCAAATATCCACCTGAAGGTAAGATTTGTATACAGCATGTATCCGCCGGTTGTGTGAAGAACACCCTTGGGTTTGCCTGTTGATCCGGATGTGTACAGGATGAAGAGCGGGTCTTCCGCGTCCATCTGTTCCGGTTCGCAGTAATCTTTGATGTCCGGATCATCCATTACATCATGCCACCAGAAATCCCTCTCCGGTTCCATGTCTACCGGGCCTATTCTTTTTACTACAATCACTTTTTCCACGGTTGGGCATTCCTGCAACGCCTGATCAGCATTTGTTTTTAGCGGTACCGACCTGCCGCCTCTTGCGCCTTTATCGGCAGTGATCAGCAGGTTGGACTTGCAGTCCTGTATCCTGTCTTTCAGCGCCATTGCGCTGAAGCCGCCGAACACGACGCTGTGGATGGCGCCGATTCTGGCGCAGGCAAGCATCGAGATAGGCAGTTCAGGGATCATGGGGAGATATATTGTGACCCTGTCACCTTTCTTGATGCCGTATTTTTTCAGAACATTTGCGAATCTGTTCACCTCACGGTATAGCTGCTGATAGGTGTATGTTTTGTAAGTGCCGTCATCCGCTTCCCAGATAATGGCGGCCTTGTTTCTGACCGGTGTATTCACAAATCTGTCAAGGCAGTTATAGCACGCATTCAGCTTTCCGCCGATGAACCACTTGATATATGGCTTGTTGAAATCCCAGTCAGAGACCTTGTCCCATTTCTTAAACCACGTCAGGTTTTTCTCGGCCATTTCCGCCCAGAACCCATCAGGGTCTTCCACTGAACGCTTGTACAGCTTTTCATATTCATCAAAACTCTTGATATGAGCTTTTTCGCTGAAATCTTTTGAAGGGGGAAAGGTCCTTTTTTCCGCGCTCAATACATCAATGCTTTCATTAGACATCCTTGCTCCGACCTCCTTTTAATGAAATTCCGATCTCATCAATATTTAAACAGACGTGTTATTCAGCGCCTATTCCGATATAAGACCTGAGTTTCTCATCTTCATATTTTGCTTCGGCCTCTTTTTCGCGTCCAAAGAGAGAGAACAATATACCGACCAGGAATGCGGCCCCCATAGAATAGATGCCGGGGTTCTTCAGAGGGAAGATCGGTTTCGGTTTCGGCGATACTGAGGTGATGGATTCGACTTTATCTTTAAATATCCTCGGCGATTCGGCTGCGAGGATCTGGTCTGTCTGATCATTAATCTGTTTGTTGCTGTCTGTGTCAGCAGGTGACAGGGCAGCGCCCGCGGGTGCAGTCTTGATGCCTTTTTTGAGGCCATCTATCTTGCCCTTTACTGCTGCGTCTGCTGCTATTATCTCCATTGCAGCTGCTTTCGCGATCTTCTTGTTTGCAGCTTCATCTTCAGGAGTCAGCGCCTGTCCCGGTGCGGCTATCTTGAGGTCTTTATTGATCTTGTCGACCTTGTCCTTTATATCCCAGGCTGTCTTTTCGCTCTTATGGACGATATCAACCCAGACTGTCGGACTGAGAACAATAAGAATTGTAGCCATAAAAAGACCGGTATATATGCTATAGACGGCGCCGTTAGTCGTAAATTTCTTCCAGGTTATCGACATCAGCAGGGCAGGGAAGTTTGCACTTGCCGCAATTGCAAAGGTCAATCCGACAAGAAAAGCGACATTCTGGCCCTTAAAGAGGATGCCGAGGAGCATCGCAGTGACGCCAAGACCCACGGTGGCTATCTTTGCGACCTTTACCTCTTCCTTTTCAGCTGCTACGCCTTTCCTGATAACGCCTACGAACAGGTCATGGGAGAACGCAGAGGCGCCGGCAAGGGTAAGTCCGGAAACAACGGCAAGTATGGTGGCAAAGGCGACAGCCGCAAGGAACCCGAGGAACAGGTTACCGCCGAGCACTTCAGCGAGCAAAGGGCCGGCCATATTCCCGCCCTTATCGATGGACATGATGACATCCCGGCCTACGAGAACTGCTGCGCCAAAACCGATGGTCACGGTAAGAATGTAAAAATATCCGATAAGTCCTGTTGCGACAAACACCGACTTCCTTGCCTGTCTTGCATCCGGCACGGTATAGAACCTCATAAGAATGTGCGGGAGACCGGCGGTACCGAACATGAGTGCAAGACCGAGAGAAATGGCATCCAGAGGGCTGGTAATAAGACCTCCCGGTTCGAGAAATTTATTCGTATATAGACCCTCTGCCTGAGCAAAAAGATTAGCATAACTGAACCCGAACTGTGCCATAGTCATAATGACCAGCAGTGTCGCGCCGCCCAGGAGAAGAGTTGCTTTGATGATCTGTACCCATGTTGTTGCGATCATTCCGCCGAAAATAACATACGATATCATAAGCGTTCCGACGAGAAGGACGGCAACTTCAAAAGGAAGGCCGAACATGAGTTTTATGAGTGTGCCTGCTCCGACCATCTGCGCAATTAAATATGTCAGCACTGTAACCAGAGAGCCGGCTGCAGCTGCCGCTCGAATAGGTCTCTGGCGCAAGCGGTATGCAACAACATCGGCAAAGGTGTATTTCCCGAGGTTTCTCAACGGCTCGGAGATCAGGAACATGATAATCGGCCATCCGACAAGCCATCCGACCGAGTAGATGAGGCCGTCATACCCCTTTGTCGAGACAAGTCCCGCTATACCGAGAAACGAGGCCGCGCTCATATAATCCCCTGCAAGGGCGAGTCCATTCTGAAAGCCGGTTACGCTTCTGCCGGCGGCGTAGAAATCTTTTGTTGTTCGTGTCCTCTTTGCCGCCCAGTAGGTTATGGCAAGGGTCGAGATAACGAACACAAGGAAAAACATTATGGCTACAGGATTAAATTGTCCTATAATTGTCTGTGTCGCCTGTGGCATTTGTTACCCTCCTATCTTTTCTTTGACTTTTTTAACGAGAACATCGTATGTGTTGTTGGCCCAACGGATATAGATACCGGTCAGGACCCAGGAAAGAATAATAGTCCCGACTGCAATGGGTATCCCTATCGTTATGGCCCCGGAGAGTTTCTGCGAAAGAAAAGGTTTGTTAAAGGCGATCAGGGCAATAAACCCGAAATACAACACCAACTCTAAAATGGTCAGTATGGTACAAATGGCGAACTTCTGGCTGGACAAAGACTTAAAATCCTTGTCATTAAGGATTTCCTGCGTACTCATTTGCTTGCTCATCCTAGACTCCCCTCCTTAGTATCGTTTTTTTAAAAGGGTTTAAAAATTACTGAATTCACCTGATGTCTTGAATCTATCACCTCCTTCTTCAGGATGCCCTATTCCCAGGAGCATACCTATGGATTTGACCCCGAGATCTGATAAAACAGGGATGAAACGCTGAAAGAGTTGCGCGGTTATAAAGGCGTCCACAAGCGCGTCATGGGCGCCCCGTATTGATATGTCGAAACATTTCGCCATTTCATAGAGCCCCGAGCTTTTGTCCCCCGGTGGAAAGCAGGAATGGGACGGCATCCTTTTTCTGATCCATTCATGAAGGACAAACGTATCAATAACCGGGTTCCGGATGGTGCCGTTGAAAATCCGCTTCATATCGCTGTTGATGAAAGACAGGTCTATGGAAACGCAATGGCCGATAAGAACATCATCCCCGCAGAATTCAAGGAAATCCGCAATGATGTAATCGATATTGGGTTTTTCGGACACATCGGATGGAGTGATGCCGTGTATGACTACGCTTTCAGGTTTGAACTTGGTTTCCGGCTTTATGAGTCTATGAAAGGTATGGCTGAGGTCGATCCGTGTCCCGATCATTTTTACGGCGCCTATCGATATGATGGAATCTTTCCTTTCATTCAGGCCTGTAAGTTCGGTGTCAATTACTACATACGAAGTTTCAGTGATCGGTCCGTCCTTGTCAAAAGATAGCGCCGCCTGTTTCTTTGTTTTAAAAAAATCGAGCATAGTTATTACCAGATCATGGCTTTATAGCGTTCTATAATCAAATCCTGTATCTTTGATATGAGCTGAAAGGTCTCTTTTGCGATCCTTTTTTCGAGGTTGCTCAGGTTGTTGGGATTTATGAAATTATTAATATCCTGACCTTCTTTCATCAGCTCGAACTGGTTTTGAATTCTGAGCAGCAGGATGAAATCAAAGGCATGCAGGAGTTCGTCGGCGTACTCTTTAATAATAGTGTGTTTATCGCGCAGAGACTGTATCCTCTCGATAGTGGATGTTTCCTTTAGGCCTTTTTCAAGGGCAAAGAGCCTTACTATGTCAACCAGCGGAGCAAGGCCTTTTATTTTAAGGTTTAGTTGGTCTTTATGTTCCCCGCTCTTTTCTACGACAAAAGTCTTGAGGAACCCTATAGGAGGCGTATTTTTTATCGCCATGTTCGCAAGGTACCCCAAAAAGATTTTATTGTCTTTCGCCATGGAGAGGGTAAAATCCTTTAGCCAGTCAAGAAGCTTGGCCTCGCCATAAACGGCCCTGAAATCGAAGAAAGTCACGGAATTTAAAACCGCCTCGGAAGTCGGAGTGGATATCCAGCTGGTGAAATATTTTCTCCACACATGGAGCGGCTGACGCCACATGGGGTTTGTGGCCATAAAATCGGCCGGACACGGCGGAAACCCGCATTTCAGCAGGCCGTCTCTTACAAACTGTGTAAAGCTCCTGAAATACTCCTGCGCAGCCAGTTCCTCGGTAGCGGATGCAGGGTCGGCATAAATGAGCGCATTGTCCTGATCGGTCTTAAATGTCTGTTCCTTGCGGCCTTCGCTTCCGAAGGCTATCCAGCAGTAAGGCACCGGAGGCTCCCCGAAGCGTTCCTCGGCAATCTCGATGATTTTTCTGACGAGCCTGTCGTTGATTTCCGTAATAATTCTTGTGATGCTGCTTGCTTTTGCTCCTTCACCAAGCAGCAGGCCCACAATGCCGTTGATTCTTTTTGAAACCGGTATGAGCGCATCTACCGTGGTCTGGCTTTCAATGTCTTTTACGACGGACAAAGGAGATGTCCCCTGGATAAGCATAAGGTCATGATTTGTCAGGATGCCTTTAAGTTTATCACCCTGCATAATCAGCAGATGGTGGACATTATGCTTCACCATTTTCAGAATGGCTTCAAAACAGTATTCCTTTACATCGGCCCTGACATGCGGAATGCTCATAATATCCCTGACCGGGTCTTTGCAATCCTTTCCCTTAGAGACTACTTTATCTCTCAGGTCCCTGTCCGTTATGATTCCCGTGGGAAGACCGTTTGCGTTGATCAGTATAAGAGAGCTGATACTGTAATTCGCCATTATTTCAGCGGCTTCCTGAATGGAGATATTCTCGGAGGCATTAATGACGCCCTTGGTAGCGAATTCGCCCACCGGCATGGTAAAGAGGATTTTGTCGCCGCCGCTGTATATCAGGTTTTTATTCTGGAGTTCTTTAAACGTCTTGTCCAGATATTTGCTCAAAAAGGATTTGTGGAAAAATTCCCTGACCGTGGGGTTGGTGAACAGGAGGTTCTGTATCGGCTCCCGCTTGATCAGATAACAGATCGTATCGTTGACCGCAACCACGGTGGCTCTTGCCTTGCCGCCGCCGAAGATTAGCAGATATCCGATCAGGTCGCCTTCGCCCCTGTAATCTATAAAAACCTCGTCGTTTTCATTCTTGATGGAGACTTTTACCTCTCCTTTTTTGATGATATAAAGGTTTTCAGGGGCGGGGCCGCCCTGGTACTGAATGACGGTCCCTTTCGGGTAAAATTCCATGTTTACATCGCCGGTTATGGCTTTTAACGTATCGTCGTCGAGGAACTGGAAGGGGGGTATTTTCCCGAGAAACTCTATCACTTCTTCGATAAGCATTCTCTATGCCGCCTTACCGCGCATTACTTTAGGGAAATTTTGAGGAGTGAAAAAACCGGATGATGTTTGCAGTAAATTCTTTACTTGCATAAAATACATATAATCCAGTATAAAATAGCCTCTGTACGGGGAAAATTTCCAATACATGAGGCCTTGGGTAACGGTAAGTATATCAGAAACTTTTTTAAAAATGCAAATATTTTATATGGTTATGAAATATTTTTTGTAGGGAACAAGTTAACTTGCTTGATTATCAATAAGATACGGAAAAGCAAAGACGGGACATGTCATAATCATAAGGAAAAACATATTTATTATTATAGTCTCAAGGACATTAAAAGGAGGTTCTGGTTATGCCTGAAATCAAAAGGATCGGAGTTATTACGAGCGGCGGTGATTGCGGCGGTCTGAATGCGGTCATTAAGGGCGTTGCAAGGGAAGCATATTTTTTGGGTATTGAATCGGTAGTTATCCCTCACGGTTACGCGGGTCTTTATAATCTTGTGCAATTAGAGCAGGTTGTTTACCTTAATGCCGAAAGGGTCAGCAAAATAGAAGCGTCGCTCGCGGGCTCGGAGGCCGGCCATTCACGGGTGAAGATAAGCAAGATAGCAGACCCGAACAAATATGAACGGATCAAGGAGGGGTTAAAGAAATTCGGCATTGACGCCCTCGTTATCAGCGGCGGAGATGATACCGGAAGCGTCGTAGTGGACCTTTCATCCAAGGGTATCCCCTGCGTCCATGTCCCCAAGACGATGGACCTCGACCTCCAGTCCTACAGCGTGGGAGGCGATTCAGCCATCAACAGAATAGCCGTTTTTGCAAGGGAACTGAAGACCACGGGAATGAGTCACAACCGTATCCTTGTCATCGAAGTATTCGGAAGATATGTCGGTCATACCGCCTTTCGCGGAGGAGTCGGCGCGGAAGCCGATGCTATACTGATACCGGAAATTCCGGTTGATTTCGATGTGCTCTATGAGCATATGAAAACAACCTATTTTGCCAGGATAGACAGAAGCGATGTGAAGTCCGGGACATATATTATTGTTGTTGCAGAGGGAATAAAAAACATAAACGGCGAGATGCTTTACGATGAATCCATCCCGCCCGACGCCTTCGGTCACAAGAAACTTGCCGGCTCGGGGAAATTTGTAAGACAGCAGCTTGAAAAGAGGCTCAAGGTTGACCCGGCTGTGAAAGAATTCATGCAAAGGACCGGCATGTTTGCGCCCGGCGTGTATGAAGCGCCGGAGGTGCGGGAGGTTACGCCCGGTCATCTGGTGCGCGCAGGTCATTCCTCCGCGCGCGACGTCAATTTCGGGTATAAGGCCGGCGCTGCTGCGGTCTTTCTTCTGTTAGAGGGAAAGACAGGGAACACGGTTGTGAATGTTGAAGGCAACAGGATTTACTACCAGGCGACCGCCGAAGTGATAAAAAGGAGAGAAGTGAACATCAGTGAGATCTCCATTTTCGAGAGCCTTGGCACCTGTTTCGGAAGAAAGCCCGAGAAATATATTTATGAAATTGTCGAGCAGAAAGGGCGTATCGAGAGGCATCTGTAAACTAATTTGAAGTAATAATTTACGGCTCATCGTGAAGTCGAGTGGGCAAAAAGATGAGTACAAAGCAGTATAACATGGCTTCAGACAAAGGGAAAGGAGCTTTTAAAGGGGCAGGAAAATCTGTATGATTACTGGATGGGCAAGAAGAGACGATTACTGGACGAATATCAGTTCTCCGGATTTCGGCCAATGTCTAAAATACAGGGGATATTCGGGGACCCGCGGGCACGAATCATACAAATACACCGGACTCAAAAAAAACAGTTTGTGGGTGCTGCGGCACCGTGCATCTCTCCGGCGGGTTCAAGTTTGCAACTTGAACCTTTTCTTTTGATACAATACAACCACCATGCCGTCAATAAGGATTTCACAGGAACTCACATCGGGTATTTATTATCTCACCTTTACTGTAAGAAACTGGTATTACATCTTTGACAGGCATAATCGATTTCAGATACTTGCCGACTCACTAAAATACTGCCAGAGACATAAGGGGATCAAGATTTATGCATATGTTTTCATGATCAACCATCTCCACCTGATTGCATCCGGAAAGGATATGATCGGCTTTGTCAGAGACTTTAAAAGGCACACTTCGAAAGAGATACAAAATAACATCATAGCAACAGAACCAACCGTGTTGGCCCTGTTCGATATCGGCGACGGCAAATATGAATTCTGGTCAAGAACCAATATGCCGAAGATGATTGAAACTGAAGAATATCTTGTACAAAAGATTAATTACATACATACAAACCCGGTTCGCAGGCAGTATGTGAAAAAACCGGAAGACTGGATATGGTCATCTGCCAATCCTGAGAGCGATATTGTTATTGAATCAGTGGTCTTATGAGGTGCAAAATATTCAGGTTCAAGTTACAAACTTGAACCCGCAGTAGGGTCTTCCGTCCATTCAACATTAAGCAAATCTTTTTAACACCTCTTGATGATAGATTCTCCTGGAAGGGTCCTTTAGCCTTTTCTGCAACTTGGTTTTGAAATCTTTCCTGAGTTGAAGACCTGAATCCGGATCACCGATTATCTCAATAAATTTATGTTCTATAAATTGTTCAAGATCTTCGATTGTCATATCTTTAACCTTAGCCATATAGCGCCTCCAATCAATCTTTAGGGCTTCTTATAATAAGGAGTTCATAAGTAAAACCACACACCCTCACCCTTGCCCTCTCCCCTCAAGGGAGAGGGTACTTAAGAATCGCCCCTCCCTTGAGGGGAGGGGATAAAGGGGAGGGTGTTTAAATGTGTCCTTACTTATTCGAACTCCTTATTAACAATGAACAGCTTATTGTCAATAATAAATTTGTGAAGGATAGGCATTTAAAGGTTACTCGCTCTGTCCCCATAAAGAAGGACCGGCGGCTTTTGTGTCTTTTATGTAAGCATTCACTTCCTGTCTGTAAAGCTTCCGAAGGAGTTTGGCGATCTTGCCTGCGGGATATATGCGGTCGTCGAGTTTTGAGACCGGCATGACCTCCATCGTTGTGTTGGTAATGAATACCTCCCGTGCCTCATAAATGTCTTTTTTCATGAACTTGCCTTCTTTGACTTTCAACCCTTCTCTTCCTGCAAGCTCAATAATAATCGCCCTGGTGACGCCGTCAAGGATCCCGCATGAAACGGAAGGAGTGCAAAGGGTGTCGTTCCTGAAAAAGAACAGATTGCTAATCGTGCCTTCAGTGAGTTTCCCTGAAGCATTAAGCATTATCGCCTCATGGGCATTTTTCTTTTTCGCCTCGATTTTTGCAAGGATGTTGTTTAGAAAGTTCAGGGATTTTATCTGTGGGTTTATCGCCTCTTTCAGGTTTCTTCTCGTTTCGGCAATAATGAGGCTTAGCCCGTTTTTGTAGTAAGCTGCCGGATATTCCTTGAATTCCTGAGCGATAATTACGGTAGTAGGTTCGGGACAGAAGTCCGGGTCAAGGCCTATCGGGCCGCGTCCCCTTGATATGGTTATCCTCACATAGGCGTTTCCGGGCGAATTGGCCGTGAGCGTTTCATAAACGGCGGTTTTCAGAGAATCCAAATCGGCAGGGACCGAAAGTCCGATCAGTGACGCGGAACGATAAAGCCTGCGCAGATGCTCGTCAAGCTTGAATACGACGCCGTCGTAGACCCTCAAAGTCTCATAAATTCCGTCACCGTACAAAAACCCGTGATCAAAAACTGAAACGACCGCCTCTTTTGCCGGGACTATCCTGCCGTTTAAATAGATATTCATGCGCTTAAGCCGGCAGATGAGCTATTGCAGCCTCTTGAAGTTCTGCATGAACTCTTCTTTGCTCATCGGTCCATTACCATAAACACTAAAGAATTTAATCTGAAACGACTTTGTTTTATTTTCCCCGCTTTTATAGCGGTATTTGTCCCATTCATCACTGGTGATCATCTTGTTCTTGTCGGTATCTATAGCGGCCCATTCATCCATGCTGATGACGCCGTCCTTATTCGTATCGCAGAACTGAAAGACCTCTTCGGGATTGCACTCATTTTGTTGTGGCTCGGCAATAACCGATGACGCCGTCCAAACCAAGATGACCCCGATTATCAGGGCAACCAAATTTTTTGACATTATATCTCCTCCTTTTTTCATTTATGAAGAACGTATTTGAATATCTTAATTATAACGCATAATTTATATAACGTTGCAAAATGCTCTGTTGATTTTATGCAACTGATGAGTTTATCTATGAAAAGTCCATTGGCTGGAAGAATACTTCAGTGATTCCAATTCATGGGCAAGAGAGACTTCTTCCTTTGAAGGGGTTGACATGACGAAACTCACATCAAAAACCTCCTCAAAAGAAACCCTGATGGCGTCTTTCAGGTCGCCAGGTTTTATATCCGGCATAATGTCTTTTAATCCGTGTAATCCGTTATTAGGCTCCGACGACGGTTCTATCCCGAATACCCTGCCGGTCTTTTCCCTGTCAAGTGAAAACGGGATCGATCCCTGCTGGAGGAGTCCGCCCGGCCAACGTTTCTGGGCGGAGCCGATAATCTTGCCGGTCATTACGGACATTTCCCCGTATGATACGGACTGAAAACAGAGCGGGCTTTTCCTCATATCTTCAGCCACCGTATGCCTGTTATCTTTCAGAAGCTTCAATTCCGGTGCAAGGCCGATTTTCAAAAACGCCTTTTCGAATGCGGCGCTGATCTTTTTGTAGCTGTCAAACAGGCCCCTTGAAAAAAGGCCGCCGTCTGTTTTTACGGAAAAACTATATGTGATCTCATCGCCATGCAGAATCGCGCGGCCTCCGGTCGGCCTTCTGACGAAAGGTATGTTGCATTGCCTGCAGTACTCCGTATCAATGTCACAGATTTTCTGGAAACATC
>Ga0315273_10003662_pt1 | contig 18557 bp, 10 predicted proteins | sample YL17G02_0_MG_FD_205753 | JGI IMG/M metagenome (GOLD analysis project Ga0315273, IMG submission 205753) | Sediment microbial communities from Yellowstone Lake, YNP, Wyoming, USA - YL17G02_0 | ecosystem: Environmental > Aquatic > Freshwater > Lake > Sediment | place: USA: Wyoming | collected...
AGGTCCTCCTTCCCGAGCACCTTGCCCCGGTCGAGCGGGCGGTCGGGATGCTGGAAGGGTTCGGCCATCCAGTTGTTCATGCCCAGGTCGAGGTCGGTGAGGACGAAGACCGGGGTCTGCAGCCGCTCGGCCAGGTCGAAGGCCTCCACCGCGAGCGAGAAGCACTCCTCCACCGAACCGGGCAGGAGCAGGATCTGCTGGGTGTCCCCGTGGGAGAGGAATGCGGTGGAGAGGACGTCCCCCTGCGCGGTGCGGGTGGGGAGCCCGGTGGACGGCCCGACCCGCTGGACGTTGAAGATCACCCCGGGGATCTCGGCGTAGTAGCCCAGGCCGGCGAGCTCGCTCATGAGCGACACGCCCGGGCCGCTGGTGGCGGTCATGGCACGGGCCCCCGCCCATCCAGCGCCCATCACCATGCCCATGGCGGCCAGCTCGTCCTCGGCCTGGATCACCGCGTAGGTGGCCTTGCCGTCGGCGTCGTGACGGTACTTCTTCAAGTAGGTCGAGAGCGTCTCGACGAGGGAAGACGACGGCGTGATGGGGTACCAGGGCACCACGGTGACGCCCGCGAACATGGCGCCCAGCGCGCAGGCCGAGTTGCCGTCCACGACGATCTTCCCCTGATTCGCGTCCATGCGCTCGACGCGGTGCGCGTCGCGCTTCTCGAGCGCCGCCGCGTGGTCGAAGCCAGCGCGGGCCGCGGTCACGTTCAGGTCGCGAGCCTTGGCCTTGTTTCCGAAGACGCGACCGATGGCCGCCTCCACCTCGGCGATCTCGATGCCGAGCAGCCGGGCCACCACGCCCACGTAGGCCATGTTCTTGAGCAGCTTGCGCAGCTTGGCGTCGCCGGTGATGGGCTCGACCACCCGGTCGAAGGCCACCGGGTAGAAGACCAGGTCGGCGCGCGAGCCCTCGAGCGCCAGCGGCGCGTCGTAGATCACGGCCGCGCCCGGCTGCAGCCCGGCCACGTCTTCCCGCGCCGTCTCCGGGTTCATGGCGACGAGGAGGTCGATCTCCTTCTTGCGCGCCACGTAGCCACGGCTCGATGCGCGGATCGTGAACCAGGTCGGCAACCCCGCGATGTTGGATGGGAAAAGATTCTTACCCGAGACCGGGATTCCCATCTGGAAGAGCGAGCGCAGGAGCACCGTGTTGGAGCTCTGCGACCCCGAGCCGTTCGCGGTGGCGACTTGCAGCGAGATGTCGTTGGTCATCGTCATCCGACTTGCTAACGGCCATGCGCCGGCCACGCCACCGCGTCGAGCGCGGCGACGCCGATCACCGTCGATCGAGCGCCCGGGCGATGGCGGCCCGGGCGGCCTCCTGGAGGGCGGCCGCGGTCTCGAAGCCCGCCGGGTCGATGGGCTCGAGCACCTCGACCAGGGCGTCCATGCGGTTCCGCAGCACGATGCCGTGCTTGGGCAAGGTCTGGTGCGTTCCGGAGACCGCCACGGGGAAGACCGGGACGCCGGCCTCCATGGCCAGCTGGAAGGCACCCTCCTTGAACGGCTGCAGCTCACCGCTCGCCGACCGGGTCCCCTCCGGGAAGAAGAGCAGTGGATTTCCTTGGCCGAGAAGTTCCCGGCACCGCGCCAGCATCCGGAGCACCGAGTCGACCTGCCCTCTGGTAATCGGCACGTAGCCGTTGAGCCTCATGTTCCAGCCCAGGAACGGAAGGCGGAAGTTGGAGGACTTGGAGACCCATTTGAACGGCCGGTAAAGTCGGTGAAGGACCAGGATGTCGATGAGGGAGAGGTGGTTGGCCACGATCACCGCCGGACCCTTCCAGGGCAGCCGGTCGCGCCCCACCACCCGGCACCGCCAGATCGGGCTCAGGTAGACGTAGAACGAGGCCCAGAAGCAGGTGTAGAGGTGCAGGACCACCCGGCGCCGGTCGAAGGGCGCGGTGACCAGGAAGACCCCCACCGCGCCCGCGAAGAAGACCGGCAGGGTCAGCGCGAAGAAGGTCCAGTAGAGGGCCGAGAAGACCGCCAGCATCACCCTTCCCCGGCCGGCGGCTGAGGCGCGATCTGATCGAGGATCCGGTAGAGGCCGTGCTTGGGCAGGCGGGTGAATCCCGACCAGGCGGCTCCGGCCAGCGTTCCGTCCTCCAGCCAGTCGGAGAGCCACTGCCAGGCGGCGGCGGGATTGCGCTGCACGACGCCGGCGCCGCTCTCGCGGATCCAGCGCCGGTTGTAGCGCTCGTGGACCCCCACCGGCTCCGCGAAGACCAGCGGAAGGCCCAGGGCCGCGTAGAAGGAGAGCTCGGAGGGCTTGGTCCAGAGCGCGTCGGTGCGCGCCATGGTGGCGTCGAAGCGGTCGAAGTACTCGTCCATGGAGTCGGCGCGCAGGATCTCCACCCCCGCGCCGAGGATCCCTTCCATGCCGGCCAGGTGGAGCTCCTCGCGAAAGCGCGCCTCCACGGCTGCGCGAACGCCGGCCACCAGCACCAGCCGGAGCCGCCCCTCCTCCACCGCGCGGCGCACGCCGGGCAGGAACTGGCGGGCCAGCTCGACCTGGGCGCCGGCGCCGCCCACCGCGAAGGTGAGGGTGGGTGGGCGCCCCTCCTCGGCCTCGGGCAGAGGCCCGAGGAAGTGGGCCAGCTCCTCGCGGTAGTCGCGCCGGAAGGCCCCGGACGGATCGAGGCGCACCAGCCGCGCCGCCAGGTTGCGGCGCAGCGCGAGCAGGCCGCGGCCGCCCACCAGCTCGTGGGGCAGCGGGAAGCCGGTGAAGGCGATGCGGTGCTCGGGAACGCCGTAGCTCCGCAGCCGTCGCCCCGCACGCGGGCTGGGAACGAGGTAGCGGATTCCGGTGCGCGCCGCGTCGAGCGGCGCCCAGATCCGGTTGATGTCACTGTCGGTGACGACGCACCAGACGTTCGGCAGCCCGGCGGCGGCGGCGGCGATGGCCGGCGAGTAGAAGGTGGCGACGAGCGGCGCCCCGGTCTCGCGCATCCGCTCCACCAGCCCCCGGCCCAGGTCCCGGCGCACCAGGCGGTCGAGCGCGGCCACGCCGCGGGTCGCGGCGGAGAGGTCGCGGTACGGGTGGAGCGGGGGGATGTCGGTGACCGAGTCGAGCATCCAGCGGAAGGGACGGCCCATCAGCGGGACCTGCGAGGCCCGGCTGGTCCACTCGTAGGCGGCGCGCACCCGGTCCCAGACCTTCTTCTCGTCGGGACCGGCCAGCGGCGGCTGGTCGACGAGGGTCACCTCCGTGCCGAGCGCCCGGGCGATGGGCCGGGCGGCCCGGATGTGGCCGTAGCCCATGTCCACGGCCACCACGAGCGGCATCACGCCATGGACGTCGAGCGAGGAGACGGGCGGCAAGTCCGTGGGCATGGGGGACGAGGAGAATCTACCGGGGTGGCGCCGGGGGCGCGAGCCGGGTCCCCGGGAGCACCCGCAGCCGGGTGCCGCGCCAGTCCACGCTGCGACGGAAGAAGCCCTCGATCCAGGCCAGGCCGAGGAGCAGGTCCTTCACCGGCACGAGCATCAGCTGGGCGGGGCGAAAGCCGCCAGGGCGGAGCGCAGAGCCGGCGGCGCCGTCGAGCAACGCCCGGGCACCGGCCACCGCCACCCAGGCCGCGGCGGTCCACGGGGCGGGGGCGGAGAGCAGCGCCAGGGTGGCGAGCAGGACCGGGTTCTGGATGACCTGTGCGGCGTGGAGCCAGGGGCCCACGAGCGCATGCTGCAGGACGGCCCAGCGCCTCGCCCGGTGGAAGAACTGCATCACGGTCCGGTCCTGGACCACGTTCTGCACCGGACGCGATGCCAGCTCGACGCGTTTCCCGAGCAGCCTCGGCACCATCTGGCCGATGACGTAGTCCTCGGCCAGCAGGTCCTTGACCGGCTCGAACCCGCCCATGGCCGCCAGATCCTTTCGCCGGAGCGCCATCGACTTGCCCATCACCACGTCCCGGCCGGCGATCCGCTTGGCCGCGGCGATGCCGGTGGCCACCCCGCCGGCCAGGTGGAGGTTCTCGAGCAGGGCACCGTCGCCGAGCTCGCCGACCCCGGCGATGAGGTGGGTGACGAGGCCGACCTCGGGATCCTCGAGGCGGGCCGCGATCTCGGCGAGGTAGCCGGGCTCGACCCGGACGTTCGAGTCGGAGATGACGAGGATCTCGTGGCGGGCCGCGGCGGCGAGCGAGGCCAGCTGGCTCACCTTGGGGTTCATGCCCAGCTCGGCGCCCTGCATCACCACCCGGAAGCTCCCCGGCCATCGGGCCGCCGCGGCGCGCGCGACCCGGGCGGCCGGGTCGGACTCGTCGTGAAGTCCGAGAAGCACCTCGAAGTCGGGCCAGTCCTGGGCGGCGAAGGAGGCCAGGTTGGCCTCCAGGTCGTCGTCGACGCCGCGAAGCGGCTTGAGGACGGTGATCCCGGCGGCTTCGCGCGGGACGGGCGCGGCGCCCCCGAGCTGGCGTCGCAGGGCGCGCCCCTCGAACCCCAGCATGGCGAGGCCGGAGCCGGCGACGGCGAGGAGTGCGAGGGCGACGCCGGTCATCCGTGCATCGCCTCAGAGCGGCAGGTTGCCGTGCTTCTTCGGCGGGTTCTCCTGCCGCTTGGTGCGCAGCATCTCGAAGGCCCGGATCAGCCGCGGGCGGGTCTCCTCGGGCTTCAGCACCTCGTCGACGTAGCCCAGCTCGGCGGCGCGGTAGGGGTTGGCGAAACGCTCCCGGTACTCGACCGTGAGCCGCCCCCGCTCGGCGGCCGGGTCCGCGGCGGAGCTGATCTCCTTCCGGAAGATCACGTTCACCGCCCCCTCGGGGCTGGTGACGGCGATCTCGGCGGTGGGCCAGGCCAGGTTCACGTCGGTTCGAAGATGCTTCGACGCCATGACGTCGTAGGCCACGCCCCATGCACGCCGCGTGATGACCGTCACCTTGGGCACCGTGGCCTCGGCGTAGGCGTAGAGCAGCTTGGCGCCGTGGCGGATGAGGCCGCCCCACTCCTGGGTGGCCCCGGGCAGGAAGCCGGGCACGTCGACGAAGGTGAGGATGGGGATCTCGAAGGCGTCGCAGAAGCGCACGAAGCGAGCGGCCTTCACCGAGGCGTCGGAGTCGAGCACGCCGGCCAGCACCGCGGGCTGGTTCGCCACCACGCCCACCGGGCGGCCGCCCAGCCTGGCGAATCCGCAGATCACGTTCTCGGCGAAGCGGCGAGCCACCTCGAAGAGGTGGCGGTCGTCCACCACCGCCCGCACCACCTCCTTCATGTCGTAGGGGCGGTTGGGGTTCTCGGGGACGATGGTCTTCAGGGCGTCGTCGCGCCTTCCGGCGTCGTCGGTGCAGGGCTGCGCCGGAACATCGTCGGCGGCGTTCTGGGGGAGGAAGGAGAGCAGCTCCCGGACCGCCTTCAGCGTCGCCTCCTCGGTGTCGAAGGCGAAGTGAGCCACGCCGGAGCGGGTGGCGTGGGCCCGCGCCCCGCCCAGCTCCTCCTTGGTGACCTCCTCGTGCGTCACCGCGCGGACCACCTCCGGTCCGTTCAGGAACATCGACGAGGCCCCCTTCACCATGAACACGAAGTCGGTGATGGCCGGGCCGTAGACCGCGCCGCCGGCGCAGGGTCCGAGGATGACGGAGATCTGGGGAACCACGCCGGAGGCGAGCGTGTTGCGCAGGAAGATGTCGGCGTAGCCGGCCAGGGCCTCGACCCCCTCCTGGACGCGGGCGCCTCCGGAGTCGTGCAGGCCGACCACCGGGCAGCCCACCTGCAGCGCCAGGTCCATCACCTTGCAGATCTTCTCCGCGTACGCCCGCGAGACCGAGCCGCCGAAGACGGTGAAGTCCTGGGCGAAGATGAAGACCTGCCGCCCCTCGACGCGACCGTGGCCGGTGACCACGCCGTCCCCGGGGATCTTCTGGCGCTCCATCCCGAAGTCGGCGCTGCGGTGGGTCTTGAACTTGTCGAGCTCGACGAAGGAGCCGGGGTCGAGGAAGAGGTCGATGCGCTCGCGGGCGGTGAGCTTGCCGGCCTCGTGCTGCCGGGCCACGCGCTCCTCGCCCCCGCCCTGCTCGGCGGCCTGGTTCATCGAGTCGAGCAGCGCTCGGCGCGGGTCGGGATCGACGGGTCTCGACATGGGCTGGGGAGGATAGCGAGCCCGGGGCTAGAGCGCGAGCCCCTCTTCGAGCCACCACTCGGCCCAGGCCCCGGCGGCCCGCCGAAGCTCCGCCTCCGGGGCGTCGACCTGGTAGGGAACGGGGGGATCGCCGGCGCGGCGCAGCTCGTTCGCGGCCAGCTGCCGGAGGTCGCGGTCGGGGCTGACGAGCGCCTGGAGCATCCAGCTCGAGCGGGGGGCGGCGCGCCACTCCCGCCACCAGGCGATCCAGCGGGCCGGGTCGGCGCCCAGACGCTGCAGGGTGATGCGGGAAAGGGCGTCGGAGCAGGCTTCGGCGAGCTCGCCGCCCTGGTCGAGCAGGTGGATGAGCTGCGGGACCGAGTCGGCGTCGCCGAGCCGTCCCAGCGCCCGGGACGCCGGGATGGCCCTCGCCGGACGCCCGCTGGCGAGCGCCCGGCGCAGGTCGGCAACGAGGGGCGCGAGGGCCGCCCTGCCTCGCGCGGAGGCCAGCGCCTCGCGCGCCTCGGCGGCCACCTGGGCGTCCTCGTCGTGGACCCGCGCCGCCAGGCGGGACAGCGTGGCAGGGTCTCCGAGGCGGGCGAGCAGGGCCACCGCGGCGCGGCGCCGCTCCGGATCGTCGTCCTCCAGCGCGTCCAGCAGCGGCTTCTCGGCGCTGCGCCCCAGCGCCACCACTCCGGCGAAGATCGGACCTCGCTCCTCGGCCGGGAGAGCGGCGGCGGCCGCCACCTCGACCTCGATCGGCCCGGGGAGGCGCGCCACCAGGGCCGCGCCTGCCTCCTGCCCTCCCTCGACGAGGCGGGCGACGAGCTCGTCGCGGTCGGCCGACCCACGGGAACTCGCGGCCAGCGCCTCGACCAGCGACCCCAGGTCCTCGGCCCGCCCCGACGACAGGGCCTCGGCCGCCGGGGCGACCTCGTACTCCCCGAGGTCCAGGTCCACCGAGAAGGGGAGCGGGTCCAGGTCCACGCGGGCCGGCTCGCTGACCTTCCAGCTCTCGTCGTCCGGAGCCGGAGCGGCGGCCGGAGCCGGAGCGTCGGCCGGGGCCGGAGCGTCGTCCGGGGCGAACTTGGCGGAGGAGGCAACGGAAGGGGCGGCGGGCTCGGCGGCGGCTGGGGGCGGCGCCTGCTTCCTCTCGCGGGCCACCGCCTTCTGGCTCCGGATCTGTCGCTCCAGGGACGTGCCGAGCGCGCCCAGCAGGACGAAGAGGTCGCCGAGCCGGCTCGACGCCACCGGCGCGTCGTCGTTGTCGGCGTAGAGCACGCAGACCGGTCGCTCGAGGACGTAGACCGGCGCCACGAGCAAGGTGTGTGGCCCGACGCGCCCCATCCCCGAGAGAACCGACGCGGTGACCGGGTCGGAAGGAGGCGGCCCGAGGTAGGGGGCTCGGGTGGCGAGCGGCGCGCCGAAGAGTCCGGCCTCCTTCAAGTTCACCGCGAGGCGACGGCAGGCCTCCCGGGCGCCGGGATCGGATCCGACGGCGTCGTGTCCGGCCAGCACCTCGCGCCGCACCGAGAAGGCGGCGGCGAAGGAGAAGAAGTCGCGGGCGTAGCGCAGCACCACCCGGATGGCCTCGTCCCGGTCGGAGGCGGCGAGGAGCTCCGCCCGCGCCTGGGCCAGCGTCCACCGCGGAGCCGAAACGGGAGCCGACGCCGCTTCCGCCTCGCGAAGCTCCTCGACCAGGTCCCGCTCCGACCCGCTCGACAGCGCCGCCAGCCGCTCCGGCAGCGGGGCTCCGTAGAGCTTCTGGACGAGGGAGCGGACCCGCCATTCCGGCGCCACGTGGGCCCGGAGGTGGAGCGACAGCAGGAAGCCGATCTCGTCGAGGAGACCGACGTCGGGCGGGTAGGTCGTCACCACCGAGAGGTCGCGGCCGTCGAGGGCGAAGGGGGCGATGCCGTGCCGCTCGGCCACCTTGGCGGGGAAGACGCGCCGCGCCCGGGGGTCGGGCGTCGCGAAGGCCGTCTCGGGCGGCGCCGGCAGGCCGGTGACCCGGGCCAGCAGTTCGGTGAGGCGCGACCGGGGGACGAGGCGGAGCTCGAGGAGCGTGGTGTCCATCGATCCGCCAGCCTGGTCCTGGCGCGCCACCGCCCGCTCCGCGTCCCGGCCTGAGAGGGCGCCGTCGGCCACCAGGCGCGCGAGCAATGGGTCGCTCATGCCGCCCTCCCGCCGTCCACGCCCCGCACCACCCAGGTGCCGGCGGCGAAGTCGTGCGCCCCTCGTCCACTCCGAGTGAATAGCGCCAGGAGAAGCCCCACCCCGAGGAGGGCCGCCGAGACGAGCGCGAGGAGGGCGCGGGCCGCGCTGCGCCCCGGCGCGGGCCGCTCGCCATCTGGACCGACCACCCGGAGCCCGAGGATCCGCATCCCGGGCGTGGCGCCCATGAGCGTCACGCCGAGCCACTGGTAGGCGAAGGCAACGAGCGCGATGGCCATCGACGCCAGGACGACGACGTCTCGCCTCGGAGGCTCCAGCTCGGCCTTCCCGAGGACCGGCAGGAGCAGGAGGGCGAGGAGCGCCCCGAGGACCGCCCCGTCCACGAACCAGGCCGCCACGCGCTTCCAGGCCGGGGCCCGTTCCCGGTGCACCTCGACGGCCTCCACGACGGGGTCGACTTCGAAGTCCGCCCGTGGAGCCGGCGAGGTGGGGCGCGCCGGGGGGCGGGGGCGCGAAGGGTAGCGCGGCGGCGCACGGCGCGTGGTGGACGACCCCTCGCCGGGCGGCGCCATCTCCCAGTCGATGGGCACGGGGACGAGCGAGTCCCACGTCGCCGACGAGCGCTCGCGCCGGTCGTCGCGCCGATCGAGCGGGAGCGGCCGGTCGAGGGCGGTGGCGTCCACGTCCTCGACCAGCGCGATGGGCACGCCGCACCCCGCGCAGCGGACGGCGGCGGCGCCGTTCTCCGTACGGCAGCGGGGGCAGTGCACGTCGAAAGGAGTACCGGCGCGACTCGGCGGGGTCAAGGAGCGGAAGGCATGCCTCCGGGGGATATCGGGTGCTATCCGAGATCGCCGGCCAGATGCTGGATCAGGGCGGCGGCGGCGACCGCGGCGGTCTCGGCGCGGAGCACGCGAGGGCCCAGGGAGGCGAGCCGGCAACCGGCGTCGAGACAGGCCCGCACCTCCAGGTCGGTGAGACCCCCCTCCGGGCCGAGCACGGCGAGGAAACCGGCGGCCCCGGGGCGGACGGCCTCGGCAAGCGAAGCCCCGGCGCCGGCGTGGAAGGCGATGCGTTCGAAGCCGGCCGGAGCCTGGAGCGCCTGCGCCAGCGTCCCGGGCACGGCCACCTCCGGGACGTCGGAGCGGCCGCACTGCCGCGCCGCCTCCCCGGCGATGCGTCGCCAGCGCCGTGCCCGCACCTCGGCACGGTCCGGCTCGAGTCGCACCACCGAGCGCTCGGCCTGCCAGGGCACGAGGCGGGTGGCGCCGAGTTCGGTGCCCTTCTGGACGATCCAGTCCCCCTTGTCGCCCCGGGAGAGCGCGAAGGCCAGCCACACCGCGGCCCCGGGGAGCGCCGCGGCGCGCCGCTCGCGCAGGCTTAGCTCACTACCAGTGAATATTGCCGTCCAGGCGTTGCCGGCGCCGTCGAAGACCTCCACCTCGGCCCCGGGCTCGAGGCGCAGCACGTCGGACAGGTAGTGAAGGGAGGCGGGGTCGGGACGGGCCACCGCTCCCTCGATCCGCCCGGGGGGCACGAGGACCCTCCGGTGCGTCATCCCGCCTCCGGGCGCCGGAAGCGGAGCAACGACCACTCCCCACGCCGCTCCCCGCGCAGCGGCAGGAGCCCCCCGGCCAGGAAGGGAAGGCGGACCTCCTCCTCCTGGGGCACGAGGATTCCGGCCAGGACCAGCTCTCCGCCGGGCACGGTCTTCCCCACCAGCGAAGGCGCCAGATCCACGAGGACGTTGGCGAGGATGTTCGCCACCACCAGGTCGAAGGCGCCGGGGATCGCCTCGACGGGGTCACCGGTCAGCTCCAGGGCCGCGCCGTTCCGCGCGGCGTTCTCCCCGGCCACGGCGACCGCCACCGGGTCGTTGTCGTTGGCCGCGACCCTCCCGGCGCCCAGCTTGCGGGCTGCGATGGCCAGCAGCCCGGAGCCGGTACCCACGTCGAGCACCGAAGCCCCCGGGCGGCGGGCCAGGAAGTCGTCGATGGCGGCGAGGCAGAGGGAGGTCGTGGCGTGGGTGCCGGTCCCGAAGGCCATGCCCGGATCGAGCACGACCTCGGCGGAGCCGGGAGGCGGCGCCGCGTCGATCCACGACGGCCGGAGGAAGATCCGCCCCACCGTGATGGGTCCGAGACCCTTCTTCCACTCCTCGCCCCAGTCCCGGTCCGGGATCTCGGCCATCTCGGCGGGAACGTCCAGGTCGGCCGCCGCCTGCCGGGCGGCCTCGCGGTCCTCGAAGAAGGCCACCAGCAGCACCCGCCCGCTCCCCGGCTGGCGCGCGTCGGGCATGGGGGCGAGCCCGGCCTCCCGCTCCTCGACTCCCGCGGCGCCCCGCTCGAAGAGCAGCGCCGTGCAGCCATCGGCTCGGTCGGCGGGAAGCTCGGCGGTGAGCGACCAGGTGGTCATCGAGAGGCAACCTAGCATAGCATTCCAGCCGGTGCCGCCGCGTCCGTTTGGAATCTACGTTCACTATCCGTGGTGCAGCTTCCGCTGCCCGTACTGCGACTTCGCGGTGACCACGGAACCTCCGCTGCCGGGCGCCCGCTACGCGGCGGCGGTGGTCGAGGAGATGCGGCGGCGCGCCCCGGCCTTCGCCGGAGGGCGCTGCGCGACGCTCTTCGTGGGCGGCGGCACGCCGTCGCTCTGGGAGCCGGAGGCCATCGCACGGGTCGTGGAGGCGGCGCGGGTGCTCGGGCTCCCCCGCGGCGCCGAGGTGACCCTCGAGGCCAACCCGGAGTCGGCCGACGCGCGCCGGGCTTCGGCCTGGCGGGACGCCGGGGTGACCCGGGTGTCGATCGGGGTGCAGTCCTTCGACGCCGCCGTCCTCCACAAGCTGGGGAGGCGCCACGGGCCGGCCGAGGCCGAGCGGGCCATCCGGGAGGTGGCCGGAGTGATCCCCAACGTCTCGGTGGACCTGATCTACGGAGGGCGGCGAGCCTCGGTCGGGTCGGCGCGGACCGACGCGGAACGGCTGACTTCACTGCCCGTGACACACGTCTCGGCCTATGCCCTGACCCTCGACCCGGACGTGCTGGCCGAGGAGGTCCCCTTCTCCCGGCTGGCGCGGGAGGGAAAGCTCCTCTTCCCGGGCGACGACGAGGTGCTGGCCGAGGGGCGCGCCATCGCCGAGGCGCTCGAGGCGGCCGGCCTGCGCCGCTACGAGATCTCCAGCTTCGCCCGGCCCGGCTTCGAGTCGCGACACAACCTGCTCTACTGGCGGTCGGAGGACTACCTGGGCGCCGGAGCCGGCGCCGTGGGCTGCGCCCGCACGGCCACCGGCGCGGTGCGCTGGACCAACCACAGGGAATACCGGCCGTGGCTCGCGGCGGTGGAGGGGGGCGCGCTCCCCTCCGCGTCGGAGGAGGTGCTCCGGCCGGCCGAGCTCCGCAACGAGCGGGTGATGCTGGCGCTCCGGACCGCCGAGGGGCTCGACGCCTCCCTGCTCTCCCCGGCGCAGCAGCGGGAGGTCGCGGGGCTCGTGCGGGGCGGGCTGGCGGTGCTCCGCGGCGACCGGCTCGCGCTCACGCCCTCGGGCATGGAGCTGCACAGCGCGGTGGCCGAGCGGCTCTTCGAGCCCTCGGGCGGCTGATCGGCGGGCGCCTCCAGGGCGACGCCTTCAGGGCGCCGGGCCCAGATCGAGCGGCAGCCCCTGTGCCTCGTCCACCGCCGCGGCGAAGCGGGCGAAGTCCGGGTAGGCGTCGACCGGAATGCGGGCTCGGCGCAGCTCGAGCCGGTCCTCGCGGACGAGCTTTCCGGAAAGGACCCTCTCCTCCCGCACGAAGCTCCCCTGCGGCGCGGTGGCCCCGACCGCTGGGTTGGCGAGAGGCGTCGCACCCGGCGGCGGCGTCACCTCGATGCGCAGCGTCGCGATCTGGTCGGCGCCGAGGAGCAGCGGGCTCTCGCGCGCGGCCAGCGGCGCGAAGCGCGCGGCCAGCCGGGCCGGGTACGGGATGGCGTCCACGGTGATCCGGCCGCCCGACGGCCGGGCCAGCCCGGAGACGCGGGCGCGGTAGCGGATGACGAGTGGCTCCCCCACCTTTCTCTCCCCCTCGAAGCGGACCTCCTTCAACTCCAGCGAACGGAAGCTGCGGGAGAGGGCGTGCTCCAGGGCGCGGCGGCGGCCGATCTCGTCGAGCTGCTCGAGCGCCACCTTGGCGCCGGCCCCGTCGAAGCCGGCGTAGGTCTCGGTTCCCTCGATGGTTGCGTCGCCGCTCGCGTCCACCTGGATGCGGAGCAGGATGTCGTTGTCGTCGACTCCAGAGGCCGCCGGCGTCCGCTCCCGGCGCAGCGCCTCGCCCGGGCGCGGAAGCACGAGCGCGTCGGCGTCGCGGGCGCCGGGAGGCAGGTCCCCGAAGGGCGCCCAGCGAACCGACGGGTCGAGCCAGAAGACCTTTCCTCCCGCCTCGGCCCGGACCGCCGCCACGGGGTAGAGCTCGAGGCGCGGGAAGCGCCAGGGCTGCGGGTCGACGTAGAAGGGCCGGATGAGCGCCACTCGCGCCGGGACGCCCAGTGCGTCGAGGAGCGCCAGCAGCACCAGCGTCCGGTTGCCGCGGCCGCGGGAGAGGACGTGGCTGGCCTGGTCGGTGAGCGGCCCGTTCCCTTCGACCTTGTGCATCACCGCCTCGTAGGCGGCGCGGACGAGCGCCCCCCCGGTCGGGGGCGGCGCGTCCGGCGGGGACCGCAGCGCCCGGGCCATGGCCTCGATCTCGGCGCTGGGGCGGATGCGCTCCAGGACGGCGTCGGCGGCGGCCAGCGCCACCCCGTCGATCCCGTCCCCCGAGCCCGCCTGGATCATCGGCACGAACTCGGAGATGGACGGGGCGCCCGGCTCCCCGACGAGCGCCGAAACCCGACGGGCCTCGGCGCGCATCACGTCCCGGTCTCCCTGGCGAACCACCGCGGGGGGCGCCATGTGCTTCACGTCCAGTTGCAGGGCCCCGGCCGGCGCTGCCACGGCGTAGGTCGACAGGAAGAAGGGCAACTCCTCGCCCCGGAAGAAGAACGGGTCGGACGCCCAGCCCGGCACGGCCGGCCCGCGAGCGGGGTGGGCGCGCATCCACTCGACCTCCAGGTAGTCCCCGGGCTCGAGCCCCGCCGCAGACAGGGTTCGCTTGTCGCCGCCGTGCTCCTCGGGCTCGAGAACGCGCCCGTCCCGCTTGCGGGTCTTCAGCTGGAGAAGGACCGCGCCTCCCGGCACCTCGACCTCGCCCCACTTCTCCACCCCGCGCGCGTCGTGGACGTGAATGACCTGATGCGTTCGCTCGGTGGTGGAACCGTCGGCGTGGGCCTCGACGGCCGCGGCGTCGAGCACCAGCGAGGCCGGCGTGGTGACCGGCACCGCGGCGGCCTCGTATTCACGGATGGTGGCCGGCCCGTCATTGGAGAGGTCGGCGAGGACCTCGCGGCCGTCCTCGAGCGCCAGCCCGCGCCGGAGCAGGAGATCCGAGCCGTCGAGGGCGAGCGCTTGCTCGCGCGCCGCGCGCGCGGCGCTCCGCTGGCCGGAAAGCTCGAGCAGATCCGCCAGCCGGCGCTGGATGCGGGCGTCGCTCGGCCAGGTCCGCGAGAGCTCCTCGACCTCCCCGACGGCGGCGGCCGGGTTGCCCTGCGCCACGAGGATCCGTGCCAGCGCCAGGCGCGCGTCGATGCGGGACGGTGCCGCGCGAACCACCTCGCCCCAGATCGCGGCGGCAGAGGCCAGGTCGCCGCGCCCACGCCGGTGATCGGCGAGCCTCTCGCGCCCTCCAGGGCACCGACCAACCGCCTCGGCGGCCTCGTCCTCGAGCGCGACGGCGTCCCGCCGGGAGGCCATCTCGTAGAGCATCCCCGCCGCCACGCAGTTCCCGGCGCGGGAGGCCTCGAGCACGATGCCCTCCGCCGCCTCCGGAAAGCTTCGCGCCGTGAGCAGCCGCGCCCGCGCCAGGCGGGCGCGCGGCCGGGCCCCGTCCTTCTCCCGCATCCCGGACAGGAGGGCCTCGGCGTCGTCGAGCCGCCCGCCGGTCATGGCCACGTCGACCAGCACGAGGCGCGTTGCCGCGTCGCCTGGGTCCATCCGGGAGGCCTCGCGCCAGTCGGCCTCGGCTCGGGCACGGGCGGTCCGCTCGGCCTGCGTGGCGTCCCCGGACACCGCCTCTCCGCGGGCCGCGCGGACGACGGCGGCTCTTGGCGCGAGCGCCACCGCCTCGTCGAGGAGTGCCACCGCCGCCTGCCGGTCGTTGTCGACGCGGTCTCGCGCGGAGACGAGGCGGGCCAGCGCCGCTCCGCCCTCGGGCTCGAGGGTGTCGCTGAGCCACCGGGCCGAGAGGATCGGCGCCGGGAGGCGCCCCGAGATCACCGCGGGGCCCGGACCGGTGGCCGGCTTCCACTCGACGTCGGCCGCCGCCCCGTCCTCGCGGGCCAGCGCCACCGCCAGGGTCGAGCGCGCGCCGCCACGCGTGACCTTCACGAGGACGCGATGGGCGCCGGCTCCGAGGTCGACCGGCACGACCTGAACGGCCGAGGGCCACCCGGACCAGGCGAGTCGCTCGGCCCTGGGCACCCCGTCGAGAAAGAGCCGGGCCGACGCGGTGGTGCCGAGCGCCAGCAGGTAGCGTCCGCCGCGAGCCAGCCGAAGGTCGGCGGCGAGGTACCAGACGTCGCCCGGGGCGGTCTCTCCGTCGAGCGAGGCAACTCCCTCCGGCGTCTGCAAGGTCCGGGAGAGGAGCGGGGGCCGTCCCGGCCGCTCCCACTGTGGGAGCCAGGGCCCTGCCTCCGGAGCGAACGGGCGGCTCATGTCGAGGGCGTGCAGCGCGCCGAAGGGGCCGGCGATCGACCAGGCGGTGGCCACGCCGTTCTCCCCCCGCAGGCGCGCCGATTCGGTGAAGGCGCCGCGCGCGTCCACGGCGGCGGCCCGCACCGCCCGGGCCCGGTAGGCGGCCAGCCCGGCGAGCCGGCCTGAGTCGAGCGCGGACCCGACCGCGCCATCCGCCCGGTCGGCGAGGAGGGAAGAGGAGAGCCCCACCTCGCCGAGCCGCCGGAGCGCGACGAGGCCGAGCGGGTGGCGCGGCGCGGCGGAGACGATGGCGAGCAGCGCCGCCACCTCGGCCTCCTCGTCGAGCGAGCGCTCGGCAAGCATGGCCAGGCCCAGGAGCGGCCAGGGGTCGGAGGGGTCGCGGGCGGCGTCGGCCCGGAAGCGGGCCTCGGCCGCGGCCGGGTCCCCTCGCCCCAGCCAGTCGTCGAAGCCGGAGGGGCCGGAGGCGGGCGCGGCCAGGGCGCCGGCCGTCGCGAGCAGCAGGAGGAGCCCGGCGGCACGTCGAATGGCCGTCACGGCTTCCTCCCGTCGGCGTGCACCAGCCGGACGGTGCGCAAGAGCGCCCGGTCGAGCCCGGAGAGGAATTCCCGGAAGGCGGGGTAGTCGGCGGCAGCGATGCGCCGCGCGGAGATCCGCAGCTGGCCCTCGGCGGCGAGTGCCCCATCCTCTTCCCGCATCGACACCGACCAGGTGCCGAAGGCGCCGTCCCGCCGCTCCGGGGCCGGCAGCGGCGCGGGCGACATCCCGGGCGGGAGCTTGTAACGGAGCGTGAACTGGTTGTCGAAGGGGTGCGGGAGGACGAGGTCGTGCCTGCGGGTCGAGAGCGGCGCGTACGACTCCATCCAGTTCTGCCCCAGGCCGAACGGGGCGAACTGCAGGCCGCCATTCTCCGGCCTCGCCAGCCGCGGCACGGCGAGCCGGAAGGTCACGCGAACGTCGTCCTCGATCCGGGAGAGGTCGCCCGTCTCCACCTTCTCGGCCTTGAGGCCTGGGAAGGTGCGGGCGAAGCTCCGCTCCAGGGCGGCGAGCCGGCCGCTCTCCGACTGCAAGCCGCGCCGGAAGTCGGGGGCCTGCGCCCCGGAGACCTGGGTGCTTCCGTCCACCACCGCAGATCCATCGGCCGCGAGCGCGATCCGGAAGTCGGAGCGCACCCGGTCGTCCCCTGGCGTGGCCTCGGGAAGCGTCCGGAAGGTGGGCGGGGCCCCGGGGTTCACCACCAGCACGGTGGCGCCGCGGTCCTCGTCCGGAAGCTCCCGCGAGCCTGAGCCGGTGGCCGTGCCGTCGAGCCAGAGGTCGAACTCGGGCACGTAGAGGATGGCGTGGTTGAAGACGGCCAGCGAGGCGGGCGCCTCGGGCAGGTTGCCGAGCCGGTGCATCCGGAGCAGCACCAGGCGCGAGTCGATCCCGGCCGGCTCGAGAAGCGCCAGCATCAGGCTCGCCTTGTCCTTGCAGTCGCCGAAGCGGCGGGTGAGCACCTGCTCCACCTGGTAGGGCTTGTAGCCGTGGATGCCGAACTCGAGTCCCACGTAGCGGGTGCTGGTCACCACCTGGTCGTATACGGCGCGCACGATCTCGAGCCGGATCTCCTTCTCCGGGCGCCCGGCGTTCTCCGGACGGGCCCGCACCTCGGCGACGATCCGGGCCGACTCGGCGCGGATCCCCGGGCCGGGGCGCAGTTGCTCCCGCACCAGTCCCTCGTAGAACCGGGCCACCTCGTCCCAGCTGCCGTAGGTCGATACGTGGACGTAGGGGATCGACTCGGTCAGGCCGGGCATGCCGGGCTCGGACTGCAGGCGCGGCAGGTCGGTGGCGGTCCAGCGGTACTCGCGGACGCCGCCGGCCAGGTCTTTCACGGAGCGTGACACGCCGGCGAGCTTCGGATCGCTGGTGTGGAGCGTGCGGGAGGCCGGGGCCAGCAGCACGTAGTCCATCCGCTCCTTGCGGATCGAATCGGCGAAGGGGGTGACCTCGCCGAAGTAGTCGGAGAGCAGGTTCTCGCCGGCCACGTCGTCCACCCGCCAGGCCAGCTCGAGCACGTCGCCGGGGGCGAGCGACGGCAGCACCACCTGCCGCACCCGGGTGTCGTAGTAGAGGCGGTACCAGGGCTCGCTCGCGCTCCGGTCGGCCTCCTGGTGCGTCTCCACCACCGTGCCGTCCGGCTTCCAGATCCGGGCCCGCTCGACCCGCACGTCCTGCCGCCCAGGCACGTAGCCGATGGGGTGGGTGCGGGATCCCTCCATTCCACGGGGCGTGTACACCTTGGCCACGGTCTGGAAGGACGTCGAGGAGAGGCCGGACGGGTAGACGCGGGTCACCTTGGTCTCGGAGAGGATCGCGACGTCCTCGTCGCCCCGGCGCGCCGGCGCCGCCCTGGCGAGCGCCCCGGCATCGACCAGGTACGGGGTCTCGAAGCGTTCCCGCTGGGGCTCGAGCTGGCGGACGAGCTCCTTCAGCTGCGGGCTCTGGGGCCGGAGCTCGAGCGCCTTCTGCAGCTCGACGAGCGCCTCGCCCCGGCGCCCCTCCCGCAGGAGTTGCCGACCGCGCCGCTCGTGCACCTCCGGCTCGTCGGGTGAGAGGCGCGCGGCGTCCTGGGTGTCGGCCTCGGCCGGCTCGGGGCGCCCGTTGGCGGCGAGCAGGTCGGCGCGCCGCAACCGGAGAAAGGGGTCTCCGGGCGCGAGCCGGATGGCGTCGCCGAGGAGCTCGAGGGCGCCGTCGACGTCGCCGCGCTCGAGGAGCAGGGTCGCGAGCGCGCCGCGGGCCTGCACGTCGTCGTGTCGCAGCGCCAGGATCTTGCGGTACCAGCGCATGGCGTCCTCGGCCCGGTCGAGCCGCCGCGAGGCCCGGGCGGCTCCCTCGGCCGTGCCGGGCAGGCCGGGCATCTCCTCGGCCAGCCGGAGGAGTTCGACCTGCGCGCGCGACGGATAGCCCACCAGCTCCCACGCCTGCGCGAGCGAGCCTCGGGCTGCCGCCCACCGGGGCCAGTCGGCGGCGATCGGCTCCATCTGGCGCACCGCCTCCTGGGCGCGCCCGTGGCGGATCTCCTCCTCGGCGAGCGCCAGCCGCGCCACCGGGTTCTTCGGGTCGGCCCGCAGCGCCGCCTCGAGCCGCTCCCGGCGGCGGTTGGGGTCCTGGTCCTCGAGGCGGGCCGCGAGCAGCTGGGCCTCGGCGTCGCCGGGCAGGAGGTCCGCGGCGCGGCGGGCTTCCCGTCCCGGCGCGTGCTCCCCCGCGTCCTCGGAGAGCTTCTCGCCGAGGGCCGTCGCGAGGTCCATGCGGGCCTTGCCCTCGGCCGCGCCGCGCGCCTTGGCCGCCCGGCGCGAGAGCGTCGTCACGAGCGATTCCACGCGAGAGGGGCGCGGCGCCGGACCGGCGGCGAGAGGCGGGGCGGGCGGCAGGGCCGCCGGGCGGACGGCGATGGCCTCGCCGGCCAGGTCGGTGAGGCGCACCGCCAGCGCCATCTCCCCCTGATCCTGGGCGAGCTTCACGAGGATCCGGTTCGGGCCCTTGCGCAGCGTGACCTCCACCGCCGCCT
>Ga0315273_10003664_pt1 | contig 18553 bp, 16 predicted proteins | sample YL17G02_0_MG_FD_205753 | JGI IMG/M metagenome (GOLD analysis project Ga0315273, IMG submission 205753) | Sediment microbial communities from Yellowstone Lake, YNP, Wyoming, USA - YL17G02_0 | ecosystem: Environmental > Aquatic > Freshwater > Lake > Sediment | place: USA: Wyoming | collected...
GAGCCGCTGCCGCCCGCCCGCCAGGCCATCGTGGACGCGGGGGGGCTGATCCCGTACATCCGGCAACGGGTCGTGGAGGAGCGGACCCTCTAGGAAGCCGGCAACACGTCCCGTTTGCGCACCGCCCCCCGGGCGTCGCGGCTGCGCACCCATAGCCAGCAGGTGCGCACGAACTCTCCGAAGGTGAAGGCCGCCAACGCGACGTACAGGCCCACCGCGCCGCCCCAGAGGACTCCGGCGATCAGGGCCACCGTGACCACGCCCAGGAAGATCAGCACCGCCTCGGTGATGCTGCGCGTGCGGCGGCCGTGGAGGATCATTCCCTGGAAGTAGCTCTGAGCGACCGCGATAGCAGGCATAGGCAGGAGTATGTAGAGGGACTTGTGGACCATGGCCGGCAGGGGGGCAGCCAGACCCATGAGATCGGCGAAGATCGCCGTCGACACGGCCGGGATGGTGATCACGACCAGGCAGGCGGTGGCGGCGCCGGCGATGACGACCGCGAAGCGGAACAAGGGCCGGGACGAATGTCTGCGCTCCACCAGCGCCACGACCACTTCGTTGTAGGCGCCGCCGAAACCCCCGGTGATGTACCGGACGGCCCCCACCACCGGCCAGGCCGCGAGAGAGAGCAGCGGCAGAGGCATACGGCTCATGGCCGCGCTGCCTATGGGGTAGGCGATGAGTATCAGCACCTGGGTGAGCGACAGCGGGATGTAGAAGTCGAGCATGGCCCGGGTCGAGAGCGGGACCCCCACCGGAGGCGCGGGTCTCAACTGGTCGCGGAGTGTCGGACGGACAGCCAGATGCACGTAGAAGGCCTCGGTGAGGACACCGGCGATCATGCCGCAGCCCGCGACGACGATCCCCGGCCAGCCGCCGAAGTAGCCGATCGCAAGCATCGTCGCGTCGGCGCAGAAGCGCACCGCCGTGCCGAGGCCGATCTTCAGAGAGTGTCCGAAGCGGATGAGTATGCCCTGGTGGAAGCGCCTGTAGGCGATGGACCAGGTCCAGGGGATCATGATGAACAGGCCGACCCGGGCGGGCGCGAGGACTGCTTTGGGAGCGCCGAGCAGATCTTCCGCGATCACGTAGTACAGCGGCGTGGCCACGATGAGGATGTGCAGCGCCGTCAGGGCGGCTCCCAACTGGTTCATGAAGCGGCGCATCTTGATGTACGAGGCCCAGTCGCGGCACAGCACCGTGGACGCGGCGAGCATCATGATGATGGGAGCCTCGACCATCAAAGCCAGCGGGAAGACCACGCCGCCCCAGGCCGCGAGGTTGACGGTGGGGTTGGGCAGTCGGGATACGACCGCGGCGACGGCGGGTCCCTCGAAGCCCATGAGGATCCAACTGGCGGTGAGCGGCCACCAGGTGCGCAGTATCTCGCGGATGCGAAGGGTGGTTTCGGGCATGGCAAGGAGCCATAATCCCGTAGTATGGGCCTGCTATCAACAGCGGCGCGGCAAGAGTCGAGGAGGGTGACGGCAGATGGAGCCACGTGAACTGCGACCGGGCGTCTATTCGGTAGGCGCAGTCGATTGGGACCGCAGGATCTTCGACTCACTTATTCCCCTGCCCGAGGGAACCAGCTACAACTCGTACCTGGTCAGGGGGAGCGAGAAGACGGCCTTGCTCGACACGGTAGACCCGGCCATGACTGAGGTCCTTCTCGACCGGCTGCGCGGCGTCGACCGGATCGACTACGTGGTGATCCACCATGTGGAGCAGGACCATTCGGGCTCCCTGCCCGTGATGCTCGCCCGTTTCCCCGAAGCCCGGGTGCTCTGCAGCGCCAGGGCCGTCGACCTGCTGGCCACCCATCTACATATCTCCGGCGACGTGGTGAAGGCGGTCGGGGACGGCGAAGAGCTGTCGTTGGGCGGCAAGACCCTGCGGTTCGTCTATACGCCGTGGGCGCATTGGCCTGAGACGATGTCCACGTTCCTCGTCGAGGACAAGGTCCTCTTCAGTTGCGACATGTTCGGCTCGCACCTGGCCACGAGCGATCTCTACGGCGCCGAGGAAGAGGTGTACCCGGCGGCCAAGCGCTACTTCGCCGAGATCATGATGCCGTTCCGGCCCATGCTCAAGAAGAACCTCGACAAGGTGGAGCCGCTGGGTGCGCAGCTCGTCGCGCCCAGTCACGGCCCGGTTTGCGGCCGCCCGCAATTCATCATCGACGCGTATCGGGACTGGGTCGAGGGACCGCCGCACAACCTCGTCCTCATACCGTTCGTGACCATGCACGGGAGCACCGCCCTTCTGGTCGACCGGCTGACCGGGGCTTTGATCGAACGCGGGGTCAAGGTGGAACGGGTGGACCTCCAGGGAGTGGATCTGGGCAAACTGGCGACGGCTCTGGTGGACGCGGCCACGGTAGTGGCTGCTACCCCGACGGTCATGACGAATCCGCACCCGCTGGTGGTCTCGGCCCTCTATCTGGCCAATGCTCTCAAGCCCAAGGTGCGGTTCCTGTCGGCGATGGTCACCTATGGCTGGGCCACCAGCGCGATGGAGCGCATAGCGGACCTCACGGCCGGTCTGAAGGCCGAGCTCATCGAGCCGGTGATCATCAAAGGGCGCCCGACCGCCGAGGACCTGCTCAAGGTCGACGCCCTGGCCGAAGCCATTGCGGCAAAGCACCGCGAGGCGGGGCTATAATTTGCTTCCATCCCGACACACAAGTGCTGGAGAGCCGCAGATGATCCTAAAACTCGGTATACCCAAGGGCAGCCTCGAGAGCGCCACGATCGACCTACTCCGGAGGGCCGGCTTCAACGTCACCACCTCCAGCCGGTCGTACTTCCCGGTGGTCGACGATCCCGAACTGGAGTGCGTGCTCATCCGGGCTCAGGAGATGGCGCGCTACGTTGAGAACGGCCTGCTCGACGCCGGCATCACCGGTCTGGACTGGGTCCAGGAGAACGATGCCGTGGTCCAGCCGGTGTGCGACCTCGTGTACGCGAAGCAGAGCTTCGGCAAGGTGCGCTGGGTGCTGGCCGTCCCCGAGGCCTCGCCGTTCCGGTCTGTTCAGGATCTGGAGGGCAAGATAATCGCTACCGAGCTCGTGGCCACGACCAAGAGGTATCTGGCCGAGAACGGGGTGAAAGCCAAAGTCGAGTTCAGCTGGGGCGCGACCGAAGTGAAGCCTCCGGAGCTGGCCGACGCCATCGTGGAGGTCACCGAGACGGGGAGCTCGCTGCGGGCCAACAAACTCCGCATCATCGAGACGGTCCTCGAGTCCAACACCCAGTTGATCGCCAACGTCGATTCCTGGGAGGACCCCGAAAAGCGGCGCAAGCTCGAGGACATCACCATGCTGCTCCAGGGCGCCATCGCCGCCCTCGGAAAGGTGGGGCTGATGCTGAACGTGCGCAGGGCGGACCTGCCGGCCATCCTGGAAGTGCTGCCGGCCCTCTTGAAGCCGACCATATCGACCCTCAGCGACGAGGACTGGTTGGCGGTCAACACCATCCTCGACGAATCGACGGTACGCATCATCATCCCGCGGCTCAAGGAAGCCGGCGCGCAGGGTATCGTCGAGTACCCTCTGAACAAGATCGTTATGTAGCACCGCCGGAATGCAGGGCTCGTACCCATCCAGGCTTATCGAGACGGTGCCCCAGGTAGCCGACATCGTCTCGTTCCGCTTCGAGCGCCCCGAAGCCTACCGCTTCCAGGCGGGTCAGTGGTTCGTCCTCACGTTCGCCGGCCCAGACCCCGCCCGGCCCTACGAACATCATTTCTCGCACTCCAATGCTCCCTCGGACCCCCGGCTGGAGTTCACCACCCGTTTGCGGGGGTCTGAGTTCAAGAACGCCCTGTCCGTGCTCCCGATCGGTAGTCACGTCCACGTCGAGGGCCCGTACGGTTCCTTCGTCATGCCGCCGGATGTCGAGCGAGCGGCTTTCCTTGCCGGCGGCATCGGCATCACCTGCGTCCGCAGCATCCTTCGCTGGGTGGCCCATCTGCGCGCTCCTGCTGCAGGATCGGTGAGAGAAGGAGAGGAACCGCCTTTGGCGCTGCGGGACATCGCGCTCTTCTTCGCCAACCGGTCGGAGGATGTGATCCCGTTCGCGCTCGAGCTCGAGGAACTGACGGCAAGCCTGCCGGGTCTGCGGGTGGCGCAAGTGCTGAGCCAACCCGGGGAGGGCTGGCGGGGCTACCGCGGGCATCTCGATCAGACGATCCTCGCCGCGGAGCTTCCCGACCCCGGCTCCTGGCATTACTTCGTCAGCGGCCCCCCGTCGTTCGACCAGGCGATGCTAGAGGTGCTCGTGGGGTGGGGTATCGAGGCGCCGCGGATCAAGCTCGAGCGCTTCGAGGGATACTGAAAGGGTTGCGTTCCTCGTGCTTTTTTTCCCGTGCAGAAGCTAACATAACCGGTCGGGCCTTCCCTTGATCTAAGTCGAGGAGATCGCAGCTTTTCTCCAGACGCCAACGGGGGTGACAATACGGACCAGGATCGCTCACGTCCGGCGACGACTCTGCAGCAGGAATTGGTGGGAGTCCTGCGGCAGGCGGGCCTCTTCTCAGGGTTGGACGAGGCCACTCTTCTCGAGGTCGTGCGCCGCGGCCGGCTTCGCCTTTTCGGTGCCGGTCAGACGATCTTTCTCCAGGGTGACGCCGCCCGGGGCCTTCATGTGATCGTCCACGGCCGGGTCAAGGTCTTCAAGAAATCGCCTCGGGGGCGTGCCCAGACGCTCATGAGCATGGGGCCCGGGGAACCGGTCGGGGAAGTAGCAGCGCTGTCGGGCGAGAGCTATCCGGCGACCGCCGAGACGCTCGAGACTACCGAGACGTTCTACATGCCCCGGGACGCCTTCGTCGACCTCATCCGCAGCCAGCCCGAGGTGGCGCTCAGGCTTCTCGCCGCCCTGTCGGGCCGGCTCCGAGCCTTCGCCTCACTCATCGAGGATCTGTCGCTCAAGGGAGTCGCGGAGCGGCTGGCCGCTTACCTGCTGTCGCTTGCTCCGGAAACCGGCTCCAGCCAGACACTCGATCTGGGGATCTCCAGGAGCGAGCTGGCAGCCGCGGTCGGCACGGTCCCCGAGACCCTCTCGCGAGCTTTCCAACAACTCACCCGGGCAGGGGCGGTAGAGACTAAAGGCCGCAGGGTAGTCATCAAGGATCGGGCGCTCCTCGAGCGGGTGGCACGGGCGAGGGTATGAGCGCGACTGCGATCAAACGCAGCATCTTGCTGGTCCTCGTCTTCGCGGCCTCCGCCGTGGCGGCCTGCGCCTCCGCCGGGACCCCAGGGCCTTCGACGCCCGGGTCGCCCTCCTCCTCGCCGGGATCCTCTGTGCCGTCTGTCGTCGCCGAGACGAGCTACCTTGCCGATATCGTGCAGAACGTGGCGGGCGGCAGGATGAAGGTGGAATCGTTGCTGCCGCTGGGGACGGATCCGCACAGTTTCGATCCGACCCCTCGCGATGCGGCGAAAGTGGCCAAAGCTCGGGCCATCGTGATCAACAGCCCGGGGTTCGAGCCGCCGGTTGACAGGCTCATGGCGGGCGCCGCCGGCGAGGATCTAGCGATCATAGACGCGGCGAACGGGTTGGCAGGGAAGAATGTTGACCCGCATTTCTGGCTCGACCCGATCGACGTGATCACCTATGTCGAGAACATCCGGGCCGGTCTCACGGCCATCGATCCGGAGGGCGCCGACGAGTATGCCGGGAACGCGGCCGCCTACGAGCAGCAACTGCGCGCTCTCGATTTCTGGATAACGGGCCGGGTCGCGGCCATTCCCGCGTCGCGCAGGCTCCTGGTGACCAACCACGAGAGCTTTGGCCACTTTGCCGAGCGCTACGGTTTCAAAGTGGTAGGGACGGTGTTCCCCACCGCGGGCGGGGAGGGCGCGCCTTCCGCGAAGGCGCTGGGCACCTTGATCGACGACATCCGCGCGACGGGCGCTCCAGCGATCTTCCTCGAGACGGGGAGCAATCCGGATCTCGCCGACCAAGTGGCGCGCGAGACCAGAGTGAAAATCGTGACCGACCTGTATACGCACTCGCTGGCCGAGAACGCTCCGACATATCTCGAGATGATGAGGTGGAACGTCGACCGCATCGTCGAGGCCCTGCGATGAGCGAGCCCCTGGAGCTTCGCGACGTATCGGTGTTCTATGGCACTCGGCAGGCCCTCGATTCCGTGTCGCTGTCCGTCGCCCGGGCTGCGCAGGTGGCCATCGTCGGCCCCAACGGGGCCGGCAAGTCGACGCTCTTCAAAGCCATGGTGGGACTGTTGCCGCTCGCCTCCGGCGAGATGCTCATGGGCGGTACGCCACTGAGCGGGCATCGGGACATCGCGTACGTGCCCCAGCGCGAGGAAGTGGATTGGCGGTTTCCCGTCACCGTGTTCGACGTGGTCGCGATGGGGCGCTATGGCCGCGGCAAATGGTTCAGGCGGCTATCGCGGTCCGATCGTCGCATCATCCACGAGGCGATGGAGCAGATGGGGATCGGCGACCTCGGCCACCGCTCCATCGGTGAGCTTTCCGGAGGGCAGCAGCAGCGAGTCTTCCTGGCTCGGGCCTTAGCGCAGCAGCCGCAGATACTTCTCCTCGACGAGCCCTTCACCGGTGTGGACGTCGCGACCCGCGAAGCGACGCTCGACGTGCTGGCCGGACTGCGGGGACATTCGGTGACCGTGCTCGTGTCGACGCACGATCTAGACCTGGCGGCCGACCGCTTCGACCAGGTCGTCCTCTTGAGCGGGCGGCTGATCGCCGCGGGAGACCCGGAAGAAGTGTTCACCGAGCGGAACTTGCAGGCAGCCTTCGGAGGCCAGATGGTGGTCGTCGACGGCCGGGTGGTGGTGGTCGACCAGTGCTGCGGCGGGGCCGACGACGGCCGGAGGGATCGGCAGTGATCACCTGGCTCACCGAGCCGTTCACCTTCGGCTTCATGCAGAAGGCCCTTATCGCGTCCGTGATCGTGGGCGTCGTGTGCGCGGTGATCGGCTGCTACGTCGTCCTCCGCTCCATGGCTTTCCTGGGGGACGCTCTGGCCCACGCGATCCTGCCCGGGGTGGCCGTCGCCTACCTGCTCGGGGTCAACCTCCTCGCGGGAGCGCTGGTCGCCGGGATCCTGGTCGCCGTGGGCATAAGCTATGTCTCTCGGGGGGGGACCATCAAGGAAGACACCGCCATCGGGATATTCTTCGCGGCGGCGCTGGCTTTGGGGGTGGTGCTCATCAGCACCACGCACACGTACGCGGTGGATCTGACCCACGTTCTCTTCGGCAACGTACTCGGCGTGACCGCCGTCGACCTATGGGTGACCGGCCTGCTGGCCCTTGGGGTGCTTATGGCTATTCTGCTGCTGTACAAGCAGTTGCTCGTGGTGTCGTTCGATCCCATCCTCGGCAAGACCCTGGGGCTGCACACCCACGCCCTGCGCACAGGGCTGTTCCTCATGCTGGCCGCCACCATCGTCGTGGCGCTCCAGACCGTGGGCGTGGCCCTCGTCGCGGCAATGCTCGTGACTCCTCCGGCGACGGCCTACCTGCTCACCCGCCGGCTTCCGGCGATGATGGCCTTGTCGGCGCTGCTCGGAGCCATCCCCGCCGTCGGCGGCCTGTACGCGAGCTATTACCTGGGCGTCTCAACAAGTGGGGCGATGGTCCTCGTCGCGACGTTCATCTTCGTCGTCGCCTTCCTGTTCGCGCCGCGAAAAGGAGTGGTGTGGCGGCTGCGGCAACGCCCCCCTTCTTGACTAGCAGATCACTGGCAGACCCGGGAATCTAGAATCCGGCGATTCCTCCCAGGAAGTCGTAGCTGATCTTCTTGCGGAGGTTGCCGGAGACCGAGAAGAGCCGCTTCAGCCTCGCCTCTTCGGCCGAGGTGAGTTCCTCGGGCGTGATGAGGTTGGTGGGCGCCTTGCCTTCTTCGATCGCGATGGCCTGCCGGCGTAGCCGGATCCGCATCAGGCTTTCGTAGTCGGGGAACATCTGGTCGTACGACTCGCGGCTGAGGACACCCTTATCACTCAACTCGGTCAACCGGTCGAGGGTGTTCGTCGAATCGATCCGGTGGCGAAGGGCGTAGAGCCGCGAGAAGTTAACGATAGGCATCAGCGCTTCCTTGAGGCTGAGCGTCTTTGTCCCGTCACCCGACGAAGTTGTCTGCAGATTTCCGAGCAGGGTGAGCGGCGGCTTGTAGAGCAGTGCGTTCTGCGCGAAGTGCAGGAAGAAGAGGGGGTAGTCCTCCATCTGGTCGAACACCCAGGCCCGCAGATCGCGAGCGAACTGCTGCTCCCCGCTGACGCAACGGAAGTCGAACAGCATGTTGAGTTCCAGGAGTTCCTGCGGATCGGCGTTGTGGATCCAATGGGAGAACTGCTGGCGCCAGATGGCCCGCGGCAGGTTCCAGCGCGGGTTCTTGGCCATGATGCCGCCTTCGCAATACGCGTACCCGACCTCGTTCAGCCAGTCGCAGACCAAGGTCCCCATCGAGAGGAAGTACTCGGCCACTCCTTTGGAGCGGTCTGGTTCGGGGTCGTCATAGAGCAGGGCGTTGTCCTGGTCGGTGAGGAGAGTCTGCTCCTCACGGCCTTCGCTCCCGAGAGTGAGGAAGGCGAAGCGCACCGGCGGCGGACCGAGCTTCTTAGTCGCCATCTGGATCAACTTCTGCACCACGGCGTCGGAGACGCCGGACACGATGTGGTTGACGTACCTAGTTTCGGCGCCGGAGTCGATAACAGCCTTGACCAACGCGGGCAGGCGATCGTGAGCCTCGACGATATCCGCGCAGGACCGCGCGCGGCGGATCGAATCGGTGACGATCACGGATGAGGACTGCTGGAAGCGGGCGAGGTCGCGGAGATGGACTGCACCCGCCAGCTTGCCGGCACCGTCCATGACCGCAAGGTGTTGAACGTCTCGCTCCTGCATCCGCAATAGGGCTTCGTAGACGGGCGCGTTGACCGATATGGAAGCGACCGGGGCGCTCATGACGGAGCGCACCGGGCTATTCGGGTCAAGGCCTTCGCTGACCACGCGCTCACGGAAGTCGTGGTCGGTCGCGATGCCAATGACGGTTCCGTCCGGGCCGGTGACGAACGCGGCAGTCGTCCGGTTCTTCTTCATGAGTGTCGCGGCTCGCGCCACGGTCTCGTTCATGTCCACGGAGAGAGCGGGGGAGACCGCCTGGGTGATGGGCTCGCGCAGGAAGAAGAGCGACGTCTGCAGCTGGGCTATCAGGGCCTCGCGTTCTTCCTCGGTCTTCCTTTGCCTCGAGATATCCTCAAAGATACCGTCCAGATACGCCGGTTGACCGCCCTCGCCGTCCATTAAGACCGCGAACAGCGAGACCTCCACACGTCCGCCGTCCTCGCGACGGAGACCGAGGTGATAGTTCTGCACCGCCTTGTCTCTGCTAAGGGTGGCGACCAGAGCGCCTCGCTGCTCGGGATCGATGATCCTCTCCAGCCAGTCCGCGCCGGCAAGGTCCGCCGTCACGGGAAGCCCAAGGATCGACCGCATCGCCGGATTGACCTCGATCAACGCCGCCTTGCGGCCCCATGTGCTGCGGAAGACGCCCAGACTAAGGGCGTCGGACATCGTTCTGAACTGCCGCCGTGTCTCGTCGAGTGCCGACTCTATGGCTTTCTGGCTGGTCAGGCTCCTGACTAAGAGGATGAAGCCGTCCTTGCCGGCGAGGGAGATAGGCGTCGCGGTGACAAGGGCGTCGACCGTCTGGCCATCCTTCTTCCGGAACGTAGCGTCGAAATTCCCGGGCATGCGTTCCTGCGAACGGCCGGTCAGCAAGGCCAGCGCCCGCTCGTCGGTTCTCTCTGGCACGAACAGCCGGGTCACTTCCATATCACTTAGGTCCTCGTCGGTATAGCCCAGCATGTCGAGGAGCGGTTTGTTGGAGTACGTCGCCTTCCCCTCCAGCGTCATGAGGAGGCCTTCCGTAGCAGCCTCGACCAGGGCGCGGTACTTCTCGTTCGACTCCCGGAGGCCCTTCTCGGCTGCCGCCCTCCGCCTCTCGATCTTCAGGCTTTGCCGCCCGCTGTAGAGAAGGAGCAACGCGACGACGATGGCGATCGCCAGGGAGACGTAGATCAAGTTCCTCTGGACGGCCCCGATCGCCGCGTCGACGTCGTCGACGTAGATCCCGGTGCCGACCACCCACTGCCAAGGGCTGAAGGCCTCGACATACGACAGCTTGGGAACGATCCTCGTCGGGTCGTCCTTGTACTGCCAGTAGTACTCGACGTAGCCGGAGCCGTTCTTCTGGACCACATCGACCATCTCCACGAACAGCTTGTTGCCTGCCTGATCCTCGTAATCGGTCAGGTCCTGGCCGTCGAGTTCGGGCAGGTAAGGGTGCATGATCATGATGGGGTGCATGTCGGTGATCCAGAAGTAATCCTTGCCTTCGTCTCCCCACCGAAGTTGCTCGATACGCACCTTGGCCTCCGCCTGCGCCTGTTCCCGGGTGAGGGTCCCTGCCAGCTCTTCGTGGTAGTACTCGTCGATGATGCTGATAGCCGACCGGGTCAGCTCCTGTGTCGTCTCCTTCTTGCCCTCGAGCATCTGTTTCTCGACGGCCGGGATCAAGAGAAGGAACGTCGCGAGGATGAACAGGACCACCGCCAAGACGGCGGGTAGCACGACACGCAGGATGAAACTGCGTCTCGCACGAGAGGCGTCACTCCTAGACTGCTCCGTGGTACCCAAACCCCCCCTCAGGTTATCCCTTCGCTTCCGGAGGCCGCACAAGACAGCGGCCCCTGACTTTTCCCTAGGTACTTGATCATGTGATCCCATTCATCGGCAGGCACGTCGACGCCGAGACTCGCCCCGTCAGAGTGGGCGAGGCCGTGGAAATCGCTGCCTCCCGTCGGGACGAGGCCCCGCCTCATGGCCAGCGCCAGAAGTGCGGCCCGCACACCCTCAGGATACGACCTGTGGAACACTTCGAGTCCGTCAAGTCCCTCCAACTGGAGGAGATCGAGGGCTTCCTCCAGCCTCTTGAAGCTTCGCAGACTCTCGAGCGGATGGGCGAGGAAAGCGAGCCCTCCGGCCTCATGTATAAGGCAGATAGCTCGGTGCGTGGTAAGCGGGCCTTGCGGCCCGCCGTTCGTTTCGGCCGGTGTACAGGGTGCCGCGGGCGGTGGGGACTCTCGGCGCAAGGCGCGGATCCGATCGAGCCAATGGCGGGCCGATGACCGCCATGGCTCTCGCGCGGTACGCAGTACGGCCAGCAGGGGCGCGTTATCGAGATCGATGTTGTACGCGAGCACGTGGAGAGGTCCGAACGGCGAGCGGGCGTCGATCTCGGCACCTGGGATATAGCCGATGCCGTGCCGCGCCAAGGCCGCCCGGAACTCATCTTGTCCACCCACCGTGTTGTGATCGGTCAGGGAGGCCCAGGTGACGCCGATGTCGGCGAGCCGCCTCGCCACGTGCGCCGGCGAGTGATCGCCGTCGCTGGCCGACGAGTGGCAGTGCAGGTCTATGCGGATCGTTTCAGTCACAGGAGACGGCGTCCTCTCGGCCCAGCGATCGGCCATTTCGCGGCGAACGCAAACCAGCGGACATTCTACAAGAATGTGCGTGCGGGTAGACAACCCCGGGCCACGAAAGTATATTGTCGCGCTGCTCGGACTCGCGACCAGAGGGGGATGGCGGCGGACGGCAACGGCGTTGCGAAACGTGAGCAAAGGAGAGTAGACACGCAAGATGGCCAATCCATTCGCCTCTAACGAGACAGTCACCAAACTCCTGGATACCAACGCCAACCCGGCCCCTCTGGGCCTCATGGGGTTTGGCCTTACCACCGTCCTCCTGAGCATACATAACGCGGGGTTCTACGAGCTCAACGCCATGATCCTGGCTATGGGCATCTTCTACGGTGGGGTAGCGCAGATCATCGCCGGCGTCATGGAGTGGAGGAAGAACAACACCTTCGGTACGCTGGCCTTCACGTCTTACGGTCTCTTCTGGCTCACTGTGGCCGGTATCTGGCTCTTCCCGACGATGTTCGAGGGGGCCGGCGCTGCTACCGCCGCCAGCGAGACCGCCATGGCATGGTTCTTCTTGTTCTGGGGCGTCTTCTCCGCCTACATGTTCGTCGGCACACTGAAGTTGAACCGGGCCTTGCAAGTGGTGTTCGGTCTGCTCACCATCCTGTTCTTCCTGCTCGCCATCCGTGACTTCGGTGGCGGGGCTACGGTAGGCAAGATCGCCGGATACGAGGGGATCATCACGGGGCTCGCAGCGGTCTACGCCGCCATGGCCCAGATCCTAAACGAGACCTACAAGCGCGTGCTCCTTCCGCTCGGGCCGGTCAGCCAGTTGCCCCGAGGCTTCGTCCAGGACTACGGTGAAGAGATCGCCACCATGTGGATGGAAGCGCTTCGAGTCAGTCCGCAGACTCCTTCCTACGGGGTGGTGAGCGAGGAGGAACTCGTCACCGCCAGCGAGTTCGCTTTGACCCAGGTAGAGGAGTACTTCACCGGCAAGCCGAGCGAATCCGACATCGGTTCGTTCTTCCACAAGCTGGGCACCACTCGCGCGGCCCAAGGTTTGCCTCTGCCCGAACTCATCAGTGCCATCCTGCTGCTTAAGCGGGAGATCTGGATGTCGGCCCGCACGCACGGCGTGTGGGAGTCGGCCATGGACCTACAGCGGGCGGTGGATCTGAACCGCGAACTCGGCCGGTTCTTTGACCGCGCGGTCTACTACGCGGCCGCAGGGTACACCGGTTATCCGCTACGTCCGAAGGACGTGTTCTAGAGGTATGACAAAGCCTACCCGGGAAGAGAGAAAGGCGCTGGATGCGGGATCGCATCCAGCGCCTTTCTTGTTGCCGCAGTGCGCAGGCGGTTACTCGGTCAACGCGGCTCCGGAGATGGGCTCCGTCGCCGGAGCCCTCGGGGCAGTCGCGCGGTGCTCCTCCATCATGTCCGGCTTCGTCATCTTCGACACCAGATAGATGGCGAGGAAGCTCAGCGGGATGGAGATGATGCCGGGATTCTTGAGCGGGATCGGCGCATCGGCCGGGTTCAAGCCGTACAGTTCCCACGCGGTGGGCGAGAACGCGATGAGACCGACGGAGACGACGATACCCACGATGATCGAGGCGACCATTCCCCAGGAGGTTGTGCGCTTCCAGAACAGCATCATGATGATGCAGGGCAGGTTGGCCGAGGCCGCGACGGCGAAGGCGAGACCTACCAGAAACGAGACGTTGATTCCCTGGAACGCGAGTCCCAGAAGGATCGCGATCCCGCCGACGACGAAGGCACTTATGCGACCGGCCACGACCTTCTGGCGCTCGGTCTTGATCAGACCGCCGAAGCGGTCCATCAGGTCGTGCGCGACCGCCCCCGAGGCGGCGATGATGAGCCCGCTCACTGTACCCAGCACGGTGGCAAAAGCGATGGCGGAGATCATCGCGAAGAGGAAGGTCCCGAACGACTTCGCGAGCAGCGGCGCCGACATGTTGTTGTCGAGCACGTTGATGGTGCCGTTTGTCATCGCCCCCAATCCCAGGAAGAGCGTCAGGACATAGAAGAAACCGATAGCGGCGATGGCTACCACGGTCGACTTCCGAGCCGCCCTCTGGCTGGGAACGGTGTAGTAGCGGATGAGGATGTGCGGCAGGGCCGCGGTACCCAGGAACAGCGCGATCATCAGGGAGACGAAGTCGACCCGGTCGACCCAGGACCCTTCGACCTTGAAGTTCAGGCCGGGGCGGGTCACCCTGTCGCCCGGGACGGGGGACTCGTAATACACGGAGGTTGATTCGCCGCCATCCGTCCAGGCGGCTTTCTTCCAGAGACCGATCGTGCTATCCGGGGAGCCGATCACGGCCAGGTACTTGAAAGGACTCAGCGCTCCGGTGTTGGTGTCGGTCTCGCCCTCGATGCGGCTCATGTTACCCACCTGCCGCAACTGGTTATCGTCGGACGCCGGGGCGCCGTTGACGTACTTGGCGCCGTCGTCCTTGACGACGACCTGCTGGGTCTCGTGGAGGGCCACCGCATCCGCGGCGATGGTGGCTTTCCACCATGTGGCGATGCCCTCATGCTGGAGGTTCACGAAGGTGGTGACTTTGTCTTTCACCTTCACATCGTGCGTGCCGGCCACGGTATAGGTCGGGTCGGTAGGCGTGATCGCGCCGTTCGTCTGGGTCGCGGTGATCGTCTTGTACTCATAGAACGGGACTTTGCCTCCCTGATCGGGGGCGGTCGAAAGACCGCGCACGAGGAGGGCGATCACGATCACGAGAGCGAAGACGATCAGGAGGGAGCCTTTGATGAACTGCACGTAGGTGGTCGAGGTCATACCGGCCGTAGCGACGATCGTTATGACGATGACGCCCACCAGGACGACCCCTACCCAGTACGGGAAGCCGAGCAGCGGCTCGATGAGCACACCGGCCCCTACCATCTGCGGGATGAGGTAGAAGATGGAGACGATAAGGGTCGCCATGGCGGCGAAGAGCTTCACCTTGCGCTTGTTGAACTTCGCGTCCAACGCGTCGGTGAAGGTGTACCGTCCGAGTCGCCGCATCGGCTCGGCAACGACGAAGAGGGCCACGACCCAACCGGCCAGGTAGCCGATCGAGTAGAGGAAGCCATCGTAGCCGGCAACCGCGATCAGCCCGCAGATGCCTAGGAAGGACGCCGCCGAGAGGTAGTCACCGGCGAAGGCGATCCCGTTGACCCCCCAGTGGATACGTCCACCCGCAGCGTAGTATCCGCTGGCGGAGCGGGAGCGCCGGGCTGTGTAGAAGGATACGAAAAGGACAAGCCCGACGATTACGATGAAGATGATCACGGCGAGAGCAGAGACTTCCCCCATGTCAGGCCTTGCCCTCGGTCTCGAAGGTCTTCTCGTGCCGGGTGCATAGCCAGTTGTAAACGAGGGCGAGCAAGAGGGCTATGACGATCAGCGCGAAGCCGTAGATAATTGCGAGGTTCAGGCCGGCTACCACCATGGTGCCCATGGCTTTGGGCCAGACGACGTTGATAATGATGAAGATCACGTAGAGCACGCTGTAAACGGCCAGCATCTTGAGCCCGAGGCGCCGCTTGTACGCAGCCGCCTCGTCGATGCCGTGTACCGCTGCAGGCTCGTGGAGCATGGGCATACCCCTCCTGTTGACGATGGCCGTCACGGGCCACCTGCTTGTTTACGTCCCCGTCCGTCCCAGAAACGCCGCTGGGTATTGTCGGTGCTGGTGGCCGTCTGTGTCAAGTGGGCGGTCGCCTGCCGCCTCAGCGCGTATCGCCCCGGGGGATTTCGTGCCGATAAGTGTAGAAGCCGGGTGCGCTAGAATCGGAGCAGGATGATTCTCTGGGGAGACATAGGCCAGTTCCCGCTTTTCACCGTGCTGCAGTTCCTCGCGACGCAGCGGCGGACGGGCGTGCTCGAGATCCAGGATTTCGAGGAGCAAGGGGCCGTATACCTGTCGGCGGGACGGATCGAGGCGATCAGCCTGGCCCAGGCCGACGAGGAGCTCGGCTCCCGGCTGGTCGCCGCCGGCGCGCTGACCGAGACCGAGGTCAAGGAGTGCTGGATGCGGTGGTCCAACGACGACGAGGGACTGCCGCTCCTGGCGCGCCTCCTGCAAGCCGCCCACGCCGACACCCCGGCTCTCGTATCCGTTGTCGACCGGCACGCCGCCGACCAGGTGATGCAACTGATGTACTGGAGCACGGGAACGTTCCGGTTCGTCATGCCCGCGCGGATCGTCCATTTCCGGGTGGTGCCGTCCTTCCCCGTCGAGAAACTGCTGCTCGACGCCTATCGAAGGGTCGACGAAGGGGAGAGGCCGCGCCGGGAGAAGGTCCTCGTCGAGGAAGAGCTATGCATGAGTTGCACGATGGAATGCACAGATAAGATCAAGGCACGCTATCTCAAGCAGGATGTCTGTCTCTGGCGCAACATGCCGAGCGTCCTCAAGGACGCCAGCTTCGGGGGGCGCCGGAAGAAGCGGACCCGCGAGATCCTCGAAGACGACGACCCCGACGACCTTGCCTTCATCTGACCGCCGAAGGGAGCGAGGCTGACGCGGCTCACTCTCATCTGCGTGGGGCGGCTCGCTCGCGAATATCAGCCTGTCTGGCGCCACTACGAGGGACTCATGCGGCCGTACGGCGAGGTGGAGGTCGTCGAAGTGCCGGAGACGCCTTTGGCCGGTGGAGAGGACAACGCCCGGGCCAAAGAAGGAGCGGCATTGCTTGGCCTGCTGCGCAAAGGGGCCTTCACCGTCGCCCTCGACGGCCAGGGGAAGCAGAGCTCCTCGGAGGAGTGGAGCGCGTTTCTTGCCGAGAAGAAGCTGCACGGTCAGAGCCATTTCCAGTTTCTCCTTGGCGGGGCCTCGGGCCTCGACGCCCGCGTTCTCGCGGCGGCGGACCACCGCTGGTCTCTTTCACGTCTAACATTCCCTCACCAGATGGCACGGTGTATCGTTTTGGAGCAGTTGTACCGGGCCATCCGCATCGAGCGCGGAGAGCCGTATCACCACTAGGGTTTGAGGCGGCATGCGTGGGGAGTTGAAGACCAGGCTCATCGTCGTCGCGGCGATCCTCGCGATCATCGTCGTAGGGACCGTGGGCTACAGGCTGATCGAAGGCTGGAGCCTGCTAGACTCCCTCTACATGACCGTGACGACCATCTTCACGGTCGGCTTCGGAGAGGTGCATCCGCTCTCGCGGGCGGGCCAGATATTCACGCTGCTGCTCATCATCGGCGGCGTGGGCACCATCCTCTATGGCCTCGGGCGGATGGTCGAGTTCGTTATAGGTGGACAACTCACAGGCGTGTTCCGGAGAAGGGCGGTGAGACGGCAGATGGACAGGCTGGACGCGCATTTCATCATCTGCGGCTACGGCCGCGTGGGGGAGGCTGTAGCGCGGCACTTCGCGGCACACGGCGCGCCGTTCGTCATCGTGGACAGCGATTCGGAGAGGGTGAGCCGCGCGGAGGCCGATGGGTTCCTGGCCGTGTGCGGCGACGCGACCGCCGACGAGGTCCTACAGACCGCGGGGGTCGCCCGGGCGAAGGGCCTGGTGGCGGCGCTGGGATCGGACGCGGGCAACATATTTCTCGCGCTATCCGCCCGGGTGCTCAATCCGAAGCTTCTCATCGTGGCGAGGGCGGGCTCGGAAGACACGGTGAGCAAGCTCCTGCGGGCCGGAGCCGACAATGTGGTCACCCCGTACGGCCTCGGCGGCAGGCGGATGGCTACCCTTATGCTCAAGCCGTTGGTCAGCGACTATCTGGAAGTGGTGACCGGTGGGGGCGAGTTGGAGTTCCGAGTGGAAGAGTTGGAGCTCGGAGGGGAGTGCTGCGCTATAGGCCGCTCCATCGGCGACCTGGAGGTGCGCAGCCGGACGGGCGCGACCATCCTCGCGGTAAGGCGCGCGGCGACAGGGGTTTTCGACACCAACCCGGCGCCCGATTCCTACCTGAACACCGGCGACAGGATAATCGCCATCGGTACCCCGGCCCAGATAACCAAGCTGGAGGAGCTACTCGCCGCTTCCGCCAGAGTCGATTCGTAGAGAGGGCGCGGCCGGTGATAACCGAACTCGTGCAGAGAGTGGTGGCCGGCTGGGCCGAGGAGCAGGGATGGGCAGAGACGCCGGCGGTCCGGCTCGAGCGTCCGGCGGAGGAGGCCCACGGCGACTACGCGACTCCGGTCTGCATGCAGCTCGCTGGGACGGCCAAGCGGGCCCCTAAGCTCCTGGCCGAGGAGCTGCGAGGCCGGCTGCTCGCCGATCCGGACATCTTGCGGCTGGTAGAGCGCATCGAAGTGGCGGGGCCGGGATTCCTCAATTTCACGCTCAGCGGTGCGGCGTATGCCGAGGTGATGACCGAGATGCTCGAAGAGGGAGAGCGGATCGGGCGGGGCGAGGAGCGTCCTCATCCCTGGGTGAACCTCGAGTTCGTCAGCGTGAACCCCAATGGCCCGCTGCACGTGGGTCACGGCCGCTACGCGGCCTATGGCGACGCCCTCCATCGGCTGATGGCCTTCAGCGGCGCCAGAGTGTCCGCCGAGTTCTATATCAACGACCACGGGCGCCAGATGGATCGGTTCGGCCGGAGCGTGGCCGCCCGATACGCCCAGTCCTTCGGCATCGAACTCGCGGTCCCAACCGACGGCTACCAGGGGGAGTACGTCAAGGATGTGGCGGCGACGATCAGGGCCGAGGTCGGAGACGGGTACCTGACTGCTATGTCTGTCGCGGCCGACGCCCGCGGGGTCCGGTCCGGCGCTTCAGTGCCCGGGCAAGCTGAGGCGATCATGGAAGAAGAGGACGGGGAGCCCGGGGAGGGCGAGGAGCCGGAGGGGCAGTCCGAGTGGCCGGCTGACCCCGCCGTCGACGAGGCGGTGGCCTTTTTCCGGCAGGCGGCGTGCGCGCTCATGCTCGAGGAGATGCGGGTGGAACTAGCCGCCTTCCGGGTGGAGTTCGACTGCTGGTTCAGTGAGACGGCCCTCCACGTCGGCGGCGAGCTCGACCGGGTGGTCACCCTGCTGCTCGAGCAGGGAGAGGCCTATCGGGAGGGCGGGGCCATC
>Ga0315273_10003665_pt1 | contig 18550 bp, 19 predicted proteins | sample YL17G02_0_MG_FD_205753 | JGI IMG/M metagenome (GOLD analysis project Ga0315273, IMG submission 205753) | Sediment microbial communities from Yellowstone Lake, YNP, Wyoming, USA - YL17G02_0 | ecosystem: Environmental > Aquatic > Freshwater > Lake > Sediment | place: USA: Wyoming | collected...
GGCGAGGCCTACACCGGCTTCGAGGGGTGCGCTGGGTGCGGCGAGCCCGCGTCGTGCTTGCCGTGCTGCTCCTCGCCGAGCCTCGCCCACCAGTCCGCAGGCACCTTCTCGGGCACGTTCGGCCGCTTGCCCTTGCGGCCGGCCTTCACCCACGTTGCCCAGTCCTCGTACCCGGCCGCGGGCTTGGGGTCGGGGACGTCGCCGGGAACCCGGATGAAGGCGGCACACACGTTGCGCGGCCGGACCTTGACGTAGACACCGTCCCCCTCGCCCTGCGCATGGCCGGTTCCGGGCATCGGGCTCGTGTTGCCCTCGACGGTCTTGACGGTGCCGTCGGGCAGCGGCTGCACCACGATGCCGATGTGGTCGAGCGCGCCGGTGTCCCACTGGAAGCAGACGAGGTCGCCGCGTGCGGGCGTGGACACGGTCCACCCCAGCTTACGGGCGAGGTCGTAGCTCAGCTCGACGCCGGCCGAACGCTGGAGCTCGGAGAGCGGGCGTCCGGCCTCCGCGAAGCAGAAGTCGCAGAACGCGTCACACCAGGCCCACCCCGTCCCGCCGAGGCCCGTCGCGGCCTGGTACTCGCGCACGCGCGGACCGGTGTTCGCCCCACCCTCCTCGTGGACGTGCTTGCCCGCCTCGGCGAGCGCGATCTGCAGAGCTCGTTCACGTGCCAGCATTGCCTTTCACCTCCTGCCGCAGATCGATGAATGCCCTAGACACCGTCCAGGAGCCGTGCCGGATCGAACAGCTCGAGCTCGGGCGAGCGCCCGCCGAGGATCGCGCGGGCGACGAGATCGCCGCAGCCGAACCCGAGCACGTTTCCGTGGCCGCTGTAGCCGGCCGCCACCCAGACGCCGTCCCGGCCGGGCACCGGGCCAACGAGCGGCAGCAGGTCCTGCGTGAGGCCGAAGAGCCCCGCCCAGCGGTGGCTGACCGGCGGGTCGTAGCCGACCAGCTCGCGCAGGAACCCGGTGAGCGCCTCCTGGATCACCGGCGTCGTCACCTCCTCGTCGGTCAGCTCCGACATGATCGACGTGTCCCGGAAGCCGCCGAGCACCAGCCGCCCGTCGGGGAGCTGCTGCCAGTAGTCGAACCCGCCGCGTGAGTAGTGCGGCCGGTCGTAGAGGAGCTCGGGGAGCGGCTCTGTGGCGACGACCTGGCCCCGGGTCGGCCAGATCGCGTCGTCGAGCTCCGGCAGGAGCCCGCTCCCGTAGCCGTCGGTTGCGAGCACGACCTGTTCGGCGTCGAGCTCGCCGAGGTCCTCGACGCGATGCCCCTCGCTGAACCCGGCGCCGGCCTCCCCGGCGAGGCCGGCCAGATGCCGTACGAACCGCGCGGGCTGGATCGAAGCGTCGCCGGGGTGGAAGATCGCGCCGTGGAAGCGCCCGGCGAGCGGCGGGGGCAGCTCGTCGCGCCACTCCGCCTCCAGGCCGTCGTCCCGGAGCGCCTCGTACTCGCCGCGGATCTCCTCGCGCTCCGCCGCGTCGGCGGCGAGACGCAGGCTGCCGACGCGGCGGAGCGCGCCGCCGTCGAGCTCGGCCATCCGGTCGAGGCAGTCCTCGGTCCAGCGCCAGAGGCCGGCGGCCGCCCCGTCGCCGTAGGAGTCGCGCGCGACGTCGTAGCGGGCCGCGCCGCCCCGCAGCGCGAAGCCGCCGTTCCGCCCGCTCGCGCCCTCGGCGATCCGGCGCTGGTCGTGCACGCGCACGCGCAGGCCGGCCGAGGCGAGCGTCAGCGCGCAGGAACAGCCCGTGATCCCGGCGCCGACGATCGCGACGTCGACGCGCCCGCCGTGCTGCGGCCCGGGCGGCGCGGGCGGCGCGTCGTCGAGCCAGTAGGGATCCATCGCCCGGATTCTAGTGTGGCGCGGCGCGGTAGATCCCATCCGATCCGACCACAAGCCCCGCCAGCTCGAGCTCGGTGAGCGCACCTGCGAGCTCTGCGGCGCCGAGGCCGGTGGCACCGATGAGCTCGTCGATTCCGGCGGAAGCGTCGGCAACGCACTCGAGGACGCGCCGCGCCGTTGGTCCGACCTCGGGCGGAGAGACCTCGGTCCGCTCAAGCCCGAACGCCTCGAGGGCGTCCTCGACCCGGGTCAGGGGCGTCGCGCCGAGCCGTAGCAGGGCGTTCGTGCCCGCCGAGAGCGCCGAGGTGATCTCGCCGGGGCAGGCGAGCACCTCCCGTCCTTCCTCGAGCGCGAGATCGGCGGTGATGAGGGCGCCGCTCCGCTCGCGGGCCTCGACGACGACCGTGGCGTGGGCGAGACCCGCGATGACCCGGTTGCGGGCGGGGAAGCGCCAGGGCGCGGGCTCGACTCCGGGTGCGTACTCCGACACGACGAGCCCGTGTGCGGCGATCTCGCGCGCGAGCGCGGCGTGGGCGGCGGGATAGTCGCGGTCGATCCCGCAGCCGAGCACGGCCACGGTCGGCCCTCCCGCATCGAGCGCCCCGCGGTGCGCGGCGCCGTCGACGCCCCGCGCGAGGCCGCTGACGACCACGAGCCCTGCCCCTGCGAGCTCGCGGCCGAGCATCCGCGCGACCTCGGCGCCGTAGGCCGAGCAGGCGCGGGCCCCGACGATCGCAACGGCAGGCCGGGAGAGCAGCTCGGGCTCCGGATCTCCCCGCAGGAAGAGGCCGGACGGAGGGTCGTGGATCGCGCGCAGGAGCTGGGGGAACCCGGGCTCCGAGCGCCCCACGAAGCGCAGGCCCCGGCTCGCGAGCTGCGCCCGGTAGGCCCCCTCGTCGAAGCGCCGGCAGAAGGCGGCGAAGCGCGTCGTGCGCGGGGCTTCGGGCACATGAGCGCTCGTCTCGGCCGCGAAGGCGGCGACGGCAAGCTCGCTCACGGCGCCGTCAGCTCCGTGGGAGCACGGTAGGAGAGCGCCTCCGCGACGTGCTCGGCTCCCGCCCGCTCGGCCCCTGCGAGCGCCGCCGCGGTCTGTGCGACGCGCGCGACCCGTGCGCGGCCGCGCCCCGAGAGCGGCAGCCGCTCGACGGCCCGGGTCAGCAGCTCGTCTGCTTCACGCGTGAGCCGGACGGGCTCACGGCGCAGGCGGGCTCGGGCCGCGGCCACGCGCGGCCGAACCGCCGCCGAGGCCTCACCCGGGCCGCCACCGAGCTCACGCGCGCGCGGACGTGGAACCGCAACGATGAGGTCGAAGCGGTCGAGCAGCGCCCGCGAGAGCTTGTCCCTGAAGCGGGCCAGCCGCTGCGGCGAGCACGAGCACGCCGCCGCCGGGTCGCCGCGCGCGCCGCACGGGCACAGGTTCATCGTCCCGATGAGCTGGAAGCGGGCCGGGAACTGCGCCTGGCCACCGGCGCGCGCGATGCTGATCACGCCGTCCTCGAGCGGCTGGCGCAGAGCCTCGAGCGCGGGCCGCGCGAACTCGGCGAGCTCGTCCAGCAACAGGACGCCGTGGTGCGCGAGGCTCGCTTCTCCCGGCCTCGGCCCCGTTCCGCCGCCGACGACCGCCGCGGCCGAGGCCGTGTGGTGGGGCGCGCGGAAGGGCGGTCCGGTGACGAGCGGCGACTCGGGGCGGAGCAGGCCGGCCACCGAGTGGATCCGGGTCACCTCGATCGCCTCCCTCTCGGAGAGCGGCGGCAGGATCCCGGGCAGACGGCGAGCGAGCATCGTCTTGCCCGTCCCCGGAGGGCCGGCGAGCAGGAGGTTGTGGCCGCCGGCGGCGGCGAGCTCGAGCGCGCGGCGCGCGCGCTCCTGGCCGCGTACGTCGGCGAGGTCGGGTGGCTCCGGTGTGGGGCGGCCGTTCGGCGGCGGAACGTACGGCGGCGGGTCGCGCTCGCCGCGCAGGTAGGCGACCGCCTCGGCGAGGTGGCGGACCGGCACGGCCTCGATCCCGGCGAGCGAGGCCTCGGGGCTCGACTCGGCCGCGCACAGGATCCGCGTCAGGCCCGCTGCACGAGCACCCTCCGCCACGGCAAGCACGCCGCCAACCGGCCGCACGCGCCCGTCCAGCGCCAGCTCGCCGATCGACGCGTGGCGATCGAGCGCCTCACACGGGAGCTGCCGCGACGCTGCGAGCACCGCGAGCGCGATCGGCAGGTCGAAGCCCGAGCCCTCCTTGCGCAGCCCGGCGGGAGCGAGGTTGACGGTGAGCCGCCGCAGCGGCCACTCGAGCTCCGACGAGGCGATGCCGCTGCGCACGCGCTCCTTCGCCTCCTGGCAGGCGCGGTCGGCAAGCCCGACGATCGCGAAGGCCGGGACGCCGAGCTGCAGGTGCGCCTCGACCTCGACCCTGCGCGGCTCGAGACCGACGAGGGCATGAGTCAGCGCACGCGCGAGCACAGGGGCCACGCTATGCGGAGAAGGCTCACCGGACCGTGCCGAGGGTGTGCCAAGATCGACGCGTGCGACGGGTGAGCGAGCAGCGGCTCTACGAGGGCGTCGCTCAGCCGGCTCGGGCGACGAGCACGTCCTCGTAGAACTCGCCTGCACGCCGGCCGGTGCGGCGGTTCACGTGGCGGCGGTAGCGCAGCTCCAGCTCGAGGCCCGCCCGCTCGAGGATCCCGTCGTAGAGCTCGCGGCGGTCGTGGACGACGATCACCACGCGCGCGCCGGGGCGCAACACCTCGGCCGAGCGGCGCAGCACGGCGGCGATCCCGTCCGAGTAGGCGGCGATCGCGGCCCGGCTCGTCCCGGACGCGGCCGCACCGAGCTCGAGCGCCCGCCGGTCCTCGAGGCCGAGGATCTCGTAGGCGCACCGGTGCTGCTCGTGATAGTCGATCAGGCCCGGGTAGGGCGGCGAGGTGACGACCCCGTCGAACGGCCCGCCGAGGTCAATGTCGCGCGCGTCGCCGTGGACGACCGCCGCCGCCCGGCCGCGGGCGCGCACCCGGGAGAACTCCTTGATCCGCGCCAGCGTGTCGAGCGCGTAGCGGCGGAGGAAGTGGTCGGCCTCCTCGACGGGGCGGCAGGTGCGCTTGTGCTTGTGGCACCAGTACTCCCCCACCTGCGGCGCGCGCGGGAAGTCGAGGTCGAAGTGCGTCGTCCGCCGCGCCGAGCGGGCGGCCCGGGCCAGCACGACGCGCAGCACATCGGCGTGCTCGTAGCCGGGGATCAGCGAGCGGAACGCGAGCAGCTCCTCGGCCGCGCGCGGCTCGTACCAGGCGCGCATGTACGCGGACGGCTTCCCCGGCTCGCCTCTGCGCGAGAGCGCGTCTCGGATGTCGTGCTCGAGCCCGAAGAGGTTGTAGTCGGCCGTCTTCACTCCCATCAGCAGGCAGTTGAAGGCGGCAACGTCGACGCCGAGCGCGTCGTGGCCCGACTCGAGCGCCTGCACGAGCGTCGTCCCCGAGCCCGCGAACGGATCGAGCACGCGCCCGCCGGGGCGAACGTGGCGCTCGAGCAGCGCCTCGACGAGCTGCGGCACGTACTTGCCGAGGTAGGGATGGAGCCGGTGGACGTGCTTCGTGCGGACGCGCTCGGGCAGCTCGCGCTCGGACCACGAGAGCTCGAGGTCGATCTCGGCGTAGAGGGCATCCTGCGTCCGGGCCACGGCCCTGCCCCAGTTCGACGGGCGAAGAGCGAGTCCTGGGTCCGGCGCGTCTGGCACGATCTCGGTGATGGTGCGGGATCCGTTCCTCGACGGCCTGGTCGGCTCCTGGGACTTGCAAGGCCAGATGGGCGAGACCAGGCTGCATCAAGCCGTAACGGCGCGGTGGGTGCTCGGCGGCCGCTACGTCCAGTTGAGTTTTCGAGAGCTCGACGGATCGCCCTACGAGGCCCTCTACCACCTCGGCCGCGACGAGGCGACCGGGCTCTACGTCCTCCACCTGCTGGACTCGACGGGCGTCTATCCCGAGCCGAGCCACGTGGTGGGGCGCGGGAGCCGGGAGGGCGACTCGATCCCGTTCGTCTTCGCGGACGCGGAGGAGCCGTTCACGAACAGGCTCGGCTGGGACGCGGCAGCGCAGGCGTGGGAGTGGGAGCTCACGTATGTCGAGAAGGGCGAGGTTCGTACCTTTGCGACGAAGCGCATGGTGAGCTCAATCTGAATCGGGTCCGTGGATCCGCTCGCAGACGAGCTACATGCGCGCGGCGTCCGGGCCCGGCGGCGTCCCGTTGTCGAAGTCGGCGCACGCGAGCAGCCAGGCGAGGCCGTAACGGCCTGCCATGTGTGGGAGCCTGCGCCGGGCCAGCTCGACGAGCCCCGGCGCAAAGTCGAGGCCGTACGGCTCGACCGGATGGGGCGACCAGCGGGCAACGCACTCCATCAGGTGGCCGTTTGCGCAGCCGATGTCCAGGAATGTCCCGGGTCCGTCAATCGCCTCGACGATCGGGCGCCGTGCGAGCTCCCATTGCTCCTGGTTCCCTCCGAAGCCGGCCTGCGCACGGGGGTTGTCGCCGCCCAGATACGCCTCCTCGAAGACATGCGGTGGATGCGCTTCAGAACGCATCCGGGATCCGATCGAGGCGCCCGGCGCGTTCGGCGACGACGTCGAAGCGCACCTCGAGCCCGGCGAGCTCGGGACGCGCCGCGAGCCAGCTCTCCGCAGCACGCCGCACGCGGCGCGCCTTCTCGGGGCCGACCATCTCGAGCGGGTCGCCGAAGCCCGGCCCGCTCTTCCCCTTCACCTCGCAGAACACGACCCGGCCGCCGCGCCGGGCGATCACGTCCACCTCGTTGCCGCCGGCCCAAACGTTCACACCGAGGATGCGGTAGCCGCGGAGGCGGTAGTGCCACACCGCCCGCCGCTCCGACTGGTTCACGCCGCGGGGGCCTCCTCGTAGCAGAGCGCCTGGAACGAGCGGCGGTGGATCTCGCTCGGCCCCCGCGCCCGCACGGCCGCCGAATGCGCCGGCGTGATGTAGCCGACGTGCGAGGCGAAGCCGTAGTGCGGATAGACGGCGTCGAAGCGGTGCATCGCACGGTCGCGGACGACCTTGGCGACGATCGAGGCCGCCGCGATTGCCGCACTCTTCGTGTCCCCGTCCACGATCGCCCGGTGCTCGGGCGCGGAGGGGCCGAGCCGGAAGCCGTCGACGAGGCAGGCCTCGGCCGGTGGCGAGAGCGCGCGCAGCATCGCGCGCAGGCCCTCGAGGTTCGAGCGGTGGAGGCCGTTGCGGTCGATGTCGCCGGGCGGGACGATCCGCACCGCCACCTTCGACGCGCAGTCGAGTACGGCGCGGAAGAGCTCCTCGCGCCGCTCGGGCGAGCACTGCTTCGAGTCGTTCAGGTACGCAAGCGGACGGACGCGGTGGTCGCGCAACTCGGCGTAGTCGAGCAGCACCCCGGCGACGACCAGCGGCCCGGCGAGCGAGCCCCGACCCGCCTCGTCGGCCCCGGCGACGAAGCGCGCGCCGAGCCTGCGGTCGAACAGGAGGAGCCTCTGGCCGGTGCGGCGCGCCACGCGGCGAGGATACCGCGGCGTGCGGCCGGCGTTCGTGTCAGCTCTGTGCCGGCTGCGCTACGCGGCGGGCTCGGGCTCGAGCTCGGCCTCGTCGGCCTCGGGCTCGACAGGCGCTTCGGCCTCGGGCTCCGCGGGTGCTTCGGCCTCGGGCTCCGCGGGTGCTTCGGCCTCGGGCTCTGCAGCCTCGGGCTCGGCAGGCGCTTCCGCCTCCGCCTCCACAGGCGCCTCGACCGCTTCGGCTTCGGCTACAGCCTCCGCCGCGGCAGCCTCGGCCTGCTCCGCGACGAGTGCTGCTGCGGCCTCCTCCTGCTCCGATGCGAGGGCGTCCGCCGCCTCGGCGGCCTGGCGGCCGGCCTTGCCCTCGTGCTGGCGCAGCTCGCGCACGCGGGCCTTCTTGCCGACCTTCTCGCGCAGGTAGTAGAGCTTCGCCCGCTTGACGTCGCCGATCGCGGCGACCTCGATCTTGTCGATCTTGGGCGAGTGGAGCGGGAACGTCCGCTCGACACCGACGCCGAAGGACTGCTTGCGCACCGTGAACGTCTCGCGCGAGCCCGCACCCTGGCGCTTGAGCACGATCCCCTCGAACACCTGGATGCGCTGGCGCGAGCCCTCGATCACCCTGAAGTGGACGCGCACCGTGTCGCCCGCCTTGAACTGCGGCAGGCCCTTGCGCAGCTGGGCGCGCTCGAGGTTCTCGATGACGGTGCTCATGGGAGGACGGCCCGGCGGGCCGAGGGGCAATGCTAGCGAAAAGCCGGTCGGCTCAGCGGAACGAGACGCGCGTCGGCGGCCAGTAGGTGAAGAACACCTCGCCGATCAGGTTCTTGCGCGGCACGAGGCCCCAGACGCGAGAGTCGCACGACTGCGCGCGGTTGTCGCCCATCATCAGATAGGAGCCCCTGGGGATCCGCTTCAGCCCGCCGGGAGGGATGGAGCTCATCTTGACGGTCTGGAAGTCGCGGCGGTCGGCCTTGACATAGGGCTCCTTCAGCCGCTTGCCGTTGATGAAGACGTAGCCGTTCACCTCGCTCCAGACATCGCCGGGGAGGCCGATCACCCGCTTCACGAACGTGCCGCCGGCGCCGCAGCGCTCGCTCGCGAGCCGGGGGGTGGTGAAGACGACGATCTCGCCCCGCTTCGGACCGCGGAACCGGTAGATGAAGCGGTTGGCGAGCACGCGGTCGGAGAAGCGCGCCTCGCAGCCCGGGCCCGGGCGCGCGCAGTGCAGCGTCGGCTCCATCGACGAGGACGGGATCCGGTAGGGATTGACGACGTAGGCCTTGATCACGAGCACGACCGCGATCGCGCCGATGATCGTGAAGGCCCAGTCGAGCGCCACACGCCACCCATGGGGCATGTTCGGGAAGAGACGGCCGAGCGGGTCCTTCACCGGACGTGCTCCTGTCGCCACGACTCGATGCGGCCGTGGTTGCCCGAGAGCAGCACCTCCGGCACGGTCCAGCCGCGGTACTCGGGCGGACGCGTGTAGTGCGGGTGCTCGAGGCGGCCGCCGAGCTCGGCCGAGAAGCTCTCGCGCTCGCCCGAGCCCTCCGCGAGCGCCCCGGGCAGCCGCCGGGCGATCGCGTCGACGAGCACCATCGCCGGGAGCTCGCCGCCGGAGAGGACGTAGGGGCCGATCGAGACCGCATCCGAGCAGAGGTGCTCGACGATGCGCGCGTCGAAGCCCTCGAAGCGCGAGGAGAGGAGCGTGAGGCGCTCCTCACCGGCGAGCTCCTCGACGAGCTCCTGCGTCAGCTGGCGTCCCTGGGGGGTCAGGGCGATCACCGGGTGCGAGGGAACGCCGCCGTAGACGGCGTCGAGCGCGGCCGCGACGACGTCCACCCGCAGCAGCATCCCGGCGCCGCCGCCGTAGGGCTGGTCGTCGACCTGGCCGTTCCTGAGCGGCGTGTAGTCGCGGTAGCCGAACAGGCGCAGGTCCAGGCCTGCGCCGAGCACGGCCGCGAGCGGCCGCTGCTCCGTCATCCACGCGAAGGCGTGGGGAACCAGGGTGAAGACGTCGAGCTGCAAAGGAGGCCGGATGAGGTTACCGGGCGCTAGCCGTCCTCGGGGGCGAAGCCGCGCGCGACGACGATCCGCCCCGCCTCGAGGTCGATCTTGAGCACGCACTCGCCGACGAGCGGCAGCAGGGCGCCCGAGTCGAGCGAGAGCGCGTCGTTGGCGACCCCCGGTTCGACGTCGACGACGCGCCCGAGCTCACGCCCGCCCTCCTCCTCGACCCGGAGGCCGACGAGCTGGAAGACGTAGTACGCGTCGGGCTCGGGCGGCGGAAGCTCGGCGCGGTCGACCTCGAGCGCTGCGCCGCGCGGCACCGGGCGATCGAGCCGGATCACGAGCCTCCCGCCGGCGCGCTTCGACGAGACCACCTCGACCTCCTCGCCCGAGGCGAAGAGGCGCGCGCCGACGGCGAAGCGCTCGGGCGCCTCGCTCGGCCGCTCGACCACGAACGACCCGTCGAGCCCGTGCGGCCGGCCGACGCGGCCCACGAGCACGCGGGCATCAGAGCTCCTAGTCAACGACTTCGACGAGCACGCGCCGGCCCTCGTGCGTGGCGGCCGCGCGGACGATCGTGCGGAGGGCGCGCACGATCCGCCCCTGCCGGCCGATCACCTTGCCGACGTCCTCGGGCGCGACGTGCAGGTAGAGCACCAGCCCGTCCGGCCGCTCCTCCTCCTCCACGCGCACCGCCTCGGGTGCGTCCACGAGCAGCCGGGCGAGGTACGCGAGGAGCTCAGCCACCGATGTTCTTGATCTTGAGCAGGCGAGAGACCGCATCGGAGGGCTGCGCGCCCTTGCCGAGCCAGTCCTTCACCTTCGCCTCGTCGAGCTCGATCGTCGACGGGTCGGTCTGCGGGTTGTACCGCCCCAGGATCTCGATGAACTTGCCGTCCCGCGGCGAGCGCGAGTCGGCCGCAACGACGCGGTAGATCGGGTTCTTCTTCGACCCGACCCGCGCCAGCCTCAACTTCACTGCCATTCCTTACCTCCGTCCGGTTTTTTGGATCAACTCGGGTGGCAGACCGGGCAGCTTGCCCTTCCCCATCTGCTTCATCATCTTCGCCATCTGCTTGCGGGCCTGGAGCAGCTGGTTGACCTGCTGGATGTTCGTGCCGCTGCCGTTCGCGATCCGCAGCCGCCGCGGGCCGTTGATCAGGTGCGGCATCCGCCGCTCGTGCGGGGTCATCGAGAGCACGATCGCCTCGACGCGAGCCATGTCCTTCTCGTCCACGTCGACGTCCTTCAGCTGCTTGCCGAGGCCCGGGATCAGGGACATGATGCCCTTCAGCGGCCCCATCTTGCGCAGCATCTTGTAGCTCGTCAGGAAGTCGTCGAAGGTGAACTCGCCGGCGCGCATGCGCGCCTCCATTGCGGCCTGGTCCTCGTCGGACGCGGCCTCCTCGGCCTTCTCGATCAGCGAGAGGACGTCGCCCATCCCGAGGATCCGCGAGGCCATCCGGTCGGGGTGGAACACCTCGAGCTGGTCGAGCTTCTCCCCGACCGAGATGAACTTGATCGGCCTGCCCGTGACCGCCTTGACCGAGAGCGCGGCCCCGCCGCGGGCGTCGCCGTCGAGCTTGGTCATGATCACGCCGTCGAAGGCGACCCGCTCCTGGAAGGCCTGCGCGACCGTGACCGCCTCCTGGCCCGTCATCGAGTCGAGCACGAGCAGCACGTTCGTCGGCTTCGACTCGGCGCGCACCGCGGCGAGCTCGTCCATCAGCGCCTCGTCGATGTGGAGGCGGCCGGCCGTGTCGAGGATCACGACGTCGCAGCTCTGGGCGCGCGCCGCCGCGATCCCGTCGCGCACGACCTGCACCGGATCGCTCCCCGCGCCCCGGTAGACCGGGATCTGGATCTGGCGGCCGAGCTGCTCGAGCTGGTCGATCGCGGCCGGGCGCTGCAGGTCGGCGGCGACCATCAACGGCGTGTGCTTCTCCTTGCGCAGATGGAGCGCGAGCTTGGCGGTCGCCGTCGTCTTGCCCGAGCCCTGCAGACCGGCGAGCAGGATCACGGTCGGCGCGCGGCCGAAGGCGAGCCTCGAGTCGCCCGTTCCCATCAGCGCGGTCAGCTCCTCGTGGACGATCTTCACGACCTGCTGGCCCGCGGTGAGGCTCTTCAGCACCTCCTGGCCGAGCGCGCGCTCCCTGACGGTGGCGACGAACTCCTTGACGACCTGGAAGTTGACGTCGGCCTCGAGCAGCGCGAGGCGGATCTCGCGCATCGCGCGGGAGATCGCCTCCTCGTCCAGCCGCCCGCGCCCGCGGAGATCCCCGAGCGCGGCCTGGAGCCTGTCTGAGAGCGTGTCGAACAAGGCCGCAGAAGTGTACGTACAGAGGGCACTAAACTCGTCGCATGCCGCACGAAGTCAGGAAGACCGTGACCGTCCTCTTCAGCGACGTCGTCGGGTGGACCGGGGTCGGAGAGGCGCTCGACCCCGAGGCGCTGCGGTCGCTGCAGTCGCGCTACTTCGACGAGATGCAGGACGCGCTGCAGCGGCACGGCGGCACGGTGGAGAAGTTCATCGGCGACGCGGTGATGGCCGTCTTCGGGATCCCGGCCGTGCACGAGGACGACGCCCTGCGCGCGGTGCGGGCGGCGGCCGAGATGCAGCGCCGGCTCGAGGCGCTCGGCGAGGAGCTCGATCGTGCGGGCGGCGCGAGGATCCAGGTGCGGATCGGGATCAACACCGGCGAGGTCGTCGCCGGCGACGCCTCGGCCGGGCAGCGGTTCGTGACCGGCGACGCGGTCACCGTCGCCAAGCGGCTCGAGGAGGCGGCGGCCGCGGGCGAGACGCTGATCGGCGAGGCGACGCGCTCGCTCGTCCTCGAGGCGGCGCAGCTCGAGTCCGTCGGGCCGGTCGAGCTGAAGGGCAAGGCGGCCCCGGTCGCGGCCTGGCGGCTGCTGGGCGTCTCCGCGGAGGGCATGGGCGTGCGCCGGCGGGTCGACACACCGCTCGTGGGCCGCACGGTGGAGCTGGCCCGTCTCCAGGCCGCGTTCGAGGAGACGGTGATGGAGCAGAGCTGCCGTCTCGTCACCCTGCTCGGCGTCGCCGGGATCGGCAAGTCGAGGCTCACAGCGGAGCTGCTCGCGTCGGCGGGGGAGCGCGCGACGGTGCTCACGGGACGGTGCCTGCCCTACGGCGAGGGAATCACCTTCTGGCCGGTCGTGGAGCTGATCAGGGCGACCGGCGGCGCCGACGCCGTCACGGCTGCCCTCGGCGGCGAGGACGCCGATGCCGGCGCCGCGCTGCGGAACCTGCTCGAGCCGGAGGCGGACACGGCGTCGAGCGACGAGATCTTCTGGGCGACCCGCCGCCTGCTCGAGACGCTGGCCGCGGAGCGGCCGCTCGTCGTCTGCTTCGAGGACATCCACTGGGCAGAGCCCACCTTCCTCGACCTGCTCGAGTACCTGGCGGGCTTCATCCGGCGCTCGCCGGTGCTGCTCCTCTGCCTCGCGCGCCCCGAGCTGGCCGAGCGGAGGCCCTCTTGGACGGGGAGCGGCGTGGTCCAGCTCGAGCCGCTCTCCGAGCTGGAGGCCGAGACGCTGCTCGACGGGCTCGGAGAGCTCGATCCGGAGGCGCGGCGCCGGATCGGCGAGGCGGCCGAGGGCAACCCGTTCTTCGCCGAGCAGCTTGCGACGCTGGCCCTGGAGGGTGGCGCCTCGTCGCTGCCGCCGACGATCCAGGCGCTGCTGGCCGAGCGGCTCGACCGGCTCGATCCGGGCGAGCGCGCCGTGATCGAGCGCGCCTCGATCATCGGCCGGGAGTTCTCCCGCCGGGCCGCCGCCGACCTGGCTCCCGCCGAGCTGCAGGCCGAGGTCGGCGCGCACCTCCTGTCCCTGACCCGGAAGGATCTGATCCGGCCGGACGAGGCCGCAGGCCCGCGCGAGGACGGCTTCCGCTTCCGTCACATCCTGATCCGCGACGCAGCCTACGAGGCGATGCCCAAGGCGCTCAGGGCCGAGCTCCACATGCGGTTCGCCGACACGCTCGAAGCGGGCGAGGGGCGCGGCGGGCTCGAGGAGATCGCCGGCTACCACCTCGAGCAGGCCTACCGGTTCCAGGGCGACCTCGGCGTAGCCGACCCGCTGCTCGGCGCGCGCGCGGGCGACCGGCTCTCGACGGCCGGCCGCCGCGCCCTCGCCCGCGGCGACGCTCGAGCCGCCGTCAACCTCCTCACCCGCACGGCGGCGCTGATCCCGGACGACGATCCGGGCCGCCTCGAGCTCCTGCCAGAGCTCGGCAGCGCCCTGATGCGGGCCGGAGAGCTCGCCCGGGCCGACGGCGTCCTCGCCGAGGCGGTCGAGCGCGCGAGCGCGACCGGGGACGAGCGGATCCGGCTCCGCGCGCTCGTCGAGCGCGAGTTCGTCCGCAGCTGGACCCGCCCGGAGGCGGGCAGCGAGGGGCTCGTCCGGGTTGCGAACGAGGCGATCGCGGGACTGGAGCCGCTCGGCGACGACATCGGCCTGGCGAAGGCGTGGTGGCTGCTGGGGGAGGCGCATTCGGTGGCGGGCCGCTGGAGCGAGCGGGCCGACGCCCTCGAGCGGGCCCTCGCCCACGCGCGACGCGGCGGCTCGGGCGAGACTGCGACGCTCGTCGCGCTCCTCGCGCAGGCGCTGTACTACGGCCCCACACCCGCCGACGAGGCGCTCGCCCGCTGCGAGAGCTTCCTCGCCGAGGCGGCGGGCGACCGGGCGCTCGAGGCGGCGCTCCAGAGCACACTCGCCGGCCTCCACGCGATGCGCGGCGACTTTGACGAGGCACGCCGGCTCTACGCGCTGGCGGTGAAGACGTACGACGAGCTGGGCCACGAGTTCAGACGGGCGTCGCGCTCACTCGTCGGCGGCGAGATCGAGCTGCTCGCCGGCGACCCCGCGGCCGCCGAGCGAGAGCTGCGACACGGGTACGAGACGTTCGAGCGGATGGGGGAGCGCGGCGTCCGCTCGACCCTGGCGGCGTTCCTCGCCCGGACGCTCGCGGCGCAGGGCCGCTACGACGAGGCGGAGGAGTACACGCGCTTCAGCGAGGAGACGGCGGGGAGCGACGACCTCGTGACGCAGGTGGTCTGGCGGGCGACGCAGGCGGTCGTCCTGGCGCATCGGGGCGAGCTCGCGCCGGCCGAGCGGCTCGCAGCGGAGGCCGCGCGGCTGGGCGAGAGCACCGACTTCCTCGACCTCCAGGCAGGCGCGCTCCTGAGCCTGGCCGAGGTGCTGCGCCTCGCGGGACGGACGGACGAGGCGGCGACGGCCGCCGCACGCGCGGTCACGACGTTCGAGCGAAAGGGGAACCTCGTGGCGGCGCGCAGAGCGGCCGAGCTCGTCTCGGCCCCCGAAGCTGAGCTTCTTCCATCTCCGGCGCGACCGGAGTATGGTCCCGGCGATCTCGAAGAGAGGCGGCAATGAGCGAAGAACACAGCGACGATTACCGCGGACGGATCTTCGTCGGCGTCTCAAGGGACGACGACACCGGGCCCCCGAGCTTCCGGCAGTGCGCCGAGGACGTGCACGCTCAGATGGAGAAGGCGGGGTTGAAGGGTGAGCTCAGGATCCTGGAGTCCTCGCACAACCCGATCAGCGAGTACCGCGTCGCCTTCGTCCTGGACAAGCGTTAACTAGCCCTCGACGAGGGCGCGCGCGAAGTCCTGCGGGTCGAACGGGCGCAGGTCGTCGAGCGTCTCCCCCACCCCGATCAGCTTGACCGGCAGGCCGAGCTCGTAGGCGATCGGGATCGCGACGCCTCCCTTCGCAGAGCCGTCGAGCTTCGTGAGCACGACGCCGGTGACCCCGGCGGTCTCGCGGAAGAGGCGCGCCTGCTGGAGCCCGTTCTGGCCGGTGGTGGCGTCGACGACGAGCAGCGTCTCGTGCGGCGCGCCCGGAAGGCGGCTCTCGATCACGCGGCGCACCTTCGCCAGCTCCTCCATCAGGTTCGACTGGGTGTGCAGGCGACCCGCGGTGTCCACGATCACGACGTCACGCCCGCGGGCGCGCGCCGCCTCGATCGCGTCGTAGGCGACCGCGGCCGGGTCGCTGCCGCGCGCCGCGCCGACGAAGTCGGCCCCCGCCCGCTTGGCCCAGATCTCGAGCTGCTCCTCCGCCGCCGCGCGGAACGTGTCGGCGGCCGCGACGAGGACGGAGAGGCCGTGCTCGTCGAGCCGCTTCGCGAGCTTGCCGATCGTGGTCGTCTTGCCGGTGCCGTTGACGCCGACGACGAGGATCACGCTCGGCCGCTCCTGCACGTGGAGCGTGGCCGGCTCTCCGAGCAGCGCCTCGATCTCCTCCGCGAGCGCGGCGCCGAGCTCGCCGAGGTCCGGGCGCGCCTCGAGGCGGCGCACGAGCTCGGCGGTGGCAGGGACGCCGACGTCGGCGGCGATCAGCGCCTCCTCGAGCCGCTCCCACGCCTCGGCGTCGCCGGGGTCGAACGCCGCGGCGGCGAGCTGCTCGGTGAGGGCGCGCCGGCTCTTGCCGAGCGAGTCGCGGAGGCGTGAGAAGAGCCCGCTGCGCTCGGCTTCGGGCTCCGGCCGGGCGTTCTCCTCGCCGAGAAGCTCCGACCAGGAGCGGCTCACGCGGAGATCGCGACGGGCTGCTCGGCCTCTTCGCGCGGCAGCCGCCGCGACACGACCTGCGAGACCCCGTCGGCGCCCATCGTCACGCCGTAGAGGATATCGGCGGCCTCCATCGTCCTCTTCTGGTGGGTGATCACGATGAACTGGGCCCGGTCGGCGTAGCGGCGCAAGAGCTCGACGAAGCGGCCGATGTTGGTGTCGTCGAGCGCCGCCTCGACCTCGTCGAGCAGGTAGAACGGGCACGGGCGCGCGAGAAAGAGGGCGAACAGGAACGAGATCGCGCCGAGCGACTTTTCGCCGCCGGAGAGGAGCGAGAGGCGCGTCACCTTCTTGCCGGCCGGCCGCAGCTCGATCTCGATCCCCGGCTCGGCGGCCTCCTCGTCGTCGGCGGGCTCGGTCGCGCGCAGGCGCCCCTCGCCGCCGGGGAAGAGCGTCGCGGCCACCTCCTCGAAGTGGCTCTGGACTGCGGCGAAGGTCTCGGCGAAGCGCGTCTCGACCGTGCGGGTGAGATCGGCGCGCAGCTCCTCGAGCTCCTTCAGGCTCGCCTCGAGGTCCTCGCGCTGGACGGTGAGCCCTCCGAGGCGGGCCTTCTCGGCCTCGTACTCCTCCTGGGCGAGCGGATTCACGCGGCCGAGCGTCTCGTGGCGGCGCTCGAGGCGCTCGAGCTTCTCCGCAAGAGCGTCGCGGTCGTCGCCCTCGGCGGGCTCGGCGCCCGCCGCCTCGACGCGCCGGCGCGCCTCGTCGGCCTCGGCGCCGAGGCGCGCCAGCTCGACGTCGATCGCCCCCGCGGCTCCCACAGCCTCCGAGGCGGCGTGGCGCAGCTCGACCTCGGCGGCGCCGAGCCGGCGCAGCTCCGAGCCGAGCTCGCTCGCCCGCGTCGCGCCGCTGTCCACCAGAGCCTGGAGCGGCGACTCGAAGCGGCCCGCCGCACCGGCCGAGGCGTCGAGCCCCGCGTCGAGGCGCTCGACGAGGGCGAGGATCCGGGCGACGAAGACCGGGTCGGCCCGGCGGGCCCGACGGGCGGGCCCGAGCCGCTCGACCGCCTCGGCCGCCCCGTGCGCGGCAGCGTCCGCCTCGGCAGCCGCGGCCTCTGCCTCGACGGCCCCCACGGCCAGCTCTGCGGCCTCCCGCACGAGCGCGTCGCGGCGCGCGGCGAGCTCGAGCTGTACCGCCTCGGCCGTCTCGCCGGCGAACCAGAGCTCGCCCCGCCCTGGGTCGTAGCCGATCCCGTCGCGCGTCACGGACGGGACGGTCGCGCTCAGCAGCTCGCCGGGCTCGACGAGCGAGAACCCGTCGAGCGGGTCGCCGGGCGAAAGGACGACGACCAGGCTGCCGAGGCCGGCCGCCCGGGCGCGCTCGATCAGCTCGAGACCGGCGGCGGGATCTGCTGCGAGGAGGGCCGAGGCCCGACGGCCGAGCGCGGCCGCCGCCGCCCGCTCCAGGCCGGGCTCCACGTCGAGCTCGCCCAGCGCGAGGCGCGCCCCTTCCTCCGCGAGCGCCCTGGCCGCGGGCGGGATGCCCTCACGCTCGGCGAGCGAGCGCTCGAGCGCCACCAGCCGCTCCTGCGCGAGCCGCGACCGCTCGGCAATGCTCTCGTGCTCGGCCGCCGCCGCCCGCGCGGCCGCCGCGGTGACCTGCGCCGCCCGCTCGAGCTCGGCCGGGGACGGGCCGTCCACGGGCTCCGCGGGCACGGCCTCGGCTCTGAGCGAGTCGGCCAGCCCGGCGGCCGGCTCGCGCCGCATCGAGACACGCTCGCCCGCGGTGCGCAGGCGGTAGAGGGCCGCAGAGGCGGACTCGCGCCCGCCGGCGGCGTCCGCCAGCTCCTGCTCGGCCCTGCCGCGCTCGGCAAGCAGTGCCTCGAGCCGCTCCTCGGCGGCCCGGCGCACCCGTGCGGCCTCGGCCGCGCGTCCGCTCCCCTCGGCGAGCCGCGCCTCGATCGCCGCGAGGTCGAGGAGCGCGATCCGCGCGCGCAGGCCGGCCACCTCCCCCGCGAGCTTCTCGGCCCGCTCGGCCGCGGTCGCCTGCAGCGCGAGCGGCCGCAGCCGGCCGCGCACCTCGGCCTCGAGGTCGCGGGCGCGCTCGACCTGCACGGCGACGCGCGCGAGCTTCAGCTCGGCACGGTGACGGCGGCGCTTGAAGCGCCCGAGCCCCGCCGCCTCCTCGATCATCGCGCGTCGCTCCTCGGGCCTCGAGCCGAGGATCGCCTCAACCTTTCCCTGGCCGATGATCGAGTGCATCCCGCCGCCGAGGCCGAGATCGGAGAGCAGCTCGACGAGGTCGATGCGGCGCACCGGGACGCGGTTGACGAGGTAGGAGCCCTCGCCGCCGCGATGGAGGCGCCGCGAGACGGCGAGCTCGGCGTAGTCCACGGGCCCCTCGCCGTCCGAGTTGTCGAACAGGAGCTCGACGTCGCAGTAGTCGGCCTGGCCACGTCCGCCGCCGCCGGCGAAGAGGACGTCGTCGGCCTTCTCGGCGCGCAGCTCGCTCGGCGCCAGGCTGCCGGCGGCCCAGACGATCGCGTCGGCGACGTTCGACTTGCCGGAGCCGTTCGGCCCGACGACCACGGCGACGCCCGGCTCGAGGCGCACCTCGACCGCGTCCGGGAA
>Ga0315273_10003666_pt1 | contig 18545 bp, 19 predicted proteins | sample YL17G02_0_MG_FD_205753 | JGI IMG/M metagenome (GOLD analysis project Ga0315273, IMG submission 205753) | Sediment microbial communities from Yellowstone Lake, YNP, Wyoming, USA - YL17G02_0 | ecosystem: Environmental > Aquatic > Freshwater > Lake > Sediment | place: USA: Wyoming | collected...
CCGATGCGGTCACATCAGGGAACCGTGCGAAGAATATCACGGCCCATGCTGACCTGCAAAGGGAGCGTGGGCTTTTCGTTTGAGTATCTGGCGGATTTCGTTCTGGCTGGAACCGGTGGATTCAGCGTCACACCTCACCGGTCTAACCTTAAATCGCTAGTCGGCAGTTGCGAATCGACCACAAGGTGTAGTGTCCTCGTGGGCTGCAACCACTACATATGGTATAGCCCGGGAGTGGTTGTCGCCCCCTTGGGGGGAGTGGCGGCCCCGGTCTTCAAAACCGGTGTGGGGTGGCGCAGAGCTGGCTCTGGTGGGTTCGACTCCCATCCACTCCCGCCTGAAGCGGCCTGGACGGGCATTTGGAGAGCTAGAACTTGAGACGGATATTTCTGTTCATGAACGTAAGCCTTGATGGCTACTTTGAAGCGCCGGGGCACGACCTTTCATGGGCCAAGAACGATTTCGAAGCGTTCTCACCCGAGCAGAGCCAGGAGGTCGACACGATTCTGCTCGGACACAGGACGTACGAGATGATGAAGAGCTTCTGGCCAACGCCGCAGGCTGAACAAGTGGCGCCCGAAATCGCCAGGTTCATGAACGCGAAAAACAAAGTTGTCGCCAGCCATGAGCCGTTTGAGCCGGGTTGGAAGAACGTTACCGTCATCAGCGGTGATGTGGCCGGGGCGGTCAAGAAGCTCAAACAACAGCCGGGCAAAGACATCATCATTCTCGGCAGCAACAATCTATCCGTCAGCCTGATGCGGGAAGGGTTGATCGATGAGTTCCAGATATTGGTGAATCCGGTCGCAATCGGAGAAGGCACTTCCCTGTTCGCGGGCTTGCCAAAGCGAGCAGATCTCACACTGACGGAGACGCGCAAGTTCGACTCTGGAACGATTCTGCTCACATATCGGGCGGGCTAGTGCCACCGTTCCTGGCGGACGGTCCCCCGGGTCTCCTCATCTGAGGACGTCTCAAGCTACATCTAACGGACCAGGGCAAGGGGTGACCGGTCGAGAGCAGATGTAACTTCGGCGCCAGGCCAACGCCCGCCCGGGCGCAAACGTGCGAGTGGGGGACAGGGCCTTCGCCCTATCCCCCACTCGCGTGCAAGCCTGAGTTCTCTGTGTCCCGACTGCGCAGACCGGCGGCGGCGGTTGCCTGCTAGCAGTCCATGTCGCGGCAACCTGCGCAGCCTTGATTTCCTCTTAGCTCTGCGTGCCGCTGTCCGGCGCGGCAGGTGCAGCCGGTGCGGCGCCACCGCGCGGTCCAGGACTGCCCATCCCGCCGCGGCCGCCGTGGCCGCCCATGGGGCCGAAGCCCCGGTCACCAGCGGTGTAGCCCTTTGCCAACCCCTCCAACCTCCAGTCGGCCTGGGCTTGCGTCATCGTGCCGTCCTTGACAGCCTGGGCAATGCGGTCCTTCATCGCCTGGGTCTCCACGCTCTTGACGGCATCCTGGACCTTCGTCAGGTCGACGCCCTGGGCCCGCGCGATCTCGCTCAGAGTCTTGCCGCTGTGCAGCTGCTCGAAGAGCTGCACCGGTGTCAGGCTCAGTGCGCTGGCCTCGGCGTCGAACACCGCCACCGATCCGCCCAGGAAGCCCAACCCTCCGTCTGGTCCCCAGGGACCCTTGCCCTGAAGAGCCGCTGCGGGCGGCGCCGCCGGGGCCGCCGTTGCAGGACTCTGGGCCGACACACCTCCTGCGAGCGACGCTCCCAGTGCCACCACCAGCGCCAGCGCGCCGACCGCTCCTACCAGTTTCTTGTTCATGCTCTTTCCTCCGAGATTGGTTTCGTCCAGGTATGGTTCCATTTCCTGACACCCCAATTCTCGCGCGGCGGTCTGTGATGTTCCCCAGAGGAGGCTGAGCGTTGGCTGCGAGATCGCCCCATCCTGGTCCGGCCCGCGCCTACCGGGCGCGAGGCCGGGTAAACTCTGCACGACAAACACACCGCAACATCACCGCAATTGGGGTATTGACAAATCGCGATCTTGGCCTTACAATTAGCACATACGTTCGTACGGCCCCGTAGGCGGCAGGCGCTCCCCGGGAAGGCGCCCCGCCGGCGACCCGCACATTTGCGCGCGCTTGTCTGTAGGCTCATCACGATCTTCGAGGAGGATTCTTCCGTGGACCGGTTGTCTCTGCGCGCCCGCTTCGGGTGGGCACCCATCACTCGCCTTATCGCCCTGCGCATGCTGGGACGCGCCGGGACCAACGACCGCGTGCATCCGACCGGCTGGGACCGCAGTGCGGTCACCCGGGCGGCGGGGGCACTGCGCTCGGCGGGCCTGGTGCACCGCATGGGCGCACGCGGCGATTTCGCGCTGGCGGGCGGCGAGTTCGACGCCGAGACGCTCACCGCCAGTTTAGCCGGCACAATCCCGGACGCGGGGCACGAACCGGAAAATAACCGGATTGAACCGGAGAAAAACCGGATCGCACCGGAGAACAGACAACAATCGGAAAAAACCGGGATCGAACCGGAGAATATCGGGGTCGAACCGGAGAAAAACCGGATCGCCGCTCGTAGTAGTAGTAGTTCTTTAATCTCTTATCCATATCAAGTAGACGATAAGAGAACTACTACTACTACACCGGGGGATGCGGAAAAAAACCGGATTGAACCGGCAAAATCCAGCATCGAACCGGAAGAATCCCCGTTTGGGGACGATGATAGGGGAATTTCCCGCATCGATGCGGCAAAATCCCGCATCATGGGCGAAGAGGCGGCCGGCGCCGGCCCGACCGGCACAGAGGCTGGTCGGAGTCCATTGACAACCGCTCGCCCTAGGCGGATAATGAATTCGTCCGTGTTCTGCTCGCCATCGGAGATGCGGTGAGAGAGACCTCACGGTTCAGTGCGGGTGAAGCTGGCTCCCGGCGTCCCGCGGACCCGGGGTTCTGGGGACCGCCACTGAGGACGCAGCATGGCTACCAAGGACTATGTGGCTATTGTCATCTTCTTCGGGATCGTCGGAGCCTTTCTCGGCGCGATCGGAGAGCAGATCGAGGGCGGCTGGAACTCCGTGCTCGAACCGGGCGCGCCGAGACGCACCTGGCATGTTTCGCCGCTCGCCGGAGCGCTCGTCGGCGCGCTCCTAGCGATTCTCTGGGCTCTGGACAACGTGTGGGGCGACTGAGAGAAGGAGCCCGGTCTCGGTGAGGAAATCGAGGCCTACGCGCCGGGCCTCGCGGGAGATCCCGTAGGGCGGTACTCAGAGGCGCGGCGCGCCGGCGAGGACCAGCTCCCTCCGCTCGATGCGCCGCGCGGCGGCGCCAAGCCCCAGCTCATCCAGAAGCTCATCGGGCCTGCCGGTGGCGCCGCTCTCGCTCCGCATGACGACCCGGAACGCCTGCCCGTAGCCGGTCTGGCCCAGGTAGGCGATACCTTGGACCAGCGGGCGCAGGTCGTAGCGCACAACTTCCTTGCCCCGCCGCCGCTCCCGCCAGGCTTCGGTGCGCAGCACGAAGCCATCTAGCTTCTCCCGGAACACCTCGGAGGTTTCGGGGGTCTCGACCTGAACAAGGTAATCTGCTGCGAGGACTTGCGTTTGCAGAGCGGGCAGCTCCCTCGGGACCGGCTCGGCACTCACAAGACGAATGCCCGCCGGCAGGGCCGCTGCCAGCCTGGCGAGGAAGTCCTCGACAGCCACTTCTTCGTCCAGGAAAACGTCCAACAGCTCGGCCTGCCCTGTGAAGCCGACCGGCAGGGCCGCCGCGAAGTGGAGGCGCGGTTGGGGGTTGAAGCCCTGGCTATAGGCCAGCGGGAGCCCGGCGCGACGGAGGGCCCTTTCCCAGGCGCGGTACATGTCCAGGTGGCCGACGTACTTCACGGTCTCGGCGGTCGAGAAGGTCACGCGCATCCGCTGGGCGTACGTACCACTCATGTCAGCTCAGCCCGCCGTATGCCGGCCGCACCCGCGTGTCATTCTCCCCGCTCGTTGACGGTGGTGCCGCCTACTTGGGCCGGCGCGAAAAACTCGGGGCCCTGGGGCACGCGCGTGTCGATGCGCAGATAGCCCGCGTCCATGTACTCCCAGATGACCTCGAAAGGTGCTTTGCCGGCTGCCCACTTCTCGACGATGAACACGCCGTGGCCTGGCAAGATCGTGAAGACTACCTGGCGGGGATCGTCCGGGTTCTGCAAGGCCGCGGAGCGCGCAAATGCCTCCTTGACGCCGATGGCCTGGCCGAGCGTGCCGCAGGTGACGGGGTACCAGAAGTATTCCGGCGCCATCGGCGCGTATTCCACGCACCGCGGATCGTAGGCCGAGACGCCGCGGTGCCCGTGCAGCTTGGATCGGATCACCGGCACGCGCGGCAGCGGGTCTTTGCCGCCTGAAGTGCCCGGCCCGCTCGTTGCGCCTCCTTGGGTGGCAAGCACCACCGTGGGCAGCGCCCGATCCATGTCGATCATCTCGAATGCTTCGGATGAGGGGGGATCGTTGCGCTTGCCTTCGACGTTCTGAACAGCCGACCCCTCTTCATCGGGCTGCACGCCCGTGATGACGGCAAGCTCATCGTCGGTGATGTTGCGCTTGTCAACCGGCCGCGCACTTCCGGTCGTCGTCGCCACGAGCGCGCTCAGGCCCGGCTCCCAGGTGGCAAAACACCCTTCGCTGTATTGGCTGGCAATCGCATCGCCCAGCGCGGGGACGGTGTTCAGGTCCGCGATGCGTACCATCTCGGTGAAGAAGCTGCGCGTTGCGAACTCCAGGCTGGCCTGGCGCATGGCCGGCGGGGTGCTCAAGCTCAGCCAGGTGGCACGGGCGATCACCGGCGGCACGACCACATGCTTGGCAACATCATGCGCGCTCACGGAAGTGGCCAGGCGTAAGATGATGTCGTCGTAAAACGCCCTCGAATTCCCCTCGCTCCGCGAGTGGGAGCCCACCAGGTCGAAGTGGATGGCGTAGTCAGCCCTCTCTTCACCGACGACGACGATCAGACGCAGGCACATCGCCTGGGTTTGCATCATCCGCTCGATGGCCAGCATCGGCCCGCCGCGCCGTCCCTGCTCGATCAAGGTGCGGTGGGCAGTGGATGCGAGTCCCGGGAAGACGTAGTCGGCCAGGTCCGGTGGATCCTTTGCCAGCGCCCGCTCGAAATGCGCCGTCAGCTCGGCCAGCTCGCCTGGCCGGACGTGGACCACGGTAAAGACGGTCGGCGACCGGTGCAGGCCATATCGCCGGCGCGCCTGGAAAAATGGCGCATTACGCCATGTCAGGGGCTCGCCAAAACGCGCGGTGGTGAGGATCGCATCGGTCGCGTCACTCGGCTCCTCTTGAACGAGGTGACCGCGCGCGCCGGCGGTGCGCATCAATGCCTCGGCTATTTCGGCCGAGAGCGCTGTGGCAGGACCTTGCACGAGTGCGAGGTGCAGGGAGCGAAGCCACCAATGCGCTGGTCTGGTACTGGTGGAGTCGATGGCGAGCGTGGCAGTACCCACAGTCATTTTCCCCTTCCAACTTTGCAGACGGAACGTCGAATTAACCAACACCGCGTACCCCGTCCCGTCGCGCTTCATCTAGGGCAGGGCTGCGAGGCGCCTCTACCCGGATGCCGGGGCGGTCTGTGCCTGAGCCAAGATGCCGGATCCCTTCCGCTTCGGCGCCGGGCAGCTCCAGCCTTCGTCGGGGACTATGCGGCGCTGCTCGCCGAATTGCCCCAGGATACCGCACGCGTAACAGTGCTCGCGGCAGTCGCCGGTGGTTTCCCCGCGCAGCGCGCTCTCGAATTCCTGCTCCAAAAACTTCCTGGTCAGCCCGACGCCGATGTGGTCCCATGGCAGGACTTCCTCGAAGCTTCTCTCCCGGCGCGCATACCACCCGGGATCAAGGCCGAGATCGGCGAACGCCTGTGCCCAAGCTGCGGCTCTGAACTGGTCGTTCCACGCGTCGAATTGCGCCCCAAGCTGCCAGGCACGCTCGATCACGTCCGCCAGCCGCCGGTCGCCCCGGCTCAGCGTCGCCTCCAGCAGCGTCTCCCGCGGGTCGTTCCAGTTGAGCTCCAATCCCGGCCCCCGCAGCTGCCGGTCCAACAGCCCTATCTGGTCGCGGATCGCCCGCTCATCCGCCATCGGGAGCCACTGAAACGGCGTGTGAGGCTTCGGAACCAGGGTGCTGACCCCGACGCGCACGGTGGCCTTCTTGCCCAGCTCCCGCGCCCCAATCCGCCGGACCTCGTGAGCCAGGTCCGCAATGGCCTGGACGTCCTCCAGGGTCTGCGTGGGGTGGCCGATCATGAAGTAGAGCTTGATCGTGGGCCATCCGCGGCTGAAGACCTCGCGGGCGGTCTCGAGGAGCGCCGGCGTGGCGATGGGCTTATTGATGACGTCGCGCAGGCGATCTGTGGCCGCCTCCGGCGCGAAGGTGAACCCTGAGCGCCGCCTGCCCCGCTCGAGAGACCCCATCAGCTCCACGCTGAACGACTCGATGCGCAGGCTCGGCAAGCCCACCGAGAGCTTCCGGTCGCCGTAGCGGGCGACGACTTCCGCCACCAGGTCGCCGATCGGACCGTAGTCGGATGAACTCAGCGAGAGGAAGCTGATCTCCTCGAAGCCTGTCTGCGCCACCACGCCATCCACGGCCTCGAGCACTTCTGCGAGGGGCCGCTCGCGCACCGGGCGGAAAACCATGCCGGCCTGGCAGAAGCGGCACCCGCGGGTGCAGCCGCGCTGGATCTCCACCGACGCGCGATTGTGCACGATGTCGATGAACGGCACGATGAACTTCGTCACCGGCGGCGGCAGCACCGGGACGATGCGCTTGACCACGGTTGCCGGCGCCACATCGGCGTGCTCCGGCTTCGGGTTGACGGATTTCAGCCGCCCGTCGGGATGGTACTCGACCGCGTAGAACGAGGGCACATAGATGCCTTCGATCCGGGCCAGGCGCCGGAGGGCGTCCGTCCTCCCCAGCCCGGCCCTCCGCGCGTCCGCCCACGCCCGCGCGATTTCCACGACCGCCGCCTCGCCTTCGCCGATAAAGAACGCGTCGAAGAAGGCGTGCATAGGCTCGGGGTTCAGGCTTGCCGACCCGCCCGCCAGGATCAGCGGATCGTCGGCGCGCCTGTCCGCCGACCGCAACGAGATGCCGGCCAGGTCCAGGGCGGTAAGGACATTGGTGTATAGCTGCTCGTAGGGAAGGCTGAAACCTACGACGTCGAACTCGCGCAGCGGCCGCCGGCTCTCCAAGGCGTAGAGCGGGATGTTTTCCCGCCGCATCGCCGCCAACATGTCAATCCAGGGGAGATAGGCCCGCTCGGCGAGCATATCGGGCAGGTGGTTGACCGCATCGTAAAGTATCATCAGGCCCAGGTTCGACATTCCGAGGTCGTAGACGTCGGGAAAGACCAGGGCCAGCCGGTAGGGTGTCTCATCCCAGGACTTGACGATGCTGTTATACTCCCCACCCGTATATCTGGCCGGTTTCTGCACGAAGGGGAGCACTCGATCGAGTGCTTTTGAGAAGTTATCGGTGCCTATCAACGAAGACTCCTTGCACCCGGCGATCCGCCGGGGCGGGGTTCGAACCCGCTGGTGATCGGGCCGCCCAGGGGGCTCGGCGCGCCTCGTCCGGGCCGATTGTAGCACAAGTGCCACACAGAGGCAATTAATCTGACGGCTTTGCGCGCCGGATTTGACACTCATTCTCGCGGCCCGTATAATGCCGTAGGTCGGTGCGGCGGATTCGTCTAGAGGCCCAGGATATCGCCCTCTCAAGGCGGAGACACGGGTTCGAATCCCGTATCCGCTACCAGATCGGACTTGCCCCGGGAAGGTGTTTCCGGGGCGTTTTTTGTCACACCGAGTCTTGATGATATCATGAGTGAATCGGCGAGTGGTGGCTCAGGCCATCGCTTCTACGAGCGATTCCTGGGTGCCCAAAGAAAGGCCGCGAGCCAGGACTTCCTTGCCCGCCTCTCCGGGAAGCACAACGACCCGCTTCCTTTCGACGCTGCGGCCAAGGTCCTGCAGACTTCTGCAGATCCCGCGTCCCGATCCCGAGATCGTGCCGTTGGATCGCATCGTCGGCAGCGTCGGGCGCTATCGCGATTTTACCCGCGATTTCATGCCTCGGAATGCGGCGCTGGCAGGCCGGTGGATCCAGATCGATCGCGAAATGGATGGGCTGACAGGCCTGCCGCCCCTCGATCTGTTGAAGGTCGGTGAGGTATACTTCGTCGCAGACGGCAACCATCGCATCTCCGTTGCGGCCGCCAACGGCTTGTCGGACATCGAGGCGCACGTCACAGAGATCCCGATCGACGTCGATCTGAATCCGGGCGACCCGCTTGAGGTGGCACTCGAGAAGGCTGGGCGGGCTCGTTTTCTCGACCAGACCGGGTTGGACCGGCGCGTCGCCTACTCGGACATCTTTTTCACCAGGCCTGGGGGCTTCACGCGACTACTGCAGCATATCGAAGTTCACAGCGAGTTGATGGCGAGGAACATTCCTTAGAAGGGCAGCGTCAGACTCGAAGAGGCAGCGGTCGACTGGTATGAGAACGCCTGCCTGCCGATCGTCGCCATCATCCGTGACGGTGGGCTGCTCGGCCGCTTCCCGAACTGCAAGGCCTCGGACCTTTACGTCTGTGTTTGGGACGCCATGCTGGAATTGTATCGCCTCGTCGGCGAGGAAATCGATGCCGAGGAAGGCGCCGATCTTCTCGAGTTGCGAGTTCAGTCGCCATTCAGGCAGGCCTGGCAGGAATTGATGTCCAAATTCAACATGGTCGCGCAAGCCCTCAAGGGCGGCACGGATGATATGCCGGATTGGGCAGAAGGCACCTTCGAGTGGGGCGACGCGACCGGCCCCCTTCCGGGTGAGGAGTCCCAGGCGTGACAGAAAGGACAACTCGCATACTCTTGGTCCGTCATGGCTTAAACGACTACGTCACGAGTCATAGGCTCGCCGGTTGGACGCCCGGAGTCCACTTGAACGAGTCGGGCCGGGCGCAGGCGCAGGCACTTGCTGCCCGCCTCGCCGCCGCCCCCATTGTGGCTTTCTACAGCAGCCCGCTGGAGCGCGCGCTCGAGACGGCCGAGATCATCGCCGCCCGGCATGGACGAGTTCCGGAGGTTATCGAAGCGCTCGGCGAGACTCGCTGTGGCGACTGGACGGGCCAGGCGATCGAAGAACTCGCCAAAACCGATCTCTGGAAGCAAATCCAGTTCTATCCCAGCGGCACCCGCTTCCCCGGCGGCGAGACTATGACCGAGGTGCAAGTCCGCATGGTGGCCCAACTCGAGGCGCTGCGCTCAGCCCACTCCCAGGACACGATTGTCGTCGTTTCGCACAGCGATCCCATCAAGGTGGCCCTCGCGCATTACCTGGGCCTGCACATCGATCACTTCCAGCGATTCGTCATCGAACCCGCATCCCTGAGCGAACTATCCTTCACGCCATACGGCCCGAAGTTGATACGCTGCAATGACTGCAGCCACCATCCGTCGGAGGCAGAGGTCGGTTGATCCATGGCATACTACGACGAAGATGACATCTACCCTGTAACGAGAATCACTGTAGGCGCAATAGGCGACCCAGGGCGGCGCGTCTTCATCCTGCAGGCTCAAGTGGGCGGCCAGACCATTTCCTGGGTCATAGAGAAAGACCAGGCGGTCGCGCTGAGCCGCACGATCCCGCGGCTTCTCGCCGATGTCCGGCTGGAATTCGAGGAGTTGGCTGAGCCGCTGGTGGCAGCCAAACCCAACCTGGCGCTCAACGAGCCGCTAGAGCCCGAGTTTCGGGTGGGTAGCATTGGGCTTGGATACGACCGCCTGCACGATCTCGTCGTTCTGACCCTGGTCGATGCGGATACCGACGAGTCGACGGAGGAGGACTTGCTGGACGAGCTCGACGACGAGCCGGAGCTACACGTATTCACAACCCGCGGCCAGGCGATGCTGCTCGGGCTGCAGGTCGAAGAGGCAGTCGCCGCCGGCAGGCCGCACTGTCCGAGCTGCGGCGAGCCCATCGATGACTTCGGTCACTTCTGCTTGCCCCAGTCCGCCCGCGGTAAGCGCGGCGGCGAATACCTCGTGTAGGCTCTATGAACTGGGGCGAAATGCCAACCGGCGACCTGCTAGCGCTGCTCGAGGAAGGCAGGCTCACCCTGGAGGGTCTGCTCCCCTGGAGCTCCAACTACACCTTCCTCGGCAACGTGGCCCGCGAGACCACGCGCCGGGAGGTCGTCTACAAACCGATGCGCGGCGAGCGCCCGTTGTGGGATTTTCCGCGCGGGTCTCTTGCTAAACGCGAGGTGGCGGCATACGTCGTCTGCGGGGCTCTCGGCTGGAAGCTTGTTCCGCCCACGGTTCTGCGCGACGGACCGCACGGCCCCGGCTCGGTTCAGCTCTTCGTCGATGCCGACCAGGAGAGTCATTTCTTCACTTTTCACGAAGAGCGGGCCTTCCGTCACGTGCTCCAGTCGCTTGCGCTCTTCGACATCGTCGCCAACAATGCCGATCGAAAGGGCGGGCACTGCCTCCGTGCCGGTCCCGGCAGCGTCGTCGCCATCGACCAGGGGCTTTGCTTCAACTCCGAGCCTAAGCTCCGCACGGTCGTCTGGGACTTCGCCGGCGAGAACATCCCGAGCGACCTCACCCGCGACTTGCGCGCACTGGAAGGGCAGCTCGCGGATCCGGTCGGCCCTCTCGCCGGCCAGCTGGGTGCCCTGCTCTCCGTCCTCGAAATCAGCGCCATGCGGAACCGCCTGGAGGCTCTGCTAGCCGGCGGATGTTTCCCGAATCCTCCGGAAGACCGCCGCCCGTACCCATGGCCGCTCGTCTGAGCGGTTGCGCTCTACAACAACGGCCATCGTAATAGCTAACAGACTAGAAATCGTCAGACGCGCGCGGCGGCCGCCTGGCCTGCTTCACCCCGGCGCGCACCCGCTTCCGGTCCAGGCGCCGCTCGCGGGCGCCTGCGCTGGGACGAGTGGCGATGCGGTGTTTGCGGTGCTTTAGCGCGGCCTGGAGCAGCGCTTGGAAGCGAGTCGCGGCGTCGGCTCGATTGTCTAGCTGGCTGCGCGTCGCCGAAGATACGACCCTGAGAACCCCGTCGTGGTCAACATGCCCCTGCAGCCTGTGCAACACGCGGGCGCGCTGATCGTCGGTCAGGCTTGACGAATGCGCGACGTCGAACAACAGCTCGACGCGCGTTTCGGTCCGGTTGACATGCTGGCCACCTGGCCCGCCGCTGCGGCTGAACCGGTAGCGCAGCTCCGCGGCCGGTATAACGAGATCGGGATAGATCACGATCGCGTCCTCTGGGACCAGGCTGTGCCCCAGATCTGCCCCGTCCGGACCGCCATCTTTTCGCAGCTTATCCACTTCCCCCCCGCCGGTCGAATCGGGCGCATGCGCGTCAGGCCGGGCCGGCCTGCGGCCGCCCGCCGCGCCGCTCCCGGCTCCCGGCTCCCGGCTCCCGGCTCCCGGCTCCCGGGCCTGAATTGTCGCACCGATCGCGGCGCTTGCCAAGTGGCCGGGCCATGCCGTTTACGGCTGAACGTGTTATGCTATGCTATCAACACGCCGACCTTGGAGGAAACGTGAGCGCATCAAAATTGGTCGCGATCTACTTATCGCAGGGCATGCTGGGGGCTCAGGTCGTGCTGAGTAAGCTGGAGGCGGCGGGGATTCCCGCCGTCCTCAAGTACGAAGCGGTTGGCCAGCTGTTCGGGCTGACGGTGGACGGCCTGGGAACGGTGGAGGTTCAAGTGCCTGAGGACTGGGCGGAGGAAGCGCTCGCCCTGGTCGAGGAGGAACCGAGCGACGCCGTCGAGACGGACTGGCAGGACGCTGAGGAGGATGAGGCTCCCCCTTGAACCCGGAGGATGGGAGAGTGCGGGGCGGGTAGACTATTTTGCAGTGTGTGTCTTTGGTGTTATACTCACGTGTCGCTGATACATGATCGTCGCCCATAGAGGAGTTTCCCCAGCGTGATTGAACGCCAGACACAGTCAGTAGCATATTGGCAATCCTTTTCCATTACCCAACGAGACACAGAGTTCCTCCATGATCTGATGCTGGACGCCGGACGGCCTTTGACGGCCCAAGCCTTGGCTCTCGCCCTGATCGGCGAGCGCTGCCGCCAGGAGGAATCCAACCTGCGGTCCGAGCTGGCCCGCGGAACGCTATTTCAGCCCAAAAAGCGTTTTGGCGTGGGCGATAAGGTGATCTTCCCGGCTCTGGACTATCGACTTGGGGAAGTTGTAGGTATTCGCGCCGGCGAGAACCCCGAATACGGTCCGTTCGACGTCCTTGCCGTCGATTTTGGCCCGGACCGGCGCCAGCGAAGTTATGCCGCTGGCCTTTCCGCCCCGCACAAGCTCAATGCGGACACCCCCGACCTGCTGCTCTCTCAGCCTGCTGTGCCGCCCGAAAAACTTCTCGCGACGGTCGCAGCCCAGGTCCCCGGCTCGCTCTCGACGCAGCTCGCATTGAATCCCGATCTCGCCCGCTTTGAAGATTTCTGGTTGCTGCGCGACCAGATGGCCAGCATACATGTCGGGCATCTGAACATTGCCGAGGCAGCGATCGAGATTCGCGCGGCGCCTGTGGAGACCACCACCCTGGTCAAGGAAATGGAGCTGCCGGCGGAGATTAGTCCGGAGGTAGTGGCGTTCTCGCTGCAGAGTGCGATGACGGTCGATGGCCGCTTCGACCAGGTCGGCCCTGGTGAGATCCGAAGCTGGTACCTGTGCCGGATGGAGCCTGCCGAAGCGTTGCACGTGCCCGAGCTGCTTCGCATTGAACCGGCTGTATACGATCGAGACGCGTTGACCCCTGAGCTTTTCCAGCTCGACTGGGAGCTGGACGATGAGTGGAGCGATACCGGCGACACGGCGGCCCCGGGCGTCAAACCATCCGGCCCAGCGTCCATAACCCTGCTTCTGATCTATCCTCATCTGGCTTCGGGCACCTTGCCGCTGAACAAGCACAGCCGGAGCTTCTTCCCGCACGGCCACGGCGAGCGCACCTTGGTCACGCTGGTTGACGGGCGCTGGGGCCAGAGATTCTCGGGTTGGGTCGTCCACAATGGCCGTTACATCGCTGGGCTGAGGCACATGTTCGAGCAGCACAAACTGCCGGCGGGCGCCCTTATCACTCTGGAGCGGAGAGATGACTCCGGGGAGATCTACGTCGATTATCGCCCGAGACGGATGCGCCGCGAGTGGACGCGCCGTGCTCAGCTCATCGAGGATAACCGTCTCGATATCCAGTTACGCAAGCAGGAAGTTTCGTGCGAGTACGACGAGCTGGCCATCATCGGCGATGACCGCCCTGAGGACGTTCTTAAACTGAGGGCGAACCCACTCTACGCTCACGCTCCCCTGTCGGAGCTCGTGTACGAAGTGCTGGAGGACCTGGCGGGACTCAGCGGCAGCGTGCATGCGAAGACAGTTTACAGTGCGGTGAATGTGCTGCGTCGCTGCTCACCCGGCCCGATCCTCGCAGCACTTGCCACCGACCGTCGCCTGGTCAACCTTGGCGACTGCCTGTTCCAACTGCGCGGCTGATGACAAGGAAACATCCCCATGCCCACCTGGACCAGACCATCGCTTGACACAAAATTCCACATCGACTACGACTGGTGGATCGCCAACGGCAAGGACGTCCGTGTGGCCGTTCGCGGCCAGTTGTGCCCCGATTGCCAGGCGAGATACCCGGATCATCGCAATACGGAAGCCGTGGACTGGGTCGACCCTGAGACGGCCGAGGTCATGCGCGCCGACGCGTTGATGCAGTGCTTGCGCAGCGAGTGTGCAGGCAAGCCCGGTTTCATCGGCAAGTCAAACCCGCTGGTGACCAACGTCTTTCGCGTCTTCCTGCTCAACGCCAACCAACCGTTGACTCCGAAGGAGTTGAACGAGCAGATATCCTGGCAGGCGCCCGAATCGATCCTGCGCACGCTCGTCGCAGGCACTATCTATATGGGCATTCGACCCACCGGCAAAGACGACTAGCCGAAAACGGTCAAATGACAGACAACGGGCGGGCCGGAAGATCGGCCCGCCCGTTGTCTGTTCGTGCCTGGATGAGCCTTGGTGCCTCAGGGTGAGACCCGCGCCGGAGAGGCGAGGCAGGCCTGCACCCAGGAATCGCGTTCAAAGGGCGTCGGCGGCGTTCCACCCGCGATGAACCACGCCAGAAACTCGACGTTGCCTGCCGGACCCGAAACCGGCGACCGGATCGTTCCCGCAGGCGCCAGTCCCACCTCCGAGGCTTCAGTCAGGACCTTCTCGATAACCCTCCGGTGCTGGGCTGCGTCGCGCACTACCCCTCCCTTGCCTACCTGGCCCTTGCCGACCTCAAACTGGGGCTTGATCAAGGCGACAACCTGGCCGGCAGGCTCCAACAGATCCACGACCTTCGGCAGGACAAGGGAAAGCCCGATAAAGGATACGTCGACGGTCGCCAGGGACACTTTCTCGGGCAACCCGGAGAGATGGCGGATGTTGGTTCGCTCGAGCGAGATCACCCTCGGATTCTGCCGCAGCGGCCAGGCCAGCTGCCCATAGCCCACGTCGATTGCATACACTCGGGCGGCGCCCCTCTGGAGCAGACAATCGGTGAATCCTCCCGTGGAGGCGCCGATGTCGGCGCAGATCCAGCCCTGCGGCTTTAGGCCGAACGCGTCCAACGCTGCTTCCAGCTTCAGGCCGCCCCGGCTGACATAGGGCGCTTCGCGGTTCATTCTCAGCGGCGCGTCATCCCACACCGACTTGCCCGGCTTGTCCGCCACGACCTCGCCGACCCATACCTGGCCGGCCATGATGACCGCTTGCGCCTGGGTGCGGGTCTGCGCCAAGCCTCGCGCCACCAACAACGCGTCCAGTCGCACTTTCTGGCGCTTGCCCGGTGCGTTCGGGGTGCTCCCCGGGTCCGTCACCGGAGCCGGCTCGTCAAGCTCACCAGTCATATTTGCTTGTCTCTCTCAGTCCTGATGCGGCACGCCCATTGTATCGCGGTCCCTTCGAAGGTGTCCAGGCCGGGCCGGTCGCAGGAGGCCAAGAAGCCCGGACAAGTTGACTAAGCCTGCCTGGTGGGGTATGATCGCCGGAGAATGGAGTTGGAGTCGACATGACTGAAGCGTCCGAAGCACGGGTCGCGCCCACCGGCATCGGCAGGCAGGCCAGGCTGCTCTTGCGCACCATGCGCCCGAAGCAGTGGACGAAGAACGTCTTCGTTTGGGGCGCCCTTCTCTTCGACGTCAAGCTGTTGCAGCCCCAACCGTTCATCCGCACGCTGATCGCCTTTGTCCTGTTCTGCGTGATCTCGAGCGTCGTCTATATCATCAACGACCTGGTCGATATCGAGAAGGACCGGCAGCATCCAACCAAGCGCAACAGGCCCCTCGCGTCTGGCGAATTGAGCCCCAAAGTGGCCCTCATTGCCGCGGTGGCGATGACCCTCCTCACCTTCCCTGTTGCGATGTGGCTCCACCCTGGCCTGCTGCTGATCCTCTACGGATACCTGGTCCTGATGGTGGCGTATTCATTCTGGCTGAAGAATATCGTCATCGTGGACGTCCTGACAATCGCTGCCGGCTTCGTGCTGAGAGTGGCCGCCGGCGCGGCCGTGGTGGACGCCGTGCGCTTCTCCCCGTGGATCTACGTCTGTACTGCGCTGCTCGCCCTCTTCATTGCAATCGGCAAACGACGGCAGGAGATCGTGTTGCTGGAGGGCAGTACGCAGAACACCCGCGCCATCCTTGACGAATACAACGTCCGCTTCCTGGACGAGATGCTGGCGCTCGTCAGCTCCAGCACGGTCATGGCCTACTCGCTCTACACCTTCTCCGCCCCGAATCTGCCGCCCAACCATTTCATGATGCTGTCCGTCCCGTTCGTGCTCTACGGTCTCTTCCGCTATCTGTACCTGATCCACGTCAAGGGCGAAACAGAGCCGCCCGACGTCGTGGTGCTAAAGGACAGGCCGCTGCAAATCGACATCCTGCTTTTCGGGGCCATAGTTTTCTTCGCTTTCTACTTTCACTAGGCAACAGGAAGCCCCCACCCAGGTGGGGGCTTGTTGACTCATCCAAACTCCGGCCGCGTTATTCGACGCGATCTTCTTCGCGCATGAATTGCTGCCATGGCCCGGTCATGCCGTCGGCAGTTACGCCGTAGAACACGCGCAGGCCGCCATCGGATTGCCGCCACACGAGATCGTAGCGCAGCTTCTTCGCGCGCCGCGCCGCCTGCCAGATCCCAAACTCGCCATTCCACGTCACCCCTGCCGGATCAACCGGATTCGACATGTGCTGATTGATGGCGTAGCTCCACAGTTTCCGAGCGGATGTGAGCGTTACGTTGTGAATCGTATTGCGATTCCGGAGATCCCGGATGCTGAAGTAGCGCGTGCCCTTGCGTTCCTCGGCAGAGACGATCTCGACGCCGATCGCCGGGGCAAGCGAGTGATCGCCTTGATCCTCCTCTGTGGTCATGGCGACGGCAGGTGCCGCAGGGACCTCCGTCGGGATTGGCGCGCGCGCGGGTACCGGTTTGCGGTCGCGTATCACGGGCCCTGCAGCGAGCACCACGGCGGGCGCTACTGGCATTGCGGGCACTACGGCCGCCGTTTGACCGGAAGGCCGTCTCGCCTCCAGAACCAGCTGCACCACTTCGTCGCGCACGGCTTCATTCGTTTCACCCTCCTGGCGGACGTAGAACCGAGTCTGCCCGAGGGCGTAGGGCTTGTCAGAGCCATTGGGCACGATGACCCGCACGAGGTTGGCGCCCATGCTCTCGACGAGGTCAACCTTCGCGTCGAGCACCGGGGTAACCTGGTGCTCGATTTCCTTCTTCAGGAGCGCCATAGCTTCGGGGCCATTCTCCACCCCCTTGGGAGGCCCCTTGCGCGCCGCGCTGACCCCGACGTAGATGGTCCCACCGCGGGCGTTAGCGAAGGCGACGACATCGCACAGCAACTTGCTCATGCGCCCGCCCTGCTGCACCATCGTCTCGTGGAAAGCCTGCACGATGGTGTTGCCCTGCTCCCGCGCTGCCGACACATGGTCGTAAGGTTCCGCTGCCGCGGGACGGTAGGGGCGAGTGCGCGAGAAATCTTCACCCTGAAGGAGTTCGAGGACGGCTTCGAAGGTGACTTCGGGAAGCAGCATCTCGGTCACCCGATCGCCAATCCCGGGACGGTTCTTGTCTTTGGGGTCGCGAACCAGCCGGTGCGCGTCCGAGCCCTGAATGCAGTGCATCCGGCGCGGATACTCCGGTTTCGAGCCATCGAAGAAATGCGCGGTGGCCCGCCGGCCCGCACTCTCCAGGTCGGTCACTTCGAGGGCGTGAAGGTTGGGGTCCTGTGTGAAGGCAATCTTGGTCTGCCCGCCAAAGCTCAGGCCGCGCATGGCGACGCCATGCGTGCTGTTTACGTGCGCCGCAATCACCAACCCGCCGGCTTCGCTGATGTAACGATAGGCCGTCAGCACATCGGTGCTGGCCCCGACTTCCGTACTCCCTTCCGTCAGACGGTCGACAGGTACGTTGAGCCGGAGCAACAACAACTCCAACACCCGCAACGAGGTCTGCGGAGCAAATACGGCCAAGATGTGGAAGCCAAACGTGGCGGTGAACTCAAAACCCGGGAGGACCAGAATCTTCTCGCCCAGTCGCCTGTACTCGTCTAAATCACGCCGCTCCTGTGGTCGGAGCCGGTCGTTCGCCTCTAGCCAGGCCAGGCGCTCTATCTCGTCCCTGAGCCGTGCGACCCCTTCCACAGTGTTGTGGTCCGTGATCGCCACAATCTCGAGGCCCCGGGACTCTGCTTTCTGAAGCCATTGGAGGTACGTTGCACCCGGCTCCTGCCAATCTGCCGACGCAGGAGTGTGGAGGTGCAAGTCCGCCCGCCGCCAGTCACCTTCGGCTGCCCGAAGGGTTCTCCTCACTATTCGATTTTTCTCTGCCACTAACAGTACGCTTTCTCCTTCCGACTCTCACGAGTCACTGCGACACGAGCAATTCGCACGTGCATCTCCATTATGTTTACATTTCTCACTTTGTCAAGTGCCACTGCGCCTTCGTGCATATTTGGCGCAAATCCTATACAAAAAGGGTCCGGGCGGCGCTATGCCACGACCCTGAGCCGCCCGGACCCTGCCGGCCGATCCGATGCCGGCTAGTTCGCCGCCGGCCTCCGGTCGTCCGTCCCATTGCTGTTGGACGCCGGGAGCATCGCCGAACGCACCACATCGTCGACCTGCTCGGCGAAGATGAAGCTCATCTTGTTGCGCACCGTCTCCGGCACGTCGTCGAGGTTGCTCTCGTTGCGCTTTGGCAGGATCACCGTCGTGAGGCCGGCCCGGCTGGCGGCGAGCACCTTCTCCTTAATTCCGCCTACCGGCAGCACCTGGCCGCGCAACGTGATCTCGCCCGTCATGGCGACGTCCTTGCGCACGGGCCGTCCGGTGAGCAGGCTCACAAGGGCAGTCGCCATGGTCACACCCGCGCTGGGACCATCCTTGGGGATAGCGCCGGCCGGGATGTGCAGATGGATATCCGACTTTGTGAAGAACTCCTCG
>Ga0315273_10003667_pt1 | contig 18543 bp, 18 predicted proteins | sample YL17G02_0_MG_FD_205753 | JGI IMG/M metagenome (GOLD analysis project Ga0315273, IMG submission 205753) | Sediment microbial communities from Yellowstone Lake, YNP, Wyoming, USA - YL17G02_0 | ecosystem: Environmental > Aquatic > Freshwater > Lake > Sediment | place: USA: Wyoming | collected...
TACTACCAGCGGGAGAAGAAGACGTTCGGCAGCAGCGAGGGGAGCTTCATCGAGCAGGACCTGGTGGAGACCGGCTGCGGCATCGGAGCCACGGCCGTCGACGAGGGCGAGGTGCAGCAACGCTCGTACCCGAACAGCGTCGGCCGGCACCAGGGCACCGAAGGCTGGGAGTTTGTCGAGCGCTGGGACCTGGCGGGCAACGCGCCGCGCGTCGCCGACGAGGCGGCGGCGCTGCTCACCGCGAAGCCCTGTCCCGTCGGCGTGACGACGGTCATCCTCGACGGGAGCCAGCTTGCGCTCCAGGTGCACGAGAGCTGCGGCCACGCCGTCGAGCTCGACCGCGTGCTCGGGACGGAGGCGGCCTACGCCGGCACGAGCTTCCTGACGACCGACAAGGTGGGCAACTTCCGCTACGGCTCCGACGCCGTCAACCTGACGGCGGACGCGACGATACCCGGCGGCCTGGGCACGTTCGGCTATGACGACGAGGGCGTCCTCGCTCAATCGACGCCGCTGGTATCGAGCGGCCTGTTCGTCGGCTACCTGACGTCGCGGGAGACGGCGGCGTCGCTGGGGCAGCACAGCAACGGCGCCATGCGCGCCCACGACTTCAACCGCATCCCGCTCATCCGCATGACCAACGTCAGCCTGGAGCCGGGCGAGTGGACGCTGGCGGATCTCATCGCCGCCACCGACGATGGAATCTACATGGAGACGAACCGAAGCTGGAGCATCGACCAGAGGCGGCTCAACTTCCAGTTCGGCACCGAGCTGGCGCGCGAGATCAAGAACGGCAAGCTGGGCGACCTGGTGAAGAACGCGACCTACGCCGGCATGACGCCGCAGTTCTGGGGAAGCTGCGACGCCGTCTGCAACCGCGACCACCGGGTGGTCTGGGGCACGCCGAACTGCGGCAAAGGCCAGCCGGAGCAAATAGCGCACACGGGGCACGGCGCCGCGCCCGCCCGCTTCAGGAATGTTCAAGTCGGGCTCATGAAATAGAAGGTCCCGAGGCCAGAAAGCCTCGGCTACAGGAGGCAGAGTACAGGATGCTGCCGGGTGAAACTCAGCTCAAGGACTTCGCGGACCGCGTGCTGGCGATGAGCCAGGCGGAGCAGACGGAGGTCCTCCTCTTTTCCAGCCATTCCGCGCTCACTCGCTTCGCCAACAGCTACATCCACCAGAACGTCGAAGACACGAGTGTCGAGGTGAGCGTGCGCGCGGTCACCGGCAAGAAGATCGGCGTTGCGGGCACGAACATGCTCTCCGACGAATCGCTGCGGGCGGTCGTCGAGAGGGCGGCGACACTCGCGGCGCATCAGCGCGAGAATGAGGACTTCCAGTCGCTGCCGGCGCCGCAGCCGGTCAGTCGCGTCGACGCCTGGGTACAGCGCACCGCCGCTTTCGGGCCCGACGACCGGGCACGCGTCGTCGCCGCCATCTGCGACGCGGCGCGAAACGCCAAGGTCACGGCCGCCGGCGCCTTTCGCACATCCGCCTCCGAGGTCGCGGTCGCGAACTCGCTCGGCGTCTTCGCCTACCACCGGGAGACAAACGCCGACATCAACACGACGATGATGTCGGCGGACAGCAGCGGTTATGCCGCCCACCTCTCAATGGACGTGAACGACGTCGACGGCCCGACGCTGGCGGCGGAGGCGATCGACAAGTGCCTGCGCAGCGCAAACCCTGTCTCGCTGGAGCCGGGCGTCTACGACGTTATCCTGGAGGACTACGCCGCCTCCGACATCCTGGACTATCTAGCCTACCTCGGCTTCGGCGCGCAGCCCTACCAGGAGAAGCGCAGCTTCATGTCGGGGCGTCTGGGAGAGAAGATCGTCGGAGAGAACGTGACGATCTGGGACGACGGCCTGTCGCCGGAGATGATTCCGATGCCTTTCGACTTCGAGGGCGTGCCGAAACGAAGAGTAGAGCTGATAACGAACGGCGTCGCGAACGGCGTCGTCTACGACAGCTACTACGGCGGCAAGGAGGGCAAGCCTTCGACGGGGCACGCCCTGCCGGCCGGCGCCACCTACGGCCCACTGCCGAGCAACCTCTTCCTCAAGGCCGGCGACACCGCGACGGACGACATGCTGGCGTCCATCGAGCGGGGCATCTGGGTCAGCCGTTTCTGGTACACCCGGCCGGTGCACCCACTGAAGGTGATCGTGACGGGCATGACGCGCGACGGCACGTTCCTCATCGAGAAGGGAAAGATAACGGCGCCGATCAAGAACCTGCGCTTCACCCAGAGCTACATCGACGCCCTCAATCAGGTCGAGATGATCAGCAGGCAGACGCGGCTGATGCCCGGCATGATAGGAGTCAGTCGCGTCCCCTCGCTGAAGGTCAAGTCCTGGAACTTCAGCGGCGCAACCGAGTTCTAAGGCCCAACTACCGGATGACGCGACAGCGAGGTCTGCAATGATCCTGGTAACCGGCGGCACGGGGTTCATCGGGCGACACGTCGTGGCGCGATTGGCGGAAGGTGGCGAGCCGGTCCGCGTCGCCGCGCGCGGCAGCCGCAAGGCCGACCTGCCAGACGGTGTCGAGCAGGTCACGGCCGACGTCGTCAGCGGCGAAGGTCTGCCGGAGGCGATGGCCAGCGTCGACAAGGTCGCGCACCTGGTCGGCGTAATCACGGAGAAGGGCGCACAGCGCTTCGATGGCGTGATTCGCGGCGGTACCGCCAACGTCGTCAGCGAGGCGGAGAAGGCCGGCGTCAGGAAGCTGGTCTACGTCAGCGCTGTCGGTGCGGCGGCGGACCCGAAGTACCCCTACTGGCACGCCAAGTGGCAGGCTGAGCAGGCGGTAACCGCAAGCAGTGTCAACTGGACGATTCTCAGGCCGTCGCTTGTGTTCGGCCCCGAAGACGACTTCTTCAACCGGCTGCAGCGTCTCATCCGCCGTGCGCCGATCGTGCCGGTCGCGGGCGACGGCAAGACGCGCTTCCAGCCGATATGGGTGGAGGATGTGGTGAGCTGCGTCGTCGCCTGCCTCAACGAAGGCGTGCACGATCGCGAGATCGTGGAGATCGGCGGCTCGGAGTACTACACGTACAACGAGATAATCGATCTCATCCGCCGGAAGGTCGGGACGCGAAAGCCGAAGGTGCACGTCCCGCTCTGGGCGATGCGCCCAGGCGCGCGCGTCCTCCAGGCCGTCCTGCCGAGCCCTCCCGTGACCACCGACCAGCTCGCGATGCTGTCGAAGGATAACGCCACCGCGCTCGATGCCGTGCCGAAGGCGTTCGGCTTCACGCCGATGTCGCTGCGAGACGGGCTCGGCCGCCCGCAAGGACCCGCGGGATCGGACACCGCATGACGCTGGCCGTGCCAATCGCTCACCGCGCGGGCAACAGCTACGAGCTTCTGGAGCGCGCCCTCGCTGCCGGCGTCGACGCGGTGGAGATCGACGCCCGGCTGGACCACGGCCGTTTCGCCGGGCGCCACGACGGCCGTCTTCTCTTCCTTCCCATCTACGGCGGCCGGTGGTACCTGCGCTTCTCCCTGGCCCGCGTTACGACTCTCGACGAAGTGCTACGGCGGGTCGCGGGCAAGGCGTCGCTCCTCGTCGACGTCAAGAACACGAGCGCGGGCGCGTTGCGTCTCCTCCTCGAAGTCTTGAGGGCGCACGGAGTCGTTGCTGAAACGCGGATGTCTTCGCCCCACTGGGACCTGATGCGAATCGCGCAAGAAAGCGACCCGGAGCTCAGGGTCTACTACTCGATGGGCAAGCCGGAGGAGCTCCGCCGCTTCTGGCAGTTGCAGGGGAAGACGCACGAGGTGAAGGGCGTATCGATCAAAGAGAGCCTGCTGGACAAGGCGCTCGTCGACGAGTTCCTGGCCGAAGGGATCGAGATCGCCGCCTACAACGTCTACGACTTGCGTCGGGCGCGCGAGCTTGTCGCGTGGGGCGTGGCCGTCATCATTAGCGGCAACTTGACGCTGCTGCGCGCGCTCAAGGAGTAGCCCTAGGAGCTCCTCTGCTCGCCGATCGAGACGGACGCCCCTCTCGCCATCAGGTGCACGGCATGCGCCTTGAACGTCGCGGCGATCTCCTCGCCGACGGCGAGCCCCATTTCCTCCAGCGACTGCTTGGTGATGAGCGCCAACAGCGGAAAGCCGCAGTCGATGCTGACGCGCGCCTGGTACCCCAGGAGAGTGATGCGCGTGATGGTACCGTGCAGGCGGTTGCGGGCGCTGCTCTCGGGGCGATGACTGTCGGGCTTCATCAGCGTCACGTCCTCCGGCCGCAGGACGACGAGCACGTCTTCCGGCAGTCCGTCCCGCGCCAGGCCGTCGATCACGTGCTCTCCAACGCGGACGCTCGCGATGCCGTCCGCCGACGCGACGCGCTTACCGGCGACGATCGTCTCGGCGCCGACCAGCGACGCTACTCCCTCGTCCACCGGCGCCGCGAACACCTCCGCCGTCGCGCCGACCTGCCGGATGCGGCCGCCGACGATGACGGCCACGCGGTCGCCCAATCGTAGCGCCTCGCCGCGGTCGTGGGTAACGAAGACGGTGGTCAGGCCCGTTTCGCCGAGAGCGCCGGCCAGCTCGTCGAGTAGCGTTTCGCGCGTCGGCTGGTCGAGGGCGGCGAACGGCTCGTCGAGGAGCAGCACCTCGGGCTCGAGGGCGAAGGCGCGCGCCAGGCTGACGCGATGCGCCTCGCCGCCCGATATCTTGCGCGCCGAGCGCTCCGCCAGGTGCGCGACGTCGAACCGCGCGAGCCAGCGACCGATCCGCGCCTTCCTTTCGCTCCGGGGCACGCCGCGCATTCGAATACCCGTCGCCACGTTCTCGGCGACAGAGCGACGCAGCAGCAGCGGGTCTTGCATCATCAGCGCCATGCGACGCCGGATGCTGAGCTCGCGGCCCCGCACACGAGCGCCGTCGAAGAGGACTTCGCCCTGCGCCGGTCGGTCCAGCAGCGCGAGGACCTGGAGGAGCGTCGTCTTGCCGGCGCCGTTCGGCCCAATTACGGCCAGGACCTCGCCCTCGTGGACATCCAGCGACGGGACGCGCAGCACTTCGGCCCCGCGCCGCCGGACGACGACGTCGCGCAGCGAGAGCTTCGGCGCCACTACATCTTCTCCTGCTGCTGCACGCTGGTGAGGATGGCGTTGACGATGAAGATCAGCACGAGCAGAATTATCGACAACGCCATTGCGACCGGGAAGTCGCCGCGGCTCACCTCCAGCATCACGGCGGTCGTGAGGACGCGCGTCTCGCCCGCCAGGTTGCCGCCGACCATCATCGACGCGCCGACCTCCGATATCGCGCCGCCGAAGCCTGCCATGACGGCCGCCATCAGAGGCAGCTTCGTCTCCCAGAGGACGATCCATAGCATCTGCATCCGCGACGCGCCGAGGGCATAGAGCTGGGTGCGCAGTCGCGGGTCGAGATGTCGCAGCGCCGCCGCTGTGAAGCCGGTGACAATGGGCGCGGCGATGATCGTCTGCGCGATCACCATCGCGGCGGGCGTGTAGATCAGCCTGAACTGACCCAACGGGCCGCTGCGCCAGAGGATGACGGCAACGATCAGCCCGACCGCGACCGGCGGCAACCCCATCCCCGTGTTCACGAGGCTGAGCAGAATGTTGCGGCCTCGGAAGTCCTTGAAGGCGAGGAACGCGCCGCCCAGGATGCCCAGCACGAGGCTGATGACGACTGCGCTCCCCGATACCAAAAGGGAGCGCAGCGTTATCGACCAGACGGAGTTGTCGCCGGTGCCGAGGATGTGAATCGCCTCGCGCAGGCCGTCCCATATCAGGTCCACATTCGTCTCCCGCCGGGCGGTCTATCCAAAGGGCGTCGCCAGCCCGACCTCCTCGTAGGTCCTCCCCGCGTCGGCGATGAACAGCGGCCGCCCGTACTTCTCGGTGCCGAAGTCCTTGATGATGTTCTGCGCCTCGTCGGAGACCATGAAGTCGGCAAATGCCTTGCCGCCGGGTCCGTTCACGAGGTCGAACTTCTCGGGGTTCACCTGCATGACGGAATAGACGTTCAGAAGCGCCGGGTCGCCCTCGAGCACGATGGTCAGCGACAGGCTCTTCGCCGCGAGGAACGTGCCGCGATCGCTCATAATGTAGGCGTCGCGCTGGTTCGCCACTTGCAGCGACGCTCCCATTCCCTGGCCCGTCTCTTCATACCAGGACTTGCCCTTGGGGTCCAGGTTCGCCTTCTTCCACAGCGCCTTCTCCAGCTTGTCGGTGCCCGAGTCGTCCCCTCGACTGATAAAGGCGGCGCCCGCATTGAAGATCTTGGTGAGGGCGTCGGTTGCCTTGGTGGTGCCCTTGATGCCTGCTGGATCGCTCGCGGGGCCGAGCAGCACGAAATCGTTGTGCATGACGAGACGGCGGTCAATGCCCACGCCCTCATCGACGACCTTCTTCTCGGAGCTGGGAGCGTGCACGAGCATGACGTCCGCATCGCCGCGCTCCCCCATCGCCAGCGCCTGGCCGGTGCCGACGGCGATGACCTTGACGTTGTAGCCGCTGTCCTTTTCGAACTCCGGCACCAAGACGTCGAGCAGGCCGGTGTCCTGCGTGCTCGTCGTCGTCGCCAGGATGACGTCCTTGGGGCCCTCGCGCACGACGGGTGTGCTCGTCGCGGCCGCTGCTGTGCCCGTGGTCGTCGCCGCTGCGGCCGTGCCGGACGGCGTCTTCTGTGTAGTCGCAGCGCTTGTCGGTTGAGTCGTCTCCTCCTTCGTTTCCTTGTCACTGCCGCAGGCCAGCAGGCCGAAAGACAGCAGTAACGCCATGATGAGCATCCCGAACCGAATCCGTTTCATCCTGTCCTCTCCCTGGTTGTGTTATGCCCACCATAGCATACCGGTGGCGAAAAAAGTTAGACCTCCTCGCTGAATAGCTCCACGAAGTGACGGCGGATGTCCGCCTGCGCCGCCGTCTCGAACTGCGTGTACAGGGCAACGACGCGCTCCCCTACCGCCGTCAGCCGCGTGCTGCCACCGCCTGCGCCGCCGACCTCGCTCTCGACGAGCCGCACGCCCAGGTTCGATTCGATCTCCCGTATCTTCCCCCAGGCGCGGCGATAGGACAGCCCCATGCGCCGGGCCGCCTCCGCCAGCGAGCCGGTCTCAGCGATGTGCTGGAGCAGGCGGACGCGGTAGCCGCTGAGGACGATCGCGCCGTCCTTCTCGACCCAAAGCTTTGCCTTCGGTTCCATTTGTCGTCGATATGAGTTTGACGCGGGGCGGGCTCATGCGTCAACGCCCGAGGGGAGCGGCGGTTACTTGCCGACCCTGGTCCTTATCTCGAAGTGCTCGCGCACAGGGCTACCGGCGACGGCGCGCTGCTCGGAAAGCGGGCTGCCGGCAAGCCCGACGATGTGGAGGTCCGAGACGTCGGTGTAGCGGGGCAGCAGCTTCTGGAGGAGCATCCCCGCAAATGGGGCGAGGGCGTTTGCGACCATAACCGCAAGCACGACGTTGAGCAGGCTCATCCGGTCCGTGCCCAGCAGGATGCCGAGAAAGGCGAGGGCCCCGAGCAGACCGGCGCTGACGATGGCGGTGACGCAGCGTCGGTGGATGGCAAGCCGTCGCTCTCCGGCGCGGAGACGCAGGAGGCCCTCCTGCGCCGCCAGCAGGACGATGTCCGGCGGGGCAATGCCGTCGAGGGTGAAGCCTTCGCCTCGGGAGACGCCGTTAAGGCCGCTGGGCCCGAAACGCTCCTCGATGACGTTCATCGTGGCGTGCTTGAGCGCTTCGTTACGTCGCACCGACTCGTTCGTGAAGAGGTCGGCCGCCTGGCGCGGTATGAGGAGGACGCTGGAGAGGGCGCGCAGGGTGAAGCCGAACACGACCAGCATGAGAAGGAGTACGATGGTGACGAGCAAGAGACCAAAGAATAGGAGGATCATGGCCCGCCTTCCGCAACCGCTCTCGGCGTGCAGTATAGCGCACTACCCCAATGATCGCCAGTCTAGCGCCTGCGGAGAATAGGCATTGACCCCGAAACGACGCCGCCGGGGCGTCGATTTCGCGCCCGCGCCTACTCCCCTTCGGCCAACTCTCGCGACCACCACTGCCAGATCAGGTAGAACCCGCCCAACATCACCGAAATCCCGACGACGACTGCGCTCAGCATGTTCCACCTCCGAATGACCCTTGGCACATATGTTCTTCCGTTTGCCCAGAATAGAACACCCGTACTGCCTTGTCAAGGGGGTCGCGTGGTCTTTTTCTTGACTATCAGGGGGGCATCTGCTAGTAATCGAATGTCGCGACGAAGCCATGCCAATCGGGTCGCACTTGGGAGAACGTTGCATGACGCTCGCGCCAAAGCCGTCGCTGGAGCTGACCTTCCTTGGATCGGGCAATGCCTTCGCCGGCGACCGCTACTGGAGCTCGTTCGTCCTCAACCGTCGCTATCTCTTCGATGCGCCGCCCACTCTCCTGCCGCACTTGAACAAGCTGCGCATCCCGACGCTGGATATCGCCGCCGTATTCATCTCGCACTTCCATGCCGACCACTTCTTCGGGCTGCCGTTCCTCTACCTGGATTACGAGCACCTGAGCAATCGCACGGGGGACCTGGTAATCGTCGGACCGCCCCGCGTACAGGAGGTCGTGGAGAAGGTCGCCGACCTGGGCTTTTCGGGCCTGACACGTGGCAGGCAATCATACCGGCGCATCTATTTGGAGGCGCAGGCGGGACAGGAAGGAACAGCCGCCGATCTTCCATTCCGGGCGATCACCGTCGAGCAGAACAGCAAGAGCGCGCCCGACTGTCTTGGCTACAAGGTGAACGTGGGCGGACGAATCCTCAGCTATACGGGCGACACGGTGATGTGCGACGGCGTGCGGGAGCTGGCCCGCGACGCCGACGTGCTGGTCATCGACTGTTCCTGCTGGCGGGACCCCTGCCCGCACCACATGAGCTTCGAGGAGCTGCGTCGCTTCCGCAAGGAGGTCCCGCCGCAGACGACGTTCGTGCTCACGCACCTCGACACCGGGGCGCCGCCGCCGCTGGACATGGAGGGCATGATCGTAGCGGAGGACTTCGCGACGATCCGGCTCTAGCGCTCGGTTGGCTTGAGTCGAATTGGCCCGTGGTAGGTTGCAGCGCTTTCTACATTGCAAAGTTTCTAATTAGAATGCGATAATGGTAGTGAGGTTTCGCGCCGAAGAACGGTTGCGGATAAAACACGATCCGGTGTACTTACTCAGTATTGTCCCCGAACTTAGCTAGCCAACGAGGATGACTTATGGCTGAAAACACGGCACAGTTCCCCTACCCCGGCACCCCTTCCACCAGCGACGGCACAGGCATGATCGTCTGGGTGGAGACCCACATCAGCCAGGGAGCCTGCGTCTATCCCATCACACCCTCCAGCGGCATGGGCGAAGGCTACGCCGACGAGGTATCGAACGGACGCAAGAACCTCTGGGGCGATACGCTGGCGCTCGTCGAGCCGGAGTCGGAGCACAGCTCGGCATCCGCCTGCGAAGGCTTCGCAGCGGCGGGAGGTCGCGTCACCAACTTCACCTGCGGCCAGGGCCTCATCCTGATGAAAGAAGTCCTCTACACGATCTCCGGCAAGCGCCTGCCCGTCGTCTTCAACATCGGCGCGCGCGCGCTGACCTCGCAATCGCTCAACATCCACTCCGGTCACGACGACGTAATGGGCGTCGCGGACTGCGGCTGGGGCATTCTGTTCGCCCGCAACGCCCAGGAGGCCGCCGACCTGGGGCTGATCGCCCGTCGCGCCGCTGAGGACTCGCGGACACCCTTTTTCAACTGCCAGGACGGCTTCCTGACGACGCACACGGTCGAAAGCGTGCTCATGCCGGAACCGGAGCTGATGAAACAGTTCGTCGGGCCGCCCGAAGACAAGCTGAGCAGCATCATCGACCCTTACCGGCCGATAATGAGCGGCGTCGTCCAGGACATGGACGTCTACATGGTGGGCAAGATCGGGCAGCGTGAGTTCTATGACAAGGTCCCGGCCGCACTTCAGGCAGCGATGGACGAGTACTACAAGCTCACGGGCCGCCGCTACCAGATGGTCATGCCCTACCGGCTGGAGGACGCGGAATACGCGCTCGTCGGCATGGGCTCGGTGATGGACACCGCCATTGCCACTGTCGACTACCTGCGCGAAGAGAAGGGCCTGCGTGTCGGACTACTGAACGTCACGGCCTTCCGTCCGTTTCCCGGGCCGCAGATCGTCGAGGCCCTGAAGCATGTGAAAGCGTTCAGCGTGCTCGAGAAGCTGGACGTACCGCTCGGGCAGTCCAACCCGCTGACCGCCGAGGTGAAGGCCGCCTTCGCCGACGCCCTCAGCGGCCACCCCGACTACGAGCGCATCGACCGCATCCCGACGATCTACTCCGGCTCCGGCGGCCTCGGTAGCCGCGACGTGCGCCCCGGCCACATCGTCGCCGTCTTCGAGAATATGCGCGGCGGGAACGGCAAGCGCTTCTTCACCTTGAACGTCAACCACCCGACGGCACTGCCTCCGGTCGAAGACCCGGACGTGCGCCCGCCGGGCTCTTTCTCGATGCGCGGGCACTCCGTCGGCGGCTACGGCTCGATCACAACCAACAAGATCATCGCCTCCATCTCCTCCGACCTCTTCGGCCTCAAGGCGCAGGCCTACCCCCGCTACGGGGCGGAGAAGAAGGGGCTCCCCACGAGCTACTACCTGACGCTGGCCAAGGACGTCATTCGCCCGCACTGCGAGACAAAGTTCGTCGAGTTCGTCCCCGTTAACGATGTGAACGCCTTCCGCATCGGCAACCCGCTGGCGGGCCTCGCCGAGAACGGCACGGTCTTCATCCAGACACCGAAGACCGACCCCGCGGAGGTGTGGGCCGATATCCCGGAGAACGCCCGCGCGACGATCCGCGCCAAGAAGCTGCGCATCCTGGCGCTCGACACAGCCAAGATCGCCGAAGAGGTCGCCTCACGCCCCGACCTCGTGCAGAGGATGCAGGGCATCGTCCTCCTCGGCGTCTTCCTACGCTACACGCCGTTCCTCAAGGAAGCGGCCGTGAGCGACACGGAGCTGTTCAAGCGCATCGAGAAGTCGCTGCGGAAGTACTTCGGCGGTCGCGGCGAGAGGGTGATCCAGGACAACGTCGAGTGCGTGCGCCGCGGGTTCGGCGAGGTATTCGAGATACCGCCTGAGGTGAAGAAGACCGAGCCTTAGGCCGTGCCAACCAGCAGAGGCAGGCTGCAGCCGGCGACCAGGCATCGCGAAAGGCATAAGAAGATGGCTAAAGCATCCGCAAGAGATGACAGGATAACGAAAGAGAGCGGCTTCCCGGACAAGGAGCAGTTCCTGGAGAAGGTGCTGGGCGCCTACCGCCACGGCGCGGGCGCCGACGACCTTCCGTCGGATGCCGAGGCCGCCCGTGCGCTCATCCCGCCCGGGACGGCCGCTGTGCGCGATTTCAGCTACATCGCGCCGGAGTTCCCGACCTTCATCACTGAGAACTGCGTCGGCTGCATGGAGTGTGTCACGGCATGCCCCGACACCGCCGTGCTGGCGAAGGTGATCGGCAAGTCGGACCTGGAGAAGGAGCTTGTCGGGGTCGTCGACCCGACGGAGCGCGAGCGAGTGCGCCGGCGCTTCGCCGAGACAACGAAGTACGCGGGCGTCTTCGAGAAGCGCGGCGAAGAGGGTGGCATGTTCGGCCTCTTCATCGACCCGACGAAGTGCAAGGGCTGCGGCGAATGCGTTGAGGTCTGCGGCACACACGAGGCGCTGGCGATGGTGCGCAAGACACCGCCGGAGGTGGAGGCCTACAAACGCGAGGTCGCTTTCTTCCGCAAGCTGCCGGACACGCCGGCGAAGTACGTCAGCGGCAAGGCGCTGGCGGACATGATGCTGGCAGACCGCTCATTGCTCTATGTGGGCGGCGCGGGGTCCTGCATGGGCTGCGGCGAAGCGACGTCGATTCGCATGATGCTCGCTGCGACCGGCTTCGTGCACGGGCCGGAAAACATGGCGATTGTCGCGGCTACCGGCTGCAACAGCGTCTACGGCTCCAGCTATCCGTTCAACCCGTACCTCGTGCCCTGGACGAACTCGCTGTTCGAGAACGCCACGTCCGACGCGATGGGGATCCGCCTGCGCTGGAATCAGATGGGCTGGCAGGACAAGAAGCTGTGGGCCATCGGCGGCGACGGCGCCATTCTGGACATCGGCTTCGGCTCCTTGTCGCGCCTGCTGGCTTCGGGGATGGATATCAACGTCATGATCATGGACACGCAGGTCTACTCGAACACCGGCGGTCAGGCGTCGACGGCGACATATACAGGCCAGGACGCGGAGATGGCGCCATTCGGCTCAGCGATATCGGGCAAGCAGGAGCGGCGCAAAGAAGTTGGCATCATCGCCATGATGCACCCGGAGGTGTTCGTGGCGCAGACCATTACATCGGACATCAACCACTTCTACCGCTCGATCATGGGCGCGAACGAGTTCAAGGGTCCTTCGGTGGTGAGCGTGTACTGCACCTGCCAGCCGGAGCACCAGGTCGCCGACAACATGTCGTCGAAGCAGTCGCGCGCGGCGAAGGACTCGCGGACGTTCCCTATCTTCATCTACGATCCTAGGCAGGGCGAGAGTATCCACGAGAGGCTGAGCCTGCAGGGGAACCCGGCGATGAAGGATGACTGGTACATCAACCCGAAGACCGAAGAGCCGCTGGACTTCATCGCCTTTGCGCGCACTGAGGGGCGCTTCGGCAAGCAGTTCGATAAGGACGGCAACCCCAGCGAGACGCTGCTGGCGACGCAACAGGACAGGCTTGCCTACTGGAGATTGTTGCAGGAGCTTGCAGGGATTAGATGAGGTTATGTAAAATGATTATGGGAATGTGTCAGTCTGGCCGGTAAACAGTACCCCCTGTCGCAGCGACGCGATTTCCCCGCCACCAGCATCGCGTCGAGGCTACCAGTCAGGCCGCACCGTTCTCTCGGGTGCGTCTTCCAAGGCGCACCCTCTTTATTAGCCGGTTGCGTCCACTATGTCAAGCTCTTCCGCCCACGAATCTGCCGGCCGGTAGGGGCGCACGGCCGTGCGCCCCTACTAAAGGCGTAACACGGTGAGGACGGCGCGCCAATCTGAGAAGTCGGGGAAGAGGAAGTCGGGCGCCGCAGCACGAAGGGTCTCTTCAGTCGTGAAACCGCTGGCCACCGCCACCGCTATCGCGTCGTTGGCGCGCGCCGCTTCGACGTCGTGTACCGTGTCGCCGATGACGTAGACCGCGCTGTCTCCGTCCGGCAGCAGGTCGCGCCTCGCCACCGCGATGAGCTCGGCTCGGTCCTCGCAGGCCTCGCCGAAGACCCCGCCGTCGAAGTACTGCCACAGCCCGTAGTAGGAGAGCTTGAGCTCCGCGCCGCGACGGAAGTTGCCCGTCGCCAGGCTCAGGCGCACGTCCGGCTTCGACTGCAACGCGGACAGCAGCTCGCGCACGCCCGGCAGCACGCGGCCGTCCTTCGCCTCGACGAGCGTCCGCGCCAGGTGGCGGCAGTAGGCCTCGCGGAACTCGTCCACCATGTCGGGGAAGGCCTCGCAGGCGATGTCGTGCTTCGTCAGGGCGGCGCGAAGGATCGCCGTGTCGATGCGGCCGGCGACTTCGACGTCGGCAAGCCCGCTTTCGACACCGAAGAGATCGGCAAAGGCGAGGTTCATGGCGCGGATACCCGCGCCGCCCGTAAGGACCAGCGTGCCGTCGACGTCGAAGAGCAGGAGCTTGAGCATGGGCATCGATCTGGCCGCATATGGCGGAACTCCGCGGCCTCCGCCATTGTAGCTTCGGGAGTCGCTGGAAGCCAACGCGTTTGACGGGCTATTGCTTCGAGTGCCAAACTGGATGCGACAACTCGGGACGGTGGCGACCATCAATGATAGCGCTCCTCGCGATATTCGGCTCCTCCTTCCTCATCAGCCTCTCCGGCGCACTGATGCCGGGGCCGCTGTTCACGCTCTCCGTGCGGGAGACGCTGCGTCGTGGCTTCTGGGTCGGGCCGCTGCTGGCGACGGGACATGCCCTCATCGAGCTGGCGCTAGTCGTCGCCCTGGCGCTGGGTCTGAGCGAGTTCCTGGGCGAAGGCAAGGGCACCGCCGTCATCGCAATGCTGGGAGGGCTCTTCCTCATCTGGATGGGCTACGAGATGCTGCGCACGGCGCCGCGACAGGAGCTGCGTTTGGCGCCTGAGCCCGTGCCGGTGCCCATACCAATCGAGGACCCGCCGTGGCAAGCCGTGAGCTATCGACAACGCCTGCTGGCAGCGATGCGCGGCAGCGACGCGCTTGGTGCGACGAGGCGGATCCGTTCGATGTCTGCCGTGCTCGTGCCCGCGGGCGTGCTCGTCAGCGTCGCCAACCCCTACTGGATCATCTGGTGGGCGACGGTCGGCATGGCCTACATCGACAAGGCGCTCGACCACGGGGCCGCCGGCGTGGGCTCCTTCTTCACCGCGCACATCCTCTCCGACTTCGCCTGGCTGTCGCTCGTCGCCTTCGGGCTGGTGACGGGCCGGCGGCTGATGAGCACGCCGGTATATCGGGGGATACTGATGGTATGCGGCGCGTTCCTGCTGGCGCTAGGGGCCTGGTTTATCTACTCCGGAGTAAGCTTCCTGGCGTAGACGCGACGGCGACCGTGGGCAGGCACGGGGGCCCGCCCACTATTGACGATCGTCTCGGCATGGTCTACGCTGCTGCCATTCCAGCCGACGCGCAGGCGAGCGCAGGAAAGGAGCCCCACGATGGCGATGGTAAAGGACCCCGTTTGTGGCATGGAGATCGACAGCGACACGGCGGCGGGAAGCTCGGAGTACCAGGGCACGACATACTACTTCTGTTCGGAAGGCTGCAAGCACGACTTCGATACCAGCCCGTGGAAGTACGTGGGCAGCGGCGCGGAGCTGAAGGAGGCGATGAGCGAGCCGGAGCCGTCGATGGCGCCGAAGGCCCCGTCGGCGAAGAAGTGGTGGGAGTTTTGGAAGTAGTCCCGCCTCGACCGCCTCAATCGATCAGACTCGTTTCTGGGTGCTCGGCAGGGTTAGATTCATCCTGACGGTTGAAACCCTCAGCTTCTGATATTGCGGGAGCAACTTCTCAGTAGCTGCGGGATTCATCCCGCGAGTGCATTATAGACCGACAAGGGACGCCGAGACTGGAAAGTCTCGGCTACGATTGCCGAGGGGCGGATAGCTTTCCTCCGAAGAAGGAGACTCTTTCGTGTCGAAGCCGAGCATCTTCGTGACACGCGCGCTGCCGGGCGACCCTACGCCACGACTGCGCGAAGTCGCAAACGTCATCGTCTGGCCGCATGATGAGCCGCCGCCGCACGACGAGCTCGTCCGCCGCGCCGCAGACTCCGACGCGCTCCTCACGATGCTCACCGACCCCATCGACGCCGCGGTGCTCGATGCCGGCAAGCGACTGCGCCTCGTCGCGCAGATGGCCGTCGGCTACGACAACGTCGACGTGGCGGCGGCGACGGAGTGCGGCATCCTTGTCACCAACACGCCGGGCGTCCTCACGGAGACCACCGCCGACCTCGCGTTCGCGCTCCTCCTGGCGGCGGCGCGGCGCGTCGTCGAGGGCGACCGGCTGACGCGCACGGGCGGATGGAAGAGCTGGCACCCCTCATTCCTGCTGGGGCAGGACGTGCACGGCGCCACCCTGGGCATCGTCGGACTCGGACAGATCGGGCTGGCGGTGGCGCGACGCGCCCGCGGTTTCGACATGCGCATCCTCTACCACGACCGGACGCGGCACCCTCAGGCGGAGGCGGAACTCGGCGCCGAATACGTCAGCCTCGACCGGCTGCTGGGCGAGTCCGACTTCGTTAGCCTGCACGTGCCGCTGGCGTCGCAGACGCGTCACCTCATAGGCCAGCGGGAGCTGTCGCTGATGAAGCCGTCGGCGGTGCTCGTGAACGCGGCGCGCGGTGCGGTAGTCGACCAGCAGGCGCTCTGCGCGGCGCTGAAGGAGCGACGCATCGCGGCGGCAGGGCTGGACGTGGCGGAAATCGAGCCCATACCTGTCGATGACCCGCTGCTCACGCTGGACAACGTCGTCGTCACGCCGCATATCGGCAGTGCCAGCGTCGCGACGCGGGCGAGGATGGCAGAGATGGCCGTCGAGAGCGTCCTCCAGGCGCTTCGCGGCGAGTTGCCGTCGAATTGCGTCAACGCGGAGGCGTTTTCGCGCCGCAAACAGGCCTGAGGGACTACGAATCGCGTCCCGTTTCTGTTATCATTAGCCATCATCTTGCCCTGACAGGGACGTCGTTTGGCGCGCGCGCTCTCCCAGACCGGCAACCTCTGGCTCGCCGACACCCTCTGGAAACTGGGGGCGATTGAGTTCGGCGATTTCACGCTCGGTCGCACGGCCGTGCACTCGCCGGTCCACGTCAACTTGCGACTCCTCATCAGCAAGCCCGCCGCCCTCCAGCGCGCCGCCCGCGTCATCCGCGACGAGGTGGCGACCCTGCAACGGATGCTGAACCCGCAGGTCGCGCCCTTCCAGCTTGTGGCGGGCGTGCCGTTCGGCGGACTGCACCTGGCGACGGCCTACTCGCTGACGGCGAAGGTGCCGCTGATCTACATCCGCCCGCAGCACGCCGACGGCGTCCGCATCGAAGGGCTGCACGAGCGCGGCCAGACCGTCCTCATCGTCGACGACCTCGTAACCGGCGGCCACAGCATCCTGGACACAGCGCAGCGGCTGCGCGAGGAAGGGTTGCTCGTCAAGGATGCGGTCGTCCTCGTCGACCGGCAGCAGGGTGGGCGGCAGGCGCTACGGAAGGCGGGCATCAACCTGACCTCGCTTCTGACGCTGCAGGTGATACTCAACTACCTTATGTCCAGCGGCAAGATAACGGAGGAATCGTATCAGCGCTCGTTGGCGTACCTGGAGACGCACCGACCACCCTGACGAACGTCACGGCGGGAAAAAACCGAGAGCGGAGGATGACCTCCGCTCTTTTCGTTACGCCGACGACCGTCTTCTAGAGGAGACGGCGGATCGGTTTGCGGCCGGGTCGCGGGTCATAGTTCGTCTTGAACATTTCGAGTTTATCCCGCTCGATGAGGTACTTGCCGGCGAAGATGAGCGCGGGCACCTTTCGCTGCTTGATGAGGCGGCGCAGGCTCTGCGGGTGGATATTCAGCTCCCTGGCGGCTTCCACGAGGTCGAGGTAGTTGTCGAAGGGTTCGCTGACCATGCCCATCTCCCGGCTGGTAATATGCTAAGACGCATCAGTGATTGTACCAGCCTTGTCAAGCTAATGGCCAGCATTCGCGTCGATTTATCTGCGAGCTCTCCTCGTCCTCAACGTATAGAGTAGACCCGCGACCAGCAATGGCACCCCGATCACCAGCAGACCCGGTACAAACGGCTCAGCCGTCGCTGAAGATGCGCCGCCGCCGCCAGTGACGGGCGCGCCGACAATCGTCGGTGGTTGCGGTGTGCTGATTCGTCCGGGCGTCGGCGATGGAGGATTGGGAGACACCGTGGGAGGAGGCTGGTCCGAAGCGAACGATAGCCCAAAATCGATGCCCGTGACGTGTTCGCCGTCGGCCACGGTGATGAACCTCGGCGACGAACTCGACGCGAGAACCAAGTATTCGCCCGCGGCCAGACCCGAGAATGTGAACGCGCCGCTGTTCATGTTCGACGACGATGCGTCGAAGAACGGCGCGAACCCGCGCGGCGTACGGACCATTATGCCGAAGAAGCACTGGCAAACCACGAGCGGTTCATCAGCCTGCTTCATTCCGTCCTGGTTCTGATCCCAGTAGAACTCCCCGGATATCGATCCCGTCCCGCCTACATCGAGGATGCCCATCGCGACGTTTCCTGTCCCGGCTTCCGGTACGTCGACCAGCGCTTCGAAGTAGAAGGCTTCATAGTTGGCATACTGCTCGGAGAAACCGGGGTAATCGAGAGTGTACGAAGTATGCTCGCCTTCCGGCGCGCGCGCCGTCCCGACGGACCACTTCCCCGGGAGAAGCCCGGACACGCTGAAGCTCCCGTCCGCCGCGGTCATCACCTGCTTGTCTTCGGCAGAAAAGCATTGCGGCATCTCGATCATCGATACGCTCAGGCTCCAGCCGGCAGCGCCTCGCTCCGAAGGGTCCGGAAGCGCGTCCCTGTTCTCGTCCCAGGTCAGGCGACCGGCGATGCTCCCGTTCGTCTCGGGCGCTTCGTCGAGGGTCATCAGCAGGTAGTGTATCGGCTCCGGCGTCGAGCCGTCCTCGACGGTCACGCCGAACCAGGTACTCGAGCTGGGCCAGGTGGCCATCCAGAGGTGAGGCTGACCGTCGCATGGAATGGAGACGGAATAATCGCCGGGCGCCAGACCGTCGAAATTGAACTCGCCGTTGCGGTCCGTTCTCGTCTCCACTGGGTCAGATTCCCCTTCGTCCGTTTCCTCTCGAAGCTCGACTCGCCAGTTTGAAAGCCCGGGCTCCACGTCCATCGGGTCGCCGTCACCGTCGAGGTCGTGGATGATGCGGCCGGAGATGCTGCCGCCACCGTCGGC
>Ga0315273_10003668_pt1 | contig 18543 bp, 21 predicted proteins | sample YL17G02_0_MG_FD_205753 | JGI IMG/M metagenome (GOLD analysis project Ga0315273, IMG submission 205753) | Sediment microbial communities from Yellowstone Lake, YNP, Wyoming, USA - YL17G02_0 | ecosystem: Environmental > Aquatic > Freshwater > Lake > Sediment | place: USA: Wyoming | collected...
GAGCCCGGCCGCCCACCCGGCTGCGAGCGCGACCGCCGCCGCTGCGAAATATGGAAGCGCAACCCGCAGCGGCCTCGTCGGGGCATCGGCAGGATGAGGATCGTGACCGGGGCGCATCCGGCACCCACACTAGAGGGTTGATGGGTAATTCGGCCGCCGTCTGGGGCGTCATCCGGCCCGGCCGAATTTCACATCAGGCCTCTGGATCGCCGTACGCGTATTCGCTGACCGGGTCGGGGGAAGCCCCGCAGGGAGGTTCAGCGCCCGCCCCGATTGCCCCGGCGCCGCGTTCCGCGAGAGTACGCACAAACGAGACGGAGCCCGAGGTCCGGGTTCCGCTACGAAGGGAGCAGAAGATGCGCAAGGCACTGGAGATCGGCGGGTACATCACCGCCGTCGTCCTGATCGCGTTCGGCGCCGCGGCGATCTACATGGGAATTCAGGGTCGCAGCACGGTGAGCGACAGCATCAAGGCAGAGCAGATCGTCGGCTCGGCCGACATGACACCCAGCGCGATCGCCGGGGAGGCCAAGGCGGCCGGGCTGACCAACGTGTCGCTGCCGACGTGCGACGTCGCCAACAAGGCGATCACGTCCGGCACCGACGCCCGCTGCTTCTCGCAGTACATGCGCATCCACGCGCTCGAGGCGACCGGCGGCAAGACGTACGCGCAGATGCCGCGCTACGCGACCGAGGACGGCAAGGGCACGAACGACGCAGCCGCCGCGCAGAAGGGCGCGAACGGCCAGCCGATGGACAACGCGGCCCGCGGCGTCTGGATCGACGAGACGGCGCTCTCGAGCGCTCTCAACATGTCGTACATGGCGACGCAGGTCGCGAACTTCGGGATCGTGGTCGGGATCGCGCTCCTGCTCTCGGGGTTCGGATTCGGGATCCTCGCCGCAGGCGGCGCGCTCAGGAGCCGTGACTCCGCCCTGTTCGGCAAGAAGATGGCCGACGAGAAGGCGGCGGCAACGGCGGCAGCCGACAGGGAGCCGGTCTCCGTGTAGGAGCAAGCTTCTGCTCCACAGAAGAGCGACGGGCCGCCCGCAGGGCGGCCCGTCGACTTGGTCCGGGCCGGTCACGGCAGGCGCCGCCGGACGGACGCCACCAGGATCAGGGCGAGAGTACCGAGCAGGATCACGACGCCCGCGATGATCAGCCGGTCGCGGCTCGCGGAGCTCTTCGCGGCGATCGGCTTCGGCCGCGGGTGGCCGGCGGCCGCAGCCAGACGCCGCACGGCGTCGGCGGCGCTCGCGGTCTGCCCGTTCAGGCCCTTCCCGATCGGGACCTGCTCGAGGAGCGACGGAGAGCACGCAGGCGGGCGGCGCGAGCCGGTGACCCCGGACGGGACGCGCTTGCATCCCGGCAAGCGTTCCCACCCCCCCGGACGCGCCGTCAAGCGGGAACCGGCGCCCGCCTCGCGTTCCTCTGGCACGATGACCCGCGATGAGACGGCCGCTCACCTGGCTCGTCGCCGCGGCCGTCCTCTGGACCGCCGGCTGCGGCGGCTCGGCGCAGAAGGTTGCCGCTCCCACCCCGTCTCCGTACCGCGGGATCACGGTCGCCGATCCCTCCGCCGCTCCGGACTTCACGCTCCGCGACCAGTCCGGCGCGCTCGTCTCGATGTCGAGCAGGCGCGGCCGGTACACGCTCGTCACCTTCCTCTACACCAACTGCCCCGACATCTGCCCGCTGATCGCCGAGCAGCTGAACACCGCGCTGCGGCGGCTCGGGCCGAGCCGCCGCGACGTCAGCGTCCTCGCGGTGAGCGTCGACCCGAAGGGGGACACCGCCGCAGCGGTACGCCGCTTCGCCGCGCTGCACCGGCTGCTGCCGCAGTTCCGCTACCTGCGCGGCACGGCGGCGCAGCTCCGGCCGGTCTGGGCCGCCTACCACGTGGCATCCGACCCGCAGCACGGGACGACGGCGGTCGGCCACTCGGCCTACGTCCTGCTCGTCGACCCGAAGGGCGTCGAGCGCCTGATCTACGACGCGCAGGTGAAGGCCGCCGACATCGTCCACGACATCAACGCGCTGAAGGAGAAGTGATCGGGCTCGCCTCCGAGTGGCGGATCGAGACTCCGGTCGTCGCCGCCTGCCTGCTCGCGCTGGCCCTCTTCGCGCAGGGGTTCTTCCGCCTCCGCCGCCGCGGCCGCAAGGATCTCGCCGGCTGGGACCGCGCCGCGCTCTTTCTCACGGCGGTGGGCCTGACCTTCCTCGCGCTCGCCTCGCCGCTCGACGCGATCGCGGACGACTACCTGCTCTCGGCCCACATGCTCGAGCACGTCGTGATCGGCGACCTCGCGATCGCGCTCGGGATGCTGGCGGTCCGCGGGCCGCTGACCTTCTTCCTGCTGCCCGCGCCGGTGCTCTCGCCGCTCGCTCATAACCGGCCTCTGCGCGCCTTCCTGCACTGGCTGACCGGCCCCTGGGTGGCGCTCGTCGTCTGGACGGCCCCGATGTGGGCCTGGCACGTGCCCCGGTTCTACGACTACGCGGCCACCCACCAGACCGTCCACAACCTCGAGCACCTCTCGTTCATGCTCGGCGGCATCCTCGTCTGGAACCTGCTGATCGACCCCGCCCGCACCCACCGGCTCACCGTGCCGGGGAAGATATTGCTCGCCGTCGCCGTCTTCCTGCTCGGCGACCCCGTGATGGCGACGCTCTTCAGCGGCGGCGCGAACTACCCGCACTACGCGGCCCAGCCCGACCGCCTGCTCGGCCTCAGTCCACAGGTCGACCAGCGGCTCGCAGGCACCGTGATGCTCGTCGAGCAGATCCTCACGCTCGGGACCTGTTGCGCCGTCCTCCTCTGGCCCTATCTCAAGAGCGGCCGGATCGGCGCCGAGGAGTCGGCGGACGCCGGGCTAGGATGCCGAGGGTGACCAAGACCAAGACACAGGCCAAGGCACTCGCCCCGGAGCCGCTGCTCCTGAACCGGGAGCTCTCGTGGCTCGACTACGACGCCCGTGTGTTCGAGCTGGCCGAGGACGAGGGCGTGCCGCTGCTCGAGCGGGTCAAGTTCTGCTCGATCTTCTCGTCGATGCTGGACGAGTTCTTCATGGTGCGCGTCGCCGGCCTGATGGACCAGGCCGAGTCGGGGGTCTCGGTGCGCTCGGCCGACGGCCTGACCCCGCGCGAGGCCCTCGCCGCAATCCGCCCGCGCGTCGAGGAGCTCGTTGCGAACCAGTCACGGATCTGGAGGAAGCGCATCTGCCCGGCGCTCGCCGCGGAGGGGATCCTGGTGAGCTCCGTGGAAGACTGCGACGAGGACGAGCTCCGCGAGCTCGAGCGGCGGTTCCAGCGCGAGATCTTCCCGGTGCTGACGCCGCTCGCGGTCAGCCCCGGCCAGCGGTTCCCGTTCATCTCGCCGCTGTCGCTGAGCCTCGGCGTGCTCGTGCGCGACCCGGACTCCGGCGAGGAGCGGTTCGCGCGGGTCAAGGTGCCGGAAGGCCTGCCGCGGTTCCTCGAGCTCGGCCCGCGCCGGCTCCTGCTGCCGCTGGAGGACGTGATCGCGCACTTCCTCGCCGAGCTCTTTCCCGGGATGGAGGTGCTCGAGCACGCGGTCTTCCGCGTCACCCGCGACGCCGACCTCGAGCTCTCGGACGACGCCGACGACCTGCTCGAGGCGGTTCGCGCCGAGGTCAGCCGGCGGCGCTTCGGCGACGTCGTCCGCGTGGAGGTCTCCGGCTCGATGTCGCGCAAGATGCTCGACCAGCTACGGCGAGGGCTCGGTGTCGGCGAGGTGGAGACCTACGCCGTCCAGGGGATGCTCGACCTGTCCGAGGCGATCGAGATCGCGGCGCTCGACCGGCCGGAGCTGAAGGACCCCCCCTGGATGCCGATCACGCAGGCCCGCCTCAAGCAGCCGCAGGGCGACGACCTCTTCGCCGAGATCCGCCGCAGCGACATCCTCGTCCACCACCCCTACGAGTCGTTCACGACGAGCTTCGAGTCGTTCATCCGCACGGCGGCATCCGACCCCGCGGTGAGCGCCCTGAAGACGACCGTCTACCGCACGAGCGACGAGTCGCCGATCGTGCCGTCCCTGATCACCGCCGCCGAGCACGGCAAGCAGAGCGTCTGTCTCGTCGAGCTCACGGCCCGCTTCGACGAGCGCCGCAACATCGAGTGGTCGCGCCGGCTCGAGCAGGCCGGCGTCCACGTCGTGCACGGCTTTCCCGATCTGAAGATCCATGCGAAGACGACGCTCGTCGTCCGGCGCGAGGGCGGCCGCCAGCACCGCTACGTCCACATCGGCACGGGGAACTACCACGCGGTGACCGCACGCTCCTACGAGGACCTGAGCCTCTTCACTGCGGACGAGCGGATCGCGGCCGACGTGGCCGACCTCTTCAACTACGTGACGGGGTTCGGCCGGCCGCGGAAGTTCCGCAAGCTGCTCGTGGCGCCGCTCACGCTGCGGCCGCGCCTGGTCGAGCTGATCCACTCGGTCGCGGACGCGGCCCGGGAGGGCAAGCGCGCCGAGATCCAGCTGAAGGTGAACGCGATCACCGACCCGGCGATCATCCAGGAGCTCTACCGCGCCTCGGACGCCGGCGCCTCGATCGACGTGATCTCGCGCGGGATCTGCATGCTCCGCCCGGGCGTCCCCGGCCTGAGCGAGAACATCCGCGTCCGCAGCGTCCTCGGGCGCTACCTGGAGCACAGCCGGCTCTTCGCGTTCCACGCCGGCGAGACGTCGAGCTACTACATCGGCAGCGCCGACCTGATGCCGCGCAACCTCGACCACCGCATCGAGATCGTCACCCCGGTCGAGGACAAACGCGCGCAGGCTGAGCTGAGCACGACCCTCGAGACGCTGCTCGCCGACACGGAACAGGCGTGGGAGCTGCAGAGCGACGGCAGCTGGCAGCGGCTCGGCGCCGGGAAGGGCGAGCGCGCCCGGGTCGCGCAGCTCGCGCTGATGCGCCGCGCACGGCTTCGCGAGCGCCGCCAGGCGGCGTACCGAAGCCGCGAGCGCTAGCCGACGCGGCCGCGAAGATCACCGTGGTGCGCGCCGCGGTCCTCGACATCGGCTCCAACACCGCGCGGCTGCTCGTCGCCGAGCGTCGCAAGGGCCGCATCGTGCCCGTGGAGGAGGCGAGCACCTACCTCGGGCTCGGAGCGGAGATCCTCCGCCACGGCTCGATCGGGCCGGCGAAGCTGTCCGAGACGGGCCAGGTGGCGCGCGCGTTCTCGGAGCTGGCCGTGCGATCGGGCGCCGGCGAGATCGACGTGTTCGTGACCGCGCCGGGACGGCAGGCCGGGAACGCCGAGGAGCTGCTCGCGACGGTGGCCCGCGCGACCGGCTCCTTCGCGCGGATCCTCTCCACCCAGGAGGAGGGCGAGCTCGCCTACGAAGGAGCCCTGGCGCGCGAGGACGTGGCCGGGCGCCGCGTCGCGGTCTGCGACGTCGGCGGCGGCTCCACCGAGATCGCGATCGGGGACGCGGGACTGGCCCCGTTCTGGTGCACGTCGATCGAGCTCGGCTCCCTGCGCCTCACGGCCGCCTGCCTGCTCACCGACCCGCCCTCGCACGAGGCGATCGAGACGGCCGAGCGCTTCGCCGCGGCGCTGTTCGCGGAGGTCGACCCGCCGGCCGCCGAGCTCGCGCTCGCGGTCGGGGGAAGCGCGCGCGGGCTCGCGAAGCTCGTCGGCCCGAACCTCGGCGAGGACGAGCTGACCGCGGCCCTCGCGCTCTCGACCGCGAAGCGGTCGACCAAGGTCGCGAGGAACTTCGCGCTCGACGCGCAGCGCGCCCGCGTCCTTCCCGGCGGCGCGATCGTGCTGCGCGAGGCGGCGAGGCGGCTCGGGCAGCCGCTGCGGCTCGGCCGCGGCGGCCTCCGCGAGGCCGCCGTCGGACGCATGCTCGCCGAGGCCCGCGCCGCCTAGAGGAGCCGCGGCGCCTCGAGCCCGCGCTCGAAGACCCAGACCGCGCCCTTGCGAAAGGGAAGCTCGAACCCGAGCGCCGCGTCGATCCCGCCGTGGCCGCACGCGACCGCATCGGCGGCGGCGAGCCCGCGCAGCAGCTCGACGCCGCGCTCCCACTGGAGCTCCTCCCCGAGCTCCTCGAACGGCTCGACCGCAAGGCCGCGCGCCGCCGCGAGCGGCTCCATGGTCTGGACGCAGCGGAGGTACGGGCTGGAGACGATCCGGCTCACCGGGTACGAGGCGAGGAGCTCGACGAGCAGCTCCGCCCTCTTGAGCCCTTTTCCGTCGAGCGGGCGAAGCCGGTCGTCGCCCTCCCACTCCGAGCGGCTGCCCGCCCGGGCGTGGCGGACGAGCACGAGCGTCATTCCGTGAGCGCGCGGCCGCGTTGCTCGAGCCGCTTCCAGGCGCCGCGGTACGTCCGCCGCGCTTCGAGCCGGCGCTGCCGTTCGCGCTCGACCAGGCGCCCCACGGCGAAGGCCGCGTCGGGTGCGTCGGCAAGCCGCTCGCGCAGCACCTGCTCGGCGACGACGGCGTCCTGGTGCGCGCCGAGCACGTCCTGGAGCTCCTTCGCGGCCTCGACGAACTGCGCGGCGCGCTTGCCGAGCGCCGGCCGGGCGAGCTCTGCGGCGTAGCGCGCCCGCTTCACGCGGATCCGCGCCGCGTGCAGCGCACCGTCCGCCGGGTCGGGGCCGAGCGCCTTCATCGCCCGCCGCAGGAGCCGGAACTCGCGGTGCCAGATCGCATGGAGCGTCGTCTCGGTTTCGAGCAGCGGCGGCTCGCCGGTCTCGAGCCGATCGAGCAGGGCGAGGTACCGGTCGCTCTCGAGCCCGCGCAGGAGCTCGCTGCGGTGGCGCTTCCGCTGATCGTCGAGCGCCCGGAGAATCGGCCTGAACGTCCTCGACTCCGCGGGCTCGAGGGAGTGGCTCTCGGCGCGCAGGTGCTCGAGCAGGACGTCGAGGTCGCGCACCGGGCCGAGCTCGCTGCCGAGCCAGCCGAGCTCCGTGCGGAGCCCCTCCGCCCAGTCCCGTTCGACGAGCGGCCGGGCCGCGCGCAGGAACGCGCGCAGGCGGCGGGTCGAGACGCGCAGCTGATGGAGGTCCTCCGGGTCGGCGCCGAGGCGCGTGCCGGGGTCGTGGACGAGCAGCTCGGCGAGCTGGGCCCGCACAGCAGCGCGGAGCACCTCGGCAGGCGAGGCGCCGGCGGCCGGCTTCGCGGCGCGCTCGGGCTCGAGCCCGAGCACCCGCGCGAGCTTCGAGGAGCCGGCCGCGTCCCGCGCGCCGGCGCCGCGAAGCAGCTGCTCGAGGCCGCGCAGGTCGTCTTCCGTCCCCTCGACGAGCTCGATCTCCAGCTCGTCGAAGGCACCCGAGACGCGCTCCCCGTCGAGGACGGAGACGCCGTCGAGCACGACCTCCGCGAGCACGCTGCCGTTCCGGTGGACGGCCACCGTCTGGCGCCGGGTGCGGAGGCAGGCGACCGGCTCGAGCGGCCGCCGGCGCGTGAGGCCGACGAGCAGCCCGACGGCCCGGCCCGGAGCGGTCTCGCCTCCCTTCAGCTCGATCTCCAGGCGGTCGGCCCCTTGCGGGAGCTTGAGCTGCCAGACGCCGCCGCCGTTCTCGACGCGCCGGCGCAGCGCGACGCCCACGCGGGCGAGCCGCCGGTCGTCGGTGTCGTAGTAGGTCGAGTCGAACTGGCGCGGCTCGCGCCGCTCACCCTCGACCCGGGAGAGATCGAACCCCTCCGGGGGCTGCAGCTTGACCTCGCGCTCGAGCAGCGTCTTCACAGAAAGACCGTAGCTCACGCTGCCTCCGGGCAGGTGACCGCGGAGGCCGATTCGCTCCTGGCCGACTACCTCCCGCGTGAGCGCATCCGCGCGCTGCCGCGCAGGACGACGTACGAGATCGAGCCGATGTACGGGAAGATCACGATCGCCACGAGCCAGGCGATCTTCCCGCCGGCCGAGTAGTGCGAGCTCCGGAACAGATCGATCAGCGCGTAGATCACCAGCAGGATCCACGGCACGACGAGGATCAGAAACGCGATCCACTGGCCGGCGGTGTACGCGAGCAACGAGGTCATCCGCGCGAGCATACAGCCCCGCCGCGCGGGCAGAATGCAGGCGTGGAGAAGCGCGAACGGGAGGCGATCCTCGGGGAGTGGACGCGGGCCGAGACCACGCGCGACCGGCGCGAGCGCCAGGCTCTCGCCGACGACCTCGAGGGGAGCCCTCTACGGGGCAAGCCGCTGCGCAGGCGGCTCCGCAACTTCCGCCCGGCGGTCGACGGCTATCTCGCCGCGCTCGGCGGCCCGCTTCCCTGGATGCTGAGGCTCCGCGAGATCGAGGAGCTGACGGCGGCCCACGAGCGTGCGCTCGCCCGCGCGCGCGAGGAGCTCGGCCCGGGCCCGGCGTGGCGGCGGGCGGTGGAGCGCTGGGACTTCGGGGACGTCAACGAGCTGATCGAGCGGCACAACCGCTACTACCCGGCCGAGTCGCGCCTGCCGATGGATCCGCGCACCGGCGATTTCGCGCTCGTCGGCGGCCGCTCGTACCGGCGCGAACCGCTCGACGCCGCCTGGGCGCTCGAGCGCTTCCCGGACTGAGATTCGCTACGCTCTGCGGCGATCTGAGAGCGGTTTCGGTCGTGCGCTACGCCTTCCAACCCGTTCGTGAGCTTGGTAAGGAGGTGGAATTCATGGCAACCGGAACCGTCAAGTGGTTCAACGACGCGAAGGGCTACGGCTTCATCGCGCCGGACGACGGCGGCAAGGACGTCTTCGTGCACTTCAGCGCGATCGCCGGCGAGGGCTTCAAGTCGCTCGCCGAGGGCGCGAAGGTCGAGTACGAGGCAGCCGACGGGCCAAAGGGCCCCGAGGCGCGCAACGTCCTCCCGCTGTAGGCCGCGGTGCGGGGGACGGCGCGCGAGCGCATCGTCCCCCGCCTGCTGCTGCTACCCTGAATCCCACGGACGGCAATCCGGTCGTCCAGTGAGGAGTTGCTCTTCGGTTTCCGAACTGTCGGGTAGGTCCTCGTCCGACACATAGGAGAGCAATTGACCACGCACACCTTCCACGGCCTCGGCGTGTCCGAGTCCGTATCCGAGGCGCTTGCGCGCCGCGACATCGTCGCACCCTTCGCAATCCAGCACCTCGTCCTCCCGGACGCGCTCGCCGGGATCGACATCCTCGCCAAGAGCCCGACCGGGTCGGGCAAGACGCTCGCATTCGCGATCCCGATCGTCGAGCGGCTCGAGACCTCGTCGCCGACCCCCTCGGCGCTCGTGCTCGTGCCGACGCGTGAGCTCTGCTCGCAGGTCGCCGAGGAGTTCTCGTTCATCGCGCCCGCCAAGGGCCTCAAGATCGCAAAGGTCTACGGCGGCACGCACGTCCTGGGCCAGGCCAAGGACGCCAAGGGCGCGCACGTGCTCGTCGCGACGCCCGGGCGCCTGCAGGATCTGCTCGAGCGCCGGCTCGTCTCGCTCGAGCAGGTCACGATGCTCGTCCTCGACGAGGCCGACCGGATGCTCGACATGGGCTTCCAGCCGCAGGTCGATCGCATCGTCCGCCGCCTGCCGAAGAACCGGCAGACCATGTTCTTCTCGGCCACGCTCGACGGCATCGTCGGCGAGCTCGCGGCCGAGTACACCACGCACGCGGGCCGCTACGAGGGCTTCCTGCCCCCGGAGGACGTCTCCCAGGTCGAGCACCTCTTCGTGCCGGTCACGCCCGACAACAAGGTCGAGAAGCTGGTCGAGCACCTCCAGCACGACGGCGAGCTGACCCTCGTCTTTGTGCGCACCAAGCGCGGCGCCGACCGGCTCGTGCAGAAGCTGCGCCGGCTCGGCACCGAGGCCGTCTCGCTGCACGGCGACATGAACCAGAACGCGCGCGAGCGCGCCCTCGCACGGTTCGAGTCGGGCCAGGTCGACACGATGGTCGCCACCGACGTCGCCGCACGCGGGCTCGACCTCGACCACATCACGCACGTCGTCAACTTCGACCCGCCGGAGGACAAGACCGGCTACATCCACCGGGTCGGCCGCACCGGCCGCGCCGGGCGCGCCGGCACCGGGCTCACCTTCGTGCTGCCCGACCAGCAGGCCGACGTGAGCCGGATCGCCGCCAACCTCGGCCACCAGGAGGCCTTCGTCGAGGTCGGGCTGACGGTCGCACCGCCGAAGCTCGTGTACACGTCGCGGAGGCGAAACTCCAAATGGGGCGCGCCGTCGCAACGCCGGAAGATCTGAAGCCGCGCCTGCGCGGCGTCTTCCACCAGTGGGCGTTCTTCGCCGCGCTGGTGGCGATCGGCGTCCTCGTCGGCATCGCCGGCACGGGCACGGCCCGGGCGGCCGCGATCGTGTACGGGATCGCGCTCGCGGCCATGTTCGGCGCGAGCGCCCTCTACCACCGCGTCAACTGGTCGGAGCGCCCGCGCCGCTGGATGCGGCGGCTCGACCACTCGGCGATCTTCCTCATGATCGCGGGCACCTACACGCCGTTCTGCCTGCTCGTGATCTCCGAACCGCTCGCGCTGATCGTACTCGCCGTCGTCTGGGGCGGGGCCTTCGCCGCGGGCGTGATCAACTTCGCGTGGATCGACGCGCCGAAGTGGGCGACTGCGGTGGTCGGGATCGCGCTCGGCTGGATCAGCGTGATCGCCCTGCCGCAGATCCCCGTCACCGAGGCCGCGCTGCTCGCCGTCGGCGGGATCCTCTACACGGCCGGCGCGCTCGCCTACGCGCTCAAGCGGCCGAACCCGTTCCCGCGCGTGTTCGGCTACCACGAGGTCTTCCACGTGCTCGTCGTGGCGGCCGCGGCGATCCAGTTCGCCGCAGTCGCCGTCGCAGTCTCTGCCGGGTAGGGTTCGCAGCCTGATGGGCTACTCGATCTCGAACCTCGACGAGCTGGGCGAGGAGTACGGCTTCCGCAAGGTGCGCGCGCCGCTCGGCGTCACCGCCTTCGGGGTGAACGCGATCGTGATGCCGCCGGGCTTCGTCGGCTTCCTCCACTACCACGACGAGCAGGACGAGCTCTACTTCGTCCACCGCGGAAGCGCGCGCGTCGAGGTGGACGGCGAGGAGCTGACGCTCGGCGAGGGCGGCCTGCTCCACGTCGAGGCGACCACGCCGCGGCGGGTCTCCAACGCGAGCGACACGGAGGACTTGATCCTCCTCATCGTCGGCGGCAAGGGCGGCTACGTCGAACGCGACGGCCACCTGGTCGACCCCGACGATGCGGCCCGCCGCGCGTCGTTCGGCCGCTAGGCCGCCTGGGTTAGAGTCGCGCAATGCGCAAGTGGCTGCCCCTCGTGATCCTCGCTTCGGCCCAGTTCATCATGGTGCTCGACTCGAGCGTGATGAACGTCTCGATCTCGCAGATCGTCGCCGACCTGAACACGACGGTGACCGGTGTGCAGAGCGCGATCACGATGTACACGCTCGTGATGGCGGCGTTCATGCTGGTCGGCGCGAAGCTCGGTGACATCTGGGGCCGCGACCGGGCTTTCGGCATCGGCCTGGCCGTGTACGGGCTCGGGTCGCTGATCACAGCGCTCAGCCCGAACCTGACGGTGCTCCTGATCGGCTGGTCGGGGATCGAGGGCCTCGGCGCCGTGCTCGTGATCCCGGCGATCGCCGCGCTGACCGCCGCGAACTACGAGGGCAAGGACCGCGCCTTCGCCTACGGGATGATCGGCGGCGCCGCAGGCGCGGCGATCGCCGCCGGCCCGCTGATCGGCGGCTGGGTGACGACGAACTACAGCTGGCGGTACGTCTTCGTCGGTGAGGTCGTGGTGGTGATCGCGGTCCTCGCCGTCCACCGGCGCATGAAGAAGGCTCCGAAGCCGGAGCACGCGCCGAAGCTGGACTACGGCGGCGGCGCGCTCTCCGCCGTCGCGCTGGGGCTGATCGTGTTCGGGATCCTCAAGAGCAGCACCTGGGGCTGGATCCATCCGCTCGACGCGCCGACCATCAACGGGCACGAGATCACGCCGTTCGGGTTCTCACTGGTGCCGTTCATGATCCTCGGCGGCTTCGTCGTCCTCGGCTGCTTCATGGCGTGGGAGGAGCGCCGTGCACGGCAGGGCCGGAGCACGCTGCTCGACAAGACCTTGCTGAAGATCGAGGCGTTGCGCGGCGGGCTCTCGTCGCTCTGCGCGCAGCAGCTGATCGTGATGGGCACGTTCTTCGTGCTGCCGGTGTACCTCCAGGTCGTGCTCGGCTTCGACGCGTTCGAGACGGGCAAGCGCCTCTTCCCGATGTCCATCTCGATGCTGGCCGCTGCGCTCACCGGGCCGAAGCTGGCGGTGCGGTTCGGGCCGCGGGGCGTCGTTCAGGCCGGGCTCGCCGCGATGGCGGTCGCCGCGCTCGTCCTCGTCGGGACGATCGACGTGACCCTGAACGGGACGGCCTTCGCCGTGTCGCTCGTCTTCTTCGGCATCGGCGCCGGGCTCCTCATGTCGCAGCTCGGCAACGTGATCATGTCCTCGGCGCCGCCGGAGCAGACGAACGAGGCCGGGGGGCTGCAGGGGACGGCGCAGAACCTCGGCGCGTCCCTCGGCACGGCGCTGATCGGCTCCGTGCTGCTGCTCGGGCTGCTGAACGGCTTCAACTCGGCGATCGAGCAGAACCCGGCGGTGTCGGCCGAGACGAAGACGCAGATCGCGGCCGCCACGGAGAACGGCATCCCGATCGTCACGACCGAGCAGGCGCACCAGGCGCTGCTCGACGCAGGGGCGACGCCCGCCGAGGCGGACGCGGTCACGGCCGACTACGGCAACGCCCAGCTCGACGCGTTGAAGACGTCGATGCTCGCAGTCGCGTTCCTGGCGGTGATCTCGTTCTGGTTCACGCGGCGGTTACCCGGGAAGCCGAGGACGACCTGAGCAACGCCGGCGGCATGCCCCTCTCGACCGACCCCAAGGCGCTGATCCGCAGCCGCCAGTATCGCGCCCTACTCGTGCTGGCGGCCGTCGTCGGGCTGCTCGTCTCGATGGCGTCGTGGCTGTTCCTCGAGGCCGTGCACGAGCTCGAGGTCGGGGTCTACGAGGATCTGCCGCACCACCTCGGCTACGAGCACGTGCCGCTCTGGTGGCCGCTGCCGTGGCTGGCGCTGGCGGGCCTCCTGACCGCGTTCGCGATCGTGCGCCTCCCGGGGCGCGGCGGGCACGTGCCGGCCGAGGGGCTGAAGGTCGGCGGCAAGCCGTTCGGGCCGGTGGACCTGCCCGGCGTCGTCCTCGCCGGGGTCGCGACGCTCGGCCTCGGGCTCGTGCTCGGGCCGGAGGGGCCGCTGATCGCGCTGGGAACCGGCCTTGCCATCCTCACCGTGTCGCTTGTTCGACGGGACGCGCCGCCGCAGGTGCTGACGCTGATGGCTGCCGCGGGCGCGTTCGCCGCCGTCTCGTCGATCTTCGGGTCGCCGGTGATCGGTGCCGTCCTGATCATCGAGGCCACCGGTCTCGGGGGCCCGACCCTGGCGCTGGTGCTCCTCCCCGGCCTCGTGGCCGCCGGGATCGGCTCGCTCGTCTTCGTCGGGCTGGGATCGTGGTCCGGGTTCAGCACGGCGGCCTGGTCGCTGAGCCCGTTCCCGCTGCCCGCCTACGGCGGCCCCGGTTGGGGCGACTTCGGCTGGACGGTGCTGCTTTCGATTGTCACGGCGATCGTCGTCTTCGGGGTGCTGGAGCTCTCCCGCCTCGTGCTCCGCTTCGTGCGGACACGGAGGTTCGTGCTCACGATCGTCGCAGGGCTCGCCGTCGGCGGTCTCGCGATCGCCTTCGCGGAGGCGACCGGCTACGCGCCGAACGCGGTGCTCTTCTCCGGCGAGAGCGCCTTCTCCTCGCTCTTCGCCTCGGCCGCGACGATCTCGCTCGGGAGTCTCGCGCTGCTGCTCGTCTTCAAGGGGCTCGCCTGGAGCATCTCGATGAGCAGCTTCCGCGGCGGCCCGACGTTCCCCGCCATCTTCCTCGGCGTCGTCGCCGGCCTGATGGCAGCGCACCTGCCCGGCTACTCGGAGACGCCCGCGGTCGCCGTCCTGATCGGCGCCTGCTGCGTCTCTGTCCTGCGCCTGCCGCTTGCCTCGGTGATGATCGCGAGCCTCCTCTCGATCAAGGCCGGGCTCGCGGTGGCGCCGCTCATCGTGATCGCCGTCGTCGTCGCCTACCTCGTGAGCGAAGCGCTGACGGCCTACGTCGACGCACGCATCGGCAGCGATCCCGACCCGGTGGCGACGGGATGAGCAACGCCGAGACAGCGCAGCAGGGCGGGCGGGTCAGGGCGGTACTGCACTGGCTCGGCGGCCGCGCGGACACGCGGTTGGGCCGGCTGACGCTGCAGTGGTTCCGCGCCTACTTCGCGGCGAGCCGCAATTCGGGGTGTGCGGCGACCGTCTACTCGACGCTGTCGGTACTGCCGGCCGTGCTCGTGGCGATCGCGTACTTCCACCCCTCGAGCGGGGACACGAATGTCTACGCGGAGCGGCTGATCGACCACCTGAAGCTCACCGGGTCCACTGCGAGCCTCGTCCACGACACGTTCGGCAGCGCCTCCTCGAACGCGCTCGCGGCGACCCTCGCGGTCGTCGTCACCTTCCTCCTGTGGGGGATCGGAATCGGGCAGATCTACCAGGACGTCTACGCCCGCGCCTGGGGGATCAAGGTCGGATCGCTGGCCGACCAGGGGCTGTTCGCGATCTTCTTCTTCGTCTTCGCCGGAGCGATCGCTCTCGCGGTCGTCTCCGCCGCGACGCTCCGCGATGCAGGCTGGCTCGTGCTCTTGCCCGTCTGGCTCGTCGCCTCGACGGTGTTCTGGCTCTGGGTTCCGCGCTTCCTCCTCCACCGCAAGGTCGGGCTGCGCGCGCTGCTCCCGGGCGCCCTGCTCGCCTCGCTCGTCCTCGGCGGCGCATCCGCCACCTCGCCGTTCTTCCTGGCGCCTTCGTTGAACGAGAACGGCAAGATCTTCGGCTCGTTCGGCGTCGTGATCACGTTGATCGGCTACGTGTTCATCATGATCACGATGTCGCTGGTCTGCGCGGTCTTCTCCCCCGTCTGGGCCAACTGGCGGGGCACCGAGAAAGAGCGCGCCGCCGAGAAGCAGAAGCCGTAACGTCCCGCTAGTACGCCGGCTCGTCGCCGAGGTCGACCTTCAGGCCCGACGGTCGCGCGAGGCCGACGCGCTCGAGCAGCCAGAACGAGCCCTCCACCGCCGGCCCGATCAGCAGCGCGAAGGCGACGGTGCCGAGCCCGACCGTACCGCCGAGCGCCCAGCCGACGACGAGCGCGCAGCCCTCGAGCCCGGCGCGCACGAGGCCGATGCGGAAGCGCGAGCGATCCGCCAGCACGAGCATCAGCGAGTCGCGCGGCCCCGCGCCGAAGGAGGCGCCGATGTAGAAGCCGCTGCCCAGCCCGATCACGCCGATCCCGGCGAAGAGGAGCACGATCCGAATGCCGAGGCTCTGGTCGGACAGTTGCGTCACCGCGCCGATTCGCAGCAGCAGGTCGATGAACGCGCCGATCAGGATCGCGTTCGCCACCGTGCCGACCCCGATCGGCGCCTTGAGCGCGAGGCCGCCCACGAGCACGACGAGCGCGATCGCGATGTTCGCCTGCCCGAAGCTGAGCGGCGTGTGCTCCGAGACGCCCTGGTTGAGCACGTCCCAGGGCGAGAGGCCGAGCCTCGACTCGAGAATCGCCACGATCCCGGCCGAGAAGAGGAAGAGGCCGAGCACGAGGCTGGCCCAGCGAACGGCTGTGCCGCCGCGCATCGCAGGTGGGGCGCGCATCCGCCCATCCAACCACGCGTACACTCGCGCCGTGGCAGGACGCTTCGGGAGCCCGCTCCGCCGCGTCGCGAGCTGCGAGTCGACCCAGGCGCTCCTCGGCCCGGACGATGCCGAGGGCGCGGCTGCGGTCGCCGACGAGCAGACCGCCGGACGAGGGCGGCTCGGGCGGACCTGGGCGGCGCCGCCCGGCACCGCGCTCCTGTGCTCCGTGCTCCTGCGCCCGCCTGCGGGCCGGAAGATCGCGCAGCTCTCCCTGATCGGCGGTCTCGCCGCGGCGCAGACGGTCGAGGCCGCGCTCGGGCGCCCGGCGCAGCTCAAGTGGCCGAACGACGTGCTCGTCGACGGGCTCAAGGTCGCGGGCGTCCTCGCCGAGGCGCGCGACGGGATCGTCGTGCTCGGCATCGGGCTCAACGTGAACCAGACAGCGGCGCAGCTGCCGCACGACGCACGTCTGCCGGCCGCCTCGCTGCGCTCACTCGACGGCGTCGAGCGCGACCGCGACGCCCTGCTCGCCGACCTCCTCGAGTGGCTCGAGGCCGTCTACGACGCCTGGCTCGCCGGAGGCCTGCGGGCGCTCCACGGCGAGCTCGCCTCACGCGACGCGCTCGCCGGCAGGGCGGTGCGGGTGGACGGACGCGACGGCCGCGCGCTCGGGATCGACGAGGAAGGGCGGCTCGTGCTCGACTCCGGCCCGGTGGAGAGCGGCGAGGTCTCCCTTCTGTCATAGACTTGCGCGACATGCTCTACACGGTCATCGGCACCCCCTCGTCGCCCACGCACCAGGCCTTCGCCGAGGAGCTCGCCCGCTCGCTCGAGCGTGCCGGCTTCGAGCGCGCCCCGGACGGACAGAGTGACGTCGACCTGGTGATCAACGTCGCCGACTACGAAACGGCTCGCCCGTTCCGGCGCAAGTCGAAGGGCACCTACGTCGCCGCCCTGCACGAGCTGGACGAGGCGCCGGCGAGCCTCGAGGACGGCCTCGCCGCCTCCTACCCGATGCTCGTCCGCGCGCTCGCGAACATCGTGCTCGCGCTGACGCCCGGCCCGGCCGTCCGCTTCACCACGATGGAGCGCGGCAACTACGTCGTCGAGGCCCCGGACGTCCCCGGGCTGGCCGACCGCGTCGTCGAGCGCCTGAGGCCGCTCGCGATGTCCCGCCTGGTGATCGAGAACGAGTTCCGGCCCGACCTCGAGCCCGAGCTGTGGGACGGCGACGACCTGACCCGCGAGATGAGCGAGGTGGGCGCCCGCCTCGGCGAGCTCGACCTGCTGCCGAACCCGTTCCCGATCGAGGACCTCCTGAACGAGCGCGACCTGCGCCACGTCAAGCGGCTCTACGGCGTCGGCGGCCTCTCCTACGGGAACCTCTCGATCCGCCACGACGAGCGGCGGTTCTGGATGAGCGCGAGCGGCGTCGACAAGAGCAAGCTCGCCCAGCCGGGCCGCGACATCCTGCTCGTCTCCGACTACGACGAGGTGAACGGACGCATGGTGCTCTCCGTGCCGCCGGGTGTCGAGCCGCGCCGCGTCTCGGTAGACGCGATCGAGCACTGGATGATCTACCGGGCCCACCCCGACGTCGGCGCGATCCTTCACCTGCACGCGTGGGTCGAGGGGATCAGGGGCACCGAGATCAACTACCCGTGCGGCACCGAGGAGCTGGCGAAGAGCGTCGCCGAGCTGATCGATGCCGAGCCCGACGCCGCGCACGCGATCGTCGGCCTGCGCAACCACGGCATCACGGCGACCGGAGAGAGCCTCACCGAGACCCTCGACCGGATCATGCCGCGCCTGCTGCGCCAGGTCCCGATGGTCTGAGCACGCCGCTCCGCACCGCGCCTACGCTCGGGACGGTCTTCCGCGGCGCCGCCTCGACCTGCCGTGCCCATCCGAAGCCGGTCGTCGGCCTCGCCGTCGTCGTGTTCGGGACGGCGGCGGCGCTCGACACGCTGGCCGTCCATACGCTCCAGGGTGCGTTCGGCGACCGGCTCACCGGCTTCTGGCTCACGCTGCTGATCAGTCTGCTGAGCGGCCCGCTGAGCGTCAGCACGGCCGGCATCGTCCTCTACGCCGGGATGCTCGACCGTGTGGTCGGCCACCACCTCCACGGGCACGAGCACGTCACCGTGCGCGACGCGCTGCGGACGCTCCCGTGGGGCCGCCTGCTCGCGGCCGACGCGATCCTCGTCGCGGCGACGGCGATCGGCACCGCCCTGCTCGTCGTACCGGGGCTGATCGTCTTCACCCTCTTCTGCCTCGTCGGCCCGCTCGTGAACATCGAGGGGATCGGCGTCCGCGCGGCCTTCCGTCGCTCGGCGGCGCTCGTCCGCCGGGCACCGTGGCCCACGGTCTTCGTCGTGACGATCCCGACCTACGTCGAGGTCACGCTGATGCACAGTCTCGAGTTCGCGGAGGCCGATCACTCCTACCTGCTCGCGTTCGCGGTGAGCGCCGTGATCGGCGGCACGGTCGGCGCGGCCGTCGGCCTCTTCGAGGTCACGCTGACCTACGAGTTGCTGCGCGCCGAGCGCCAGCGCTGAGGCGCCGCCGAAACGCTCTCCATCGGCGGGAGCTGATCGGACGGCTTCGACCGGTACCAGTTTGCGTAGCGAGCCGCGAGCGGGGCCGCCGTGAGGCCGTGCAGGAGCACGGAGAGGCCGACGGTCACATAGGTGACGAGCACGATCGTCTCGGTGTGCGGGAGCTGGGCCTCCTCGACGACGATCACCGCGAACACGATCGAGGCCAGGCCGCGCGGGCCGAACCAGCCCAGGAACGCGACGGTCGGCGGCCGCGCCTTCGTCCCCCACATCGCGAGCGCGACCGGCACCATGC
>Ga0315273_10003669_pt1 | contig 18538 bp, 13 predicted proteins | sample YL17G02_0_MG_FD_205753 | JGI IMG/M metagenome (GOLD analysis project Ga0315273, IMG submission 205753) | Sediment microbial communities from Yellowstone Lake, YNP, Wyoming, USA - YL17G02_0 | ecosystem: Environmental > Aquatic > Freshwater > Lake > Sediment | place: USA: Wyoming | collected...
CTCGGCGATCCCGAAACCGAGAACGCGGTGCGGGCCGCGCTCGTCGTGCTGCTCTCGTGCCGAGAGCGACGCGGACCCCAGTGGGTGCCGATCGGGGGCCCGTTCCACTATCGCGACGTATGGCTGCGTGACGGAGCGCGTGCGATCCAGGCGCTCGCAGTTGCGGGCTTCACGCGCGAGGCGCGTGAGTTGGCGGTGGGGCTCATCGGATTGCAGTGGCCGCAGGGCGCCTTCCTTTCACAACGCGGGCAACTCGACGGCACCGGCCAGGCGCTGTGGGCGTTCGAGCAGGCTCACGCGCGCGGGGGGCGAACCGATTCGCTCGGGCGCTTTGCCGATGCCGCCGAGCGCGCATGGCGCTGGAGCGAATGGATGCGCGAGATGGGCCGGCAGGCGGACTGGCCGTATGCGACGCTCATGCCGTACGCCGAGCCGCGCGACAACGAGCTGACACGCGCGCAGCTCATAGGCAACGACGCGTGGATGCTGGCCGGCTATCACGCCGCCGAGATGCTCACGCGTGGCGCGGGCCGCGCGGCGATCGCGGACACGATCGCGGCATCACGCGTCCGCTACCTCGCGGATTTCCAGGATGCGCTCGCACGGACCGGAAGCAAGGACGTGCCACCCTCGTGGCAGGGCGTCGGTCGCGACTGGGGCAATCTCACGGTCGCGTTCCCGTGCCGTGCGATCGATCCCGCGAATCCGCGGGTCGCGGCACTCGCCCACCGTATGTGGGCGGCGAGCGGCGGCCCCGGACTGCTCACATACGGTGGTCCCGATTCGCTCCAATATTATTACGGAGTCGATCTCGCAACCTGGGCGCTCGTGGCGGGCGAGCGTGCGTCGGCCGATCGGGTGCTCGACGCCATGCTCCATTGGCGGACCGCAAGCGGTGGCGCGGGCGAGCTGTTCACGCGCAGCACCGGCGACTTTGGTCGCAACCTCCCACCGCACGCCACGAGTGCCGCGGCGCTCGTCACACTCGTGCATCAGGCGCTGGTGTTCGACGACGCTGACACCCTGATGCTGGCACTCGGAGCGAAGACGTCGTGGTGGCGCAGTACCCGCGTGCGCCGCGCGCCGACGCGCTGGGGCGATCTCGATCTCGCGTTCCGACGCGACGGCGACCGGGCGCAGTGGACCTGGACCGCGGTGCCGGTCTGGACCGCGCTCGAGCTTCCGCCTGGAACGCGACTCGCCGGCGAGCCTCCTGCCCCACTGGTCCGCGCCAGCGACACGCGCGTGCTCGCTCCACCGGGCACACGTTCGGCCGAGGTCTCGATCACCGCAGCGAATGGACCGGGGTCGTGAGCTCCAGCGGACCACGCGAGCGCGGGCGCCGTACGCAGACATCCCGCGGTGCCGCCCGGCGGCCCACACCGCGCGCGCCGGATCACCGACACGCCGGCCCACACCCACGAGGCGGGGCACCGGCACATGACCGGGGCCAAGCTGATTCCCGACGGGTGCTCGTCATTGTCGCAGGGCTCGCAATGCTGGGCGCGATCGCATGGGCGTTGTGGCTGCGTCCCAGCGAAAGACGCGCGCCGGCGCCGGTGGCAGTCGATGCGCTCGACGCATTGCCGCCGGGTGTGGCCTACGACTCGGCACTCGTCCTCGCCACCGCCGGGCACACGCTGCAGAGCCTGCCGCTCTATCGGCGCGCGCTGCGCGGGGTGCAGGAGGATTTCTGGCAGCTCCACGCCAACTACGGAAGTGCGCTCTACAACCTCACGCTCCAGACCACCGAACGGCGCGGCGACGTCACGGGGCGCACCCGTTCGACGTGGGAGCGCGCCGCGCTCATTCGCGAGTCGATCCGGGAATCCGCGCACGCGCGCGATCTCGCGAAATTACCCCACGACCGGGCCACGGTCCTCTCGCTCACGGGTCAACTCGCGCACGTCTACGGTTTCCCGTGGGAAGCGTTCGCGGCCTACCGCGAGGCGCAGTTCGCGAATCCGGGAGACCCCGCACTGCGGCTGCGCGCCGATCAGTTCCAGATGAACCTCGAGCATCCGACCGCGGCGAATACGATCCACGCCGGTACGATCGAGGCGGGCGTCGAGCGGTAAGACGGTTAGCGGCGCGCTCCGCTCCGCGCGTGACGCGACTGATGCATGCGCATCCACTCGTGCGCTCCGCGATGCTTGGGATCGCCCACCACCACGAGGTTCATCTGGTCGAGCGCGGTCGCCGCCATGCCCGCGGCATCCAATGCCAGCGCGAAATGAAAACGCGCTTCGTGGAACTCGGGATTCAGCTCGAGCGCGCGACCGAGCGATGCAAGCGCATCGTCGGTGTGGCCGAGCCGCAACTCGGCCGCGCCGAGCAGGTGATGCAGATCGGGATAACCCTCGTGACGGGGCAGCACCTCGCGCAGCACCTCCACTGCCTGCGCGGGATCCTGCGCGCGCATCAGTGCGTGGAAGCGGTCGAGGCGTTCGTTCAGCTCCGTGTCGCCGATCCGCAGTGCGCGGCGCAACAGCGTGTCCGCCTCGTCCCATTCGGCATGCTCGAGGCGCTTCAGGCCCTGCGAAAACGCGCGCGGGTCGCCGAGCGCGGCCTCGTTCGACAGCACACGCAGGGCGCCGAGCGCCTCACCGATCATGCCGTCACGCGCATCCAGCATCGCGAGTTCGACGCGCGCTGCGACATACTTCGGATTGACCGCGATCGCCTTTTCGAGCGCGCGCCGCGCTTCGAGCCGCTGTCCGCGCGCGATCCGCACGCACGCGAGCTGATACTGGAGATCGGCGAATTGCGGACGGAGCCGCACCGCCTGCTCGATTCCACATTCCGCGGCGACGAAATCCTGGGCTCGCTCCGCCAGGCGCGCGATCGCCGCGAGCACGAGTGCGGCGGGTGTGGCGAGCGCGTCGTGCGCGTCGGTACGGCCGATCGCGCGCTCGACGCTCTGGATCGCCTCCCCGAAGCGTCCGCTGCGCGCCAGATCGAGCGCCGGCTCGAATTCAGGGTTGGGTGTGGGTAGGGGCTTCGGGCTCACGCGTACATTCCCATCATGAGTTTCATGGCGTACCCGGAGAACAGCGTGATCCCCAGGTTGTCATCCAGAGGTATCGGCAGCAGTTCGACCAGACTTGCGACCAGCGCACCCGAGATCGCGACCTCCCAGCTGAGGTGTCCGCCGACCGCGAGATACGAGGCCCATGCGAGGCAGGCCGCGAGCCCCCCGAGCGTGCCTTCGAGCGATTTCCCAAAGAACCGGGTGCGCCCCGAGGCCCGACCGACCAGCGCCGCGAGCGCATCGCCGAGCACCGTGAAGCCCACCGCCGCCGCCGCGACCGGTGGCGGAAACAGGTCGACCGCGAGCAGCGTTGCGATCAACAGATATGTGGAGCCCAGCAGCTGCGTGGCTTCGTGATCGCGGATCATCTGCCCGAAGAAGTTGCGGAAGAACGTGCCGATGCGATGCTCGTGGATGCGGATCAGATCGAGCGAGACCGCGGTCAGCACCAGCAGCACCAGCAGCACCGTCCATTCACCGCGCGTCCGAGGCCATGGCAGCCACGGGTGGACGAGCGTGATCGGCACGATCACGAACGCGAGGTGGATCGCCTTGCGGCGCAACTCGGCGCGCAGAATCCTACGCGGATCGGCCGTCACGACTGCGGGAGCACCGGCGGCCGTCGCGGGCGCTTCACCTGCAGCCGGCGCAGACGTACCACCTGCAGCTGGTGCGGGCGCCGGCGCAGTGCTCGCGAGATCCTTACGGGGCTTGGACACGGCGCCTCGCTTCCACGATGAAGTACGAGCCGCGCGCGAGTCCCGAGCGCAGCAGGCCGTCGTCCCACGCGCGGAAGCGTCGTGCGAGCGCATCGCGGTGCGCGCCGAGTCTCAGCTTGGGCGCCAGGTACCACCAGAACGGCAGGAACGAGCGGTACTCGATGATTTCGAAACGCCGCTCGATCGCGGGCACGATCGATTCCTGCGAGATCCCCTCGAACGGGGATTGGTCGTGCAGTACGCCGCCCGTGCCGCGCTCAAGTGCTGCGCGTTTGTCGCGCTCACTTGCGAGAAATGCGCCAAGCCTGCGCCGCAATCCCCACTTGCGCGCGTACGGCATGTAGGTCGGAAGCACGGCGACGAGCGCCGCCGATAGCATGCGTGCGGCGCGTCCCATTCCGGCAAAGTCGAGCACGAGCAGCGTGCCACCGGGACGCAGCACGCGCTCGAGCCGCGTGAACAGCGCATCGAGTTCGACGATGTGGTGGAGCGCATCGTGCGCGATGGCGCCGTCGAACGGGCCGTCCGGCAACTCCATCGTGTTGAGGTCGCCGACCACGAATCGGGGCGACGCGGGCGATGTCGCCGGGGCGACGCGGGCGGCAACGGCGTCCGCGTTCACGCGTGCGGCGGCCGCCTGTATGCGCTTGGGGCTGAGATCGATGCCCGTGACATCGAGCCCGCGCCCGGCGAGATCCCACGCGAGATCCCCTTCCCCACAGCCCAACTCGAGCACCCGCGGACCGATCGCCACCGCGCGCTTGAGGAAATGCCGTTCCTCGGCGCCGAAGAAGATCTCCTGCAGCCCGGGGTCATCCCAGATCTGCGGGTTCAACGGATCGTGTCCCGCCGCACCCCAGTGCTCGGCCTCGCGACGCGCGAGTTGTTCGTAGCCTGCGTCCACCTGACGCTCCTCGAGTTGTTCTGGGAGTCGCATTCGTGCGCCTCTGCCTACTCGCGCCGTGGCCTCATCTCGCGCATCGCTTGACGGATGCCGAGAATGGTTTTCACGTAGTCGTGCGCTTGTCCGTATCCGATCAACTCGCACGCCAACGCCTCTCCGCCGGGATCGGGCATGCGTGCCCAGCGGCGGGCCGGAGTCGCTCCAGCATTGTACGCTGCGAGGCCGATCGTCGCGCGATTGTCGAAACGCCGCATCAGTCGCCCGAGGTAGCCGGACCCGAGCCTCAGGTTCAGCCCGGGATCGAACAACCCGCGCTCGCCGGGTGGCGGCAACCGCAGCAGACGTGCTTGCTCGGCGGCGGTGGCGAGTTTCAACTGCATCAGTCCGAGCGCGTCGCTGCGCGATCGCGCGCGCGGATCGAATCTGCTCTCCTGCCACGCCACTCCATAGACCAGCGCGCGATCGGGCGTCACGCGCCGCTCCGAATCCGACAGCGGCGCGGTACCGGGCAGCGCCCATGGCGCGGCCCAGTCGTGATCGGGCGCGAACAGCGAATCAAACGCTGGCGGATGGCTCCACGGCATCACCCCCCAGCGCGCGTCCGAGTCCGAATCGGGCAGCACCTCGAATGCCGCGCGCGCGTGCCGGATTCCGGTCGCCCAACGTCCCGCGCCGAATGCGATGCGCGCCGCCGCGAGCATTTGCCGCCAGCGCGGATCTGCGGCGGCGGAGTCGTGGCCGGGACGGCTCGAGCCTGGCCCCGTCGCATTCGCGACAGACCGAGCGGCGGTCGAGTTCGCCGCGTGCGGCACCTTCACGGACGCGAGTCGCGGGTCGCCTTGCGCCCAGCGCTCGAGCACACGCAGTCCGTCGTCGACGGCACCGAGCGCGCTCAGTTGCTCCGCAAGCCACACCGCCGGCTCGAGCCTCCCCGCGGGCGGGTCGAGTTGACCGGTCCAGCCGATCATTCCCAGCGATTCGCGAGCAGCCATGCGATAGAAGCCGTAGCCTGGTGCGCGGGCAAGACTGCGCATCAGCGAGTCCGATCCGCCCTCATTGCGCGCGAGCGATTCTGCGACGACGCTGCCCGGGCCCCAACCCTGCGTTCGCGCGGCGCGCAGCACCACCGCACGCCAGAACGCCGGGCCGTCGCCTGGAACGCCGCGCCACGCGATGAGCGCGGAATCCAGATCGTGATCGTGGAGCCGGTGGATGCCGGCGCGCAACGCTCCGTCGGCCCAGCGCCGCCCGTCGAGATGCGCCACGTGCTCTGCGCCTTCGCGCGCGATATCCCAGCGCTCGGATTCCTCGGCCTCGCGTGTCACGTCCCACCACGCGGTCTCGCGCTGTGCGTCGTCCACAGCCTGTGCCACAGCGCGGCGCCACTCGGCGAACGCCGAATCCGGCAGGTTGGAATCCCGGAACACGCGCGCGCGCTCGATGCGGATCAGGGCCGCGCGCTCCTCGCCCGAGTCCGCTTGCGCGGCCGAGTCGAGCGCGCCGCGCGCGTCGCGGTAGCGGCGTGCGAGCCTGAGGATTTCCGCGCGCCGCAACGCCGCCGCGCTGCGCGCTCCGGCGGTGAGGCCGCGCTCGGCGCGCGCAAGTCGCAACGCCGCCGCGTTTCGATCCGGACGGAAGAATTCGACTTCTGCGGCAGCCCGTTCGTCCTCGGCCGCAAGCGGTTGGCCCTGTGATGTCATCCATTGCTCGAGATTCCGCAACGCCCGCGTCGCAGGTACCAGCGACGGATAGCGGCGAATCGCCTGCCGGGCAAACTCGGTCGCCTGCGGCAAGTCCCCGAGCATCGCTCGCAGCTCGGAGCGACGCACCAGCCACGAGACGCGATCGAGATCAGGCCAGCCATCGCGATCCACCCAATCGAGCAGGTCTTCGGCGCGCTGCGGGTCGCCGCGCGCAAGCGCGAGATCGGCGCGTCCGCGCAGCGCTTCGTACGTCCAGATGCTGCGCGCTGCGCCAACGGTCGCCCACGCCGAATCCGCGCCGAGCGTATCGCCACCGGCGAGCAGCGCCGGCGCGAGCCGAAGCCGCGCGAAAGTGCCGAGTCCGGAATCGGCGGCGAGTGCGCGCCATGCGCGAATGCTGTCGGCGCTCGATCGCGCACTGGCGAGCATCGTGCGCGCGGCATCGACCGCCGGCGAGATCGTGATCGGTTCCGCGCGCCACGTCACCCCGCCGTCCGGGGCGAGATACGCCGGACCAAGCAACCGCTGCGCGTGCGCCGCCCGAGGAGTGATCAGCGTCGCGAGGATGACGAGCGCGCTCGCGCCGACAACTGTCCCGGTCGAGGTGATCCGTCTTACCATCGCGAGCGCTCGCGAGTCGGCCACAGTCCTCGCAACCGCCGTCGCACGAAGACCGACGCGCGCCGCCAGAGCGCGCGCGCTCACTCCCACTCGATGGTCGCGGGCGGCTTGCTGGTGCAGTCGAACACCACGCGGTTCACGCCACGGACCTCGTTCGCGATGCGGCTCGCGACGCGACCGAGCAATGACGCGGGCAAACGTGTCCAGTCCGCGGTCATGCCGTCGGAGCTGTCCACCGCGCGTAGCGCGATCACCTTTTCATACGAACGCTCGTCGCCCTTGACGCCCACGGTGTGAACCGGGAGCAGCACCGCGAACGCCTGCCACGTGCGGTCGTACCATTTCGCCCGCCGCAGCTCCTCGATGAAGATTGCATCGGCGCGACGCAACGCCTCGAGGTCCGGCGCATTCACCGCACCGAGGATGCGCACAGCGAGCCCGGGGCCAGGAAACGGGTGGCGGCCGATCAGATGTTCCGGAAGTTCCAGCTCGCGCCCGAGCTTGCGCACCTCGTCCTTGAACAGCCAGCGCAGCGGTTCGATGAGCTTCAAGTGCATGCGCTCCGGCAACCCGCCGACGTTATGGTGCGTCTTGATCACTTGCGCCCCCCAGCCGGCCGACGCGCTCTCGATGACGTCCGGATAGAGCGTGCCCTGAGCAAGAAACTCGATCGCGCCGAGATGCTTCGCCTCCTCCTCGAACACCGCGATGAATTCGTTGCCAATGATCTTGCGCTTGGTCTCGGGGTCGGCGATGCCCGCGAGCTTCGCGAGAAAACGCTCGCGTGCGTCCACGACCGAGACTTGCAGGCCGCGCTTCTTGCCGAGTTCGAGCGCCACTTCCTCGGCCTCGCCTTCCCGCAACAGTCCGTGATCGACCAGCACGCACCACAACCGCTTGCCGATCGCGCGGTGGCACAGCGATGCGACCACGGTGCTGTCCACTCCGCCCGACAGCCCGCACAGGATGTGGCCCTCGGCTCCAACCTGGGCCCGGATGTCCGCGACCGCCTGGCGCAGGAAGCCCTTCATGCTCCAGCCGCCTTTGAGCCCCGCGATCTTGAACAGGAAATTACGCAGCACGCGCATGCCGAACGGCGAGTGCACGACCTCGGGGTGGAACTGGATGAGATGGAACGGCAGCGACTCGTGGCGCGCCGCCGCGAACGTGCAGTTCGAAGTGTGCGCGACCCGCACCCAGCCCTCGGGCAGCGACTGCACTTCGTCACCATGGCTCATCCACGCGCGAAACCGCTTCGGCATTTCTGCGAACAACGGCGTGCGCCCATCCACGACGAACGTCGCGAGCCCATACTCGGCGCGATCCGCCCGTGCGACGCTGCCGCCCATCAGCCGTGCAGTGACCTGGAAGCCATAGCAGATCCCGAGCAGCGGCTTGCGCAGCTCGTAGATTCCGGGGTCCGGCAGCGGCGCCTCGGCGCGATAGCCGCTCGCCGGCGAGCCCGACAGAATCAGCGCGCTCGGCCGCTTCGCGCGGATCTCGGCAATCGGGGTCGTCCCCGCAACCACTTCAGAGTACACGCCGAGCTCACGCACGCGCCGCGCGATGAGCTGCGTGTACTGGGAGCCGAAGTCGAGGATCAGGACCAGCTCGCGGGGCACCGGACGTCCGGGCGTACGACGCTTCCCATGGGGTGCGATCGGAACGGGTGTGGCCAGTTCGGTCACAGGGTGGTCCTCCGGCGGTGTGCGGCGCGTTGCGCCATCATGTCAGCAGAATCTCGTAGTGCGTTTCCTCAAGATCGAAGCGGCCGTTCGAGAGCGAGACCACCTCGACGAATCCTGCGCCTGAGTTCCTGAGTGCGTGCAGCGTACCCGGCTCGATGCGCGCAATGAAGGCGCCCCTCCCTGCGAAGCGTTTCGTATTGGCTTCCGTCGCGCCCGGAATGCGCCATGCGACCTCGACGTCGCCGTCGTAGTGGACGAACAAGATCTCGCGGCGCTCGCGGTGCATGTGGTTGCCGCGCACTTTCCCCGGCGCGATCGCGACCACATGCAACTCGGCGAGGGGTCCGAGCCATGCAATCGTCGCGGCATCAAAGAAGAATGCCGCTCCGCGACCGTCATCGCGGTCGGGCAGCTCGTGGAGATCGAACCCACCGCGCTCGGTCTCGCTCACGGGAATCGCGGTGCCGGAAGCTGCGGGTCGGTCATGTCAGTGCCGGAACGTTCGACGGTCGGTGAACATCATTGCGATCCGATGCTGGTCGCACGCGGCGATCACCGCAGGGTCCTTGACCGAGCCGCCGGGCTGAACGATTGCGGCGATTCCGGCCGCGGCGGCGTGGTCGATGCTGTCGGCGAACGGAAAGAATCCGTCGCTGGCGAGCGCAGCACCCTTGAGCTCGTGCCCGGCGCGGTTCGCCTTCATGAGCGCCACGTCGACGGCATCGATCCGGCTCGTCTGGCCACAGCCGAGGCCAACCAGTGCCGTGCCCTGGGCGATCGCGATGGCGTTGGAGCGGGCTGCGGCCGCAACTTCCCACGCGAACCCGAGTGCCTCGAGTTGCTGCGGCGTGGGCTTGCGCGCGGTAACGCACTTCCAGAACGGCGCCAGCACTTCCGACTCGCGCTGGAGCAGCATCCACTTCCCGACGCCGCGCAGCGTCCAGCCGTCCGGTGGCTTTAGGTCCTCGGGAACAAGCGTCACGATGCGCAGACTCTTCTTCGCGCGCAACACCTCCTCGGCACCAGCGTCAAACGCCGGTGCGGCGACGCACTCGATGAACTGCGTGGCGAGCCGTGATGCCGTCTCCGCATCGAGCATGCGGTTGAACGCGACGATCCCGCCGAATGCCGACATCGCATCCGAGCGCAGCGCGGCTTCGTAAGCGTTCACGAGCGTCGCGGCGCTCGCGGCGCCGCACGGCTGATTGTGCTTTACGATGACGCATGCAGGCGATTCGAAGCGATGCACCAGCAGTGTCGCCGCTTCGAGGTCGAGCAGGTTGTTATACGAGAGTTCCTTGCCCTCCCGCCACGCCGCGAGCCGCGCCCCGTCGCCCGCGTGCGCGTAGAGCGCGGCGATCTGGTGCGGATTCTCGCCGTAACGCAGACCGCGCACGCGCTCGAGCGCCACGACGTGCATGCCCGGCAGCTCCTCGCCGGCGCGCCGCGAGAGTTCCGCGGCGATCGCTCCGTCGTAGCGCGCCGTGCGCGCGAACGCCGCGAGCGCCCAGCCGCGGCGCTGATCGAGCGTCACGCCGCGCGCGAGCGCCTCGAGCGCTGACGCGTACTGCGCCGGATCGTGGAGGACGATCACGCTCGCGAAGTTCTTGGCAGCAGCGCGCAGCAGCGCGACACCGCCGATGTCGATCTCCTCGACCGCCCGAGCTTCGTCGAGCGCGGCGGCGCGTTGCTCGAATGGATAGAGCGTGACCGCGACCAGATCGATCGGATCGAGGCCGCGCTCCTCGAGCGCGGCCATGTCGGACGCCTCCCCGCGGCGCGCGAGGATCGGCGCGTGCAGGTGCGGATGGAGGGTCTTGACCCGCCCGCCCAGCAGCTCGGGAAATCGGGTCCACTCTTCGACCGCCACGACATCGATTCCGGCTGCTTCGAGATGGCGTGCTGTGCCTCCCGAGGCGATGATGCGCGTCCCGCGCGCAACGAGCGCGCGTGCGAACTCCACCGCGCCGGCCTTGTCGGACAGCGACATCAGCGCCACGCGCGGGGGTGGGATCGTGTGCATCATCCCGATCCCATCAGGCGTCGCATCGCCTCGAGGTAGCGCTCGCGGGTCTTCTTGACCACCTCGTCAGGCAGCGCCGGTGCGGGCGGCTCGTGATTCCAGCCCTCGTGATCGAGCCAGTCACGCACGTACTGCTTGTCGAACGACAGCAGGCGGCCGGCTTCGAATTCTGCGCGGTCCCAGTAGCGCGACGAATCGGGCGACAGGATCTCGTCGATGAGCGTGAGCCGTCCATCCACCCAGCCAAACTCGAATTTCGTGTCGGCGAGCACGAGGCTGCGCTGCCAGGCCCGCGCACGTGCCTCTTCATAGATCGCAAGACTTCGCACCCGCAACGCCTCGGCCGTATCGCGTCCGACGCGGGTGATCATGTGATCGAACGTGATGTTCTCGTCGTGGCCGTGGTCCTCTTTGCTCGCCGGGGTGAAGATCGCGGGCGTGAGCGGCGCGCCGTCGGACAGCCCTGAGGGCAGCGCGATGCCGCACACCGTTCCAGTGGCGCAGTACTCCTTCCACCCCGAGCCGGTGAGATGGCCGCGGACCACGCACTCGATGTCAATGCGCTCGGCGCGCCGCACCAGTTGGCTCCGGCCGGCGAGCAGGCCCATGTGCGGCGCGAACTCCGCGGGAAAGCGCGCGGGATCGTCGCTCACCAGATGATGCGGAGCCGCACTCACAAGAGTGCGCATCCAGTAGGTCGTGAGCTGCGTGAGGATTCTGCCCTTGTCGGGGATCGGCGTCGGCAGCACGCTGTCGAACGCCGACAACCGGTCGCTCGCAACGATCACCAGGTGCTCAGGCCCCGCTTCGTACACGGCGCGCACCTTGCCGCTACGCCATGGAGTGAGTCCCGGCAGGCGGATTTCGGCGACGCCCGCGCCATCCACAGTCTTCATGACGCAGCTCCTTCCACGGTGTTTGGCTCGCGTGTCGCGCGGTGGGTGCGCACCGGAACACAGTGCTCGGCGATCCACGCGGGCAGCGCACCGATGTGCGGGATCTGCATCACGCCGCGGGGCGCGTAGTCGCGATACGGATCGATGAGCACAACCTGCATGCCGGCCTCGCGCGCACCACGCACGTCGACCGAGACAATGTCGCCGACGTAGAGCGCGCGCTCCGGCGGCACCGACAGACGCTCGAGCGCGATCTCGAAAATGCGTGCGGCCGGCTTCTCGACGCCGACGTGGTGCGAATCGACGACGAACTCTAGACCGTCGCGCACGCCGCAGTCGGTGAGATGCATCTCGGCGCGGCCATCCGAGTTCGACACCACCGCGCGCCGCACCCCGAGTGCCGCGACCCGCTCGAGCATCGCTCGCGCCCCTTCAACCGGTCGCGTCCACAATCCGCAATCCGCGTGGCGCGCCTTGAGCCGCTCGACAACTGCGGGAATTGCGGCTACCGCAACACCCGCCGCTTCGAGCATGCCACTGAAGTAGGCCCATGTGTCGCCGGACGAGCCGAGCGGCGGTGCGCCTGCCACGTGCGGTGTAGCGGAGCTCAGGTCATAGCGGCGCCGTCCGTGAACCTCGGCGCGCCGCAGCGCGATTGCGCTCACGCGCATGCCGAGCGAGTCGAGCAGCTCGGACATCCACTCGAAGTCGAGACGCACGAGCGTGCCTCCGGCGTCGAACACCACCGCCGCGAGCGGCCAGCGCTCACGCATGACAGGATGCCCCACGCCCCGGTACCGCTGTCGCACCGGGCGGCGCTTCGAACACGATCCGCCGACCCTCCCGCCGCCACGACTCGGTCACGAAGCGGCGCACCATCGCCGGATAGAGCAGATGCTCGGCGGCGTGGATGCGCGCCGCGAGCGAGGCCAGCGTGTCTCCGTCGCGCACCTCGACCACCGCCTGTCCGAGAATCGGGCCAGCGTCGATTTCGTCGGTGACGAGGTGCACGGTGCAGCCGGTATTCCCCGCGCCGTGGCGGAGCGCCTGGCCGATCGCATCGAGCCCGGGGAACGCCGGCAGCAGCGACGGGTGGATGTTGAGCACACGCTCGGGAAACGCCCCGAGAAATTCCGCATGCAGCCGGCGCATGAAACCGGCGAGCACGACGAGATCGACGCCGCGCGCTCTCAACAGCTCGATCCACGCTCGTTCGTCTTCGAGCCGGGTGCGAAAGCGTCCGGCCGGGACGGCAGCGGCTTCGATGCCCAGGCGTCGGGCGCGAGCGAGTGCCGGAGCGTGGGGCTGGTCGCTTGCGAGCAGCACGATCGGTGCGCCGAGCTCGCGACGTGCGGCGGCCGCTGCCAGGGCCTCAAAGTTGGATCCCTGACCGGACGCGAGAACGGCGATGGCACGCGCGGGGGTGAGCACGAGGCAATCTAGCAACCGGGGATGCGGGCCGGCAAGCCAACCGCACCGTCCGAAGAAACCGCATCCGTTCCCGGTTGCGCGGCCACCGCTAGTCACGCGCGCTGCGGCATCACGGCCTGGGAGCCACCGCGCGTGGCAACGCCTCATCCGGCGTCGCGCGCAGCGCCTTGCGCCCACGGCGCCAGTCGATCTCGCGCGCGCCTGCGGGGGTCAGCTCGAACCAGATCGCTCCGGATTCGTCGGTGCGACGGACCGGCACCCCGGCCGCGGCGAGCCGCGCGAGCACGCTCGGATGTGGATGGCCATAATGGTTGCGCCTGCCGCACGAGATCACCGCAAGACGCGGATGCGTGCGCTGGAGCAACTCGATCGCGGTCGAGGTGCGCGAGCCATGATGGGCCACCCGGAGCACCGCGAGCGGACGCATCTCGAGCGCGCACTCGGCGAGCGTATCGAGATCCGCGGTCAGCAGGACGCGCGTCGTGTCGCATGCGAGCTCGATCGCGATACCGGCGTGATTGTCACTCCAGCCGGGCGGCATCGCGCGCGGCGGCCACAGCACGCGCATCAGCGGATTGCGCGTGAGCGTATCGCCGCGCGCGACAGCCGTGGCGTGGAAGCGGGGACCGGGACCGGGCGCATCGGGGCGCGCCGGCGGTGCGAACCGCCGCCGCGCACCGATGGCGCGCAGCACGGCGGGGGCCCCGCCGGTGTGGTCCAGGTCGTCGTGCGTCAGCACAAGTCCGTCGAGCACGCGCACGCCAGCCCAGCGCAGGAAAGGGACCACGAAACGCTCGCCCGCATCCCCGCGCGGACTCTTCGGTCCGGCATCGACGAGCCACCATCCCTGTGGTGTCGCGAGCGCGGTCGCGTCGCCCTGTCCCACATCGAGCACCACGAGCCACGCGGCCCCTGCGCGCGGTGCGAGCGGATGCGAGCCACAGGCGACGGCGAGTGCGGCCGTGATGCAGGCCGCACCTGCGATGCCGCACCCGATGCGGTGCGCATCCGCCCGTCGCGCGCGGTCGGCCAGTGTGCGGCGCGGAACCAGCGCATGTACGAGCAAGGCCGCACCGACGGCCGCGGCCCAAGCGGATCCGGCCCCCTCACCGGTCGAGAGTGCGGCGTGCGGCAGGGCCGCGCCCAGTTCGGTCACCCAGCGCAGGCCCGCGACCAGCGCTTCGCACGCAGCGAATGCCGCTCGGGCGGTGCCGGGCAGTACCATCTCCCACACCGCGGCAAGCCACGCCGCGGCGAGCAGCAGCCCCGCGATCGGGACCGCGGCCAGATTCGTGAACGGCGCCACCCACGACACCGTGTGCAGCCGAGCCAGCAGCAGCGGAAGCGCGGTGAGTTGGGCGCTTGCCGTCGGCAGAGCGAGATCCAGGATGTGACGCGCGCGGCCCGCTCGGCTCACGCCGTGCGACAATCCCGCGCCGATCGTCAAGAGCCCGAGCGTGGCCACGCACGAGAGCTGGAATCCGAGATCATCCGCCCATCCCGGTGCCACCGCGAGCCCGGCGAGCGCGCTCAAGGCGAGCGCCTGCACCGGATCGAGCGCGCGGCGCGCCAGCACCGCGCCGGCGACGAAGCCTTCGGTCGCGACCGCGCGCGCGAGTGACGGCAGCGGACCGGCGAGCATCGCGTAGAGCAGCGCGCACATCGCGCCCGCGACAGCGCGCATGCGCACCCCGCCGCCGAACATCGCGACCAGCGCACGTCCCACGCCAGCCATCCAGGTCACGTGCAGGCCGGACAGCGCGAGCAGGTGCACGACTCCCGCGGCGCGGAACGCAGCGTCGAGCTCGCTCGACAGCGCGGTGCGGTCGCCGACCACGAGGGGCGTGACGATCTCGCGCGCTGCGGGCGTCAGCCGCCGCGCGAATACCGCTTCGATGGCGCGACGCCATCGCGCAGACGTCGCGCGCGGCCAGCTCCACACCGACGTCGAATCGAGCACCGTTGCCGTGAGTGCGCGACCCCACCCGATGATCGCTGCGGCATCGGCGCTTGCGCGCGCATCGGGACCGCCGGGATTGCGTGGCGGCCCGGGCGGATCGACGAGCACCATCGCCGCGATGCGGTCGCCGCACTCGGCGGTCGAGCCAGGTGGGAGCCACAGGCGCAGGCGCGAGCCGCGGATCAGCGGCGGGGCACTCGCCGTGACACGCACGGTCGCCGACGGCATCCCCGACTCGCGCAGCGGCGGCTCGATCACGCGCGCCTCGATGCGACGGAGTCCGGAGTCGAGCAACTGGCGCTGATGCGCGAGCACGTCGCGGTGGCCCGCGGCGCGTGCCCACCCCGCCAGCACCAGTGCCACGACCACTGCCAGATCGGCGAGCGGGGAATGAAGCCGCACCACCTGCGTCCGCAGGCGCCGAATGCGACCAGCATTCACACCCCATCGACGCGCGGTGTGATCGAGGACGCGTGTCGCCGTGGGGCGCGACGGGTCTGGCGCCGCGAGGGGCGTGGTGAGTGCAAGGCACGCCGCGAGCAGCATGGCCACGCCCGCCGCCATGAGAATCGCATGGCTCGCGAGCCCGGTGTCGGAATGGGCGCACGCAAGCATCCCGGCCCACACCATGACTACGACCCCGACCGCACTGCGTCCACCCATGCCGCCGACGTGCGAAAGAGCCGTGCCAGCGTCTTCGCGAACGAAGATCGCCGGCACGGCTCCAGTTACCGGGCATCGTCGAGGCCACGCGCCGTGGCCTGGTGGTTACGGCGTTTCCGCTCCTGCCGACGGAGTCGACGGCGGGATCGGGTCCGCTGGCGAGAGAGCCGTACGTCCGACGCGCCCTGTTTTCGCAGTGCTCCTGGGTTCCCGCCGACCCGTCCGCAGCTCCGTAAAGTATTCGTCGCCGAGCTGCATCACCGCGTTCGTGTAATAGGTCGCGCTGCCGTCGGCGCCGATCATGTTCGGCGGGAACACCGCGACTCCGACCACGCCGCCTGCCGCGCGCAGCAGCGTCATCTCGTAGCGCTTCCACGTCCGATCCGGCGAGCGGACGTTCAGCCACATTTCCCTCAGCTCGCTTTCGGCGATGCCGGTGAGCGCCGTCGTCACGACCGCCGGCTGATCACGCGAGATTGGCCCCGACGACGACGTCTGAACCATGCGGGGCGTTTCTTTGCCCGAGCCGAACGCAAAGTCGGCGAACAAGTGGTTGCCACCCGGCAGGTCGATGACCTGTACCGGCAACTCTTCATCGTGATAGGCCACGCGGATGCTGTGTGGCCCGTGCGGCAGATCGATCCGCGCCGGCGTCGTTCCGCGCGACTCACCGTCGATGTAGACCGTGGCGCCCTTGAGCGGCTCTGCGACGCCGTCGCCCGAGAGCGTCGTGCGGATCTCGATCACGCCCTTGTCGGGCATCGCGAACGGCCGTGCGACCGCGTCCTGGGTTTGACCAACCTTCACTTCAAACGTCTCGGTCCATGGGTCCATGCCGGGGGCTCGGAAGTGAATCTCGTGCGGGCCGGGCAGCAGGTCTTCCACCAGCACCGGCGCGTATCCGCGCTCGAGACCGTCGAGCGCGACCGCGACCGGAACGCGTGGATCTGCGGATGTGACGCGTACGGCTCCGTAGAGCGCGGCCTCGATCGACGCACGACCGTTGCGCTCACCACGCACGGGCACCGTGGCCGATCCCTTGCCGGCGATCGTCAACATCACCTGGTGCTCTCCGGGCGGAAGCTCGAGTGTGGCGGGCGTGAGTCGCCCGGTGTCATGGCCGTCGATCGCGATCCAGGCTCCGGGGGGGCGGCTGTTGATGGTCGCCGTGAAGTGGGGACCGAACGCGGCAATCAAGGACTTGCCGGGTTGTGCCGAGCGATTGGCGAAGTTTGCCAACAACACTCCTGCGCACAGCAACGCAGCAACCAGCACGCCCCACACCCAGGTCTTTCTCCACAGCGGGGGACTGAGACGTTCCGGCTCGGGCCACGCCGGACGTCGTGGGGGTAGCGTCGCGCGCGGCGGCACCGCCTCGGGTTCATTCTCGCGGACGACCTCGGACGTCGGCGTGTGGCCGACTTCGACCATCGGTGCGTGGCCGAGCTCAGGCGTAAGGCGATCGTCCTCCACCGCGGGTTCGTTCACGGCGTGGCCGACGAGAGCCCCTGGGGGAACGTCGGGCGCATGCACCGCTTCCAAATCCACGGCGGCCCCGGTCAGCCACTCAGGCTCCGGGCTCGGTGGGACCCGCTCGGACGCCACGCGATCGACGCTGCCGGCCCCCTGCCTGGGGCGGCCTCGCATGCGATCGAACCACTGGAGGAATCCGCCCTTCTCTTCGGAAAGCCCATCGTCCTCGCGCACCTCGCGCGCGCGATCGTCCTGCACATACGATGGCACGTCGCTGGCGCTCACCGGCTCGGCCAGCGGCGGCACATGGTCCACTGCGTCAAGGGTTTCGCTCGGCGCGTCAACGATCGACTCAGGCCAGCGCGCATCGACCTCGACCCCGTGCGCGCCGGACTCGCGGTTCTGCGGCCACTGGAGGCTGAACGCCGAGCGCCGATCCAGGAGAATCGGATAGACCCGCGCCTCGTGCCCGGACCGGTCACGCACGCGGACCCACGGCAGGCGCGTGTTGGAGCCGTCGAGTTGGAGCCGCCCATCGACCTCGCCGATCGTGGCGACGGTCACATCGCGGCCGTCATCGAACACGATCAGCACGCCGCCGCTGATCGGGACATCCGAGGCGAGCATCCGCGCCAGCACCTGATGGACCAGCGAAGGGATTGGACCCGAGGACGGGAACCGCATCGCCGCATCGCGTGAGGCGTCAATCAGATCGCTGATCTGCCGCTCGACCTCGGCATCCGCCGCTGGCCCGGAGCCGAATCGAACCACCGAGATATCCCCGGCATCGCACCGAGCGACAAAAACTTCACCGGTCGGGCGGGCTGAAACCGCCCACCGTCCGGTCGATCCCAGGACAACACTCATCGAATCTGCCCCCCTCTGCGCCTGGTGATGGCTGCCCCGGAGGCCCCAGTGGGGCGTCGCCGGGCAGGCAATCGGACCGCTCAACTCATCCGGCGCGATGGACTTGGTGGCACATGACTTGCGGAACGGGTGTACCCCGGTCGTTGCGAACGCTCAGTCTTGACGGTTCCTTGTGCGTTTAGCCGGGCAACGCGGGAGTTCGACATTGCATCGTGCATGCCGAGTTCAGTAGCCTGCCTCGAATGCCTCGGTTGCGTGCGGGTCTTGTAACATGGCCCCCCTTAAGGGGAGCCATGGAATGTTCGCCAAGCTTGGGCTTGTCAGCGACTTGATGAGTCAGATTTCCGGGGGGCCCGGCACATGAACTTCAGAAGTGTGATCGGGTTGCTGAGCGCGGTGGCGACATTGAGCTGCGGCGCCATTCCCCCCGTCGGTGCCGATGAAGCGACGCCGGTCGCCGCCGCCGCCTCGGCTTCGGCTGACTCGGCGAACATATGGCAGGACGCGATCGAGAGCGCACGCGCCGACTATCAGGCCGCGTGGACCAGCCGCCGCTCAG
>Ga0315273_10003670_pt1 | contig 18535 bp, 16 predicted proteins | sample YL17G02_0_MG_FD_205753 | JGI IMG/M metagenome (GOLD analysis project Ga0315273, IMG submission 205753) | Sediment microbial communities from Yellowstone Lake, YNP, Wyoming, USA - YL17G02_0 | ecosystem: Environmental > Aquatic > Freshwater > Lake > Sediment | place: USA: Wyoming | collected...
CACCACCGCCATGCACCTGCTTCAAGCGGGGGTCGACCGTGCGGTGATTGCCTTGTGGCTCGGACATGAGTCGGTGGAAACGACGCAGATCTATCTGGAGGCGACACTGGCGATGAAGGAGCACGCGCTCGCCAAGGCCACACCGCCCAATGGCAGAGCGGCTCGTTATCACCCCGAAGATCAACTGCTCGGCTTCCTCAACAGCCTGTAGGGTCGAGCAGATTATGTCGGGCGATACGCTCATCACGTCCGCGCTGCGGCCTGGCGTTCCTGCATCAGCGCGACAGCTACCCGATCTGGCTCGACATAGTCAGGAAGGGTAGATAGTGTCGGAACACATGGGCCCCGACCCGCGTCAGAGACACGCCCGCGCGCCGCAGTGATCGCTGGGCGATGTTGGTGACGGTCGACGCACGGAGAAGGGCATACGGTGGCCGGCCGCAATAAAGGAGGAAGCGACTGGTGTCCAGAGGCGGTCGCGTGCGCAGGTAGGTGACCACCGCGTCGCCGACCTCCTGCGGCAACGGGAGCGTCCGCTCCTGGCCGGTGTTCCCGGGTCGGATCCGCACCTGGCGGCCGCGCCAGTCGAGATCGTCTAGCCGGAGTGCCGCGACCTCAGACGCGCGCAGTCCCGGGCGAGCGAGGAGGATCAGCACCGTCTGGTCCCGTGTGGCGGTGCGAGCGTCGAGGCTTGCTGGAACGGTCAGGACGCGTTGGGTTTCCTCCTCGGAGAGGATCCGGGGCAGGGCCGCATGCTTCCACTGTCGGATCGTGGGAACCGCCGCCTCCATGCCCGCGCGGAGCGCACCCGTGCTCACGAGAAAGCGCAGCCACGCGCGGACCGCGCTGACGGGGACCCGGCAGGACGACGGGCTCAGCGGGGCGGCCGCCGTTCGCACGAAGGCGGCAACCCCGGTGGCGGTAATCGTCGTCCACGCTGGGGCTCCCGTGTCGAATTGATCCCTCAGAAACTGTCGCGCGTATCGCAGGGAGACCCGCCGCGTACCCGCAGCCGCGCCTCGTACGCCGGCCAAGTACTCGTCGAACGATCGCAGACATTGGTCCTGCGCCGTCTCACGGCATGCGCAGCGAATCGCCCGGCCGGTCGCCCACAGAGTTTGCGAGGTGACGGAGGCAATCCCTCATGTACATCGCACCGGCCGACCACGCCAAGGTCTTCCAGGAAATCCACCGCGTACTCCGGCCCGGAAGTCGGCTGCTGATCTGGGACGTCGTGTTTCCCCGGAAGACCGACCCTCGTCAGCTTTTGGTCATGTACCCTCTCCACATCCAACTGCCCGGGAAAGCGATCAACACCGGCTACGGCGTGAGAATCGCCGAAGGGCAGGGGGCGGAGCATTTTCTGGAGGTGGCCGGTGCAACGGGCTTTGAGGTCCGCACCCGGAAAAGCGAGACCGGCTGGTTCTACCTCGAACTGAGAAAAGCGGGCTGACAAAGCTGGTTGCTCCGGGCGGCAGGGCCACGGCACGTCTCGCCGCTGGCTCAAACATCCTCGGCGGTCGCTGTCCACTCGCGCGGCTCGCCGAGCGACACGCCTGCGGAACTCGCCCGCGTCGAGACGTGCCGCGTCCCTGCCGCCCGCACACGTTGGGGCGTCCTGGGCAGGGCCGGGGAACACAAGGGGTCACCGGAGGACTGCGCGGAGGCGAGAAGAGGCGCCATGCGCGTGAAGGCCCCTGCCTGGGAGACGCCGAGGCAGCGTGAGGCGGGTGGCCGGTCGGCCACGGGCCAAGGCCGGCCGGACAGGACCCGCAGGAGGTGCGCGCACGAAGGTCGTCAGCCCGCGCGGGCCGCTCACCTCACGTGCCGGCCACCGTCCACACGCAGCGTTTCGCCGGTCATGAAGTCGCTGTCGATCAGCGCGGCCACCGCCTTGGCGATTTCGTCGCCGCCGCCCCACTGACCGAGAGGCGTGGCCTTCTCCACCGCCGCGTTGTCTTCCTCTGACAGATCGGGCGGCGCCAGGATCGGGCCGGGGGCGATGGCGTTCACCAGGATCCTGTCCTCGGCCAGCTCCAGCGCCAGCGCTTCGGTGAGGCCGATGACCGTCGCCTTGGCGACGTAGTAGGGCAGGAACCCCTTGTAGCGCGGGCGATGGCTGACGGCGAGCCAGTCGGAGAAGTTGATGACGCGGCCGCCGCCCTGCGCGCGCATCCACGGCACAGCGGCGCGCGTGCACAGGAACGCCGCGCGGGCGTCCACGGCCAGGCTGGCGTCCCAGTGGGCTTCGGTCAGCTCGTCGTACGGCGTCGGCCTGTAGACGGAGGCCATGTTGACGAGGATGTCGAGGCGCCCCATCTGCTCCCCGACGCGCGCGACCAGCGCGCGGCACTCGTCCGGCTTCGAGACATCCGCCTGCACGGTGAGCGCGCGGCGGCCGATCGCCCGGATCGCGTCCGCCGTCTCCTCGGATTCGGCCTTCGACGCGTGGTAGCTCAGCGCCACGTCGGCGCCGCGCCGAGCCAGGTGCAGAGCGACGGCGGCCCCGATACGCTTTCCGCCCGTGATCAGGACGACGCGGCCAGCAAGGTCCATCTTCCGCCCCCCTTGGTTGCCCAATTCAGCGTAGCCCCGGGGAGGCCGGCGCAGCAAGCACCGGTACAAGGCACCCGGGCACCCGCCCGCCCCCGGCAAGGCTGAAGCCTCGCCCTACATGAGCGGGCACCCGCCCGCCGCCTCGACGGGCACCCAGGGGCGACGAGGTGGTGACGAGCAACCAGGACTACCCGCGCATGCTCGACACCTGGGAGCATCGCGTACGGCGGGACGGGATCAAGCTGACGAAGATCTCGCTGCCCGCGCCGGCGACGTCGCACGACGAATTGACGAGACGTTTCGAGGCGGCCATCACGCCGAAGACGAAGGTGTTGCACTTCTGCCACGTCATCAACCTGACGGGCCAGATCCTGCCGGTGACCGAATTGTGCCGGCTCGCGCGGCCTGGTCTCCATCGTGGACGGCGCCCACGCGTTCGCGCACTTCCCGTTTTGGGCGAAGGACATCGACTGCGACTACTACGGCTGCAGCCTGCACAAGTGGCTGCTGGCTCCGGTGGGCACGGGGTTCCTTCGCGTCCGGCGCGACCGGATCGCGGCCCACTGGCCGCTCATGCCCGGCAGCGCGTCGCTCGCCGGCAACATCCGCAAGTTCGAGGAAATCGGCACGCACCCGGCCGCGATGCACAACGCGACTGCCGAGGCGCTGGTGTTCCATCGCGGCATCGGCGCCACGCGCCGGGCGGCCCGCGTGCGGTACCTCAAGGAGCGATGGGCACGCCGCCTGCAGAAGGTCCCCCGGATCACCTTCGCCACCAACCTCGACCCGGCGCACTCGTGCGGGCTGGCCACGGTGGGCATCGACGGCATCGAGCCCGGCAGGATCGCCACCCACATGTGGGTCCGCTACCGCCTGATCGTCACGCCGATCAGTCACCCGGAGTTCAAGGGTGTGCGCGTGACGCCGAACGTCTACACGACGCTGGACGAGGTGGACACCTTCGTGGAGGCGATGGAGAGTCTGGCGCGCACCTGACGTCGCGCGCCAGAATTGAGAATTGAGAATTCGGAATTGAAAGGGCGCAAGGCGCTGCGGTGCGCATTTTGCGCAGCGGCATTCACTTCTGAATTCTGAATTTCGAATTCCGCCTCAGCGCTTGTCGGCTCCAGGCGGCAGTCCCTTCACGAAGGCGGCGCGGCGCGGCGGCGGCATCACCGAGTGCTCGCCCTTCACGGCCTTCCAGATGATCTCGCTGAACACGAGGTCCGGCGCCATGTCGGCCTCGTCGAGATCGAGGGCCGCCGATTCGGCGGCCCCGGGCGCCTTCTTCGGGTTCACCTCGTCCAGCTTCACGCGCGCCGCCAGGACCGTGAACGGCCGGAGGTCCGGGTTTGCCTGGAAGGCGTTGTAGAACGGCGTGGCGGCCGCGTCGAGCTGGCTCATCGGCGGAAGACCGAGAATGAGTTCGATGGTGCGCAGCACGCCGCACGTCGTGTACAGCGTGCTGTCCACCGCCTGGCGGCGCGTGTACGGGCTGGCGACGAGCAGCACCGACCGGTGGGCGTCCACGTGGTCGGGCCCGTTCTGCGCATCGTCCTCGACGACGAACACGGCCGACTCCTTCCAGAACCGGCTGTGCGAGATGGCGTCGAGCACGCGGCCGAGCGCCAGGTCGTTGTCGGCCACCATGGCGACCGGAGTGCCCTGGCCCTCGCGCGTCCCGGACGTGTGGTCGCACCCGAGCCGGATGATCGACAGGCGCGGCAGGTTCCCGCTTGCCTCGAACTGCCTGAACTCCTTCAGCCAGACGTCCGCGCGCTGCACGTCGGGGATGGTCAGATCGAACGGGGCGAACTCGAGGTTGATCTTCCCCTCGAGGCCGGGCACCGAGGCGCGCAGCACGCTCTTGCCGCCCACCCGCGCGCGATCGACGAACTCCCCGTAGCTGCGCACGCTGAGGCCCGCGCGCGTGGCCATGTCCCAGATATACCCGTTGGAGGGCGCCGAGACGTTCCCGTACGGGTTTCGCATCCCGCCGCCGCCCTCGCCCAGGTACACGCCGCCGCGCTTGGCGTAGTTGGCCGGCCACATCTTCTCGATAATGTCGGTCGAGTAGGCGGCGGTGGAGTAGGCATGGCCCTGGTAGCTGACCTCGGCGTTCACGTAGAAGTTGTCGAAGAGCACGAAGTCGCGTGCCATGGCGTGGGCGTTGGGCGTCACGTCCTCGCCGAACAGGCACAGCGACGCGTCGCCGTTGCCCTGCTTCATGTCGCCGAGCACCTGGTCGTAGGTCCGGTTCTCGCGGATTACGTAGAAGACGTACTTGATGGGCGACGTGTCCCCGACCTTCCGCGGGATGGGCGAGCCGGCGGGCGCGCCGGCGGGCGTGAACCGGGTGGCGGCCTTGTACGGCGTCAACTCGTAGACCCTGGCGGTGTACCGTTCCAACGCCCCGCGGTCCGGCGTGGCGACGACCGAGAGCGCGCCTGGGATGAGCGTGGCGATGTACTGCGCGCTCGTGCCCTTGACCGGGTTCGGCCCGCCGGGATTCGCGCGCGAGACGAGGCCCTTGCCGCTCAACGCGAAGATCCGGGCGCCGTCGGGCGAGAACATCACGCCGGTGGGATACCAGCCCGTGGGAATGAAGCCGCGAACCGCGGCGGGCGCCCCGGGGGCCGCGTCGATCACGGCGATCGTGTTGTTGTCCGCGTTGGCGACGAGCAGCGTGCGGCCATCGGGCGCAAGGGCCAGCGCGTTGGGCGTGGAGCCGGGCGGCGAATCGGGAAACAGCGACACCGAGATCTGCTCACTGGCCTTCATCGCCCTGGCGTCGATCGCCCACACGGCGTTGGTGTTCGCGCAGGCGACAAACAGCGTGCCGCCGTCCGCGGAGAAGACCATGGCGTTGGGGTGATCCCCGGTGACCGCCTCGCCGGCGGGCGCCAGCGTCTCGGCGTCGAAGGCCACCACTTTCGCGCCGCCCCACAGGGAGACGTAGACGAGCTTGCCGTCCGGCGACATGAGGCACGTGTACGGCTCGGCCGGCAGATCCACCGTCTTGTCCACGGCGCCCGTCTCGAGGTTCACGGCCACCAGCGACTGGCCGAGCACGCGCACAACGAACAGGCGCTTGCCGTCTGGACGCACCGCGAGTCCCGCAGCAAACGGCGACTTCACCTTGCTGGGCCCGAGCGGAAACCTCCTGGCTGGCGTCAGTGCGCCGGCGGCAAACGAGAACTCGCTCACCGAGTTCTCACCCGACGAGTAGACGCGCGTACCGTCCGGGTGCCACGCCAGGCCGAGCCACGCCTCGTCCAGCGTGACGGTGCCGGCGATCGTGAAGCTCCGCGTGTCGACGATGCTGAAGGTCGGCTTCGAGTAGCCGTCGTTGGTGACGATGAGATAGCGGCCGTCGCGCGACTGAATCATGTTCAGCGGCAGGTCGCCCACGGTGAGATGGCGGCCGGCCGGGGCTATCTTCCAGCCGTTGGGCAGCACCGTGACGTCGCCGGTCGCGCCGGGACGGACGACGGGCGGCGTGGGCTGGGCGTGGGTGGCGACGAAGCCGAACACGGCAAGGGTGAGCGCGACGACGATGCCCGCCTGGGCGAACCTGGGATGAGACACAGCCATGGGAACTTCCTGCTGAAACGGGTCACGACACGGGCCGCAGACGAGGGTGCACCCCTGGCGACACACGCGCGTGATGCGGTCACGATTCGTCTTTCAAGTCGATTCCGAACCGATCGGCCATCCGGTACAGCGTGCGGCGATCGATGCCCATCACCTCGGCAGCACGGGTGCGGTTGCCGCGGACGGATTCGAGGACGTGCACCAGGTAGCGCCGCTCGATCTCGTCGAGGCGCGGCAAGTCGGCGAAGAGCTGCGGCTCGATGGCCGGCGCGGCGCCTCTCACGCCCGGCGGCAGGTCCGCGACGTCCACGACGGAGCCGCGGCTGAAGACCACCAGGCGCTCCACGGTGTTCTCCAGTTCCCGCACGTTGCCCAGCCACGTGTACTGCGAGAGCAGCTCGATGGCCGCATGCGCGATCTCGACGCGCCGGCCGAGGCGCCCGCAGGCGTTCCGCAGGAACTGCTCGACGAGCAGGGGAATGTCGGCGCGCCGCTCGCGCAGCGGCGGCACGCGAATGACGATGACGCTGAGGCGGTAGTAGAGGTCCTGCCGGAAGCGCTGCTCGGCGACGCCACGCTCGAGATCGACGTTGGTCGCCGCCACCACGCGCACGTCCACCTTCACGGGCCGCCCGGCGCCCACCGGCCGCACTTCCCCTTCCTCGAGCACGCGCAGCAGCTTCACCTGGAGCGCGGGCGACGTCTCGCCGATCTCGTCGAGGAGCACCGTGCCGCCGTTGGCCTGCTCGATGATGCCCTTGGTGTCCGAGACGGCGCCGGTGAAGGCGCCGCGCGTGTGGCCGAACAGCTCGGATTCGAGCAGCGTCTCTGCGATCGCCCCGCAGTTGACCGGGACGAACGGCCGCGACGCCCGCCGGCCGTGCACGTGAATCGCGCGCGCCACCAGCTCCTTGCCGGTGCCGCTCTCGCCCACGATGAGCACCGGCGCCACCGCGTCGGCAGCCCGCGCGATCTGCTTGTAGACGTCGAGCATGGCGGAGGTGCGCCCGAGCAGCCCTGGCACCGGCGGCTGCCGCGGCGGCGGGACGGCGATGGCCGCCGGGGCCGCCACCTGCGCGAGCGCCCGCTCGACGATGGCCTTCACCTCGCCGATGTTGAACGGCTTGCTGATGTAGTCGAACGCGCCGGCGCGCACCGCGTCGATGGCCGTTTCGAGCGTGCCGAATCCACTGATCAGCACGACCACGCCCTGCGGGTTCGCCTTGCGGAACACGCGGAGCACGTCCAGACCCGAGAGCGCGGCGTTGAGGTTGATGTCCGAGATCACCAGGTCGAACCGCTTCGAGCGCGCCAGGTCCAGCGCGGTCCCGGGATCGCAGGCGACCTCGAACTCGCGCCCGGGCTGTTCGAGCAGCTCGGCCATGAACCGGCACGTCTCACGGTCGTCGTCCACGATCAGGATGCGCGCCATACGCCCTCGGTCTCTGCCGCCATCGTCGTCTCCGGTTCCGGCGCGCGCGGCAGATCGATCGTGAACCGCGCGCCGGCACCAGGTTCGCTAGCCGCCCCGATGGTCCCGCCGTGCGCCACGACCACGTCACGCGTGATGCTCAGGCCCAGGCCCGATCCCTTTCCGGCGGCCTTGGTCGTCACCCAGGGGTCGAACACCTTCGGCAGCAGCTCCGGCGCGATCCCCGTGCCGGTGTCGGCCACCTCGACGCGCACGCCGGTCGCGGTGGCGGTGACCACCACCCTCAGCGTGCCGCCATCCGGCATCGCGTCCAGGCTGTTGGTGATCAGGTTCAGCAGCGCCAGTTCCAGCGGGACCACGTCCGCGTTCACCATCGGCACGTCGGGATCGACCACGAGGTCGAGCTGGACACCCAGCGCCCCGAGCATCGGCCGCGCCACCTCGCACACGCGCTGGACCAGCTGCGCCGCGCTGGTCGGCTGGCGCGGAACCGGGCGGCGCGCATGGTCCAGCATCGTCCGGACGATCGTCGCCACCTTGTCGATCTGCTCCTGGACGATGCCCAGCCGCCGCGCGACGCGCGAATCCTGGCCCGCCTCCTCCATCAGTATCTGCACGTAGCCGGAGATCAGGTTCAGCGGCGTGCCGACCTGGTGCGCCACGCTCGCCGCCGTCTGGCCCACGGCCGCCATCTGCTCGGCGCGCGCCAGCGCCTCGCGCAGGCCGAACACCCGCTGGTAACTCTCCGCGAGTTCCGCGTGGCTGTTGCGCAACTCCTCGGTGGCCTCGCGCACCCGCGTTTGCAGCGCCACGTTGAAGTTCTGCATCTGGGCGAGCATCTGGTTCAGCCCCTCGGCCACCTCGCCGATCTCGTCGCGCCGCACCACCGGCGCCCGGGCCGATAGGTCCCCCGCCGCGACGCGCAACATCGTCCGTCGCATGCCGGCAATCGGCAGGTGGATCATGCGCCTCGCGAGGAGATCGACCAGCAGCGTGAGCACGATAACCGCAGGAGGCACGAACCAGATGACGATCGCACGGCCGGTCTTGCGGATCTGCTCGACCGACTCCAGCGAGTACGTAACGACCACCGCGCCGAACAGCTCGTCGAAGGGGTGGTAGGCCGGCAAGGCGATCATCTCGAGCGGCGCGCCGGGATCATTGACCGCCTGGTTCTTGCTGGCGATGGCGCGCCTGGCCAGCTCGAGCGCCTTGGGGCGCTCAACCGCGGTGGTGGTGGCGAACACTTTCGGCTGGTTTGTGGCGGGATCGATCTTCACCACCGAGATCCAGCGGACCGACGAGCGCCCCGCGTCGCGGAATTCCTCCAGGTTGCGCGTGATCTGCACCGGGTCGCCGATGGTCTCCCCGTCCTGAAGCTCCAGGTCGTCGGCGACCGCCTGGGCCGTCGCGTTCGCCGTGTCCGCGAGCTGGCGCCGCACGGACGTCACGACGGAACGCATCTCCAGGTAGTTGGAGAGCCCGACGACGAAGGTCACCACCAGCGCCACCAGCAGCCCGAGCCGCATGCGCAAGGTGAGCGACTGCGACAACTTCGCCACGGCGGGGCGGAATTGCCAGAGCCGACGCAGCAGACGGCGCGGTCCTTTCCCCATGTAAGTCTCAGGCTGACAACAGGTTATACCATCACGGCGCCCGGAACCGCGATTGGCACATTCATTGGGTCCATAACCGGTGCCACGGCAACTCCAGGTTGCCATTTTCCCTCATTACTGAGGGTCACAGGAGGCACGATGAAGAAGGTTCTGTTGATGACAGTTGCGGTTGCGTTCCTGGCCACCAGCGCGTTTGCCCAGACCCGGAAACCGGCCGAGAAGATCGCGACGGTCACCAGGATAAGCGGTGCGATCGTGAAGGCCGACGCCGCTGGCCTGACGCTGAAGGTCAAGGGGAAGGACGAGACCTTCGTGATCAACGCCAGCACCAAGATCACGGCGGGCGCCAAGATCATCGCCGCCGCCGACCTCAAGGCTGGCGGGAATGCCACGGTCACCTACACCAAGGCTGGCGAGACGATGACGGCCACGAAGGTTGCGGTGGCAACGCCGAAACCGGTCGCGAACAAAGGCCAGAAGCCGGTCGAGAAGCCCGTCGAGAAGAAGAAGTAGTTCCGCACGACGTCGGCCACCTGTGAATTCGACGCGCCTGCCGGCCCCGGAAGACTCCTGGTGGCCGGCGGGCGACGTCGAGGTGGCTTCCCGCCTCACCCCACCAGCGCAAACACCGCGACCGCTACCAGCACCCCGACGACGATGTCCGCCCAGTAGTGATAGCGTCCGACGGCCGCCCCGAAGCCGATCGCGGCGGCGAGCGCGGCGAACACCGGCCACCCCGATCCCGGAATCGAGGTCATGAAGAGCGCGACCGCCGTCGCCGAGGCTGCGTGGCCGCTGGGAAACGTGTTCACGTGGATGCTGCCGCGTTCAAGGACCGCGAGATTGAACCGCCGCGCGATCAGCGGGCGCCGGTCGATCCACCCGTCCAGGCCGAGCGCGCGCGGCGGGCGCGTGCCCACCCACGGCAGGACGCCGTACACCGCGAGCGCCGAGACGAGCACCAACACCCACAAGGCGTCCGCCCGGCCACGATGTCCCGAGACGTACAGCACGACCAGCGCGGCGGGCGGGAGCGGGTAGCAGAACAGGTAGGCGAACTCGAAGAACTCGAGGAGCGGCCGCGGCGCCTGCAGCACGGCCGGTCCGAGCCAGGCAAACGCCCGGCGGTCGATGGCCTCCAGCCGCGCCTCGAGCGCCTCGTTCGGGCCGCGGTACAAGAGCCCGCTCGCCCAGTAGGCCGAGAGCAGGTAGTAGCCGGGAAACCAGTCGCGCAGAATGCCGGCGGCGCGCGCGGGCTCGAACCAGGACGTGAGGGCGATGAGGGCGATGGAACTCAGTTGCAGGAGGGCTGCCGGTCGCAGGCGGCAAACGGGCGTGCGGACGATGACGGCGGTGACGAGCAGGTAGGCGGCGTAGGCGAACACCACCCATTCGGAGGTGCGCACACGCGGGCTCCCCGAACCGTTACAGCCCTGCCGCAGCCGACGCGCGGGCGGCGTCGGGCACGCCCGCCACGATGCCGGCCATGGTCGAATCCTCGACCGACGTCGTGTAGAGGTACTCGAGGTTCACGCCCTCGGCCGCCAGCAGCGCGGCGATCCGGGCCAGCGACCCCGGGTCGTTCGGCGCGACGGTATAGAGCACGTCGCGTTCCTCGATATGGTAGTGCCGATCGCGCAGCACACCGGCGGCGTGCACCGGGTTATCGGCGAGGAGGCGCAACGTGCCGGTCGGTTCCAGCGAGAGCGCCAGGATGTTCACGCGTTCGTCGGCGAGCGCCTGGCACAGGCGGCTGAGCGCTCCTGGCATGTTCTGCAGGCGGACGGTGAGTTCGGTGCGAATCGCCATGGTTCAAGCCAGCCGCCGGACACCGGGATGCCGCGTCACCGGCGCGCGAACGGCCTCAGAAGTAGATGGTCACGCCCGCCGTCCACATCGACCCTTCGTGGGAGAGCTTCAACTTCTCCTGAATGGTGCCGGTGCCGGGAATGGGTACGGCGCCAGGCTGGCCCCCGCTATCGCCGAGGTGGATGAGCGTGTAGCGATAATCCACGTGCACGGTCGCGTGCTTGCCGAGTTCCAACTCGCCGCCAAGACCCGCATGGTATCCCATCTTGCTGGCGGTTGTCGTGGCTGTCGTAGTCTGGCCATCCAGGAACTCGACCCGCTGATGGTACCACCCGGCGCCGCCGAGGATGTAGAGCGACAGGGCGGAACGCACGCCGTACAGAAGGAGCGAGGCCTGGATCGGCACGTCCCGCGTGCGCATGGTCTGCGCGTCGTTGGTGGTCTTGCGGTAACCGATGCTGAGTTCGAGGGCCGTCTTCGGCGAGGTGCGGGCACGGACGAGCGCGCCGTAGTACATGGCGGAGGCGGTGTCGGGCGAGGCCGGGTCTCCGCGCACGAACGAGACGTGGCCGCCGAAGCCAATGGTCTGCGCCGAGACGAGCGCGGGCAGCAGCAGGCACGACGCGAGCACGACGCAGGAGAACACGCGGGGCCGGACCAGCACTTGTGCCATCTTGCCTCCAGGGACACGGCGCCAGAACGATCTATCGGTTGGAGGGAAGCACGCGTGTAGGGGCGACCCGGCGGGTCGCCCCGACGAGGCGAAATGGGGTCTGGCACAATTTCCGGGGTAATTTCCGGGGCGGCCGGCGGTGGAAAAATGTGCCAGACCCCATTCAGGGGAGAGGAATCGACCTACACGAGTACGCGAATGACCACCCGGCGGTTCTTGGCGCGCCCCTCCTTGGTCGTGTTCGGCGCCACCGGGTTGTCCGCGCCGTAGCTGATCAGGTTCATCTTGTGCAGCGGGATTTGGTACTTCTCGTACAGGTAGCGCCGCACCGCCTCGGCACGCTCGAGGCCGAGCTTCTGGTTGAAGTCCTTCGCGCCGCGGCTGTCCGTGTAGCCCGCCACCTCGATGTAGGCGCCGTTCGGGTTCGCCTTGAGCTGGCCCACGATCTCGTCGAGCCGCGCCGCCGCCTCGGCGGGCAGGTCGGCCTTGCCGAACTCGAAGCCGTCCTGGTCCTCGCTGAGGGTCACTTCGTACACGAGGCGCTTGGTGGCCTTGTCCACGGCCTCGACCTTGGCGGCCGCCGAGTCCGCCGCGGTGCGCGCGTCCGCCGCGCGCTTGTCCGCGCCGGTGACGCGCTGATCCACCTGGCCGACCTTCTGGTTGGTCTCAGCGATCGCGGCTTCGTTCTTGCGCGTACGGTCCTGGTTCTCCTCGACCGACTTGGAGAGCGTTTCGACCTTGTCGTTCACCTCGCCGACGCGGGTCTTGACGTACGTCTTCGTGGCGCACGCCGATGATCCGCCGAGCGCGATGGCGATGATGGGAAGGGCAAGCAACAGCTTCTTCATGGGAACCTCTCGTCATCCAGGCTGTCGGCACCGGCGCGTTCGGTTTCGCTGGAAGCCGCCGCCGGCCCTCGAGCCGTTACTGAATACCCGGGAGCGATGGCCCGGCGAAATACCCTCCCCGGGACCGGACGCTCAGGCGCCTGTCGCGCAACCGGATCTCGAGGGGATGCCACCCCGGCTTTCCCCCCGGTTCGAACGCGATCAGGTACTGACAACGCAGCTCGTCCACGATCTGCCTGACGGCCAGGCTTGTCTGCGCGGGCGTGCTGCTCATGAACATGTCGCCGCCGGTCCACTGCGCGAGGTCCGTGAGCTCCCCGGTCTGGCCCGCCCCGGCGGGCACCACCGCCGTCGGCTGCCCGCCGTGATCGAGCGGCGAGACGACCGCAACGATGTAGACCGGAACGTCAATCGCGCTGGCGATGCCGGAGACCTGCGCCGGCGTCAACCGGCTGTTGGTGTCCACGCCGTCGGTGAGGACGACCACCGCCCGGTGCGATCCGCCGCGCGATGCCACCCGCCGCGCCGTCTCGCCGATCGCGTCGTGCAGCGAGGTGAGACCGAACGGCTCCTCGACGCGATCGAACGAGGCCCGCACCGCCGCCCCGTCGCGCGTGAACGGCTGCAACTCGCGCAGGCCGCTGTCGAACGTGAACACCGCGACCTCGTCGCTGCCCGGCTTCAGCCACGACAGCAACTGCAGCGCGGCCTGGCGCGCTGCCGCCACCTTCGCCGCCACTTGCATGCTGCCGCTGGTGTCGAACAGCAGCGCCACGCTCACTGGGGCCCGGTCGGCCCGGAACTCGCTGATCCGCCGCGGCTGGCCGTTGTCGAGGACCTCGAAATCACCCCGGCTGAGGTCCTGGACCACCCGGCCCTTGCGGTCGCGGACGACGGCGCTGAGCGTGACCATCTCGACGCCGGTCCTGAACATCTGGCGGTCGGACGGCGGAGGCGTCTGGGCGGTGGCGCCCATCGGCAACAGCAGGCACGCCGCGAGGATCAGGAAAGAGCAAAACACACCCGGGCTATTCCAAGCTCCTTGCCAACGCGACAAGTGATTGTGAAACAGCGGTTTACACCTCTCAATGCCGGCGGAAACCCCGTCCGGGACGTCCGGATCACGTAAAAGTTACACGATTCTCGCACAGTGACCCGAGAATCCGTGTAAGAAGTGCCTGTCTAGGTCGTCCGAGGGACCTTCGACCGCCGGAGTCTGCCGGCTCCAGGGGTGGGCGGCGAGATCCACGGCCTCATCGGCGCGGTGCTGGCGATCCCGACGCCGGCGATCCTGACGGCGATTTTCGAGGACCTGGTGCAGGGAACGCTCTCGCAGCGGCCTCCACCGGGTGCATCACGCGTAACAGATTTCCGCCGAGGATCTTCGTCATCTCCCCGTCGGTGAGGGGCTCAGGCCGTTGTGTGTCGGCGCGTCGGCGCAGCTGTCGGCCCAGCCGTTGGTGTTGACGTGCGTGAACGTCAGGTAGCGCACGCCGAGCGCGTGGAACTGGCGCAGCACGCGGAGGCTGTCCTCGATGGCGTGGCCGCCCTCGACGCCGATGAGAACAGCGATGCGGTCGTCGCGGTGGGCGCGTTCGACCTCGGCGGCGGTGGTGGCCAGGACCAGCGCGTCTGGCGCACGCCCGACGATGTCGTGCCGGATGGCGTCGATCATCTCGAGGGCGCGGTGGGTTGCGCGCGACGGGGCATAGCTGGCCGAAACGTAGGCGGCGAAGAATTGGGCGCCAAGGCCCCCGTCCTTCATGCGCGGCAGGTCGATGTGGCCGTCGGATGCGCGGCGCGTGATGTCGGCGGCCTCGTCCACCACGCGCACGGGCGTGTCGGCGTGGGTGTCGATGACGATCGCCTGACGGTGTAGCCGGCGCGCCCTGGCCAGCAGGTCGCCCTGGCCCGGCGCCGTCGCGCCGGGCGGTTCGAGGCAACGCTTCGCTGGCCACACCAGTGAACACGATCCTCCTCCAGGGCTTCGTCATCGGTAGGGCAAGGCTTCAGCCTTGCCGAACACCGGCGGCTCGCTCCCGGGCCGGCGCCCGGGTACCGCCGCCCACCGCGCGTGCTAGGATCTGGCGTCCGCGCTATTGCGCGCAACGCCTGATGCTCAAGCGCGTTTTCACTCCGGATACGGCGCCGCGCGCCACGCTGTGGTACCTGGTTCTCGCGGTGGTCATGACGTGGCCCGTGGCGCGCCACCTGGCGACGGCGATCCCGGACAACCTCGGCGATCCGCTGCTGAACGCGTGGATCCTCGGCTGGGACGCGAGCCGGCTCCTCCGGCTGCTGCACGGCGACGTGGCCGCGCTCGCCGGGTTCTGGAACGCCAACATCTTCTACCCGGAGCCGCTCACCCTCGCCTACTCCGAGCACCTGTTCGCGCAGGCCGTGCAGATCCTGCCGGTGTACGCACTGACCGGCAATCTCATCCTCTGCTACAACCTGCTGTTCCTCTCGACGTTCGTGCTGTCGGCGCTCGGCATGTTCCTGCTGACCCGCGAGTTGACGGGCAACGGGCGGGCGGCGTTCGTCGCGGGGCTGCTGTTCGGCTTCGCCCTGTTCCGCGCACAGCACCTCGGCCACCTGCAGATCCTCTCGTCGCAGTGGATGCCGTTCGCGCTGTTCGGCCTGCGCCGCTACTTCATCACACGCCGGTGGCCGGCGCTCGCAGGCGCGATGGCGGCACTGGTGGCGCAGAACCTGTCGTGTGGCTACTACCTGGTCTTCTTCGCGCCGTTCGTCGCCGGGTACGTGTTGTACGAGATGGTGAGCCGCCACCTGCTTCGTGACCGGCGCGCGTGGCTCTCGCTGCTGGTCGCGGGCGCCGTGGTCGTCGGGCTCACCGCTCCGTTCCTGGCGCCCTACGCCGCGCTCCGCGCGAGCGGCCCGGCCTGGCGATCCGTCGAGGAGGTGGACAGCTTCTCGGCCGACCTCGCCAGCTACGTGACCGCGTTCCCGCGACTGCGTTTCTGGGGACCGCGCCTGCAGGCTGCGCCGAGCGACGAAGCGTCGCTCTTCCCTGGCCTCGTGCCGCTCGCCCTCGCGCTTGCGGGCATCGGCTGGACCGCGTGGCGGCGCTGGAAACGGGCTCCTGCGGGCGGGCAGACCGGCGTATCGCCGGGCCCGCTCGCCGGCTTCTCGCTGGTCGCCATGGCCGTCGCCCTCTGGTTGTCGTTCGGGCGATCCATCCGCCTGCTCGGACGTCCCGTGACCGGCCTGACGATCTACGACTGGCTCTACCGGTACGTGCCCGGCTTCGACGGCCTGCGGGTGTCCGCGCGCTTCGGGATGATCGCGATGCTGTTTGCCGCGATCCTCGCCGGCATCGCGCTGGAGGCCATTGCCCGCCGCGGTCGCTTCGGGCGCGGCCTCGTGCTCGCCCTCGGCGTCGTGTTCCTGGCTGAGGCCGCGTTCGCGCCGGTAGACGTGCGGGCGGTGTGGCCGGGCGCCGACGCGACCCTGCCAGGTGCGCTCGGCCCGGGCGCTCCGCGGATGTACGCGTTCGTGCGGACACTTCCGCCGAACGCCGTGCTCGCCGAGTTCCCATTCGGGCAGCCGGGCATGGAGACGCTGTTCATCTACGCGTCCACGCTGCACTGGCGCGCGCTCGTGAACGGCTACAGCGGCCGCTTCCCCGACAGCTACCGCCGGACGTACCGGAGCCTGGGCCGCCCGCTCGACGATCGCGCCCGCGCCTGCCGCACGCTCCAGTCCTCGGGCGCCACCCACGCGATCATCCACGGAAGCCTCTTCCGCGATGATGCGGGTCAGGCCTTCAGCGCCTGGCTGCGCGGCTGCGGCGCCCAGGAGATCGTGCACTGGGACACCGAGCGCATCTTCGCGATCCCGACAAAAGGGGTCGGGAGTAATTAGGGCCGATTACATTTTTGTATTACAAAATCGTCATTGACCCTAATTACTCCCGACCCCTTTTCTGCACGCGCTTGTACAGCAGGACCTGCCTGGCGTCGTACAACGGCCGGTAGACATCCCCCCGCCTGAGCAGCGCCACCATGTCGCGGACGTCCTCGGGGGGCGTCCACGGGTCGTCCGCGCCAAGATCGAGCAGGACGTAGGTGGGTGCGATCTTCCCGTCGAGGAACGCGCGCGACTGGAGCAAGGTCACGTACATCGACCGGCGCTGCGGGATCGACGGCAGGATGTAGAACTGCGCCAGCACGCTTCCATCGTCGTCGGTGAGGTGGTTCTCGATCAGGGCCCTGACCGTGCGCGCGTTCACGCGGTGCGGGTGGCCGAACATGTTGCGGTAGTCGACCATCTCCTCGATGGGGGCGGGGATGTACCCGGGCAGGTGCATGACGCTGCCGGTCAGCACGACAAGCCCCAGCGCGACGCCGACGGCCCAATGGCCCCAGCGGTCGGGGCCCAGGCGGCCGAACCGCCGCGCCGCGCGCGCACAGGCCTCGCGCAGGTTCACGAGCGCGAACGGCAGGACGACCAGCGAGACGAGGAAGCCCGCATACGAGTAGTAGTAGTTGAAATTGGTGCGCGGCGGCCCACCCGGATAGGTGAGCCACATCAGCATGACGCCGCACGCCAGCAGGTAACGCCACCCGCTGAACACTCCCAGAAACAGGAACGACACCTGGAAGAGCAGGCCAGTCCCGGTGAAGAGCAGCGGGATGAACTCGCGCCACCGCCCGAGCAGGCCCACGGTGATCTGCAGCTTGCTGTGCGGGCGGCCATCCAGCTCGTAGAACGAGTTGAAGTAGTTGGCCGTGGGATACAACGACCCCCCGATCGCCTGGACAGCCACGACGTAGTAGCCCACGGCGGCTGCAGCAAACGCCAGCGTGCGCCGCCACCGGCCGCGGCGGCCGACGAGCAGCGCCACCACCACCCCGTACACCCACATGTCTTCTTTCACCGTGAAGGCAAGCAGAAGGGCGAGCCAGGCGCGCCAGGACTGGTCCTGCAGGGCGTGGTACGCGAACGCCAGGAGGAAGAGGATCCCGAACGTCTCGGGATGGTAGCTCATGGCGATCGCGCACATGTACGGGTTGGCGACGTACGCGGCCGCACAGAACGCCGCCACCCACGACGACCGGGTCACCGTGCGCGCGAGCGCGAAGACGTAGCCGGCCGCCAGCACGAGGGCTGCGGTGACGGCGCCGACGTATCCGGCGGTGCCGAACAACCGGACGGGCACGCAGAGCAGGAAGAAGAACGGCTCGAAGTGCTGCTCGGCGAAGAAGTCGCCGGAACCGTCGCTGGAAATTGCGAACCGGCCGAACTCGAAGAAGTTGTAGTTGGCGCGAGTGTAGTTGCCCACGTCGTGCCAACCGAAGAAGAAGTTGCTCAGCTGGTACGCGACCGGCGGGACGAGCACGACCGCAGCCGCGAGAACCGACAGCGTCACCCCCGGCCAGAGTCCCGCCAGCGCAGCGAAGCGCGCCGGCCGGTGGTCAAGGACGGGTGCCAAGGTGTCTCCCCACCGGGCGCGCGGCCCTGGTCATGTCGAACGTGCGAAAGCGTCCGAGCCCCCACCGGCTCAATCTGAACTCGAGCGCGGTAGCGAGGCAACCGAACCCGTACTTGAGGCTGCGCCGGAAGTTGATCGACGACGCCTCGGCAAAGTACCTCGTCGGGCAGGAGATCTCGGCCACGCGGAACCCCGCGTAGAGGATCTGCGAGAGCATCTGCGCGTCGAACACGAAGTCGTCCGAGTTGTCCGCCAGCGGCACCGCCTCGAGCACCGCCCGGGTGAACGCGCGGTAGCCGGTGTGATACTCGGAGAGCTTGGCGCCCATGAGCAGGTTCTGCGCGAGCGTCAGAACCCGGTTGCTGACGTACTTGTAGCGCGGCATCCCGCAGCTGATCGCCTTGCCGCCGAGGATCCGCGATCCGAGCACGACATCGAACTCCCCGGCCGCCAGCAGGTGCACCATCGCGGGGATGAGTTTCGGCGTGTACTGATAATCCGGGTGCAGCATCACGACGATGTCGGCGCCGCGTTCGAGCGCCGCCGCGTAGC
>Ga0315273_10003671_pt1 | contig 18535 bp, 17 predicted proteins | sample YL17G02_0_MG_FD_205753 | JGI IMG/M metagenome (GOLD analysis project Ga0315273, IMG submission 205753) | Sediment microbial communities from Yellowstone Lake, YNP, Wyoming, USA - YL17G02_0 | ecosystem: Environmental > Aquatic > Freshwater > Lake > Sediment | place: USA: Wyoming | collected...
TATCCACCGGGCGGCATGGGAGCAAAAGCCCCGGGCTGCTCTCGAAAACGACACCTGGGAGCTGTACGACACCCGTACTGACTTTAGCCTGGCAAACGACATGGCGAAACAAAACCCGGAAAAGCTCAAGGAGATGCAGGACCTGTTCATGACAGAAGCGGTCAAGTATTCTGTGCTTCCTATCGATGACCGGACATTGGAGCGTCTCAATGCGGCCCTGGTGGGTCGGCCTGACCTGATGGCTGGACGCACAACGCTCACGGTCTACGAGGGGATGGCCGGAATGTCCGAGAATGTGTTCATCAACACGAAGAACCGCTCCCACACCATCACCGCCGAGGTCAACATTCCCAATGGCGGCGCCAAGGGCGTGATCCTTGCCCAGGCAGGCAGGTTTGGCGGCTGGAGCCTTTATCTGAAGAACGGAGTGCCGACCTATACTTATAACTTCCTCGGGTTGAAGCGCTTCACCATCGCTGCCAAGCAGGCTGTGCCCGCTGGGAAGGCAACCATCCGCTACGAGTTCGCCTATGATGGAGGAGGACTTGCCAAGGGAGGCCTTGGTACGATCTTCGTCAATGGAAAGAAGGTTGCCGAAGGCCGGATCGAACAGACGCAGCCCATGTCCTTTTCGGCTGACGAAGGCGCGGATGTAGGTGAAGATGGAGAGACGCCGGTCGTTGAGAATTATGGAGTTCCGGCGCCCTATAAATTCACGGGCAAGATCAACAAGGTCACTATTGACCTAAAGGAAATGAAGAAGGCTGAAAAAGAAGAGGAGAATAAACTCCGTGCGGTAGCTGCTCATAAGAAAGCGCTTTCGGATTAAACAGCAGACACTCATCAGGAAGGAAAGGGCGATAGTACCTTTTCTTCCTGATTCTGTAAGTTTTAGTGCTGGGGTTATATTAGAGAAGAATTAGAAGGGCGTCAGCAAGTGTTGGGGCTGGCCACCGCACGCATGATGGAGCGCAAGCGGCCAATCGTCTTCACACACTGCCAGAATACCTACGATATTTCAATCAGCCATCTACGTATAACTACACGAAAGACTCAGTGCGTCCCCTTTGACCATACGAGTGTTTCCACTTGAACACCTAACCTCTCGCAAACGATCCACAAGTTCGGTTACAGGAAGGAGGTTTGCCTCTCAAAACTCTTAGAAATGCTGTGCGACATTCGCCCCATACTACGTATGCCATTTTTCTCAACGCTACATAGAGTGAGAGATTCTGAGCTGTTTAACGACTTGTCTCACTTTCTCCCTATAGTTGATATGCACACAAGATCATCTGAAATTTTTAATACACCTGCAACTGCGCGCTACTAACACTCGATGAGAAATGATGGTTTTCATTTGAAGTATTGAAACCTTCAGAAAATTTCGTCAACAAAACTCCTTCATCTACTAAACGCTTTTTCAAGCTCCCCTTGATAACGACAGTCCACAGGGGAGTCAACGCCAGGGATGATTCATAGCCTTGTTGGATTCTATTTGAAGTGTTGTACAGAAAATCTCGTTTTTTGGTCTACGGTGAACGGAGGAACAAAGACCATGGAATTCTATAGAAACCGTTTATTACCCTTTCAAACATGCACGACCGATTGCTTTTTAAAGGAGTCAAGACTTCCTTTGGGAATATGCAGGAAATATAACTTCATCAACTGCGCATTGTTATATAAATAAGGGGAACCACACACTTCACTTGTAAAAACGCATTTTATATGCGTAATGATGGATATAAGTTTATGTGCTATTTTGATTTGAAGAAAACTCTCAAGCTATTGATTTTGGGGGTTGAAAGTCAGAGGTTTTAGCCTGACTACTGTTCTGAACTTCTTGACCTTTTGTAAAATAATAGTCATTATTTAAATGCTGCATGGTTTTTTGTAAATAGGGATAATGATCAAAGGAAAGGAGTTAAAAAAGATGAAATCTTTAAAGTTTCTTATTCTACCGTCAGTTTTTATATGCTTTTTTCTGCTCGCAGGTGCACAAGGACAAAAAAATATATTTAAAGCGACCGTTGATAGTGACGGTGTTCAAAAAGTAAAAATCCTTGCGGGAAGTTATTTTTTTGATCCAGATTATATCATTGTAAAGGTTAATATTCCTGTTGAGCTTACCATCAGTAAAGAACCTGGAATAACGCCTCATGGCTTTGTTATAAAAGAACCCGATGCTGGTATTGAGATCGACGAGTCTTTGAGCACCGAGCCTAAAACAATTAAATTCACACCTAATAAGGTTGGGAAATATCCGTTCTACTGTTCTAAAAAACTACTTTTTTTCAAGAGCCATAGAGAACAAGGGATGGAAGGTATTATTGAAGTTGTCGAATAACGCACTTACGTTTCTGACCCTGCTGCTCGATGCGCATTGACAGTGGTAAACGTATCCTCCTGATATCAGCGAATCGAGAGACATTCCCCGAGCCAGTATTCCCGATTGGCTTAGTTTACGTCGCTAACGCTCTACAGATTGCGGGTACCAGAGTCCGGATATTCGACATGCGACAACACTCCTGTATCTCGTCACTGCAGAAGGAGATAGCAACCTTTCAACCTAACAGCATTGGGATCTCTCTTCGCAACGTCGATAATGCCGCATATCCTGCGGCTCGTTTCTATCTTCCATCATATGCAGCCCTGGTGAAATCTATAGTAACTGTATGCAAAGTCCCGATCATTCTTGGAGGATCTGCCTTTTCTCTCTTTCCGTATGAAATAAAAGCGCATTTAAAAGCTGACGGGGGAGTAAAGGGAGAGGGAGAAAATGCGGCAGAGATATTTCAAGAGTTCAACCAGGGGCGAATAATAGCAACGGATCCCCTGAATATGACCGATATCGCATTCCCGAAAAATATTAAGGATATTTTCCCCGGATTTCGCCGGTACAAAACCATGGGCATTCAGACTGCCCGGGGATGTCCCAATAAATGTATTTACTGCACCTATCCTTCTCTCGAAGGAAGCAGGCGAAGGGCGCGCGCAGCGGAAAGTGTTGTTGAAGACATTGCCAGGCTTTATAAGAACTTTGGAATCAATAACTATTTTATCGTCGACTCCCTCTTCAACGCAGATGAGGACCATATGGTACGGGTTTTAGAGAAGCTTACGGAGCAGAACCTTCCCATCGGCTTCTCCTGCTATATGCAGCCAAAGATCTCAGACCCTGATATTTTTCTACTTCTCAAAAAAGCGGGGTGTGTTGCTGTTGATTTCGGTACTGACTCAGGCTCCCCTAAGATGCTTTCTTCTCTCCGAAAGCCTTTTACACAGGATGATATTAGAGCGGTATCCCTGGCCTGCAGAAAAGCCGGTATAGATTTCTGCCACTCCCTTATCTTTGGCGGCCCTGGAGAGACACCTGAGACTATCGCCGATACTTTTAGCCTAATGGATGAGATCTCTCCCAGGGCAGTCACTGCTATGACCGGTGTTCGCATATATCCTGGAACGGAAATGGAGCGAATTGCAATCGAGGAAGGAGTCATCAGAGCGGGTCAATCCTTGCTTGAGCCACAGTTTTATTTCTCTCGTCTGGAAGCGCTACCGCTTCTAAGGATTGTTTATGAGAGAGCAGCCCAAAGTAGAAACTGGTTCTTCCCGGGGAGGAAGGACTGGAGTTCAACGATCGGGTACAGGATTCTCAATTTCCTATACCGAAAAGGCCCGCTATGGAAAACCTTCAGGAAGTAGAGAGATGAATGTTAGACGCTGTCTTAGTCGTATAGGTTATGGAGGGCTGCTGGAGCTAAACATAGAGACCCTTCGGGCTCTCCAATTTTCTTTCCTACTTATGGTGCCCTTCGAGAACCTTGACATTCACCTTGGTAAAGAGATTGTTTTGGTATCCGAAAATATCTTTGAAAAGATAGTGACGATGAGGCGTGGAGGCGTCTGCTATGAGCGCAATATCCTCTTTTATGACCTTTTGACTGCTTTGGGGTTTCGGGTCGAGATCCTCTCCGCCAGAATGGTTAAAGGTTTTTCGATAGGCCCAGAATATGACCACATGGTTTTGATGGTCAGCCTCGATCACCCTTACCTGCTTGATGTCGGAAACGGTCATTTGTTAAGAGAACCGCTGCAGATCAACAGTTTTGAAAATTCATATGCAGAAGGATATTTTTACCGAGTTGGACTGCATGATAATACCTATGCACTATACTACCGTCAGGCTAATAGGGAGTGGCTTCCGCGATTCTATTTTACTTTGCAGCCGAGATCTCTCTCTGAATTCGAATCAATGAACATTTTTCATCAATCTTCACCTAATTCACCATTCACTCGACGTCGCATAGTCACTATTGCCACAGAGGAAGGACGGGTATCGCTGATCGATAGAAGACTAATCATAGGAACGGAAAGCAAAAAACAATGGAAGGAATTAGAGTCAGAACATAAATACCAACTTTGCCTCAGGCAGTATTTTGGCATAGAGATTCCTGGAGTATAAATCTTGCACAAGTTTGGTATCATTCACAGGCTTAATTTGCCGATAGATTTTATCAATAAGGAGAGATAAGATAATTCAAATGTTTTTTTGAGGGAACGGCTTGCCTTTATATCTCAGGCGTTGCTTTCAGTGCTCCTTAATGCGCATGGTATTGATGCGTATTTCAAGCGGGAATCTTTGACTTGGCGAAAGGAAGCAGAATCCACATTTCTATGTGGACTGTTGTCCTCTGCAGGGTTTTCGACAGGCGTTGTCTCCAAGGAAGAAATCTTCCCTATATACTTCGTGGATAAAATCAGTGACTTCTTTTACCTCTAATGTATCTGAACAAGGAATAACTTATAAAAGAACTGATGAATAGAAAGGTCACTACATATGTAATCCTGCTTACATCAATGCCTATTTCTTCTAAGCTGTGACCTCCTGCATACCCTATTGAACCCATCACGGCAATTCTTAAAGTAACCGCAATTACATTAGCCCAAAAGAATTTTACGATATCCATTCTCATAATTCCAGCAATAAGAAAGATCTGTACCCTTACCCCGATCAATTGCCTTCCAAACAATATAACGTAGACTCCTTTCTTCTTAAATTTATCTTCAAGCATTACAAGCCTTTCAGGAGATAAGAATTTTTGAAACCATCTGTGGTGAACAGCCATGCGACCATATTTCCTGCCAAAAAGGTAGATGATAAAGTCTCCTATCAGCACTCCTATATAAATGACGAATAGGGCAGGTATGAGTGTTACAACATTACTGTGTAGCAAGAAGCCACATAAGATGAAGGTAGCATCTTCGGGGAAGAAAGGTACTCCAATCCCTCCGAGTATAAGAAGGATAAAAATTGCTATATAGGGGTAATGTTCTATAATGGCTGTAATGTTATTGCACCCTTTATTAAGCCCAGTCTATTAATTGTAATATGCATTGAGAGAGTCAACCTCAAACAGATGACTCATAAATGTCTTAATCGAACTTTGTAAAGATGGTAATTGCCTATATTACCTCATAAGCAACCATGACTGAACCAACAGAGAGAAGGGACAATCCAATCAAAAAAATGATGTCTGCAATTTTTTCATATTTTTCCGCCCATCTATTGGTTCGCATGGATGCATAAGATAAAAAGCTGGCAATAAGAAAGAAAATTATCGCTATTGCAACCAACTCATCGATAAAACTTTCATTTGCCAATTTCAAAACTTTTATGAACGTGAGTATTACAAAACATAATCCTAATAAATTTGAAGATGTTGGCAAAATATGCTTTGAAATATTTTTTTTATTATTTGTCGTTTCAGACATTCATAATCCTCCTAATTTCTTCTATCCTGAATAGATACGATACATGTAAATTGTGAAAAAGCAATGAATAAAATATGAAAAGGCAATGAAGTGTAATTCTTATGCAAATTGTATAAATTATCAGATGGAATGATGCACGCTATAAAATTGGGAATCAATAAACTAAATTAATGTATTCCCAAAGTTGTATAATATAAATATACATTTAAGAAAAGAGGTGAAACATACAATGTTTGGATCACAGGATATAATCCTTATTGGGATAATAGTTGTTATTCTATTTGGTGCATCAAAGCTTCCACAGCTTGGAAGTGGCGTAGGTCAGGCAATCAGGAATTTCAAAAAGGGCATATCTGAATCTGAAGAAATAGAAGCACCCAAGGAAAGCTCGAAAAAGGATAGCTCTAAAAAAGAAGAGACACAGAAAAAAGAAAGTGATTAAAAACTATTTCATCTGACAATCTACGCAATCAGTGTAAAGTTTACGTTTATAAATCTTCATAATATCTTCATCACTTCTTCATGATTTTCCTATTAAATAAAACTTTAAAATATAACGAAGAGAGGTAAGACATGAACACAGCTGTACTTGAGACACCATCACCACAGGAATGTTCGAGTACTATCTTTGAAATTAGCGGAACAAAATTTGATCCTTATATCGCCGCTGACCTCTGGCCAAAAGTATTGCAGCATAAATGGCTCCTGTCTGAAAAACTTGGCCGCGATGTTGGATTGCGGACTGCATGCATTGACTTTCTTGAAAATATGGACCAAGCCATTAAGGAATATATGGACTATAAAAGAAAGGATATCCTATCTGAGATGGGGGCTCAGATCATCAGGAGAGAAATATGGGACACTATATCTGATTCTCAGCCTCCAAAACAGATAGTTCAACGAAGAATCATCCTTCCACTAACAGAAGAGGGTCTTTCTAAAAAGCATGGTGTAATTCCTCCAAAGACTATCATTTTCTTTGGGCCGCCAGGTACCGGCAAGACTCATTTTGTTAAAGCAATAGCAGGTGTCCTCTCGTGGTGGTACATCGAAATATTACCAAGCATGTTAATGGTGGATGGCGTGGAGAAGATTGGAGTTAATTTACACAATATAATGGAAAAGGCAAGAAACCTGGAAGAAGCAGTTATCTTTATTGACGAGTTTGAAGAAATTGCATCAAGCCGGGATATAGCAACACGGGTTGACAAGTCCATTACCAATGAATTTCTCAAACAGGTTCCACTACTTAAAAACCAGGAAAACAAAGTCCTACTCGTATGCGCCACTAACTATATCCAGCAGTTAGATACCGCACTCCTTCGTCCGGGAAGGTTTGATTGCATCATACCGGTTGGTGGTCTTGATGAAGATGGAAGAAGAACGATTCTGGAACATTATTTATCCAAGCTCCATACAGAAGACATTGATCTTAATCAAATTGTTAAGATGACATCCCGCTTTACGCCTGCGGATATTGAGTACCTTTTTCAACAGGTAGCCCAATGTGCATTTGAACAGGAATATGCCAATAAGCAAGATTATCGGGTAACCACAGATACCTTTTCCCAAATTTTGCCAAAAATCCGACCGTCTCTGACGGATGAAATTATTAAAGAGTTTCAAAAGGACAGCATCACCTATTCCCGAACCTAACCCGATGAAGAGATTACAATTAATTGACACCATGATTATCTTTCAATCACTTTGGAACAAGAACTTGGAAGTGATAGAGCATAGCTATGCCTCCGACAATGATGAAACTTTAATACTACAAGTATCTTTATGATAGAAATCAAAAAGCAGTTTTGTAACGTTCCTCAATTCTTGATTGCTGACTGGAGGTATACTTGAAAGAAAAAAATAACTTATTCACAAGTGCAGCCGAATACTTTAAAAGGCAATCCAAAACATTTTTGTTGATCTGCTCCATTATTATTACACTTCTGATAGGAGTTGGTGATTATATAACAGGGGAAGAGCTAAGTTTAGCCATATTCTATATATTCCCGATTTCTTTTATTAGTTGGTTTACAAACAGAAACGCAACAATCTTTATGTGTATTATAAGTTCTGTAATTGAATTTGTAGCCAACTCCGCTGCCGGAAGAACTTATTCACATTATCTCATTTCTTTTTGGAACAGCGTTTTACTACTGGGTTTCTTTCTTTTATATGCTTTTATTTTATCGATGCTGCAAAAAGAATATCGAAGTAGAATAAAATTGATTGATGAACTCCAAGATTCACTTGCAGAACTCAAGCACACAAGGGAGGAGTTAGAGCAAAAGTCACAAGAACTGGCGAGATCAAATATTGACCTGCAACAATTTGCTTATGCAGCCTCTCATGATTTGCAAGCTCCATTACGTGGAGTGGAAGGATTTGTAAACCTTTTTTCGCGACGCTACAAAGGGAAACTTGATACAAAGGCTGATGAGTTTATTGAATTTATTATTGACGGGGTTAAAAGGATGCAGGTGCTTATTAAAGATCTTTTAGAATATTCGCAGATTGGAGCAAAAGAAATACATTGGAAGCCTATGGAAAGTGAATTAGCTGTTACTCAAGCACTTGCCAATCTAAAAACAGCTATAGAGGAAAGTAGTGCAATTGTCACATATGAAACCCTGCCGAGAATCATAGGAGATTCTTCACAGATTAGCAGTTTATTTCAGAACCTAATCGGAAATGCCATTAAATATCGTAAAGAAGAACCACCAAAGATACATATTTCAGCTGAACGGAAAGGAGATAAATGGCTCTTCTCTGTTAATGACAATGGTATTGGCATAGACCCGAATAACTCAGATCGCATATTTGTTGTCTTCCAGCGCCTTCACACAAGGGAAGAGTATGAAGGTACTGGTATTGGTCTTGCGATATGTAAAAGGATAGTAGAACGACACAAAGGAAATATCTGGATAGAGTCAGAGCCAGGAAAGGGCTCAACTTTTTATTTTACAATTCCCGATCAAGAAGCAAATCTTTAGACTTTTGACATCTGCACATATATTTATTTCTAATAATAAACATCTTATCGGTCTCATCCTGCCTCACACATTGTAGGTGGACAAAATACCCCTAAAAGTGTCAGTCCATTCATGTTTTTCCCTCTATAAAGGTATCATTTTGTTGATTTTCATTCGAAAGTCGCACAGCGATGAAAATGTTGATTATCCGTATTAGATGAAGGATTTCAAAAATCTTTAAAACGTTTACTTCGGGATAAACTGCTCCTCATGAGGCCTGAAACCAACGCTGAATAATTCTCATAGGAAGAAAGACAATTTTTAAATTGCTCAAAATCTCTCTTTCTTCTATGTTAAAAAGCAATACCCTTTCACCCCAACGCAGTATGTTGCAACGTCTTTATAGCGAGCATCCTCCTCAAAACCAATCTTCTATAAGCAGACAGTCTTTCATCAATGAATGACGCTGCATTACCTTGTTCATGTGTTTGAAGGTGTGGGTTCGTAGTCTATGTGATGACAGACAGCATCTTTTAATGCGCTGCAGAAAGAGAAACACGATACCCACGGTATACCTCATTTTGAAGATATGCTCCTATACTTTATAATCACACTCTACTGAACAACAGCCAGTACGTATTCTTGTTGAGTCTTCAGGACATACCGGATACGGTTTAACAATTTCCTGGCGATCCGGACGATCGCATTCGTCTTTGGCATTTTCTTGCACAGTGTATTAAAAGTCATCAGCAGAGCAGGGTCTTTGCGTACCGCTACCCAGGAACTCTCGATCAATATGCCACGCAGTTGCGCATTCCGCCTCTTGGTTATGCCGGTTTTCCGCTCTGTTTCCCCGCTGGAATCCGTATCAGGGATAAGGCCGATGTAGCTGCAGAGCTTGTCGAGATTTTTGAAACGGCTGATCTCGTACAATTCCGTCAGTAGTGTCATGGCTGTCAAAGTACTAATCCCGGGCAGGGTCTTCAGCAGATGAACGTTTTGCCGATACTCCTCTGAGTTGGCAAGGCTACGGATGCTGCGGGTAATATCCGCAATTATCTTCCGCATATTATTGAGTTCCTCCAAATGAACTTTCAGTGCAAAATTACCGCTGGCCCGTTCCATCCTAATTGCTTCGATCCAACTAACGAAGCGTTTGGACCAGTGACCATTTGCCAGTTCCTCCGGCACTTGGATCCCGTAGAATTGCAAAATAGACTTGATCTGATTCTTGCAGCGCGTCTGTTTCCTGACCATACTATGCCGGGTCCTGATAAGGCTACGGTCTTCCACCTTGGGGCGAGAAGGAACATAGATGCTGTCAATCTCTCCGCTTCTGAGACTTCTTGCCAGCTTGCGGCAGTCCACTCGGTCGGTTTTGCTTCTTCGCTCCTTGTCCTTTGTAGGTACATCGGCCGGATTGACTACAAGACACTGCACCCCATGCTCTTGCAAGCGGTCGTGGATCCAGAAACCAAAGTAGCCCGCTTCATAAACTGACTTATATGATCCGCCCGGAAAATTGCGTTTGAGATAATTCACTAATACCTCCACATTAGGAGGCTGAGTAAATGTTTTATGTTCAAAATTATCCGTAAGAATACTAATGCTCCAACTCTTCTTATGAATATCCATGCCTACATAAATCCGTTGATCCTTAAAATCAAGTTTGCTAATCTTATTCATGGCAAGTCCTCCTTTTCGGTTTGTTGAATCTGTCCGATCAACATATACGATCGGGGGACTTGTCTTCTACCTTTTAATCATAAGGTCTATGTGAACAGCGCGGGCAGATTTATTCCTGTCACTATCTGTTATGCAAAAAAATAGATGGAGCAATCTGATGCAGCAAAAACGTTCACTTCTGTGAGCAGGTGATATCAGAACTCTCATCACTAAAACGGTTGTTCGTGGCTGAAGTCCGCGTTTATCGATAACTTTGGGGGAAGTTTATTAGATGAAGATATCCGCATTATTTAAGAAACCTCAAAACTATTGAATGGTAGGTGTTGCTGAGAAAAACAGGGTGTTCCCTTCGGGACAAATGTCACACTGCATTCCTAAGAGTCCTCAAAGGCAACCACCCTTCCTGTTACAAACACCTTAGAAACGTGATATAATTGGGCAGAGTAAAATTGGTAATTTCTTGGTAATCGCTCGGGGCATATAGAAAAAATTATAGTGGATATTTCATTAAAAGGAGAGTGCTTTATGAAATTAGGAAGGGGGTTTTTCGTGATTGCGATTTTTTTAATGGCAGCAGTCATGGTTTTTTCCTGCTTAATAAGCAATGCAGACGCTGGACCTCGAGGGGGTAGAGCCATTGAAGGGCCGCGTGGTGGCGAAGCGGTTGAAGGCCCGAGGGGAAACGTGGCGGTGGAGGGGCCCCGAGGCAATGTTGCTGTGGGTACGCGATACCCTGTTTTACCTGCTTCCGCGAAAGCTCTCATTTTAAATAATCGAACTTACTACGTAGATGACAGCTACGTTTATTATCTGCCGTGCGATGATGATAACACGGGATTCTGTCCGTGCGACGGTACTGACAAGGTATTCTGTGTCGTTCCTGCCCCGGAATGACTGACGGAGCATAGCTATGGATAATTTTTTAATTTAAAAGGGAGACTGAAATGAAAAAATTTAGTAAGGGGATGAGAATTATTTGTGTTATTGTTACTATCTGTTTCTCGTTGGCAGCAGCTTCTGGCTGCGCTACTAAAGGGCAGACAGGCGCGCTGGCAGGAGCAGGAGCAGGCGCCCTTATCGGCGGACTCGCGAACTCAGGTGGCTCGTGGGGAGCCACAGCGCTGATAGGCGCAGGAGTCGGAGCCGGGGTTGGATATCTCATCGGCAACGAGCAAGATAAAAAGGATGCTGAGAATCGCCAAAAGTCAACTGAAGCCGAGTTAAAACCCCTTGCCGGAACAACCTGGCAGGTCATCAGCATTAACCCGAAGCCGGAGAAGGTCTATAAATCGATCGTTGCAAAGTTCAAACGTGATGGGTATGTTGTTACCACAAAGACGAATATGGAAGGGGACATTGAGACCGTCACAGAAAAATACCGCGTCGTAGGATCAACGCTTATCCTTAACAAACAAGACTACGTACAGAATATGCAATTTAAAATTGACGGCAAAAAACTGATTATCGATTTCGGAAACAGGAGCGCTGTGCTGCAACGCATCAGCTAAGAAGATACATGAACGTGTTGTAAAGCCGAGATTCTTCGGCTTGGGCCTCAGAATGACATTGCGACACAGACTCTTGGCCGGAGGATCCAGTCCCGAAAGCCTTCGGGATTGAAAACACTGGATTCTCGCCCCGGCGAGTCGCTGAGGTGACCGGCCTTCGCGAGAATGACGAATTTTTATTGGAATCGTACTTTATAAACAGACACTATTTAATCAGCTTATCTGACGACAATTGCGATATCATGGTGCTTATGAATGACTTGATCAGTTCCTGATCAGTGGCCAATATGACTGTTTCAGATTGAGTAGACCATATAAGCTTTTCAGTTGCAACATCGTAAAGGTTTGTTTCAATATAGACATATTCATCCTCCACCACATAACCCGGGGAATAAGCATGTCCATAGTAACTGCCCCATCTTGAATAAGAGCCCGGCACTGCGTATGCCTGCCCCGGCACATATGTACGCTGCATTTCCCTGCTGAGCGGCCTTGTAACAAGAACGGTATCTGCTCCTGACTCCTTGGCTTTTGCCGCTATGAAATCCTTGTCCATCTTTTTATCATACGGCAGAACAGTGTAACCGGCGACACCGTCGATGCCTCTTTGCCTGAGCTGTCGAACGAATTCATCTTCAAAGAAACGCTGGATACCTTGTTTCTGGCTGATTCCCATAACAAGCATTTTTTTGACCGTCCCACCATATGTCTGGTCTCTCCACACATTTGTTGTGGTAGTTGTCGCACAGGAACTCATCAGGAATAACATGATGAGCATACTGAAAAATGCTATTTGCCTTGCTCTTTTCATACTTGGCCTCCTTTTTGGTTTTTGCGAAGTCTGTGTATTAAGCTGCATAATATGTTTATTACATCTCCTCAAGGTTCACAGAGGTTCGGGCCCTGCGATATCACAATTTCAAGCACATCCTGAATATGTTTTATGTTTTGCCCTCTGGTTTTTTATCGTCCTCTGCGCTCAGCTCGATTATCCTTTTTGAGTATTCATCTTTAAGGCTTTGCAGATATTCTGTATCAATTGTACCTTTCCAGGTCACAATCTCGGTGAACCGCTTTGGGATGGAAACCGACCTGGGATCAAAACCTGTAGAAACCCTTGTCCTCCAGCGCAGTTTCTGGATATGGCGCGATACGTCAGCAATGCTCCCTGCGAGATCAGTATATCCGACAGAATTCAGGCATTTGCCGAGCAGTTCGTCACTGTAGACCCCGCGGGCGAAAAGGCATGCAAGCATTGACGTAAGGAAGACACGCCCCTGCTCATCTTTTATGAGAAAATCAGCGGCTTTCGCGGCATCTTTTTCCTCTGTCTTCTGGTCATAGGAGTATCCGGCTGAGTCAAGGTGAGAATGCCTGAATCCGAGGGCCTGTGACGTGAAGAAAGCTTCACCTGTAGCATAGCCTGCCATTTCCTGACCAAGGACACAGGCAAAGTCCTTGCCGTTATATCGTTCAGCAGCAACCATGGTCCCTTTAGTAAGGGTCTGGTAGAATTCATTCGTACCCATGGCAAGGTGTATCATTGCTTCTTTGTATCCTTCAGCGTCACCGAATTTCAGCGGGATGATTGTTTCCTTTTCAGAAATAATCCCCTTTTCGAGGGCCTCTGTAGCCCAGGCAAGCGCCACTCCTGAAGACATGACATCAAGCCCCATCCTTTCAACGACGTCTATGATATCAAGCACTCTGAAACAATCGAGCACTCCGAGCATCGAGCCTGTCGCGAAAATAGGTTCATGGTCATATGCAACCTGACGGTACAGGTATCTGTTTTCTTTGGCGAACCGTTCCCGGACGAAACCTATATGGATACAGCCTACAGGGCATCCAGCACAGGCATTGTTTCGGAGCAATGCCACCTCTGCAAACTTCTCACCTGAGATGCCGGCAATATCAGGGTCAGATGTCTGCTGGAGGTTTCTCACAGGGAGGGCCTTGAGTTTGTTCAGCGGTATTACATTAATCGGCGTGCCGAGATCGTGGTATTTACTCATCATGTCAGTGTCTGTAAGCTGTTTATGAACTTCTTCAAAGATTTTGGGATAATCCTTATTATCAGGAAGGAGAAATGTTGCATCACCCTGTATGGCGATGCCCTTGAGATTCTTCACTCCCATGACCGCCCCTCCGCCGAGTCTGCCAAAATGGCGATAGGTATCTGCGTTGATACCTGCCATTGCTGAACCATGTTCACCGGCAGGACCTATGCGGAGGATGCTCCTGTGTCCTGACCCTCTGAACATGTGGCGAAGATATTTCCCGGTGGCATAAACGTCCATCCCCCACAGATAGTGTACCTCTTTGATTTCAATATGGCGGGATCCCAGAAATATACTCACCGGTTTTGCAGCCTTTCCGGTAATCACAATTGCATCAAGGTCGGCGAACCGGATCGCAAGGGCTGAACGACCCCCGGCATGGCTTTCAGCGTATTGATTATGGTAAGGAGACTTAAAGGCGCATACGGTTTTGCTCATTAGCGGGAAATATCCGGTCAATGGGCCTATCGCAAAGATGAGTGGCTGCTCAGGATCATCCCACGGTTTTTCCATATGTCCATATTTGTTAAACAGCAGAGCTGCAAGACCGCTTCCGCCTGCAACCTCATTCCGTCCCGCAACTTCGACAATAGTACTCCTGCCTGAAGACAGGTTGATTGTAAGGACTCTGAAATGATCGCGGATCATGACTGCACCTCCTCTTCTTTTTCAGCTGCTTCATCCTCTGTCACAACTTTTTTCATCTCGAGGCAGTCGTGGGGACAGTATTTCACACAACGGCTGCAATGTATGCAAACGAACGGTTCAACTGTGGTATCAAGATAGATCGCATCAACAGGACATGCCTTTGCACATTCACCGCAGCGGATGCAGAGCTTCTTTCTTACAACAACGCCTCCTCCCTTTCTCTGTGAGTAAGCGCCGGTCGGGCAGGCTTCAGCGCATGGGGCTGGATCACATGCGAGACAGGTCCTTGCTTCAAACCCTGTCGAAAGCCCCCCTGATGTGCGTATGCGTATCCCTGCGGTATCCCAAGAAAGCCTTTTGTGTACGAGGCGGGCACATGCCAGTGAGCAGGAGTGGCAGCCTATGCAGCGTTCCATCCTCGGTGTGGTCAGAATTTTCATGTATCAGAACCTCCTTAAACTCCTGCTGCTGATAATGTGGCGCTGACTATATTAACAGCCTCTTCCTGTATCCTCTGCAGATGCTCTTCGCCAAGAAAACTTTCTGCGTAGATTTTATAAATATCCTCTGTGCCTGAAGGGCGTGCCGCAAACCATCCGTTTTGAGTAATGACTTTTAGACCTCCTATTTCGGCATTATTCCCCGGCGCACGGGTCAGTTTTGCAGTAATCTGCTCTCCGGCAAGTTCTTGCGCAGTTACCATATCAGGAGAAAGTTTTTTCAATACTGCCTTCTGTGGAGGTGTTGCGGGTGCATCAATCCGTATATATAAAGGTCTCCCAAAGCGTCCTTCAAGATCCTTATAAAGCTCTGCGGGATCTTTGCCTGTTCTTGCAGTTATCTCACAGGCAAGAAGGTCCATGATGATGCCGTCCTTGTCCGTTGTCCAGACGGTTCCGTTCTTCCTAAGGAAAGAAGCGCCTGCGCTTTCTTCACCGCCGAACCCGTAAGAACCGTTTATGAGACCGTCAACAAACCATTTAAAACCGACAGGAACTTCGGAGACTTTTCTTCCAAGCGCTGCAGCAACCCTGTCGATCATGGATGTCGAAACGAGAGTCTTTCCTACCGCAGCATCCCTGCTCCAGCCATCCCTGTTCTGAAAGAGATACCAGATCGCAGCAGAAAGATAATGGTTCGGGTTCATTAGGCCTGCCTTTGTTACTATGCCATGACGGTCAGCATCTGTATCGTTACCAAACGCGATGTCAAAACGATCCTTCAATTGGATCAGGCTTGCCATTGCATAAGGCGAGGAGCAGTCCATCCTTATCTTGCCGTCTTTGTCAACGGACATAAAGGAAAACGTAGGATCAATTCTATCATTCACAAGGTCGAGTGCCAGGTGATAGCGCTCAGCAATTGGATTCCAGAAATCGACTGAGGAACCACCGAGCGGATCTACCCCGATTTTCAGACCTGCTTTTGCAATGATCTCCATGTCGATGATGTTTTTAAGATCTTCTACATAAGGAGATATGTAATCATATTCTTTTATAAATTCAGTTTTTATCGCTTTCTCATAAAGGATTCTTTTGACACCTTTGAGTCCTTTTGAGAGTAGTTCATTGGCTCTATCTTCGATCAGTTTTGTGGTTATTTCATCCGCAGGCCCGCCGTGTGGAGGGTTGTACTTGATCCCGCCGTCCTCAGGCGGGTTGTGAGAAGGGGTAATGACCACGCCATCAGAACGTCCCCTGCTCCCCCGTACCTTCCGATTATATGTCAGGATCGCATGGGAGATAACCGGGGTTGGTGTATAGCGTAATCCCTTCTGTACAAGAACGTTTATTTTATTTGCGGCAAAGACCTCGATTGTGCTTGCAAGTGCCGGTTCAGACAGTGCATGTGTATCAATTCCGAGGAATAAGGGGCCTTTGATTTTATGTGATTTTCTGTAATCGCATATTGCCTGGCTGACAGCAAGGATATGAGGTTCATTAAAATTGTTCTTTAAAGACGAACCCCTGTGCCCTGAGGTTCCAAAGGCAACACGATGGGTTGTCTGTGAGAGATCAGGTTTGTAGGTGTAATAGGCTGCAATAAGCCTGGGGATGTTTTCGAGTATCGACTGTGGTGCCGGTTTGCCGGCGAGTTCATGCAGTTTCATGTTAATGTCCTTGATCGTATTAAATTTACTGCCGGAAAGCCTTTCTTCCGGCAAACCTTGCTGAACTACCCAGTTCCTCTTCTATACGCAAGAGCTGATTGTATTTCGCTATCCTGTCTGTGCGGCTTGCAGAACCTGTCTTGATCTGGCCTGCTCCCGTAGCTACAACGAGATCAGCAATAAAGGTATCCTCGGTCTCACCAGAGCGATGTGATACCATCGATGTATAGCCTGCCTCTGCAGCCATACGCATAGCTTCGAGTGTTTCGGTCAGGGTGCCTATCTGATTTACCTTAATGAGGATTGAATTTGCGACACCCTCCTTTATGCCTCTGGCAAGCCGATCCGTGTTCGTCACAAACAGGTCGTCTCCAACAAGCTGTATCTTCTTCCCAAGGACATCCGTCATCATTTTCCAGCCTTTCCAGTCATCTTCTGCCATGCCGTCTTCTATTGATATTATCGGATACTGCTTCACCCAGCCAGCCCAGAAATCAACCATCTGTTCGGATGTGCGCTCACTTTTATCGGACTTCTTGAATACATACTTTTTTCTAGCCTTGTCATAAAATTCGCTCGCAGCAGGGTCAAGTGCCAAACCAACATCCTTCCCCGGTTTATAGCCTGCCTTTGTGATCGATTCGAGGATGACTTCTATCGCTTCCTCATTTGACTTAAGATTAGGTGCAAAGCCGCCCTCATCACCGACTGAGGTCGAATAGCCTTTCTTTTTCAGTACACTCTTTAATGTATGAAAGATCTCTGCACCCATGCGGAGAGCTTCAGAGAAGTTAGGGGCGCCGTATGGAGCTACCATGAATTCCTGCGGGTCCACTGAATTGTCTGCATGCGCACCGCCGTTGAGGATGTTCATCATCGGCACTGGCAGGACAGAGGCTGATACTCCACCAAGGTAACGATAAAGCGGCATCGCATAAAATGTTGCAGAAGCCCGTGCAACAGCCATGGATACTGCAAGGATGGCATTTGCACCAAGTTTCCCCTTGTTCGGTGTGCCGTCAAGAAGGATCATCTTATGGTCAATTCCTTCCTGATCGCTTGCATCCATACCAAGGACAGCTGCAGAAATTTTATTGTTTATATTCTGCGCTGCCTTGCGGGTTCCTTTCCCGAGATACCTCGTTTTTTCACCGTCTCTCAGTTCAACAGCTTCATGTTCGCCTGTAGAAGCACCAGATGGTACGGCTGCTCTGCCCATGCTGTAGTCTTCAAGCCAGACATCAGCTTCAACAGTAGGGTTCCCCCTCGAATCGAGGATCTCTCTTCCGACAACTCTTATGATCTTGGCCATAGTGTTTCTCCTTGAATTAAGAAGTTATGAGATTATCCAAAAAAATGAATATTTTCACTTGAATTCTATCATGATTTGTTAAGCATGTCTATCGACTTCAGTCTGACTGAATATTCATTCTTTTTTGATGGAATCTTTAATATCTGAAACAAATGAAAAAGAAGTAACAATTTCCTTTGGCTTGAACATACTATGCTTCTGGTATAATTGAAGCTGTATACTAATCGCCTGTACGAGCTGATCATTGCATCGGAGATTAAGAGTGATATGAAAAATGCCGGAGGGGCAATGAAACGAAAGAAAAGTCAGCAGACAGCCGAAACAACAGATCAGAAGAGTATGGTTATCCGCACAGGATTGAGCACTGAAGCGTTAAAGCAGGCAATTCTTGACAACCTTCAGTTTGCGCAGGCAAGGGTACCTGAACTTGCAACACAGAATGACTGGTATATGGCAGTTGCCTGCAC
>Ga0315273_10003673_pt1 | contig 18534 bp, 9 predicted proteins | sample YL17G02_0_MG_FD_205753 | JGI IMG/M metagenome (GOLD analysis project Ga0315273, IMG submission 205753) | Sediment microbial communities from Yellowstone Lake, YNP, Wyoming, USA - YL17G02_0 | ecosystem: Environmental > Aquatic > Freshwater > Lake > Sediment | place: USA: Wyoming | collected...
TCTTGCCCTGAAATGCACGGGAATATGCCCGCCGTATGATGATGGCCATATAGAGCAGGATCATCAGTCCGCATGCCACGGCGCCGAAGATAACGATCAGCGTCGAACTGTAAAGACTCGTTGTGTCCAGAATCACACTCGCTGTGCTGTCGGCGATGACCTCGACCTTGTGCTGCCCGCGCGGCAGCCGGACGCTCCAGTGCGAAGCGTAATGGACGACCGGCTCATGGTAAGGTTTTCCATCGACGTGAATTTCGAAGGGCTGCCGGTTGAAGAGCGCCAGGGTGCGCATCAGGGAATCGTAGGAGAACTCGATTCCGCGATCCGTCGGCGCCAGGTTGTCCAGGTTTCCGGTAAAGCGGAGCAACCTCAGATCCAGGACCGATGTGTCGAGGAAGGAGAATCTCCTCTCGGCCGCCCCGATGCTGTGTCTTCCTCCGGGAATGAATACTTCGCTCTCGCCCCATCCGGGCCAAAGCTTGTCGTCCACGCGAAAACTCTGCCAATTTCCCGGAGCGGTCAGGAGAATGGAACGATCCGATTCGGTGACCCAGGAATTCCAGCGCCGTTCGACCTTGGCGCCGGAGGCCATGATCTTCGCCAGCATCTGGATATCCTCGACCGGGAGCGTCCCTTCGCTGTATATCGCGGCGCGGCCGCTGGCCAGGGTGGCATTAAGGAGGGAAATCGCAAGCTCGGTCCCGACCATGGTTGGCGTCGGGGAATGCGTTTTCTCTATCTCCCGGTCCGGGACGATGTTCATATCGAACATCAGGCGCCTTCTATCCCGGACCAGTTTGAGATAGGTCTCGGTGAAGTGTTTGTAACGATCCGGGCTGTCGGCCCAGAACTGGGCCGGATCCTCGACCTGCAGCGTAAACGGGAACTGGTCCATCAGCGCGAGAATGGCGTGGGAATTGATGCCCGTATCCCGGCCCACGGTTTTGGAGTGCAGGCTGTCGAGCATGGTCACGATGATTTCCATGTCCCGTTCCTGTGCCAGGGGAGTTACCTTCTCCAGGAGGGCGCGGTGCCAGTAGATCACCCTCTGGGACCGGTAGTCCTCGAATTTCTTGAGCGCCGACGAGTTGGTTTTCCAGTAATGCGGGGAATCGGGCTTGAATAAAAGAATCGGATCGAAGCCTCCCAGTGCGCGGAAGGCCGCGCGGGTGGGCGCTCCCATGGGCAGATACTCATCGGGATTTTCGGGGCCGTTGTTCGTGTCGAAGTTGAGCTCGGCGATGTTTACGCCATCCCAGGGATATTTGCGCAGCATCTCCTCGACGAAGGCGAAAGCCGCGTCCCGGCACTCGGGGATGTCCAGATCCATGTGATGCCGCCAGCCGACGAGCCCGTCTTTTCCGGTTGCGGTCTTGGCTCGCCATTCAGGATGGTCGGTCCAGAACTTCACGCTGACATGCGGCAGTTCGAACCAGGCGTACACCAGGATGCCGTTCTTATGGCAGACGTCCAGAAGGTGCTCATAGGGGAAAGTCCAATTGGGCCAGAAATGATAGGCTCCGGCGTAAATTGCGCGCACACCCATGCGCCGCCATTCCTCCGCGCGCCGGTCGATATCCGCCCCGCCGCGCTTGGAGAGGCCGGGATCGTAGTACAGTTCGACCTGCCCCCTCTGCACCGGAATCTTGAGATCGAATCCCTCGATCACGTAGTGGACGAAGTAGGGGTAGCGGGAGTAGCCCAGCGCGGTGATCGGATCAAGGCGCGCGGCCATGTAAAGCAGGCGCCCCCGCCCGGCGCGCATGAGAACCGCAAGCGCAAGTTCGCTCTCCTTGTCCTGCGCGTAAGTCGCGATTTTGTTGCGAGGGGTGAAGCGCGGCACCTCCGGTGCGGGCTCCCATGTGGCGTCCCGGGCATGATAATCGCTGTTGCCGTAAAGCAGGTCCTCAACCTCATGGACCCTGAGCGAACGCTTTTCAGGACGGATGCCCAGCGCCTCACACAGCGGATTGGGTCCCTCGATCACCAGTCGTCCGCCGTCGCGCACGAAACCGTCGATCAGTGAAACCTGCGAGCGGGTGAGCTTTGCCCCCACGCTTCTCGGCACCACGAGAATCGTGTCGGAATCCAATCCACCGCGAGAGAAATCTTTCCAGTTTCTCGTGAAGACGCGGATGCCGAAGGCCGAGAGGGCGTTCACATAGCTGTTCTGATTGTTCCAATCGGGTTTCGCGGGAGTGTCGTCCCACAAAACGATGGCCTGTGGTTGCGACAGAATGACTCCACCCGGGGGCTTTCGCTCGAACTTTTTGGCCAGCCAACTGCGAAACGTTTCCCACGTGCTGGGGGGAGGCGGTTCGCGGTAAGACAGGATCTCCGGCACGCCCTCCATTACCAGTATGGAATCCTCCGGCACAATCCCGGGATCCCTCACCACCGTATCGAGGGGCTTTTCGCTATACGATTCGGCGGAGAAGCGCCCGTTGCTGTGCACCAGGAGACGGTGCAGGTATTGCCCCTGGATATGCAGCTGAATGCCTTCCGTGTATGTCTGAACCAGCTTCTGGTTGAATTGCAGCCTGCAGTCGTAATCGCGAATCGAGATGAACCGGTAACCCATCCCCTCGATGCCGTCCAGGATTTTTTCGAGGTGAGTCAGTCCCATAAAGGGATGGTAGAAGAATGACGCCACGCCGTCGCGCACGACCTGAAGGCGATCGGCATTCGCCACCATAAGATCCGGATCGGGCTTTTCCAGGCTGATATACCCGAGCGATTCGGGAATGATGAAACGGTTGAAGCGGTCAACGGACGGGTAGGGGAAGAAGTGCCCGGCCTCGGACTTGTTCACCGACGCCACCCTCTCGTAGGCCGAGTTAAAGTAGCGCGCAAAGACCTGGTAATCCAGCTCCGAAGCCACGTAGTGGGGTGTTTCCCAGGTTACGGGGTAAATCCCGTTCTTGAAACACTCATCCAGACCCTCTTGAAGTTTCTGCTCGACCAGGAGACGGGAATCCCCCTGGATCGGCTTGTCGGACATCGCATCCCAGTACTCGTAGTCGTCTCCTGTCTTGCCGTGATATTGGTGGGTGCTGCCGTGCAGCACCGGGATCCCTCCCTTGGCTATCATGTGGCGCACGGCGGCCACAAACTTGGGGCGGTCTGAAAGGTAGAGTTCGGTCTGAGTGGCGGGATCTTTGAAGATCGGAACCAGAGCGAACTGGAACGGGATTTTCCGTTTGCTCAAGTAGTCCGCCATCTCAATCAGGCGCTCGGGTTCCTCTTCCAGGGTTACGTCTTCAATCCGGATCAGCGCCTTGCGCTCCTCCTGGTGCGGCACCTTGAGGAAATCGTGCAGGATGTCGCAGAAGGCCAGGTAGCGGTCCCCCTCGGAGTTATAGGCAAAGGGTGAATCCGCGCTGTACCAGAAAGATCCGGATCTCACAAGGTACGGCAGAGAGGTTCCGTCTTTCTTGACCGCGGTCGCGAACATCTGAACCTTCGAGGTGTCGAGGATCTCGATGGGAACCAGGCTTGGCTCCTCCTCCTTCAGCAGCGATTTGTCCTTGTAGGAGACGCTTTGGAATCCCTCTACCCGCGCAGTCTGCTTTTGCCGTAATCCGAGCCTGGCGGCAAACTGTGGTTCTGCAAGCAGTTCACTCAGGTGGTTGTTGAACCAGAATACGGGGAGGTTCGTGTTCCGGACATCGGTCAGCAGATGCGTCGGGCACGCCACCGTGCGGTCATCGACCCCGAGCACGATCACAAACTTGTGGCGTGCGATCTGGCCCGGTTTGTACTCCTCGAATGAAACCAGTTCGCCCTTCATTCCGAAGTGGCCGAGCAGATCGATGATGTTGTTGCCGTCCACGACGCCCGAGGGCATCGGGCCCGGCAGGCTGTCATGGATGATGAGCACTTCGGCCGGACGCGGAGGAGGCGTGCTTGGACCGCTTACCGAATAAGGGACGAGGGCAATACCGAGGAGCGTAAGCACGAGCAGAACGCGGCGCTTGGCTTTTGTGCGGAACTGCGGCTTTCCTGATGGATTCGAAACGCGGCAGCTTGCTGCCGTATTCTTTCGGTGAAGGTTGCTTCGCCGTTGGTATCCAGAAGTGTTTTTCAAGAGTATCCTCTGCCCTTATGGAGTGCGGCGGCATGACGCCGCTTTTAGTTGAACAGCACAACAAAAGCTGCCCTGCGAGTTACCGAGATTGCCACGTACTACTAAGCCGCAAATCATTTGCTGTAAGGCAAAGGTTTCGGTTATGTTCGCAAAGAGAGGCGCGAAGCGCCGACAGTTAGTAGCCCCGCCCGTGAGGGCGGGGTTAGCAGAGAAAAAAAGATTGAGGTCCGAAGGACCGGCACGGGTCATCAGTGCCGCACCTTCGGCGCTCACTCTGCCAGCGATTCCGAACCCCGGCCTCACGGCCGGGGCTACTCTCTGACGCCTCTTCGAGGCTCTACTCCTCTGCGTCTCTGGGGTGAACATGAGTATTGGTTGCGGCAATGCCGCCCCAGGTCAATGGCTTTTAAATCAAAGCGGCGTCATGCCGCCGCACTCCAAAAGTCGCCAGTCAATTCAATTTCGGAGCAGGGCAGAAAGGCTCCGGACTCGGAGCGCGTCCCACGATCGATTCCAGCGCCTGCAGGATCCGGTCACACGCCTTGCCGTCACCGTAAGGATTGATCGATTCGGACATCCTCCGGTAAGCTGCAGAGTTCTGGAGCAGCTCCGAAACGCTTTCTACAATCCTCTCTTTGTCGGTTCCAACCAGGCGGACCGTTCCCGCCTGGACCCCCTCCGGGCGCTCTGTAGCGTCGCGCAACACCAGTACCGGCTTCCCGAGCGCGGGAGCCTCCTCCTGTATTCCGCCCGAGTCGCTCAGGATCAGATAAGATGCTTTCATGAAGTGAACGGTTTCAAAATAATCGATCGGATCGAGCAGGACGATCCGGTCCTGCTCCTTCAGAATCGGCAGCACCGTGTCCCGCACCGCGGGGCTCAGGTGGACCGGGAAAACCACAAGAATGTCCGGAAAGCGCCGCACCAGTTCGAGCAGTGCCTGGCAGATCTGTTCCTGAGGTTTTCCCTGGTTTTCTCTGCGGTGCGACGTCACCAGGATCATGCGCGATTTTTCTGCCGCCAGCCGCGTCAGGACCGGATGGTCGCACGTTCGATTCCAGCTCAGCACATCCTGAAGGGCGTCAATGACGCTGTTGCCGGTGACCCAGATGGATTCCGCAGGCACCCCTTCAGTCAGCAGGTTGGAGCGGGATTCTGCCGTGGGAGCGAAATGCGCATCCGCCAGCACCGTGGTGAGATGCCTGTTGATCTCCTCGGGGAAGGGGTAGTACTTCTGCCGCGTCCTCAGGCCTGCTTCGATATGGGCGATTCGGATCTTGTGATAGTAGGCGGCCAGGGCGGCGATGAAAGTCGTGGATGTATCTCCCTGCACCGCAACAATATCGGGCTTCGTTTGCGCCAGCACGGAATCCAGACCCGTGACGGCATTGGCGGCGATCTGGGCCAGGCTCTGGCGCGGGCGGATGATGTGCAGATCGAAATCCGGCTTGATGGAGAAAAGATTCAGCACCTGGTCGAGCATTTCGCGGTGCTGGGCGGTCACGATCGTGATCGGGCGAAACCGGTCCGGATGCTCCTGGCACCTCTTGATCAGCGGCGCCAATTTGATCGCCTCGGGGCGGGTTCCAAAAATGACAGCAATATTCAGTGGTTCTGCTCTATGGTTAGGCAATAATTACATCCGGGACGTGGGGGGCAGGGAATCCGCTCGGCCCGGTCCCCCGTTCATAAATTTGGGAGCTAATGATATCATTTTCCGCCATAATTTCGCGGGCTTTCGGAGTCTGGGCGACGGAACCGTCCGCTGTCCTCGATTCCGAGTCGGGACCAGAATCGGGGCGGGGTTGTCGGGATCATTCGCGACCGATTTTGACGCCCGATGACCGCTTGCGACGCCGATTCCGACGTCTGTGCAAGGAGGGAAAATGCTGAATGCGGAAGAATTGGAAGGGTTGAGGAAATTCTCGACACCCACGATCTCGAACGCGATCGAGATGTTTGATTTCCGGCCGCGCCATGCGGGATTTCTCGGCCCGGAAGTGCGCTGCCTCTTTCCCGGCCTGGGAAGAATGGTCGGCTATGCTTTTACCGCCGCAATTTCCACGGACCTGCCCGCCCAGGGCTGCCGATCGATCCAGCGCCATGAATACTGGCAGGCTTCGGCCGGCGTGCCGGCTCCGAGGATTGCGGTCATCCAGGATCTGGACAACCCTCCGGGCCGCGGTTCCTTCTGGGGCGAGGTTAATTCCAACATTCATAAAGCGCTTGGTTTTATCGGAACCGTAACGAACGGGGGCGCCAGAGACCTGGACGAAATGGAGCCGCTGGGATTTTTCACCTTTGCCGGTGAGATCTCGGTCTCCCATTCCTATGTCCATCTGGTTGATTTTGGCGCGCCCGTGCGCATCGGCGGGACGATCGTTTCTCCGGGTGATCTTCTCCACGGAGACCGCCACGGGGTTGTGGTCATTCCGGCTCGAGTCGCGGGATCGCTGGCCCGCGCCGCCGCCGAGGTCGAGGAGGCGGAGAGGGAATTGATCCGCTACTGCCAGTCTGCGGAATTCAGCCAGGAAGGATTGAAGCGGTCCTTCGCCCGGCTGGAAGCGCGTTTTCTCGAAATCGTCGAAGAGCACCGGTAGCAGGTTCAGCCGGGCGATTGTCGTCTGAACGGTGCTCATCGCGCTGCCGGGGATGAAAGACTTCTGGACTTCGATTGCAGGAATGCGTTATATGAATTTGATCCGCTGTGGCAATCGTTCCACAATCATAGTGTCTGAGGATGGAAATGAGCAGAAAGTATCGTACCCCCGGCTACCAGGATCAGGATCGCGAACGCGAGCGCAAGCCCAAGCCGCCGCCGCGCGCGAAGGGATCGGGAGGCCGCGTGGAGACGCGATTTCACTTGATCACGCGCTGCAACAACTGCGCGGCTGAAGTTCAGATCGAGGAACAGATCCAGGTCACGGACAAATGCAGAGCCTGCGGCACCGATCTCCATACCTGCCGCAATTGCCTGAATTTCGATCCCTCCGCTCGCAATGAGTGCACGAAGCCTGTCGAGGTTCGTGTGACCAACAAGAGCGCGAACAACATCTGTTCGCTTTTCGAACCGAAGATCCTGGTCGAAAAGCAGGGCAGCGGGGCAGCCCGTCCCAAGCCGGTGGACAGCCACCGCCAGGCCTTTCTCGATCTCTTCAAAAAATAGCCGCAACGCACCTAGTGCAGTTCGACTTCACAAGTGCCGATGGCGGGCCGATAAAAATTAAACTGTACGTTCGGATGCAGCGCCAGCAGCGACATCGGGACGGCGGAGTCGGCAATCTTCCTGCCGATCATCATCGCGGTCAGCCTCATGCCGAAGGGATTGTCGTGCGTCCCCGCATGCCAGATGGAGACCTTTTCCGCCTTCCAGGTCTGCAGGGGGCCGACAGAAATCGCCTGGGTCGGGACGAGGTTCAGCTGCCCGCCTCCCGATGTGCGGGCGTTCTGCATGATGGTGACGGGGTGCAGGTCGACGACCCGCGCGCTGAGCGCGAGATACTCCTGAGGCGAAGGCGGATTGTCGCGGTACCGGCCCTCCCTCGGGAACGGGTCGTTGAATGCCCAGTGCTTGATTTCGCCCTGCCCGCCCTGCATGACCACGCAGCGCACCCCCTCCCAGCTGCGGACGTAATCCCGGACGTCGGCCTTGGGAAAATGGATGTTCTGCCGCGGCATCGCCAGCTCCGGACGTATGCGATTGAAACAAAGGTCGCGATCGGCCCTGGCGAACGAAAGCGGATGGGTCTCCGGAACCTCTTTGCCCTCCAGCACCCATTCATCCATTCCCCAGAAGTGCGCGTGCTTCAGCGGGAGATCGAAAGCATTGACCAGCCGGGCGACGAGCGGGAGCTGCTCCGTGGGACCGATGGGGCCGCAAATTCCCGCCGGCCGCTCCGGCGTTGCCTGGCGCCAGGAATCGATGTATTCCAGGGCCTCGGCCAGGTAGAACTCCTCCAGCGTGTCGTAGCAAACGACCCGGAAGCCGTCGCGCGACAACCGCAGCATATCCTCCGCGGTCAAAGCCGCGGCATCGCTCAGGATCTCCGCATCCAGCGTCGTGTAATCCCACCATCCCGGCGCCACTCTGCTCAGCGCTCGTGCCATGCTCCCCTCCTGTAGTTCATTTCCTACGAATTTATGCTTTTCGGGTCGTTCAATCGACGCGGACGACGTCTCGGATGGCACTGCGCAGCAGGCTCCGGAGCCAGACATTCAACTTAATCTTGCGGGCAAAATCAGGCCAGAATTCCTTAGAACTGTTCCCAGCCCGACAATCCTACGTTTCATGAGGCTGCCATCCCGCGACACACGAATATTGGATGAAGCGGCGCTTCAAAGTGTTCAGTTTTCCGATCACTTCGACTGCTGGAGGAAATCGACGGCCAGGTTTGCCATGGCGCGAATTCCCAGGGGCAAAGCGCTCTCATCCACGAAAAAGCGCGGCGAATGATTTGCAGCGGCCGCCGCCGGATCCATGCTTTTGGGAGTCCCTCCCAGGAAGAAGAACAATCCCGGGATCTCCTTTTCGTAAAGCGAGAAATCCTCGGCGGTCGTGGTTGGGGGAACCACGACCGCCGTTTTCTCTCCCGCGACGCGCCTCAGGGTGGCGCTCATCCTCTCGGTGAGTTTGGGGTCGTTGTAGGTTACGGGGTTACCCATGACGATGCTGGTTTCCGCCCGGGCCCCCGCGCTTTGCGCGATCAACTCGGCGGTGCGGCGGATGCGCTCGTGAATGCTCTTTTGCACGCCGGGATCGAAGGCGCGGATCGTCCCCTCCAATTCCGCGCTGTCCGGAATGATGTTGCTCCGCACGCCGGCGTGAAGCCTGCCCACGGAGATGATGGCGGGCGAAAGGGTCAGATCGGTCTGGCGGCTGATGATGGTCTGCAGGCCGATGACGATCTGCGACGCGATGACCACGGGGTCGACGCCGCTCCAGGGCATGGCTCCGTGAGTCTGTTTTCCCCGCACCACGATTTTGAAGGTGTCGGAAGCGGCCATGGCCCCGCCCGGATGGTACGCGATGGTGCCGGTGGCGTAGGGAAACACATGAAGGCCGAATATGGCATCCGGTTTGGGATTCTGCAGCGCGCCTTCCTTGATCATCAGTCCTGCGCCGCCTTCCTCTCCTGCCGGCGCTCCCTCTTCCGCCGGCTGGAAGATGAACTTCACGGTCCCGGGCAGATCCGCGCGCATGCCCGAGAGCACTTCCGCCACCCCCATGAGCATCGCGGTGTGCGTATCATGGCCGCACGCATGCATGACCCCCACTTCCTGCCCGTTGAAGGTGGTCCGTTCCTTCGAGGCAAACGGCAGATCCACTTCCTCGACCACCGGCAGAGCGTCCATGTCGGCGCGCAGCGCGACCACGGGTCCCGGTTTGCCTCCGCGCAAGACCGCGACAACTCCGGTGTGCGCCACTCCCGTACGCACGTCGAGGCCCAGGTTCTTCAGGTGCTCGGCGACGATCTTCGAGGTGCGGACCTCGCGGTTGGAAAGTTCGGGGTGCTGATGGAAATCACGCCGCCAGGCGATAACCTTGCTTTCCACCTTGTCCGTTAGCCGGTCGATCTGGTTGGCCAGCCGCACGGAAGGTTTGTCCTGCCCGCCGCTTGTCCGGGCCGGCAGGAGCACACCGGCTGTCGTCAGCAGGACCGCAGGCAGAAGCAGGAGGGCTGAACTTTTGAACAGGCTCATGCGCATCTTTGTTTCCTCGTCAATGGGATGCAAGCTGATGGCGTTAAGAATAAGGGCCGATGCCGGTCCGGGCAAGCTGATTCTTCGCCGCAAGCGCGGCACGATGGTCTGGAACCCGCGCGGCAGAATTTTCATTAACTTTTGCAGGCCAAACAGTTGGGCAGTATGGATTATTTATTTCCGATCTTTCTCTCGGGAAAGGCTTTAGTCAATAAAATCAAAGTCTAATTTATCCCCCGATTGATGCCGAAATGAGTAGCACAGGGCCTCCCCAAGGGGTCTTGTGTCGATGATCGATTTATGGAGGGTTGAACAAGATGCATGTCAACAAGTCCGGCCGTTTTATGGCCCTATTCATCGTCGCCGGACTTCTGCTGCTGGGCTTCGTCGGCCTGGTGGTAGCACAGGAGGGCAATGCGCAAGCCCTTGGCTGGCTAAAAGAGCATCGGAAGCCGGTAAGACCTGACGAGATAGTGGTGTCAGGAATCCTATTCACCATTGTTCCAACGTCGCATCGCATGATCGTCAAGAGTGGAAACCAGGAGAAGACGCTGGTTCTCGGTTTTGGTGACGATGTTTATGAGGTTTTTGCCCTGAGGGGATCAATTTCGTTGGGAATGGAAGCATTTGGTGGTGTCAGATTCCGACCTGCTGTCCCGCATGCGATCTGCCGGGCGCTTTAGGCGCCGCTGCGATCGAGAATTTCGTCGGCATCAATAAGCAGAGAGTGAGACCTAAATCATGTCCATCCGATACAAACTTCTGGCCGGATTTTCTGTAGCGCTGGTGGTTCTTGCGATTCAGGTTGTCGCCGTGAACTTTTTTGTCTACCAGTTGCAGGGTGCGGCGAAATCGCTGGCCGAACTGGCGGCGGCTCAGAAATCGCAACTCGCCAGCAAAGAGATGATAGGTTCCATGAGGACGCTGCTCGAGAAGATTCCGGATATGCCTGATCCCCAGAAGGGGCTTATAAGCCTGACGGGCCAGTGGGACCAGGTCTCTGCGGGCAGCGCCTTCCTGATGAAACAGACTCCTTCGCTCAGCCACTCCGCCTCGCTGACCAAACTGCAGGCGTCCGCGGATCAGGCCGCCGACAGTTTTTCGAAGTACAAATCCGCGCTGGCTGCGAAAGCGACGAATCAGGACGAATTCTTCAAACAGATGATCTTCTTCGACGAAAAATTGCAGGGGCTTCACACCGTTTTCGATCAGGTTGGAGAGGAGATCGGGAATCAGCTGAAGGCCGCGTTGCAGCTCGAAAAGCAGGTGCACAACCGGCCGGTGCAGGCCGGCATCCTGATCGGCGTCATCGCAGCCGGCCTCATCATGGTGTTCGCATTGCTCTTTTCCAAGCGTCTGGTTGAGCCCATCAAGAGGATGGCCGAAGCCGCGCGCAAGATTGCCGCCGGCGACATCGACCAGAAGATCAGCTATCACTCGACCGATGCAGTCGGTCTGCTGGCGCGCTCTTTCGAGGAGATGTCCCGCTCGCTGCAGGGGGTCGTGGACGAAACTGCGGTCTTAATTCGTGCGGCGCAGGGCGGCCGTCTGGACAAGAGAGGCGACGCCCGGAAATTCCAGGGCGCGTACTCCGACCTAATCCGCGGCATGAACGATATGTTCGACGCAGTGGTCGCCCCGATCAACGAGGCGATGTCGGTGCTGCAGCGCGTGGCCGCGCAGGACCTCAACGCGCGCGTCATTGGGATGTACAGCGGCGATTTCGCCAAAATCAAGGACGCGCATAACCTGGCCGTCACCGAACTGCAGGGAGCTCTGACCAACGTGAACATCTCGGTGGGGCAGCTCAACGATACCCTGAGCGAGGTGGCGAACTCGGCCGAGGCGGTTTCGTCCGCCTCCGTGCGCATCACCGATGTCAGCCAGGCGGTCGCGGAAGGTTCATCCTCACAGGCCGCAAGCGTCACGGAAGTCCTCAGCAGCCTGCAAAAGCTGGGTTCCATGAGCAAAAGGAACGCGCTGAATGCCAAGGAAGCGCGCGACCTGACGGAAAGCGCCCGCGTCACCGCGGATCAGGTGGCCCAAGGCATGCGGCGCCTTTCGGAGGCTATCAACAAAATCAAGTCCTCATCCGATTCGACCGCCAGGATCGTGAAAACCATCGACGAGATTGCCTTCCAGACCAACCTGCTTGCCCTCAACGCCGCGGTCGAAGCGGCGCGCGCGGGTGACGCCGGCAAGGGTTTCGCCGTGGTGGCCGAGGAAGTGCGCAACCTTGCCATGTTATGCGCCGAGGCGGCCAAGAACACCGCTTCGCTGATCGAGGAATCGGTCAAGAACGCCGAAGGCGGCGTCGTACTCAACGACGAGGTTCTGAAGAGCCTCCACAGCATCATTGCCCATGTCAATCGCGTCGCCGAGGTCATGACCAAGGAAATCTCGGCCGCGGCCGAGCAGCAGAGCCAGGGCATCGAGGAAATCAATGGCACCGTGGTGGATATCAACGCGGTTACGCAGCAGACGGCTTCACGTTCGGAAGAGATGACTAGCGCGGCGAACACACTGCTCCGCGAAGCCGAGGACATGCGCGCCATCGTAGCCAAGTTCGCCGGAAGCCAGAGCGAATCCCACGATCACATGCACTGGGGCATCACCGAGGAAAGAGAACAGCACAAGCTCCCGCGCGATGCGCCCAAGCATGAGGCCGAGCAGATCCCGGAAACCATCGAAGGCTTCTAGCTCAGGTCTGCGAGAGAAACTTTAAACGCCGCGGATTACGCAGCGCGGCAAGCCGCAACCAAAGAGATGCTTAAGCCGGATTTACCCAAGCGGCTTGCCGCGCTGCGTGAAAAAGGCAGCTTGAAGATTTCTTCCTGATTCGAAAAGAATCTAACTGTTAGCAGTACAGATTCCACAGAAAAACGCCGGTTGAATCAGCGCGGCTATTTGAGCGCCGGGGCGGAGCCCGGAAGGGCATAGCGCAGGTTCAGGAACAGGATGTTCTCCTTGGCATTTTTCGGCTGAACGGATGCCACGGCCCAGGCATTGCGGACCAGGTAGGAATACTGACCCATCAGGGAAAGAGCGCCGAAAGTGGCATCTTTCCAGAAGGTTTGCGCGAAACCAAACGTGCCCTGCTGGATGGTCCGGTTCTGGCCGCCTGGCGAATCGGGAGAGCCGTAGCCCACTAGCCTTCCATCTGCCGAATCCGTTGTGGTATTACGCCCGACGTAAACGCCGCCGTAATAGCCATAAAGAAGCGTGTTTTTTCGTGTGAATTCGAAACCCGAGACGGTTGAGCCCGAGTGCACCGCCGAGAGGCTGCCGTCGCTGCGCACGATGAGATCGGGAGCCTGTCCGAAGATCCAGCGCCCGCCGCCGGCACTCCAGTAGTTGTTGGTGACGGCGCGGAAGCCCTTGAAGAGCTCATAGTTCAGGTTAACCTGCCCTCCGCCTCCGGTGGTACTGAATTGCAGGTTGTTCAGCGGATTGTAGACTTTGAAGGTGCGCGCGGTGCCGCCGATCTCGAAATGCAGCGCATGGCCATTGGGAAGTTTCGGATCGAAGGCGATTTTTGCCACGATATCCGGATGAAGATTGGGGACAGTGAGCTGAGTCAGGCCGTTGTTCAACTGATTTGCGTACGCAGCCGTCAATGCGCTGTGTATTATGATCTGACTTCCTCCCGCGGAGCCTCCGATGTATTGTTCGGCGGCTTCGAGAGAGATGCCCATGGCCACGCTCTCGCTCGGGTGGTAGACAAACCGGAACTGAGGATCGCGGCTCCAGGTCAGGCCGGCCTGGTAGTTCACATCGATGTTTTGAGTGTAGAACAGGTCGGCGGGCAATGGGGATATGCCCTCTCGGCCCGGAGTGATCATGCTCCAGGACTGTCCGCCGAGGAATTCGAACTTGCCCTTCCTCACGTCAACCCAGTACACGCGCATGCGGAAGGTGTCCGAGTTGCTGCTGACCGCGGCGTTCGACGGGACAAAGCCGAGAAAATCAGATTCCCAGTAGGCCGTGACCTTGGCGCCCTTGACCATGGCATCGACGCGCGAGCCGATGCGGGAGTTTTGCGCGCTCAGCCGCAATTCGGTCAATCGGCCCTGCGAGGTGTTGCCGTAGGGAATGTTACCGAAGTTGGTTCCGATGCCGCTCCCCGGGGCGGTGCTGCGCCAAACGCTGGTAAAGTCCATGAATCCCAGAGGGGTGATGTAGGCGCTGCCAATCCGGAATTGAAGCGGCGAAACCTCCGGACCTTCACCTTTCTTTTGCGCCTGCGGCAGAGCCGCTGCGGGCGCAGCCGCAGGAGCCGCGGCCGGTATCATGGGCGTGAGGCCGGCTATCACGCCGAGTACTCCCGTCCCCGCGGAAGCCGGCGCGGCGGCGGAGGTCGCAGCGCCAATGAGCCTGCCCTGTTCCTGGATCAGGAGGCGCAGCTCCTGGATCTGCTTTTGCTGCTCGGCGAGTTGCCGCTGCTGCTCGGAGAGCTGGCGTCTGAGTTCGACGATATCGCTTGCGGCGCCCGATGCCGTCAGCTCATCCGCGCCCAAGGCTCCCATCACAGATGTAATGAAGAGAAAAGAGGCTGTTAAAAAGGAGTACATCACTTTCCGACCCGTCGACGCATTCATCCGAATCTCCCGTTGGCTATTAAATTGGTCCAATGACAGAGGCCCCTCGAAGACGGAAGCATCCGTGACAGGCTATCCCCGATCGTCATGCAACGTCACGCAAAAAAGCAATCCCGGGCAGTGACGTCAAGTGCCTCGAACCTGGCACAGGATTGTACGGGCGATCTGACATCGGGCGACCTGACGGTCGCCCCTACGATAGATTGCTGGCTGAGTTCCCTTCAGATGCCGGGGGGCTTTGCGGGGATGACCGGTATGACGGTGATCTGGCCCCGGTCCTGCACCAGCGCTACGACCACAATCCGCTTGCCGCCCTGAGGGAGCAGGATCATGGATCCGCTGAAGTGGGCGCGCGCAGGAATCAGTTCGTGCAGAAAGCGAGCCGTCTGCCCTCTCCCGACCAGCGGATTCAGCTCAGCCGGCGTGATGTTGTCAACCACCTTGCCATTCGCATCCATGGTTACGATCTTTACGATGACCGGATCGTCGCCGGGATTCGCGAGGGCGAACCCGGTGAAGCGCTGATGCGATTCGTCGTTGTTGACGGGAATGTCCGCATACTCCAGCGGTTGCGACGCCGGCAGACCTGCAATGGACTTGAGCATGCTCCCATCCGTGCGCCGGAAGGTCGCCGCTCCCGCCATCCGGCCGCCCGTCGTTTCCAGGAAAGCCCATCCGGTCTGCAGCGCCCCCGCCGTATTCACCGGCGTTGCCGAGAGAATCGCGGATGCGCCAGCCGCGACCGTGATCTGGAAAGAAGTTCCCTGGGACGCCGGCTGCCCCGTAGCCTTCACCACCGCAGTCCAGGGTTTTCCGCTCCTATCCGATAACGTGAGTGTCGCGGCAGCTGCCGCCGCTCCACTGTTCGTCAGCGTAAAAACCGTGGAATAGCCGCCGCCGAGGGTGACCTGGGGAAAGTAGACAAACTCGTTCAAAGGACGGTCCGGTGCAACCTTCACCACGAACGCGTCGAAAAAGCCCGTCAGATTCGGCTTGAACGCGTTGGTTGCCGGCAAATCGAGGGAGTAGGTCCTGCCCGTCAGGCAGATATTGCCGGCCCGGTCGACCGCAAGACCGAAGGCTTGATCGCTCCCGGATCCGCCGAAAATCGTGGAAAAGAGCAGGCTCGATCCCGAGGAATCGAGCTCCGCCACGAAGGCATCATCGACGCCCCTCAGGTTGGATTGCAGCGGGTTCTTCGCAGGAAAATTGTACGAGGATGTGTAACCGCCGATGTAAGCGCATCCGGCGGAATCGACAGCGATGCTGCTGCCCTTCTCGGCGCCTTGACCGCCAAGGAATGTGGAATACAGGAGATTGGCGCCTGCGGGATCGATCTTGGAAACAAAAACGTCGCTCAAACCGCCGCCATAGAGCGACTGGGCGGCATTCACGGTGGGAAAGGTCGCCGAACCGGTCTGGCCCGTGATATGCACGTATCCAAAGCGATCCGCAGCGATCGCGTTGCCTTCTCCGCCCCCCAGGTATGTGGAGTAGACGATCCCTCCGCCCCTAACATCCAGCTTCGCGACAAAGGGGCTGGTCGCCCCGCTCAGGGTCCGCTGCAGGGCGTTACGCAGCGGGAAATCCGCAGAGGAAGTTGCGCCGGTAATGTAAACGTTCCCTGCTCCATCGAGCGCGATGCCCCGGCCGTTGTCCGCATCGCTCCCACCCAGGTAGGTCGAGAACAGCAGCCGGCCACCGTCCGTGCTCAGTCTTGCCACCACGATGTCTGCAAGCCCGCCGGAGGCAAACTGCAGGGGCAGGCGCGTCGGGAAGTTGGTCGAGCGCGTGGTGCCGACCATGATGGCCGACCCGGAAGCGTCCACTACAATCCCATTCCCGGAATCATCGTCGTCACCGCCCAGATAAGTGGAGTAAACCAACGCCGATCCATCGGCACTCAGCTTGGTGATGAATGCGTCGCCGAAGACGCTGCCCGAGAGCCTGGACTGAACCGCCTTGAGAACCGGGAAATCGGCCGAGCGCGTGCTGCCCGTGATGTAGGTATTGCCGTCGGAATCCACGACGATCGCCTGCGCCCGATCCTCCCCGGACCCCCCGAGATAAGTGGCGTAGACCGGTCCCGAGCCGTCGGAGCTGATCTTTGTGACAAATGCATCGACCTGACCGCCGAAAGTCGGCTGGAGCGGATTTCTGGTGGGGAATTGAATCGAGGGGGTCTCCCCAGCCAGGTAAATGTTTCCGAAATCGTCCACGGCCACGGCTCGTCCGAGATCTCCGCCGCCGCCCAGGTGACTGGAAAAGGAGATTACCGGATCGACCGCCAGCGGCAACGCACGATCGTACCGGCCGGCGACGAGCCTGACGCTGTCGTCCGGCCCCAGCGCATAGTCGATCGGCACCTCGCGCGGGCCGCGCTCGATCATCTGAAAGGCGCGCGGTTTCCGCAGAACGGTAGTCCCGCTGCCCGAGCGCAGAACCAGCCCGCCTTCATGGTCGAGCCCGAGTGCTTCGGCCCCCTCGAAAGCCAGCCGCACCGCCGAGAGGTCCGCATGCGGCGCCGCAAGAATGTCGAATTCCAGGTTTCTTCCGGCGCCGTAGTACTGAATCTCGATTCCCTGGTACAGGCCCGATGCCTTGACCCGCGCGAAATTCGTCACACCCGTGCGCCATCCGGAAGGATCCCGGCCGGTGAGATAGTTGGACTTGCGCGCCAGCGCGTCCACCCCGGCCAGCTTTGCCTGGCCGGCTGCTCCGGAAAATCGCATCCGGATCTCCTGCGCGCGGCCATGTATCACGAGCGATTCCGGCGTGATGACCCAGGCGCAGGCCGCAGTTCGAGCGAGGAATCCCCCTGTCCGGCCCTTTGAGGCCGGCAGGGGTTCGAACGATAGCGGCAGGCTGGCCGAATTGAGGAGAGTGTGATCGGGGAACCGCGCTCCGGCGGCGCTCTGAGGAGTCCGAGCAAGGTTTCGGGGCGCCCCTGCGGGATCGGATCGTTGCAAGGGCATCCCCATGATCAAAGTCGTCAGAATGACGATGAGTGCAGGCCGGCGCATTTTCCCCTCCCCGGTAGCCAGCGTTTGCGGGAGTTTATTGCCCCCTCGCTGGTCGTCTGATTTCGACCTACTCTAACGGAATCCGCTTCCTATTTGAAGTGCTACGGCAAGGCAGTAATGTTTATACGTCCGCAGATGAACGCAGCGCGGCAAGCCGCAACCAAAGAGATGCTTAAGCCGGATTTACCCAAGCGGCTTGCCGCGCTGCGTGAAAAAGGCGGTTTGAAGATTTCTTCCTGATTCGAAAAGAATCTAACTGTTAGCAGTGCAGACCTTTATTAATCTCTTGGGGTTGCATTCCCCGTTGCTTGCGACGATGAATAAAATAATTAATCCGTTATGATACCCCGCTGCTTGCGGCGGGGAGTTTCATTGCCCCCCTCGGGGATGGTCGAAATCCCTTGCCTTCAGGTGAAGAATAGGCTGGCGAAGTCGACGCAGTTAACGGGCCATGGTCGTGTGGGTATGGCAACTACATTTGCCTCGAACCTGGCGCAAGAATGCTGGGGCGACCGTCAGGTCGCCCGCTGGAGTTTCTATATCTATCGGGAGATCTGGAGATACAGCGTCTGGAAATTCCGAATTTGTGCGAGGCCCGAAGGGCCGGTAGTGCGTAGGCCCGGCCGTCAGGCCGGGATATGGGTAGAAATAGAAAAATGAGCGCCAAAGGCGCGGCACTTAATCAAAAACATATTGCAGGTCAAATTCGATCCCGTGGCGACCCAGCAGTTCAAGGAGTTCTTCCCTAAAGTCTCGTCGCCTGTGATGGACATCCTGATTGCGAATATATTCAAGGAGAGCTCTCTCCTGAGATTTGCTCACGCTGAATGCCGCGTATCCTTCCTGCCATGAGAACCCTCTCCGATTCGGGAAAGTCTGTCGAATCCACCGTGTCGAATTGGCCTTGAGTGCGTTGATCAAATCGGCAATGGAGATCGTCGACGGCATGGAGGTGTACAGATGAATGTGATCCGCCCGGCTGTTCGCCTCAATGAGCCTGGCATTCTTGACCCGCGCGACGGAACCCATATACGCATGCAAACGAGGGCTCCATTGAGGATCAATAAGGGTGCCGCACCTTCGGTGCTCTTTCGGGGGGCGATACGTATCTCCCGGCCTTACGGCC
>Ga0315273_10003674_pt1 | contig 18533 bp, 10 predicted proteins | sample YL17G02_0_MG_FD_205753 | JGI IMG/M metagenome (GOLD analysis project Ga0315273, IMG submission 205753) | Sediment microbial communities from Yellowstone Lake, YNP, Wyoming, USA - YL17G02_0 | ecosystem: Environmental > Aquatic > Freshwater > Lake > Sediment | place: USA: Wyoming | collected...
TCTCCGCGATCTCGACCAACACAGGTTGCCCGGATCCTGTCCATCGGCGTGTACGCCGGTGTTTCTTGACCAGCACTGGGGTAGCCGCTGGCGTAGCTGCACAAAACAACGCACGGATCGTTTGCGCATTAATCGGACCAGAGGGGATTGAGGGAAACTCCACGTGGAGTGTGGGCCCCAAGACATTCGTGAGCATAGTCGGAGTCACATCTTGTACACGAATGGTGCATCCCTGCGGTTCATCCCACAACTCAAGTTCACCGTCACGACCCTCAAAATACTTCAGCTTCAAACCATCTTTATCGCCAAGGCCGGTTCGTAGCTTCACGTTGATCGTGGCGTGAGGGATATAGAGATACTCGTCCTGCACGGGAATCCCTTTGCCCGGCTCAACGTCGGTGCTCGCGTATTCCTCAATAACGGGAAGCGCTAAGAACGCTTTCTCAAACGCGTCCGAGACTGTTCCAAATCCGCGCCATTCCCAGTGCTTGCCATTTGCCATCAGGAGACTCCTCAGGTTAGTCGGTCAGATGTCCTCTTTACCTTGCTTGTGTGGAACGATAACAAATGAGGATCCGTGTTCTTTCCTCACCCCTTGATATCACGGTGGTGGACTTTCTTGCCAAACGTGAAACGATGGAACCGTTCGAGGCAAGGCCGCCCAGCACAAGCTCGCACCATTACGAAATAGATAGAATCTTTGTCTCAAGTTGTCCTTGGCAGCAGCACATTTCCCGCTCTCAAGGGGCGCAAAGGGGTCGCAAGGCCACACCGTGAACTCCATCCCGAATCGCCCCGCCATCTGGGCTACCCGCCTTCCTCGCCGAAGGCGCAGCCCCACTCCACACTCAACCGCTGTCAAAAGCAGTTTCCCAACCGTTTAAATCGACCCTTGCTCCTGGAGAAGTAGCCTGGGTGGGTTCAAGGTCCTAGTGCAACACCTGTATCCTGGAGATTCCAGGAGCGAAGGAGTTGTCTATGGGACACTATCACCGGTTGACCCTCATGGAGCGTGAAGAACTCAGTCGTATGTTCGCCGCGGGGTATAGTTTGCGTGCGACGGCGCAGGCGCTGCAGCGCGCTCCCAGCACGCTGTCACGTGAACTCACTCGACACCGCGCCAGCCCGGTGACCTATCGCGCAGTGCCCGCCCATCAACGGGCGACTCGGCGGGCCCATCAGCCACGGAAACCCCGGAAGCTCGCGGCTCATCCCCGGCTGCGCCGGGCAGTCTTGGCCCGGCTGGCACGACGCTGGTCGCCGGAACAGATTGCCCACGACTTGCGCCAGCAGTATCCTCAAGACCCCGCGATGCAGATTTCGCATGAAGCGATCTATGCCTATCTCTATGGGTTACCCCCCGACACCGTCAAGCGCGCCCTCACTCGGGCCCTCCGGCGGCGACACCGCTTTCGGCGGCCCCACAAGGTCCGGCTCTCGTCGCGCGCCGTCCAGGAGATGGTCAGCATTGATGACCGACCAGCCGAAGTGGCCGCGCGTGTCGTACCGGGCCATTGGGAAGGCGACTTGCTCGTCGGCCATGCCAATGCCTCGGCGCTCGGGACGCTCGTCGAACGCACGACGCGGTTTACCCTGCTGGTCCCGCTGAAGGCCAAGCATGCAACCGCAGTACGGCAGGCCTTTGTCCGGGCTGTCCGGACCCTGCCGCCCCAGCTCCGCCGGTCCCTCACGTATGACCAGGGGCAGGAGATGCGCGACCATCGGCGCTTCACCATCCAGACGAAGATGCCGGTCTACTTTGCGCATCCCCACTCCCCCTGGGAACGGGGCACCAACGAGAACACCAACGGGCTCTTGCGGCAGTTCTTTCCCGCCGGCACCCGGTTCAATCGCGTGTCACGACGAGAGATTACGCGTGTGCAGACGATGCTCAACGATCGGCCACGGAAAATTCTGAACTGGGACAGCCCAGCTCATGCGTTTCACCACCTGTTGCGTTAGGATCTTGAATGCACCCTGTCCCCTTTTCCTGCATTTGTCCCCTTTTCCTGCCTTTTCGAAAAATCAGCCTGGCCCTTTTCCCCGGCCTCATTTATTTCTCACAGGCTCCAACGGATAAATCGTGACTCCGTCATAATTTTGGTCCTGAGGCAAGGCAGAAGCTGGAGCATGTAATTTCCAGCCAGCGCCCTCCATTTTTTTTAAAGTTTGCCATGATGTTGGCTGAGCTCCTGTTGAATGAAGCTCCGACCAGTAAATATCTGCACGAACCGGCTCGTCTCTCACTTTCTTTACCGATTCTAACAAACGTGCCAATTCTGGACCGCATTCGCTACAGGGACTCCTCTTGAAATTACTGATAACGATACCTTGAACATGTTCCATAAGGTCTTTGCGCGAATCAAGCCACACCACGAATTGATGCTCAGCGTGAGATGTATTTCCCGGAGGATCAATATCTGCTGTATTCCAAGAGACAACGTTTACCTTATTTACCTTCGTTCTCGCTGGTGTCCATACTGCTGCACCGTGTTCAAGAGTAGTTTTCCACGGGTCACCTGCAGGTTTCAAAAGCGTGGCGGGCAGCTCTGCCGGCACTTTCAGTGTGAGTTGAACAGAAGAGACAACTTTTCGTCCTTTTTTTATTGGAACAGTTCGCCTTAACTCTGCCAAAGGTAGTTTGGGGCTCGCTTCAGCAATAATTACTGAGACTCCTTCTTCATTTTCTCTGCTCACCTCAAGAGACTTCAGCCCCTTTGGTTCTAATCTAGCCTCTACCCTGTTGATAATAGCCTTCGCCTCTTCCCGCGAGTGCTCTACTCTCAATTCAGCAGCTAGGGCTTTCCACGCTTGCTGCCTCACATCGGTTGTTTCATCACCTTTTTGCTCTTTTGCCCTGTCTTCTGCCTTGCTCTTGTCCTTCCCAAATCCCAATAGCTTCCCAGTGCCTTTGGCCAGACCAACGATCTTATTAACTAACAAAACAATCGCCTTATCTATCGGCGCCCTGATCTTTTGGATGATGGATCGAATTTCGTTACTAAGCCCGCCGAGGCGCAGGAGACTTGCCATGAAACCGATCGTCACAGGAATCGTTTGCGCGAGGGCTCGTTCGATTTTGTTTGCCGCTCCGGTGATGTTGCCAGATACCAGATTGACGATGGACCCGGCGATCGCTTCGAAGAGCGCGCTAATCTGGTGGGCGCGTTCGATCAAGAAGGTAATGATGCTATAGATAGTTTGTATAATCTTCACAAGTCCTGATACCGGATTAAACATCGACACGACTGTCGCCACAGCGTTCTTGACGACCTCTGTGATGAGCCAACTCTTGACCTCCTCCATCACCATATCTTTCAAGTTGCCAAGGTCAACTTTGAGCATCTCCCAGAGACCACCCAAACCTTCTTTCGTAAACGTGGCAAAAATTTCCCAGGCCTTTCCGATACGATCGACATTCTTCTGGCCGATTTCTGTGGCAATCTTTTGTTTGATGTTCTCGATTGTGAGGCCGAGAATCTGAAGCACCAGGACGAGAATGGATTTGGGACTGAAGTCCTTGGGGAGCTGGACCCCGGCTGCTGTCATCGTGCCAAACAGCCAACTCACTAGCCCTTCTTTAAGATAGATATCTTTTTTACCCAGAAATTGTGTGAACCCCTGATTGATCGCCTTAATGAGCGTAATGAGAAAGGCTCCTGGGTCCTTAACGATCTCCGTCAGAGCATCGCCGGCACGATTAAAGAGACTCATGAATTGCTTGGCATCGACTCCGGCCACAGTTAATGCCTTTTCAAATGCCCACCTTGCTCCACGCTCCCCCAGGCTTTCTTCCCGCTCAGGAGCAGGCACCTGTGCAGATGCTGTCTCCGCACGTTGCTCTTGCAGAGGAACCGACTCATCCGTCTGAGATACCGCCCTCTGGACACTGGGCCGCACATTGCTTTCCTGCTGCACCACATGAGTCAGCTCATGCGCGAGCAATCGCTGCCCGTGTGTAGTCCCAGATGCGTACTGTCCTGCTCCGAACACCACATTGTGTCCAAGCGTGTAGGCGTTCGCATTGATGGATCTGGCTGACTCAGCGGCGCGCTCATCGGCATGCACGCGCACCTTGCTGAAATCGTGGCCGAAGCGTGGCTCGAAGAAGGCGCGGGTGGTGGAATCTAGCGCGCGGCCGGGGCCGAGGCTGTGCAGGAAATTGTCGGGCACGTAATCTGTGAAAGATGTTGCTAGTGCGGCCGTTTTTCGTTGAACAAGTCCTTGGTCGTTCTCGTTCTTTTTACAGGTCGGACAGGTGGGGCCGCCGGCGGCGCAGGTCGCGCAGCTTCGTTGGACAGTCGGTGCCGCCATGCGAAGCACTTGATCCGCGACACGGTCAGCTTCTTGTTCGTAGAGATCATCCGGCTGGCTGACCGCCAGCTTTGCTTGAAGGCGACCGGACTGCCACAGGCTTCTCGTGCCGTCCGTTAACGTGGAACGCGGGCTTGCCCATGGAGCACTGAGACAAGCATGCGGCGTGGCGAGGAGAGACGGGTGCGCGCCAAACACATTCGCTCCCGGCTGCTTCGGCGCCGGAACTGCGGCTGGCGCAACAGTTGTTCGTTCACCACCCATCATCGCCCTCACACTACGGGGTCAGATTCCACGCAGCAGGGAGAGGCAGCCCCCCCTGCTGCTCCCTACTTCTGTGGTCCGGTCGGACTTGCCGTACCAACTTGGGAGAAACGCTTCGCCAAATCCTTAAGATCATTCTCCAGCTGCGTCAGGACCTGATCTTTAAACATCTGCAGATTCTTAGCTTCTTCACGTTTGGCTTTGGCCTGATCCGCTATTGCCGAACCGCGGGCCTTAGACTCAGGAGATCTTTCTATCGCGGTCTTCACCTCGGACGATTTAAGTAGTTGAAGCGTAGCATTGGCCTCTTGTTCATGACGAACGGCGGACGCGTGTAGTTTTGTGCCCAATCCACCCAGTGCTAGGCGCACCTCCGTCACCATCTCGCCCGTGTCGCTTCCAACCGGCTTCGCTTCTTCAGTGGGTGTGATTCCCACAATCTCTGGTACGATGATAAGTGCGCCTTCCGGCACTCCATTCTTAAAGTCCAGATGAGGGTTCGCACGAAGTAGTGCGGCCTGCGCCTCCTTAATTGCTGCGTCGTCTTTGGCGGGCTTGATATCGAACAGCCGGCTTATCAACTCCGTCGGGTTCCGCTCTCCTAAACCTATCGCCACTCGCATAATTGTTCTCCTCATGTGTTATCGCAATTGAGCTGGCCCCAGGGATCTCCTATGGGACCGCCACCTTTTATTTCAATAGTACCCTGTACAACATTTCCCAGAACAGTAAAGTGCCCGGGGCTGACATCAAGAGACATCGCCGGGCCCCTGGCAATCCCCCGGATATGGTTCGAGCTGGCAATAATTGTCCTGGCCTTAATCTCAATGACAGGCCCCGAATATGCCAAGAAACGCCAACAGCGGTTGTCAATAAAGGCGCAATCGCCTGAAACCTCGATTGTAACAGCCGATCCAGCTGTTCCAGCCGGTGAATATCCAGCAGCCGATCCAGCGCCCTGTACTTCCAGGAAGTTGCCATGAATTGCAGTGTTTTCTCGTCTTAGCGGATCCGGAGCGGCGCCCCTACCACTCGGAACGGGACCTCCTCCCCTGTTACTTACGTTTGGGAATAGGCTTTCGACTGAGAATGGGAATGGGCCATTCACGGTTTCCTGGGATGGCCCAATCCGCAATGCCTGCCAGCTTGACGTGCTCCCTTGAGGTGATTGCTGCAGACTACAGCGGACACGGTTATCGATCACGTCCACACTATCAAAAGGGGTGATCACCTCGATTCCAGATCCTCGCGCGTCCTTTTTGGGGATTCCCGGTCCAATATTGACCACTTCATTGCCTGCAATACGAACTGAGGAAGAAACTCCCATCACCTGAATGCCCGCGTAGCTCAAGGTTTCAACGGCGTTCTGCCCCACACCATTGATCGTATTGCCCGTGATCGCGCCCTGAGCGGTATTCATGAGGCGAATGCCCATAATGGCTGCGTCCGACGGTGCCACCTTTGGAGCGATATTGAGGAGTTGATTGTTCTCGATGCTGAGATTGTCGGCCTTCCCGTCATGCTCCATCACAATCCCTCCGGAGCCGACGCCATCAATCATGTTTTGCTGAATCATCGCCGACCGGACAGAGGCGCGGAGAGAGATGCCATAGCCAGTGACGCCGGTGATCCGATTCCCGATCACCTGACAGCCATAGAGGCCGGCGAGGTCGAGACCGGAGCGAAGGGCAATACCATTGCCGTTACTCTCGCCCCACGCCGCAATGTCATTGTTAATGACCCGCGCATTATCTACGCCAACGACAATCCCGTCGCCGGTCGCATGTATCTCGTTGCCCTTCACATCCAAGCGGGAGCCGGGTAAGACAACTCCTTGAGCGAGGATGCCGCTTTCGGTGCATCCATACACCGAATTACCGGAGATCCGCGTCTCGCCAAAGTGTAGGCTGAACCCGTCGAGGCTTATTCCCTTCTGCTTACACCACAGGAAGTTATCGTCGGCATAGAAGCCCGCTGTAAGCAAATAGGACCTCAGAGTTCTCTCCGCTACCATACTCGCAATACCGGTAGCCGCAATCAGTACGTTCTCCCGCAGAATCGTACCGAAAAGCCATCCGGAAAGACCAATCGCCGGTGCCGGACTTTCGGGCAGCTCTGCCAGGCCACCACCGGACCTCACTGGAACCGTATGTGCCAGGTCACCCTTATGCAAGACGATACACCGTTGAAGTGTCACCCCCATGCAGTTCCGGAGGGTAATTGCAGGCGACCTGGCCGAAGCCATGATCATCACATCCTCGATCGTCACACCAAAAGATTGTTCGCTGATGACGGCGGAACCAACACCCTGGTGCATGAGCACGGTCTTCCACCCATGTCCCCTCACCCGAACCGATTCCGCTCCATTGATGTGGAGGGAACTTCCCAGAACATAGTATCCCGAGCCAAGGCATACTGTGCCACCGGATGGCTTCACTTTATCGATCGCAGCCTGAATCGTCAGTGTTCCCGTGTTATGGGAATCAGCGGTCACACACACTGTGCACTCACACCCTTCACCCCCTTCAGCCACCGCATCAGGCGGCCAGAGCACCCGACAGGTAGTGGGCTGATTGCTTAGATCAAGCGGAAAAGTTACCAGTGCCAGCCGGCCATAATGGTGATGGATGCCCCTGGGTGGTGCCTTTTTGAGTTCTTCGATAGTGGCTTTGGCGCTGCCGGTGGCAATGCGGGCGGCGAAGGTCCAATAGTCACCAGTTCGGAACTTGCCTCCATTCGGATCGGTAGTGAACGTGATTTGCACGCCATGCTCAAGGATGATGGGGGTGCCACTCGGGGGCACAGGAATCACACCGGCTGGCACACCAGCGACGGAGATGCCGGTTGGGGGCAGGGGAATTCCACCGGCTGGCACACCACCAACGGAGACGCGAGTTGGGAGCAGAGGAATCATACCGGCTGGCATACCAGCAACGGAGATGCCAGTTGGGGGCAGGGGAATCACACCGGCTGGCACACCAGCGACGGGGGGATCGAGGTTATAGAACGGGCTCCCGTCCGCTTTGCGCACCTTGCCCTGCTGGTCCCAGCGGCGGATACGGGTGTGGCGGGTCGAATCAGTGAGATGGTCCGAACCGCTGGATGGAAACATGGCCAGCTCTTGTGGCGTCAGCGGCTGTTCGAGCGTGATCACCTGCGTTGTATCATCGACCGTCATTATCTTGCGCATCACGCCCGGCTGACCGGAAAACTCACGCCAATCGTCCGTTAGCTCAATCCAATTTCCTGGACTGAAACGCCGGATGGAATCCCACTTGACCCGATCAACCGTGATCTGCCCCCCATCAAGAGCTTTGACGGTGGTCGCCACTGAGGCATTCTCCCTCGACCACTTGAAGGTGGCGGTTTCTGCCGGACCACTATTATGGATCTCTACTCGGTAAAGCTGGTTCTCCAGACCGCGATACCCGCTGCCTGGCGGGATCAGACAGGGGCTTGGATCGGTGGCAACATCGACCGCCTCCGTGGTCAGCCGGCCGGCGGATGGCCGCGTTGTATCGAGCCAGCCGGGGATCTTGTCATCATCGGTAGCGCACGTTACAGTCGCGTTGGCTGGAAGGGGATGGATTTTCACCTGCCACACGGTCTGCAGCCTGGCCGTCGTATCGACGCCAATCGCCGGCTCTATCAGAGCAGGGACTTCAAGATGAGTCACTTCGCGCTGCCACACGTCAAGATACACGAGGTACAGACCACTCGTCGGCAGGAGCGGCGCATTGGGGAAATAGGGTTGCGCATCGTAGAACACGGCTTCTGTGCCACGTGCTTCGGCAAGCACCTTGTCGAACGTTGGGTGCCCTCCGTAATTTTCGGCGAGCAGGCCGTCCACGTAAATGCGTCCAGCGCCAATCGTCATTTGCTTGTTGGAATCCGTGCCACTGATTTCTATTTTGAAGGCGTTGGGCGTCTCCTTGGGCACGACACAACGGCCCATGATGTCCGTGATCCCCGCCCTCAAGCGCCGGTCCAGGATCTCCACCCCCTCGTTCCAGTCCGCGTCGAGCTGGACACGGCCCTGCTGCATCAGAACGCCGCTGAAGTGTTTGTTCGGGTCGAATCTGTGCCGGCTGTAATCACCGCTCATGGTTCTCTCCTTCGCTGTCTGTTCAGGTCTTCGTAAACGATGCCCGCCTCCAAGCCGAATCGCAAATACTCCTCAAGACGAACACGCAAGTTGGTCTCTCGTTGTGGCTGATATAAATCGTGGAACGCGCCCATTTCACTTTCATCGTCGGCGCCGGTCCGGATTTGTATCGGACAGCCCAGACGGAGCTGCCCATATTCCGGCTGGCCATAGTGCAGGGCCGTGAAACTAGGAACCAGCCAGCTCTCGACCCCGGCTCGAGTTGCGTCCCGCTGAGGCTGCGAAAGCCGCGCCTTGGCCTCCGTTTCAGCCTTTTCAATGCGCGCCGCGATCTCCAAGTCCGGCTGGCACCGATGCCGTCGCGGTGTGTGCGATCCCGGCGGGACATAGCTGAAGCGCACGCAGCCCTGCTGTTTCCGCTCAGAATGGATGGGAGCCATGAAAATCGTGTTCGAAACCAACTCCATCTCCACTGTGTAGACCGGGCCAATGACCGTACTGTTGATCATGCGAAATGGAGCCCCGGCCACCCCACCACCGAGGCCGGCATAGGCCACTGCTGTTTTGCTGATCGCATCCACGATACTATCCGTAATGGTCACGTGCGCATCCCGCACCACCCGCAGACCACCCACGATACAGTGATCAATTTCTACCGAAACATTCGGCGACTCCACGATCAGACTCGGAATGCCCGGAGAGTTCGGATCTCCATTGTTTTGAAGGCTCACCCCCGGCACCAGTGTGCAGTGCCGCAGCCGCAGCATCCGAAGTTTGTTATCCTTTTGTTGATTGTTCTCGCTATAAGTAGCCGGCACACGAAGCGTACCGCCGGTAATCAGCAAGCCATTCAGTGTAACTTCCGCGTCTGATCCACCACTGATCTGCATCTCGTTGCCCAACACCAGGGTGGGCCGATATCCATTGGCTGCCCGCAATTCGAGACGTTGCCCAGCGTTGACTTTGATGGTAAGGGTCTCGGTATATCGTCCACTGTCGCCGATTTCGACCGAACCGCCGTTGCGAAGAGCATTCAGCGCATTCTGGATCACCGGTAGTGGTGGGACCACAACCGGGATTGTCACACGTTGAATTGGTAGCAGTTCTGCGTCAAACGAAGCCTCACGCTCGTACTCGCCGCCGCCCATATCCATGCTGAAGCCGTAGTGGAAGGTGAGGAGAGGCGGTTTGGCAGGAGTGTCTGCAAAAGCGATCCTGCCAAGCACGGGGTCAATCGCGACTTTGCTTGCTGGTGGTTTGTGGGCCCATTCGCCACCAGCGATGTCAGACAAATCGCACACCACGATCTGCTCAACCCGCACCTCCACACCGTCTATTTGAATGAGGATACTTTTGTTGTTGCCATAGTAGGTGTCCAGATATTCGTGGAGCACACGGCGGCTGATCGGCGCCGGCACGTTGATCGGTTGGGCCAGATGCGTGATTTCATTCTCGGGCTCTGGCCGCGTAAACAGCTGCGTCTCGTTACCCAAGGGGCTGAACAGGTAGCGGTGATCATCCAGCTTGCGGGCCGGCGAGTCGGTCACAGCATAGGCCGTCAGCCGCCACAAAAAGATGCCGATGTTCGGGATGTTGTACCGCCCCTGGCCGGTGGCGATCCGGCGGACATCCACCGTGTGAGCGACGCTGTCGAAGGGGGTTTGGAGCCGTTCCAGCGGCTCCCAACGCCGCAGGTCAGGCGCATACCAATTCTCCGGGCGAATGTGATTCATGTACTGCGTGGTCGCCAGGAGTTGGAAGAATTCCACCGCGCGGGCGTTCCATCCCGTGACGTCCCGCGCCAGTTGTTCGAGCACCACCGCAGTCCCTTTGCGGCGGCGATAGGCGATGGTGTTGGCGACAGCGGCCCGATGGCTGAGCGTCTTGGGACTGACACGATGCACTCCCCGCACACCCAGAAGATCGCCGATATAGGGCACCACCCATTCGGCGCAGGTCTCGATGAACTGGTCGTCGTAGCGCTGCTCGAGGTCTTCTTCCAGGACAGCGACCTGCTCGGTGATGACCGCCAGCAGGGCCTTGAGCGGCCCGCCTTGCTCGGCATCACGCACACGGTAAATCGCCGGCAACAAGTCGTACAGTTTTTGCGGATCCACACTCATAGCATGCCCCCTAGCTCCAATGGCGCCGGATCCAGTGTCAGCAGCTCGGCGGCAGCCACCTCCCCGTCCGCCCCCATTTCCGGCACATCCGCCAGAAGACGATCATTCGCGACCGCCGCCTCGCGCGTCCGGTAGAGTGCACCCACGTCCACCGCCAGCACGCCCGGTACCGCTTGCATGACCGCGATGATTTCGCTCAGCATGACCGGCTGGCCGAACGCGCGCGCCTCGAAGGAAAACTCCGCGCGCACGGCCTGTTCGATATGCGCCAACACCTTCTCCCACCGGTCGTCCTCGTACACTTTCACCTTTCCCGCGAATCTGAACAGAACGTTGCGATACGACCGGACCTGAACCGTCACATACGGATCGCCGGCTTTCGCCAGCGCTGCCAGCAGGTTGGTGGAGGTAGCGCTGCCCGGCTTCACCTCAGCGCCGTCTGGCCCGGCGACGGTGATGCACACCCGGCGCGTCCGGCCATCCCAGGTCCAGGTGGCGAGCGCTTTGGCGATGCCCGCGAACGCGCGGGCGAAATCCTCGTAATCCTGCAATGAGACCGTGCGATCCAGGGTCAGCACCGTCAGCGGCGCGTTCCGGCGGACATCCGCAAGCGATTCGCGGTCATCCGCCTCGCTCGCCTCGAGAGGATTAGTGACGCTTCGCACCCCTAACGGCCGCGTCATCAACACAGTGAGTTGCCCCGCCTTGACATTGCCCTCCAAGCCGATGCCTTTCCGGTAGGTTATCCGTACATTCTCCTGGCCGGTCGGCACGCGCGCCCCGGTTCGCCCGTCGCCAAACTGCACCGTGGTTTTGCCATCGTCGTCCGTGTGGGTCGTGTAGACACGGTCGTTGGGCCCGCAGCCGTAGAGCGCCGGCACCTCATGCCACAAGAGATCGTTGACCCGCACTTCCAACGTGGATTCGGCCCCGCTCGACACGGACGCCTTAACATAGGTCAGCGGCGGCTGGCGCAACGTGAACCGCTGGTACGCCTGGCCCGCATCCCCGCTGCCCAGCACCTCGTAGACAGTCTCGCCATGGGTAGCATGCGATACATTGGCGTAAATCGTTACGGTCGTGCGGTCATAGCTGTTCTGCAGCGGCTTACTAGAAGTGATGGTCGTGCGGTCCCTGTCGAAAGACACTCCGATGATGAAGGCCACCTCGCTGACCGTTGGGTCGTCTTTGTCCGCCGGCATCAGAGCAAAGTGATCAGCGTTGGCCGTCACAGACCCGATAAACCCATCTCTGTCCATCAACAGCCACCTGATGCGTGCCGGAGGGGAGACCGGAGGGGAGAAAGGGGGCGCAGAAACTTTGGCGATCAGCTCGCTGGGCTTCAAGTGTACGCTCGCTGGCCCATCGGCGGAGAGCAAAGCAGGCGGCTCCATCACCTGTAACATATCCCCTGGCTGCAGGGGGACTCGTTTATCGCCATCGGCTGACTGCAAGAGCAAACCGATGACTGTGGCCCCGACCACGATCCTTATTCGCTTGCCACTGATGAGCAATGTCCGACCAGGCACAAGCCCCTCCACGATCCGGTCCAGGGCAATCATGTCGTCATAGAGAGGCTCTGCTAAAGGCTTTTCGGTAAGCTCCAGCTCCTCGCTTTGGGCAAAAACTGTGACCGCCCGCACTCCGCCTGCCAAGCTCCTGGCTAACAATCGCGGGTAGGCCTCTGCCAGAAGCATGCGGTTGAGTTGTTTAATGCCCTCCCCCTGCGGGTTTTCCCTAATCAGCTTTTGCGTCTCCTCTGACAACGACACCTCGGCAAAACGTTCTGAATTGAAGAGAGATCCTCCCGCAAGCAGCCGGTTCAATTCCTCAACCAAAGCCACTAGCAGTGATTTCGGCAGAGGGTCAGAGTTGAGGTATTGATCTAGCTGTTGCCGCGTGTCATCGGGAAGTTTCCCCAAAAGATACCGCGATAAAGGGGTGAGATCATTCTTCAGGGTATATACCAAAGCGGCAGGATCTTTCAGATCCTCGGGTTGAAAGGGCGATGAACCATTTTCAAATTTGGCGAGATTCACTCCTCCAAGCGTAACCCTAGTCGTCTTAGCGCTGAACGAATAATCAGTGCGGGACCATTCCTTGACACTGGTTGCCTGATATACCTCATCATCAGTTGGAAGGGATAAGACCAGCCAGCTACCCGGTGTGACCTTTTCGTAAACTGCATCCAGGTCGATTGTGTCGGTGGTGAGCTTGAATTGCGGCCTCCGCGCAACCTCGTATTCCAGCGAGTAGTCAACCGCAGCGTCCACAGCTGTCTTGACCCGATTCGCGCCATCGCTCACAGGTTTTTTCAGCACCGCATGAGCAAACGCGGCACCTGCCGTAGCGCCGATCAGCCCGGCTGCAGTTCCACCTAACACCCCGCCAGCAATCCCTCCGCCAACTCCTCCCCCTAATCCTCCGATCAGGGTTGGAATTCCCGGTACTCCTAAAACTGTGCCCGCTGTTGCACCTATGACGCTACCGGAGACCCCACCAAGAGCCGAACCTGTCAATGTGCCTAAGACTCCACTGGCGACTCCTCCAGCAGTGGCGGTGGAAGTTATGACGAGCCCTGGAGCAACGGCAACAGCTATTTCCGCAGCATCTTTCGCAGCTTTCGCTACGGACTTGGCCGTAGGTGATGTGGTCGCCAACTCTCCTTTGACTGCAATTTCAATGGCGGCGGCGGCGGCCGCCGCCGCCGCTGCGGCCACAGCATCTTGGAGCGCTTGATTTGAATCGTCGGCTAGATTTTTGATTTTCTCTTTGGCCTCTGTGGCTGCCGTGACCAGAATATTGCTGCCCAGCTTGGCGATTAGCTCGGCCAGAACTGTGTCGATCATGTCTGCTATCGTTATTGAATCATTTACTGGATCAGTATCCATCGTGCTACCCGCTGGTTCATTATCTGTCAAATACCAAATATATGCTTAATCCCGTCGACGACCTCATTCTGAGTTGGCCCGCGTCCCCTCTCTCCTTCTTTTCCCTTTAGGTTGGGAAGCATTCCTTTTATCTCATTAAGTATGATTTGTATTTCACCAGTCATTCCAGTAAAGGCGGCATTGATCGTGCCTTCGATCTTAGAGAGCTGGTCAAGCGCAGTTCTAAGGTCTGTCAGCACTGTTGTGATCGGACCAAGCCCCTTCCCGATCACTCCTCCAATTTTGGGTTCCAAGGTGTCTTTCGCATCCTTTAAGATCTTAAGCGCCTCTTTTGCTGCGCCTATGGCGGAGGTGAGCGCATCCGTTCGGGCTTTATCGGCGGCGGCGTGAGCCGCTTTTATTGCAGCAGCAGCGACAGCTTTAGCCGTGGGGATGACGACCGGAGGCTCTTGGCGGAGCGGATATTCAGGAGAATAGATTTTGAATGACGGCCATTCGTGTGTCTCCTCTTCAACTAAGTCTTCAGGGTTAGCCAAGCCTAAATAATTCGCTTTCATGCTGTTCGGCAAGGGCCGCCAATCTTGGGCAGTGGAGCCGAAGAGGGAGGCGCGCTGACGAAAGACGAAAATTCGTGAATCGGCGGGAAGCTTCCCGTCAAGCTCATGCTCCCATGTAACCAGGGTTCGTCCCCCGGCCTGATCCATCTCGACGGTCTGTAGTCGGCGGACGTTCCACCGATCGCTCCTAGGATTGTCTTCCTTTTCTTTGCCGACAAAGAGCAGCCGGTCGCCCGGCTTCAGATTCGTGGAAGTTCCGTTCAAATAGACGGACGTGTCTCCAGCGTGGAGGACTTGAGGCCCGGTCAACCTGGGCTTCAACGCATTCCACATTGCGCGCGCCTCGATCTTTTCAACGGTCTCGAAGGTCTCCGGCTTCTCGTCTGGGCCGGGGATGCTTTGGACCTTGACGCCGATGGGAATGGTCACCTTGCGCGGCGCATCGGGCGCCTCATCGAGCGTAAACGCCAGATAGGTGCCGGCCGCGACGCCGGGGCGCAGTTCGTAGCCGATCAGCCGGGCGAGATCCAAAATCGACCGGCGCTCAGTCGCGGTGCGGAGGTACGACTCATTGGCGATGCGCTCCTGGTAAAACGTCAGCACATCGGCGACCATCGCCCAGGCGTCCACCAACGCGATCGAAAAGTCGTCCTTCTCTCGCGTCTGCAACCCCGCTAACGCCGGCCGCTCCCGAGCCGAGAGCCGCGCCAGCATGGTCTGTGTAAACTGGGCATGTGTGCCCACACGGCAGGAAAGCGCCGGAAGACCTGGACGGTTTGCGATCACAGCCGGCGTCTGGGTGGTCACCCCGTCGCAGCAGCCGCAGTCGTTGAGATTGGGCACGCTCGGATCAACCGGCAGGCTCATTTCCCACCCCCAAGGGTCACGCGAAGCACGCCGTGCTCCGGAAAGTTACGGTCGTTGTCCAGTCGGGCGATTTCCAGCCTTCCCAAAGTGAGGGCACCGTTATCCATTGTCTCAGTATCTGTACCGGCTGTGTCCTGTCGTTTGAACTTCCTGATGTGGACAGACGCGACGCCCGGCACCGCTTGAGCTGCTGCATAGATCGGACTGCGATACACCGTCTGCCCGAAGGTGAAATGATCCGGGTGAAAGAGACCTCGCCGCCCGTCCGGCAAGTCTCGACTACTGAACACCTCCAGCAAGGCGGCTTTCACATCGCTGCGGAAATAGTCCGCTTTCACACACACATGCATCTCAACTTCGAGGGACACGTAACTCGGGCCATCGACTTCAAGGTCCTGCCCCGCCATGCGGTAGCGCTCCAGGCACCCGCGGAGCTTCGTTTCAAATTCCTCCTTGACAGGGGCTCCACCCAGACGATCGACGGTCAGAAACATCGTGTGCCAGCTTCCGGTCCAGCGCAGGGTGGCGGCGGCGCGCTGCACATCCAGGTCACAACGCTCCCTGACATCCCGGCGTATCACGAGGTCTTCATAGTCCGCCGGAGTCACCGCGCGCTCCTGGGTGCGGAAAGCGTAGGGCGCGCTTTGCCGAACATGCTCGATACTCTCCGGATCCACGCCGCCTCGCGCCGGCAGCAGATTCCGCACGTCCTCGATTCCGTTCAACGTCGTCACCACATGGGCGATCGCCTCTGCCCCCACGTTGCCCGCCACCCCGTTGCCGATGCGATAGGACGCGGTAAACTTGGTTTTTGGACCAGGGCGCGCGCCGTGCTGATCGTCGCCGAAACGAAGAGACGCCGTCCCGTCCGTTTCCACCTCAAGCACAAAGTCCTTGTCGAATGTCCCGCTCGCCAGCAAGTCGTGCCGAGAGTTCCAGGTCTTCTCGTTCAGGGTGATCGCGGGCAGCACGTTCTTCCACTCCCAACGAAACACCGCGGAAGCCGGGGCCTCTGGATCAAAGGCCAGCCGTACCTCTTTCTGCTTGCCATCGCTGCCCTTCTTAACCTTGAGGAGGGTTCCGGCTTGCGTTACAGGCCGCTCCTTGACCTGAGGCCGGAAGCGGGGCGGCACCGGAACGCGCGCAGGCTCCGCGCAGCGGTCATCGGCCGGCCGCAGCGTTTCAAAGAGAGTCGCCTCGGGAACCGTTCCCAGCTCCTCCTTTTCGATGGTCATCCCGTGATCGGCCACCACAATGTTGCCACGCGCCACACTGATTTTGCCTTGGTACTTCTGGCCGTGCTCCTTGTCCGTCACGTTAGAAGAGATGCATAGGGCAAACGGCAGCGCGTCCGCGGCGGCCCACTGAATCTCTGTGATAGGGGTGCCGGTCAGAGGGTCGGTCAAGTCGGTCAACTTGTTACCATCCTTCTTGACACAGATAACCTCCGTCAGGCGCACGGCATGACGATGCGCGGGATCGGCATCACCTGGTTCGCCCGTCTGTGGCCCAAGGATTTCTTCACAGATGAGCACATCCCCCGCTTTCAACTCGGAGTAATGCCCCTTCAATGTTGCGCGAGTGGCGCCCTTGGGAAGACAGCAGCGCTCGTTCCCCCACGTATAGAAAGAGATCTCGTTATGCGCTTCGCGCAGCGCCACATCATGCATCGTTTCGAACACCTGGGCGCCGGCGTTAACGGCGGCCTTCACTCGTGCTGATGGCAGCGGGCCGCGCGACACATCCACTTTAGTCAGCAGCATGGTCCCTGGACGATTGTCCGGCGGTGAGGGACCGAGAAGAACGCTTCCATCAGCCGAAGAATTCACCTTGACCTGCACCCAGACGCGGGCGTTGCAGCCATCGTGCATGAAGTAGTCCACCAGCCGGGCATGCCGCCGCACGGAGACGCGCTTGCGGGCGGTGCCCAGATAGGCCTCGGTCGAGACGGCGTCCTGTTGGTAGCTCAGGTGATCACCTACGTAGGCCAGCAGCTCGACCAATGCGACACCCAGGTCAGCCGGATTGCGGTCTTTCCACTGCGGCATCAGCAACGCCATGCGGTCGAGCATCAGCCGGCGGAAACTTGCGTAGTCCTTGGCCAGATAATCGATCTCTGGACTCAGGAGCGGCTCAGGCGGGCAGACCCGTTTTTCCTTGCAGTCGAACTCGCTGGGGCATTCGGCTTTGAAGGAAAAATCGACGGAGGACAGGAGAGGGTCAAGACCGAGAGAGGGGGGAACGGACGCCTCGACGAGACTGAGGGTATACGTCGAGAAGTCCCCCACGCCGTTCGCGGGATTGCCATCGTCATCCACCGTTACGACGAGCACTGCGCCGTCATAGCTGACGGATACCACCTGGATATCGGTGATTCGCTCACCGCCGGTGACCGTAACGTTGTCGCGCGTGAGATTTGGGGGCACAGGGTTCTTGCCGGTGACACCCACGAAGTGGACAAAGAGCTGTCGTTGGTCCGGGGAGACCTCGAGAAAATCGATGCCTCTCAGGGTGGGATGCGCTCCCACCGCCATTCGGCGCCGTTCGTCGCAGCAAAAGTAGATCATCCCGCCGCTCCCCCTCGTTTGAACTCCGCCACCTGGCGCTGCTGCGTGCGACGAATGGTGTATTGGACCAGCACTTGAAGTGTCGAGTCCTCGCTTTGCACCTGGACTGCCTCCACCTGGATGAGATCGCCCAGCCACTGTTGCAGTGCCCCTTGCACAAGAAACTGGGTGGCGGTGGCGACCTCATTGCTGCATGGGGCGAAGAGCAGTTGCATCAGCCCGCTGCCGAAATCCGGGCGGTTGACCCTCTCGCCGGGAGATGTGAACAGCACCTGCTCGATCAGGTCGCGGATATGGTCGTCGCCGGTGGTTCCGGCGGTACGCCCATGGCCGTCGAAGTGAAAGGGATAATCTATCTGCATCACGTCCCCTTCACGCGCATCTGCGCGCTCGCAACGGTCAGGCTGACACCGTTCGGCGTAGTCGTCGCCTGGCTGTCCTTGAGCAAAACCGGCTCGCCCCCCGCGCGCACGCGGACGGCCGCGCTCGTCCATTGCGCCGTCACACACGGCATGGGCACGCCCGCGGCGGTCGTGTACGGACAGCCGGAGATGGTGTAGGTGCTCGTCTGTGTCACGATGAACTGGCCGTTCGCCTTCACCCGGCTGCTGGTACTAGTCGGCGTCGCCGATCCGCCGTGCGAGCACATCACCGCTGCGCCCTTATCGAGGAGATAGGCGGACATCACGTCACCTCCAGCGCGCCGTTGTTGAGCGAAATGCTTCCCGAGCTGATCGCAATCTTCTGCGATCCATTGCTGAGTTCGATCCCCTGTGTGCCCATGACAATTTTCAAGCCGCTGGTCGTCTCGATCGTGATGCCTCCGGAACCTTTCTGGTCGTTCA
>Ga0315273_10003676_pt1 | contig 18530 bp, 10 predicted proteins | sample YL17G02_0_MG_FD_205753 | JGI IMG/M metagenome (GOLD analysis project Ga0315273, IMG submission 205753) | Sediment microbial communities from Yellowstone Lake, YNP, Wyoming, USA - YL17G02_0 | ecosystem: Environmental > Aquatic > Freshwater > Lake > Sediment | place: USA: Wyoming | collected...
TATCTGGCTCGTGCATACTGGCGCCAAGGTCTCGCAAGCGAAGCGGGCACTGCGTTCGTCTCGTTCGCGTTCGGGGAGCTTCGCCTGACACGGCTCGTGGCTACGGTCCAAGTAGGCAACGACGCCTCGGTCCGCGTCCTGGAGAAGCTCGGTTTCTCTTGGCACCACCTCGAGGCAGGAGATCTGCGATCCTACAACCACTTCGAGTTAGCGGAAGTCCCACATCCGAAGAGCACCGGGTCGGCCTAACAAGGCGTTGCAGCGGACCGGCTGCGCCGGCCGCTGAACTAATTCGTTAGGGAGCCTCATTTGCTTGTGCCCAGGGCCCCGAGTCTTTCGCTCACGGAGGGTTGAGGTTAGCTCCGGGGGCTGGGCCAGCTTCTGATTCGGGGTGATAGGTTAACCTGCCGCGATTGATCCCGAGACCCATAATGGATCCGGGCAAGCCATATTTCTCCAAGACGAACCGAGATCACGCCGGAAGATCACGAACGGCTTCACGCCGCGGGATTCGAGGACAAGGCGATACTCCAGATCACGCTGATCGCATCGTGGTTCAACTATATCAACCGCGTCGCCGACGCCCTCGGCGCCGGAAGAGGTTAAGACATCGATTCCCTTGCGGGGATATCGCCGATCAGGATCTCGCGGTCCTGCAGGCGTCCTCGACATTTCTGCGAGTTCTCCCTTTGCCGCTTTGACGATCCGATCACTCATCAACTCCAGGGGTGGGCGCATTTGAGGCATTTGGACGGGTGGCAGGCGCGACAGGACTCTTTGCCGCAGGATGGACAGGCGCAGAAGCAGGAAGGACAAAGCCAGTGCTGCCTGTCGTCGCACACGCAGTAGACCCGCGGTGAAGTCCAGCAGCTCTCGCAGGGAAAAAGGTCGAAGCGTCTCGCGATCGGGTTCCAATCCAGATGAGTCTGACGCGAACTTTTCCGCCGCAGGACAGTGACCGCAGCCCGGCGCACCGGCATGTCAACTCGAAGAGCCTGCAGGAAACGGACCTCGACGCTCATGGCGTACTTGTGCCTCAGATCCGCCACCTTGGTGTGGTACTCACGTTCGATGGCCTCCAGGCGCATTTGATCCGCCTTCAGGGCGTCGTCGCTCCCGCCGTTGCGGCTTCTCTCGTCGCGGCGCGCGGCCGCCTCTTTTCGCAGATCGCTGTGATAGGCATGAAGCCGTTCAAGGTCACGCGCCATGCGCCGTTCCATTCCGGCCAGGAAAGGGGACAACTGAAAACGTATCCTGGGCATCAGTAGTCCGGCCGATCGAGTCCGGATCTGCTGTACCGGCCAGCCCTCCACCTGCGCAGCCTCATCCGGGCGCGCTCTTTCCATGCGGTCCTCTGCGCGCAAATGCGCGAGCAGCGGGCCGGCGAGGGCGTTGGCGAGCGCGCCGTTGGCTTCGTTGATGCAGAGGGTGACAAGGTCCTCGCGCTTCTCGTCGGATGTGGCGGTCATGCGAAATGCCAGGAGCAGGTAGCGTGCCCTGGCCTCTTCAACGGGACCAAGCCGGAAGGTCGCGTTCTGCAGGATGAACTCCCGTTGGACGGCTCTCTCGAACTCCTGCCGGGGAGCCGGATAGGGACGCTCCTGCAACAGGAAGTGAGCCAGCCGGCCGCGCTCTCCCAACAGCCCTTCCAGCCGCTCCGCCCAGTCCGACTCGAAGCTCACGCGAACCGCCTGGCCGGGAAGCTCGGCTCCGAAGCCGACGCGCGACCATTCGGGCAGCGCGAGGGCCTGCCGTACGTGCGGCGGCGCCATGATCTCCAAGCCGTCGGGCTCGATGGGCTCGACCAGGGCGCCTTCGGCTGTCAGTGCGCGGGCCAGGAGTTCTCGCAGATCGCTCATACCACCTCGAATTCCTCGCCGAAGATCTCGTCGTCGAGCGCGCGGGCCGATTCATAGTCCCGTTTTGCGGAGAGAAGTTGATCCGTCAGCCGGTCGAAGGCTTCCTTGCGGGTCTCCTCGGTCTGGGCAATCCAGGCGGAGAAGACGAGGCTGGCGAAGCCGCGGTCCTCCTCGATCTCGCCCAGGATGGACTGGATCTCACCGACCACAAGCTCGAACATGTTGATCTTCTCGTCGAGAATGCGCAGGACATGCTCTTCGACCGTGTTTCTCGTGGCCAGGTTGAAGACGAACACCTCGCGTTTCTGGCCGATGCGGTGGATGCGGCCGATGCGTTGCTCGATGAGCTGCGGATTCCAGGGGAGGTCGAAATTGATCATCGTATTGCAGAATTGGATGTTGCGCCCTTCACCGCCCGACTCCGTGCTGAGCAGAAGTGGAACGGATTCGCGGAAGCTCTCGATGGCGGCATCCTTCTCGGGACCGGTCATCCCGCCCTCAAAAACCGCAAACGGGATACCGCGGCTGCGGCACACATCGATCAGCAGGTGAAGCGTCTCGCGAAAGCGGACGAAGACCATCTTCTTCTCCGAGGGATTGCGTTCGAGAAGTAGAAGAAGCGTTTCCGTTTTGGCGCCGCGCTCGAGCGCGGAGTATTTGTCGAGCAACTCGCGCCAGGCACCCGGAGGATCGGATTTCAGAAAACGGCCGAGGGCCGCCTGGACGGCGCGCGGCGAGGAACCGGCGGTCTCCAGGAGGTGGTGCAAGGCCAGGTGGTGCTGCGCCACCCAGTCCGGCGGCAGGCTGCGCAGCAGGCCGCTCAGTGTCTGGTAGCATTCCCGCTCTTCCGGGGACGGATCGACTTTTACGGTCACCGCATGCCGGGAAGGGAGCCGGACGTCGACCAGGGCGCGCGTGTTGCGAATCATGGCATCGCGCATCAACGACTGCATTTTGTCCCGGTTGGCGGGCACGCGGGGCTTCCCCGGGGTCACATGGATCGATCGGAATTCTTTTTCGGTTTTGAAGATTCCCGGCTTGAGCAGGGTGAGCAGGTTATAGATCTCGATGAGATTATTCTGGACCGGAGTCGCCGAAAGCAGGAGCAGGAACCTTTTGATCAGCCCGTCCACGACTTTATAGTTTTTCGACGCCCGGTTCTTCAAATGTTGGGCCTCGTCGACGATCACCAGGTCGAACTGCTGTTTTGAAAGCAATTCGAAATGGGGGTCCCGCCGGGCCGCGGCGATGGACGCGATAATACGCGGACAAGACCAGAAACCGGTGACGTCCCGGTGGATCAGGGAGTCATGGCTGGTGATGAACTCGAGGCCGAACTTGGACTCCATCTCCTCGCGCCACTGCCCGACCAGTGAGGCAGGCGTGAGAATGAGCACCCGCCGGACCATTCCGCGCAGGATATACTCCTTCAGGATCATTCCCGCTTCAATCGTCTTGCCCAATCCCACCTCGTCTGCGAGCAGCACGCGGCCGCGGAACTGCTTGAGCACCTTTCGCGCCGTTTCGACCTGATACCAGTAGTGATCGACGCCGTGCAGCTGTGGCAGGCAAAGCAGCTCGTCATAGCTCCGGAGCAGGGAAACGTGAGCGAGATCCAGCCTGAGGTTGAAATCTTCCGCAGAAGCGTTCCAATCCCGATTGAGGAGATCGTACTCGGAGGGATGCGGCATTTCGAAGCGGATGGGAATCTGAGCGGGGAATACGGGAAGCGGCGGACGGGCAGGTTCCGCAGTTTCGCTGGCCGCGGCTTCGGGGGCTGGGCCTGCATTGTTCTCCTCTGCGGCCGGGGGCCTGGTCTTTTCGACGCGAGAACTGTCGTGAGTTCCACGCCTGGACATGACGATCGGCCGCCAGCCCCGAATCGCCGCAAGCCATTTATCGATCCATCTGCGGCTCAACCCTGCGGGAAAAAGTATCCCGTAGATTCCGCGGCTGATTTGCAGCTTTTCGATGAGGGATTGAGCGAGCGGCCATTTTCCCTGTTGGGCCAAGGCCAGGGCCTGGCAGGCGACGGTGCTGGGAAGTGGCTGGTAAAACCTGGCCAGCTTTTTGAGGAAGCGTAGGGTGAGTTCGGGTTTACCCTCAACCAGAGCAGCGAACGCCGCGTACTCGAGCACCATGCCATCGTCGGGATAAGACTCGAGCGCGTGCATGGCGCTCTCGAGAGGCCGGTCGCTGCTGTCGTACAGCCGCGCATCGATCTCATCGACCCAATCCTCGGGCGTCAGGTTTTCAGGAGCCATCTCAGCACAACTTTCATTCTCTGAATTAGGTGGTGTATTGCCATTCAGCCGCTCCAGATCGTCCTTCAGCGATATTCAACTCGTGTGATGTTGCCTCGGTGGTCCTCTAAAGGCGAGCCCACGCGTGGCGGTGATCCTCATCAGAATGTTATCTTAGCATGCGAAAATCGGGATGGTCTCCTGGTTTATGGCACGAGTCTGACTTCTTCCGCCACAGCGGATGTTATCTGGTCTCTGAAGTCCATTTTGATTCTGGAAAAACGGGGACGTCCGGATTGTTTCCCTGGTTTCCTGATCGACCGCCCCACAGAATCGCGGCATGAGAGACCTTCCTGAAAAACCAGGAAAACAGCTCGGATGTCCCGTTTTTCAAAGAAAAAAAGCAGGTCGGGCCGCTTTGCGGTTATAGTGGCGTAGCATGCTGCCGACTCGCTCGCGGCTCTGATTTGGCCCAGGTTTCAGAGCCGCGACCGCAAGGGAGCGGGTGACGGCGCCAATTTTTCACAGCTTCGCCATTTAGCAGAGAGCTCTTATTTCTTATGGAGAGATTCGATGAGAATCCGAGCATTCCTCGCCCTGATGGTGGTTTTCGCCGCAGCCTCCGAGATATGGTCCCAGGAAACCATTATTGTGCGCCCGAAAGAGATCGATGATGTCCTGGTCAACCCGGGCATCGGATTCATGACCTTTCAGCGCTTCAACGGGGATGCGCTGAATGAAGGGACTAAATGGACCGAGGGCTACCCTATCCAATACCAGGAGTTTAAAGGAATACTCGAAAACAAGGACCACCCGTTCACCTCGATCGCTTATTTCCGGATCTACTGGAAATTCGTCGAGCCCGAGATGGACAAATACCGCTGGGAGATCATCGACACCGCGTTGAAGACCGCGCGTTCACGCGGGCAGAGGCTGTTGCTGCGCATTGCACCCTATGGCACCGAGCCGGATAACGATGCTCCCGACTGGTTCAGGGCGCTCCTGGGAGATGAAAGCGGCAAGCTGCCGGTCAAAAAATGGCGCACCAATCCGGAAGACCCGCGTTACGTGCTCCATTTTGGCGGGATGATACGGGAACTTGGGAAGCGCTATGATTCCCATCCCGACCTGGAAGCGGTCGATCTTGCCATCGTCGGTGCGTGGGGCGAAGGGGACAGTTCCCACCTTCTCAGCCAGGCCACCCGCGAAGCACTGGTGGATTGCTATCTGGACACCTTCAAAAACACCCCGCTTCTCATGCTGCTGACCGATGAAAAAACCAACGGGTACGAGCTCTCGCGCAGGCCGGTAGGCTGGAGGGTGGACTGCCTCGGTGATATGGGGGGATTCAGCCCGACGTGGTCGCACATGTACGACATGTATCCCGAAACGATCATTCAATACGGCGCACGAGACGCATGGAAAAAGGCACCCGTCTCTTTCGAGGTGTGCTGGGTAATGCAGCATTGGAAAAACAAAGGCTGGGACGTCGATTACATCATCGACCAGTCGCTGAAGTGGCACATCTCCTCGTTTAACGCTAAATCTTCGCCGGTGCCCGCGGAATGGTGGCCCCAGGTCAACCGGTGGCTCAAAAAGATGGGCTACCGATATGTCCTGCGGAAGTTCACCTATCCCTCCATCGTTCGCACACCCGGATTGTTCGATGTAACGTCCTGGTGGGAGAACAAAGGCGTGGCGCCGTGTTACCGGCGATTCCCGTTGGCGCTGAGACTGACCAACGAGAAGCATTCGGAGGTGCTCACCACGGCTGCGGACATCACCTCATGGCTGCCGGGAGACAACCTCTATGACGACCGAGTGGCTGTTCCGGCAAATATCCCGCCCGGCACCTATGAGCTCGAGATTGCGCTGCTGGATCCTGTTTCCAGGACGCCGAAAGTGAAGCTTGCCATCGAAGGCCGCACGCCGGACGGGTGGTATGGTTTGGGCAAGATTCGCGTCGAGCGTTGACCCTCGTTGCCGGACGAAGGAGACTCGACCTCTTCAGACGGCCCCGTCAGTACGCTTCTTTTAGCCGGCACTCCCCGGCGGCAGTTTAAATGGAGCGGCCCACGGCGGGGCGCCCACCACCTTTTTCGATCCGCTTCATTTTTTGTTGCCTGGCCGGCGCACCGGGTTCGGAGCTTTTAGAGTCGCCTCAGCCGCCGTCCTGGAGTGGTTTTATATTATCCGCGTTCCAGGTGTTTCACCACAACTGGAGTTCCTTTTGCGGGTGCTATTGAAAGTGCGAGTCAAAGCACGACCGGCACATGGCCTGTACCGGTCTGACGCCCCTCCGGGCCTGTCGATGCGCGCCGAGCCCCGGAGGGGCGTCAGACAGTAGCCGGGGGTGAGCGAAGCGAACCCCCGGTTGTCTTTAGATGGAGAGCAGAGCCCTGGAAGGGCGACAGAAAAGCAGTATTACGGACTGCCTGACTCGCATTTCCAATTGCACCCTCCTTTTGCAGTCAACCGTATTGGGGTCAACCCTTCCCCCGACTCATCCGACAGTCGAGTTTTTTCTAGTTTGGAGTATGATGCGGCTTATATCTAGGAGGGAGTGAAATGATCAAAGATCTCAAGCGAAGAGAATTCTTGCAGGTCACGTCGGGATGCGTATTCTGCCTCGGTGCCGCCAGGACATTTTCATTTCCAGCCGAGACAAAGCCTCTCGCACTCGTAAGCCCCGGGTGCATCAAGTCGAAAGTTCGTGTGGCCAAAATATACGCCGGCATTCCGAATGCGCATTGGCCGACACCGCTGCTGGACTTGAAAGCCGAGATGCAGAAATACGAAGGCGAGTTCCGCCGGATGAAGAAGGAGTTTGCCGACGTCGATTTCGTTGCGAACCGGTTAGTGACAAAGCCGGAGCAGGTGAATGAGATTCGCGAACAGCTCAAAGACGTCGATGGGCTCCTGGTTATCCATCTCTCGATGGGAATCAGCGGAATGCTGGGAGAGATGCTCAAGGCAAATCGCCCCACGATGATTTTTGCAGCGCCCTACTCAGGGCACGAGTGGACCTCTTTCGGCACGCTCATGAAGACGAAAGACGGGGCCATGTTGGACTGCATCTTGAGCAGCAACTTCAATGATCTGGCTGCGGCAGTCCGGCCGTTCCGGGCTATCCACCACCTTCGCGAGGCGAAGATCATCAATGTCTCCACCAACGTGCCCTCGGCGCAGTACCTGAAAACCGTGGCAGAAAAGTACGGAACTGAAATCAGGACGATCGGCCTCGAGCCGGTGATGGCCAGATACGACTCCATTGACAAGGCCGCTGCCGAGGAGGAGACCGAGCGCTGGATCAGGCAGGCGGAGAAGGTGGCGGAACCGCCGAGGGACGAGATTTTTCGCTCGGCGAAACTGGCCCTCGCTTTCGAAAAAGTGCTGGCCGACGAGCAGGCAACTGTGATCACAGTAGACTGCTACGGATCCATGTATCGCAAGCTTCCCGCTTTTCCCTGCATGGGCAATGTGCGGCTGAACAACATGGGGCTTGGAGGCATCTGCGAATCGGACCTTTCGTGTGCGCTGACGCATGTGCTGCTCCAGGGATTGACGGGGAAGCCCGGATTCATCAGCGACCCAACCATGGACGAGTCGGTTAAAGGCATCATCCTTGCGCACTGCCTCGGTTCAATGAAGATGGACGGCCCGGACGGCCCTGCGGCTCCTTACAAGCTACGGACGATTATGGAACGTCAGGAGGGGTGTGTCCCCCAGGTGAAGATGCGAATCGGCCAGAAAGTCACACAGTTGCGCATTGTGGGTGTCGACCTGATTCGGCATTTCACGGGCAAAATCATCGATGTGCCGGACACGGACAGGGGCTGCAGAACCAAAATCACGGTCGAGATCGACGGCGATCCACAAAAGCTGTGGCAGAACTGGGCCGACGGACTTCACCGACAGACGGTCTACGGAGACATCAGCGCCGATTTGAAGCGTTTCTGCCGGTTCAAAAACGTGCAACTCCTTTACGAGGCCTGACAAATCCGGATCACACACCTCGAAGCCAGTGACATTCGCGCGCACGGCTTCAGGTGTAACGCTCACCATACCGGTGCCGTAAGGCGCCGTCGTGGTTTTCGATGCGAAAATTGCCGCGCACAGGTGAGTCTCCACCCGCAGAGCGGGTGGCCTCAGGAAGCCTCCCCGAGGGAGGCGGTGGCATCGGCAAAGCCCCGGAGGGGCGGTCAGATAATAGCCCCGGGGTCCCTTCGGTCACCCGGGTCGAGTAAGCGGGGTGCTCCCGTCGCCGTAGCGACAGTTGCCGCCCCGCCCCTCTTAGAACCGGACAAGTGGATTTCCCAGCATCCGGCTCTTCAGCGGATCTCAGAGCCGACGGGCTCCTATTCGCGTTTGGTCGCTTGCCATCCTTCTTCTACCTCTGCGGGTAGTGGATGTTTGTCCTCCCGCGTGCGACTGCTGTGGGAATCTTCACTCCAGCGGCGTTACCCGCCTTCTCGGCTATGCCAACTCCCATCCCAGCCCCTCCGCCGTTTGCCCAGCTCTCCTTCCGGTCGCTGGCCCATACTCGATCTCTCGCAGATCTCGATTGATCAAGAACTGGAGGGGCTGCCTGGCTTATTCTCCATCACCATGTGTTGCTCGATGCCGTCTGCGACCCCGGGAGTGGGGGCTCTCGCTCGTCTGGCAAAAGTCCGGTCGCTATACAGAGCCTGCCATGCCCGGCCGTTTCTCCCCTTTCAGGCGAGTGTCTCCATCGAGCAGCTCATCAGCTCATCCCTTCTCTTGCCGCTACTGCCCCTGTTGCCTGCGTCGATAGCCGAAGTTTTGGCCACTCCAATTGGACTTTCGAGGCTACCTACCGGATTCAGCTTCTATCGCTTCAGCTCGCAACCTTTCCTCTTCCCGCAACACTTGCTGCTGGATTTGGATACGGGCGGTTGACTATCCTTACCCGGAGGGCTTCGCACCCTCTTGACGGAGAACCCTATCCAGGTTCCCGACTATTCTCCTTTTGCCCCTCCAGGGCACAGATCAATTTCATCTCCATGATGTCTTTTCTTGCCAAACAGGTTATATGCCGCCGGAACGGCAGAGCCTTTTCGTATCTCACCGCCAGAGGCGGCGGTTTGCCTTGACGAAATTAACCAAATTCTCCTTTCAGAGGCGGGTTTTTGTTTGTTAGATTCGTGGCTGGTTTTTTTTGATTATTGCTTAAATTAATGGCAGTGAGGCTTGTCCATGTCCGATAACGCGCCGGCAATCGGAGGCGGTCTAGAGGGGAGGCCGAGGCAGTCGAGAATCTTGCGAATCGCCTGACAGAATGTGTCGCGGCCAGCGATATGTGGCAGGAAAAATTGCAGATTGGGGATAGAATGAGTGCGCTAACAGGTTTTCGATTCCAATATCCAGGCCAGGAGAGTCTATGACACGCTTGCCAGTAGCGCAGTCCGGCACAAACGCTCCGCTTCTTCGCCCGCTTGCGCGCTGCTTATTATTGCCTGCCGCAGTAGTGATCCTGGCTGCCGGCTGCCAGAAGACGGTGGGTCCCGGTGTCGCCCCTCGCGTCATAAAGGTTGCCCAATCGGGGGTCGCCGATGTCATCGGATCAGACAACACGGCTCTGCAGAAAGCGGCTGACCTCCTGAAGCCGGGTGACACCCTGGAAATCGGCCCCGGAACCTACGAGATGGACAACAGCCTTTTCATTCCCTCGAAGGTTACGGTGCGCGGAGTTCCAGGCCAGACGATTCTGAAGAAGAGTCCCGGGGTTGAGAGCCGGCTGGTTGAGGATGGAGATTACGGGGAACACCAGCTGAGGGTTGCCGATCCGGAAAAGTTCCGTGCGGGAATGGGACTGGCAGTTATGGATGACACCTCGAACAGCGGCTGGGATGTCAGCATCACGGCGGTCACGGCGGTAGAGGGAAACACCCTGCGCCTCGGCCCCATGACTCTCAAAGATTACGATGTTGCAGAAAAACATGCGCGCGTGAGCAACAGCTTCCCCATCCTATGTGCCATCCAGACCGAGGGAGTAGTGTATGAGAATCTGATCGTGGACGGGAACAAAGAACAAAACGCCTACCTCGACGGATGCCGCGGCGGCGCCATTTACCTTTACATTTCGAAAGATGCCGTTATCCGCAACTGTGTCGCAAGGAATTACAACGGAGACGGCATTTCGTTCCAGATCACGGAGAACATCCAGGTCCTCGATTGTGAATCGCATGGTCACAGCGGTTACGGGATTCACCCCGGCACCGGCAGCGACAAGCCGATCGTCAGAAACTGTCGCATGCATGACAACGGCCAGGTGGGGCTGTTTCTTTGCTGGCGAGTGCGCCACGGCCAGTTTGTGGACAACGTGATTGAAAATAACGGGCGCTACGGGATATCGATCGGGCACAAGGACACCGACAACCTGTTCGTCAACAACACGGTGTCCGGCAACGGATTTTGCGGGGTTCTTTTCCGGAAAGAAACCTTCAACAACAGCGGGCATCGGAACACATTCAAGGAGAACAAGGTCCTTAACAACGGGAAGGGGAAAGAGGGATATGGGTTCTACGTTGAGCCGGAAGCAGGAGATATCCTGATCGCCAATAACCGGGTAGCGGAAACGCGCAGCGGCGAGGCGAGGACGCAGCACTACGCTGTGTTCAAGAAGCCCGGGTCCGGAACGGTCACCATGCAGGGAAACACCATGGAAGGGCACCTGACGAAGGACTACTTCGAAGCTGCCAAATAGCGAAGCGGTCAGCCAGTAAGCGATTTCAGCCGGCAAAAGTGCAACCATCCCCCGGCACTGCGGGATGCGCGATATCTCTGAGGCCGATGGTCGGCTTTCGCGCTAGGATACCCGGAATGAGACTCCGCCTGGCGGAGGACTCTACTGCGCCAGTTTCACCGGAACACCTCCCTGCTTGCGGCTCTTCTCGGCCGCATCCATGAAGGCCATGATTTCCAAAGTCACCGCGTTTGCCACCGGCGGCTTGCCGGTCTTAAAGAACTCCATAATTTCCCGGACCAGCAGAACATAGGAAACATCCTTCACAGGGACGTGGTAGATGCCGGTTTCCCGGTAGAGCAGTGCACCATAGTCCTCCTTGCCCTTGCGCAATCCCTTGGCAACGCCGATCCTGCCGTCCTTCCACACACCTGCCGCCAGGTCGAAATCCTCGTTTGAAGTCATCGAGACCGAAACGCATCCTGGCCCCATGAGCGTGAAAAGGCTCTCCACCGCATGAATGCCGTACCAGAAGAGCCCCGGGTTAGTGGGTTCGAGCGCGGCGGGTCCGTAGGTTTCAACCCCGTGGATTACACCCGACGCGGTGTCGCGCAGAGCCTGCCGGTAGGCCGGCGCGAAACGCAACGAAGAGGAACTGAACCATGGGGTGCCGCTTTCCTGGGCCAGGCGCGCGATTTCTTTCGCATCGGAAAAACTCGCGGCCAGGGGTTTGTCGATAAACACAGGCTTTTTGCTGCGGAAGACCTGGCGCGCCTGTTCCAGGTGAACACGCCCATCCACGCTCTCCAGCAGGATGACATCGACCATGTCGCAGAGCGCCGCAATGCTCTCGGTCAATTTGACCTTGTACTTTTCCTGCAATTCCGTCGTGAATTTGTCGATCCGCCCGGCACTGGCTTTCAAATCAGGACTGCCGCCCTTGTAGGCCGCAATCACCCGCCCGCCCGGCACGTGGTCCGGACTCGATGGGTCGTTCAGTGACTTGGTAAAGGCGATCACATGGGAGGTATCCAGTCCGATGATCCCGATCCGCAAGTCGGCGCCAGCCGCTTGTGAGACAAGTAACAACCCCAGGCACAATATTATCGGAAGTCTTCGCATTGCATGCTCCTGTATTAGTAATGTGAAAATCCTTTTCCGTTGGAAGACGATTTTGTAACCGCAGATGCACGCAGATAAACGCAGGTAAATAATCGGACACGGATGTTCCCGAACTCGCACGGATCATCGAACGCATACGGATCGGCCCAACTTTTGCTCCCACCGCATGGGCCAGCGCGGCGCGCTGAGACGTGTTCATCCCTGTTCCAGTATTCCTCTGCATTCCTTTGCGTCTCCGAGGTGAGCTTATATTTTTGGTTCACGCTATACCGCCCCGAGTATATCCATGTTCCATAGTTTATCCGCGTTTATCTGCCTTCATCTGCGGTTGCAAGTTTTGGTTGCGGCTGGCAGGCCGCGCCATGTTTATTGTGCTGTTTGACAACAAACAGCGGCACGATCCTGCGCCAGGCCTACGCTTGCCCCGGAGTCTCGGACAAATCCAGCGCCGTTCAGATGCCGGTTGTCAGAGACTCATTTCCCATCCTTTTTCGTATGTGCGGCTCCAATACTGCTGTGCCGCCTCGTCCTCCAGAATGTGACCATTTTTCGGATCAATCTTGAGGCTCCTTCCCGTTCTCTGCGCGATATTCCCCAACTGGCAGAGCAGGGTGCTTATGTAGCCGCCCTCAATCTCCGCATTGGGCCTGGCGTTGCCGCGGATCGATTCGAGGAAATTGCGGATGTGCACTCCATCGAGATCATCCGTAGGATTGACGGTGTTGCGCGGATCGATAACCCTGTTTTCCTTTACTTCTTTTATCGTTTTTTCGTCGAGATCCTGAACCAGGTAGGAATTTCCGTTGATGAGCAGGCTTCCTTTCTCGCCATGGAAGATGACGCCCGCCGAGGTGCCATCAATGGCGCGTCCGCTGCAGCTTCTCCCCTCCCAGGCCATGGATACATTTTCGGCGAAATCCAGTGTGATTACCTGCGTGTCGGGAGTTTCCCAATCATCCTTGAAATGGAATCTTCCTCCCGCAGAGCTGACCCGAACCGGGTATTTCACTCCCAACCCCCAACGCATCATGTCGAGCATATGGGTTCCGTTGTTTAGCGCCTCCCCTGTTCCCCAGTGCCAGAACCAGTGCCAGTTGTAGTGAATGAGATTGTCGCGATAGGGCTTGCGCGGCGCCGGGCCCTGCCACAGATCGTAGTCCAACCAGTCAGGCACAGCAGCCTCCTTGCCGAAGCCGATCGATTTCCGGTTGTTGGTGTACCATCCTTTCGAAAAATAGGGCCTGCCTATGATTCCCTTCTTCAGCTCCTGCATGGCTTCGATGACATGGGACCAGGATCGGCGCTGAGTCCCCAGTTGCACGATCTTTTTATACTTCTTCGCTCCCTCAACCAGGATTTCTCCCTCCCTCGGGTTGTGGCTGCACGGCTTCTCCACGTAAACGTTTTTGCCTGCTTTGCATGCGAGCAGAGCCGCCGGGGCGTGCCAGTGATCGGGAGCGGCGATCACCAGGGCGTCAATCTCTTTGTCGTCGAGGCTCCTGCGGAAGTCCTTAATCCCTTTCGGCGGTTCGCTTTGGATCTTTGAAACTGCTGCGATGCATTTTTCGATGGCACGCTTGTCCACGTCGCAGATACAGGCAACCGTGCAGTTTGCCTGACGAGCGAAAGTGCCGGCCAGGGCGTTGCCCCTGGAGTTGACTCCCATGATGGATACATGAATGCGATCATTGGCGCCAACGATGCCGGCATAACTCTTCGCGCTGAGCGACGAACCAAGCCCACTCAGCGCCAGGGCGGCGGCTCCACCGGAAGTTTGCCTGATAAACTCACGTCGAGAATTTTTCATAGGACTCCTGCAACACGGTTAGTGATGTTAAAAAAACTCGCAATGTCCTGTCAGAAAAACAGGGTGACAGCCTATGCCACCCCGGGGAGTGGCGGTGCCTGCGAAACAGGACCCTGGAAAATTCAGGGTCGGCAAGCCATGGCACCTGATTATCAAGCGACCGAAGCGCTAAGCCCACCAGTCGTCGTAGCCGATCATTTTCCAGGCACCCTTGCCCTTGTTTCCCCCGTAACGAGGATGACTGTAGACCCCCTGAAGCGTGTGATCTCGGACCAATTGGAAGAAATCCCGAGGCGAAACCCTGTCCCATCCCGGCCCGGGCAGCTTCCCCTCTTCCATCATGGATAGGGTCTTCATTTGCTCATCAAAACCGAGTTTTTCAAACGGCCGTCCATGCGCAGCGCGGCTTGTCGACTGCAAGGCCTGCAACCCCGAGCGATAGACCACCATCCAATCCGGGTGTGAATTCAGCAGAGTCTGCGTGAGAAATTCGGACACTCCGAGTTCCTTCGCGCCGGGAAAATCATCCTTGGGAAATATCTGCTCGCACATCGCTTCGAGTGCAAGGGCCTCTTCTTCCGAAAACCGCGCGGCGACTCTCCGCTTTTCTTCGGGATAGTTTTTCAGCAGACGGAGAGGGGGCGCCGCCACCAACGCACCCAGATCGAACATGAATTCTCGCCGCTTGAGGGTCATGGGGATCTCCCCTTCACCATCTATTTCCGCCAGGCTCCACCGTTCCATTGACGCACGATGTAATCCGAAGCGAAGTAAGCCAGGGCTTGAATCGTCAGGACAGGGTTCCTCCCGCCCGAAGTTACAAAGCAGCTGCTGTCCGGCATGAACAGGTTGTCGGCATCGTGGGACTGCCCGTAGCGGTTCACCACGGATGTTTTCGGGTCCGCGCCCATCCGGCACGTCCCATTCTGATGCACCGATACTCGACCCTTGCCCGGATTGTTGAAATAGAACTCGCGCGCGCCCGCCTCTCGAAGTATTTCCTGCATCCTCACGCGCAGAAATTCAAACAACTCGAGATCCTTCGGGTGATAGCTGTGCGTGATCCGGGCAACAGGAATACCCCACGCGTCACGCACGGCCGGAGAAACCTCCACCCGGTTCTCGAACTGGGGCAGATCCTCAGCCGGGGAAGTAAGGCGATAATACTTGTGAAAGTTCTCCCGCTGGTATTTCTTGTGTTCTTTCCCCCACATGGGGGCGCCCTCGGGCCGGTAATCGTTGAAGTTAATCGGCATGATGTCTGACCGCGAGTAGATTACCCCGCCGCCCACCAGGCCCGGGATTTTCCCGTGAAAATCGTCGACTGCAATGCCGGCCCCTGGGCCGATCCCCGGGTTTGTAACGGTGTCGAACATTCCGAAGACCTGCGGACTGATGTGGCCCATCAGGTTTCTTCCGACCCAACCGCTGGAGTTTGCCAATCCCTTGGGAAACCAGCGCGACGACGAATTCAGCAGCAGGCGCGGCGTTTCGGTCGCCGACGCAGCGACGATGATGATGCGGGCGGGCTGCCTGACAAGCCTGAGGTTAGTGTCAAAATACAGAACCCCATCGGGGCGGCCTCGCGAATCCACGGTGATCTCTTTCACCATTGATTCGGTGACGAGCCTCAGATTTCCGGTAGCCAGCGCAACGGGGAGCAATGCGCTCACGACGGTTGACTTGGCGCCCACCTCGCAGACATAGCCGTTGCAGCAAGGGTGCTGGATACACGCATTTCGCCCCTTATACCCCCGCGTGAGTATGCCGAGCGGCACAGTAAACGGATGGTACCCGAGCCTGCGAGCCGCTTCCCTGACCCGTTCGTCCCCCGGCGTCAGGCCCACAGGAGGCAACGGGAAGGGTTTGTTACGCCGCCCCTCAAAGGGGTTGACACCGGCCTCGCCTGAAACTCCCAACTCATATTCAGCCCGTTCATAAAATGGCTCGAGATCGTCATAGGACAACGGCCAATCGTCGATTGTCGTGCCGGCAACATGCCCATACGTGGTTTTCATTCGGAAGTCGCCGGGGGGCCGTCGCCACATGAGACCGGCGTAATTGATCTGACCGCCCCCCACCGCGCCTCCCATCCATGCGTAACTCCCGTCTTGCGGGTAGATGACGCGGAAGCCGGCGCTACCCTGGTTTCGGAACTCCCGAGGCTGGCGGCGGTCGGGAGGCTTCCAGCCCGGATTTGGCGGGCCCGCGCTGCGAGCCGCAAGTTCGTCGTGAAAGCGGAATTCCTCGACATTCAATTGAGGGCCTCTTTCGATGAGGACAACGCGGAGTCCCGCTGAGCAGAGTTCTTTGGCAACGACCCCCCCGGCGGCGCCGGCACCAATAACGACAGCATCAGCCTTGTTCAGCTTCATTGTCGATCTCCGCAGGATTACTCTACACCACGTGAGGTCAAGAAACTAAGCTGACGCTCGATGATAGCAATACCGCAGCAGGCAGCGCGAGCGCTCGTGAGATCTCCAGACAGAGATGGCAGGGGTTAGCTTGGCGGATATCGCGGACCTGATGGGACACAAGGATCTGGCAACAACGCAGGTTTATGCAAAGGTCGAACAGGCGCTTGAAGCGCTGCTCGCCGCGCACGGAGACTGAATTAGACCTACTTCCGAAAGGTCCAGCGCAGCTTGACGGCAATCAGCTCACTGTCCGGGACCAGGGACAGATCCTCCCGGGTCAGGATTATCCGCTTCCATCCGCGATTCCAAACGATGAAGAGGTCATTACCAGGCTTGATAGTCCAACGGAGCCGCATGTTGTTGCCGACATTCTGAGAGTCGTTGTCATACTGAAGAAAGCTCGTCAGCACGAGGTTCGGATTGAAAGCGTAGGCCAGGTTGAGCTGCCAAAGACGCTGAACAAATTTCCCCTGCTTCATAGTGCCGAAGTTCTGGTCGACCGTAACCCCGGACTGCCATTTCCCGCCGGGAGATGTGAAACGGAGGTAATTGTTCTGCTGCAACAGCCGGCCGTTGTAAAAGCTTCCGAACCAACTGGTGGTTCCAAACTCCCACGGACGATGGCGGCTCGACTGAAATTCCAGCCGGAATCGGTTGAAGCGATAGCCTCCCACCGGCAGTGTGACGCCTTGGGCGATTTCGAAGGGCTCGGGAAGGTATTCGTACCAGGGAACCCAGTTGAATTCGAGATGATCTCCGGATTCCAGGCGAATGTTGATCGGGGCCCAGAAGAATCGCCACGATTCCGTGAAGCCCTGGTGGTTCGTCACGCGGCAAAACTCATGCTCCGCAAACTCCTGCCGGATCCAGCGCAAGGGGCCGGCTTTGCTCGGGCGCGGCTTGTACACGCAGGAAAGGTCCGTGCGACGCGTCCCCGGCCGAGGAAGGTATCCGAGAGCGGGATCCATGGCTTCTCCGAACTGGTTGAGTGCAGCCGAGCATTCGAACAAGTCGTTCGGATAATCAATTTTGAACCCCCAGGCCTTGTTGTCGCCGGTGGCAAGGTCTCCGGAACTGAAGGCAGTCCAGGCGCCCGCCTGCAGATTCTTGTTGCCCATGAATTCGGATGTCCGCCAAACCGCATCAAATCCAGTGAGTCTATTCCGGTGGATGCCGTCGGGATTCCCGTTGGTGAAGAGGGTTCCAAGGCGAAGTTTGGAATTCAAATCATAGGATACGCGACCGGCAAAAAGATTCGTTCCGGGGATTGTAAGATCGCCACCGGCGAGCACCGTGTCTCTGGTCTGGACGTCGAGCAGTCCAAGATTCCACGAACCGGCCCGTCCATTGAGTTTGAAACCTGTATTTATCGGGATCCGCTGTTCTTTGTACAGGCCAACCCGCCGGCTGAAAAACGGAATAAACTGCTCTTCCAAACCAAGGCCGAAGACGTACTGGTTAGCCCCCTCAAGGAAGAAGGAGCGGCGCTCCGGGAAGAAAAGTGGGAATCGCGACACGTTCAGCTGACGCGAATCCACTTCCGTTTCGGCAAAATCAGTGTTGACAGTTACAACTGCGGCCATCTGGGAGGTAACTCGATAGGTGGCATCCACCCCAACGGCGCCCAGCCAGTGCCTGCCGTCCTGTTGGAAATCGTCCGATGTCCGCCCAATCGTATAGGGGCTTATTTCGATTCCAAGCCCTTGTTTGAGACTTTCAACACCTCCGAGGCTCCCGGCGCGGCTCAGATCATGGAAGATGGAATCCAAGGTGGGGGATGCCCACCGCAGAATGGTCCGATCCCGGGCGATGGATCGCTCGAAGTTGGCGCCCCACTGGGCCAGCTCACGTTTGAAGCTGAGGGTTCGCGCGGGGATCACGACTTCAGCCGACCAGCCTTTGTCTGATCGTGCCGTAGCTGCATCCCAGATGCCATCCCAGTCGAGAGCCGGGGTACCAAGTCCCGACACGAGTCCGTCCACACGTGCGCCGGAGGAGTTAATTCGAAAATAGTATCCGGTGCGCCGGTCACCATAGGCATCCAGCACGATAGCCACAGTGTCATCGCCGCCCAGGTCGCCATCGCGAGTCATCGTGTGGGTGGCAATCCTGGACGGCTCGGGATCGATGCACTCGAACCCGAAGTATAAGCTGTCGGCGGTCACGAGAACTCTGACCGTTGTCCTGTATAGCGAAGGCTCGCCGGGTTTGGGCGATTGCTGCACCAGCTCCGCAACCATTTCCGCTTCACGCCAGACATCGTCATCCAGCCTGCCGTCGAGCTTGATGGAACCTGTCGCATGGGTGGCTCTCAGGGTTGATGCGGCTGCGTGGGATCCGTTCTGCTGAGCAACCGAGTTTCCTGCGTAGAACCAC
>Ga0315273_10003677_pt1 | contig 18529 bp, 21 predicted proteins | sample YL17G02_0_MG_FD_205753 | JGI IMG/M metagenome (GOLD analysis project Ga0315273, IMG submission 205753) | Sediment microbial communities from Yellowstone Lake, YNP, Wyoming, USA - YL17G02_0 | ecosystem: Environmental > Aquatic > Freshwater > Lake > Sediment | place: USA: Wyoming | collected...
GCGCTATTGAAGTGAACCTGCGGGATAAGAATCTCACCATAATTCAAGCAAAAAAACTTCTAGCAGAAAACATGAAAGATGTTGACAAACTCCAACGGCTGACCGATGAGCTCCTACAACTTGCACAGTATCAGAAACCAAATGGAAAACGAGTGTTCGTATCACTTTCTCTTCGTGAGGTCATCAAGAAATCGATCCGAGCAGTTGAAGCACTTGCAAAACAAAAATCCATCGCCATAAAAAATGGAACCGAAGATACGGTATTTCCAGGAAACATTCATGAACTTTCTGATCTTTTTATCATACTTCTGGATAATGCTATCAAATATAGCAAAGAAAAAAGCACAATTCGCGTTTGGTCCAAATCTAGGAATGGATATATCGATATCTCAATACAAGATGAAGGAATCGGCATCGCAAAAGATGATATCCCTCATATTTTTGACCGTTTTTACAGGGCAGACAGTGCACGCATCAAAACTCAGGAGGGCGGGTATGGATTAGGTCTTTCGATTGCGAAAAAAATTATCGACCAGTATCATGGATCTATTGAGGTACAAAGCATGCCCAGGAAAGGAAGTACATTTTCCGTTCGTCTCCCGTTAAAACAAACTTAGTCACTTTTTTCAGCTTGCTTTCAGTTTTTGTGTATACACTTTTATGAAACAGTATGGGAATTATTAGAAAAATTTTTTCTATTTTTGGATGGATGTGGAGGCTGCCGATTGTTATTAAGATCATTCTTGTTGGCGTGATCGCCCTCGCTGGATGGTTTCTCTACCCCAAACTTACCGCTTCCAGTTCATCCAAACCCCAATACCAAACGGCCAAAGTTGAACGGGGAACCATCATCGCCTCGGTCACTGCAACCGGACAGGTTGCTACGTCAAACAGCACCTCCGTCACGACTCAGGCCTCAGGCGTCATCAGTAAGATCTACGTCAAGGACGGCGATACGGTAAAAGCAGGAGATAAAATAGCAGATATTGACCTGGACCTTCAAGGCAAACAGAGGGCCAGTCAAAGCTATGCCTCCTACCAAAGCGCCCAAAATTCGCTCCAAAGCGCCAAAAACAAATATTTTACACTCCAATCCTCCATGATGACCAAATGGAAAACGTACATGGATACGGCGCAAAGTTCTCTCTATCAAAATGCAGACAAATCTCCAACGGACAATAGAAGCCTTCCCCAATTTTACAGCATAAAAGATGATTGGCTTGCAACAGAAGCTGATTATAAAATCCAGGAAGCGATCATTACCCAAACCCAAACAAGCCTCAACAACGCCTGGCTTTCGTATCAACAGACCTCGCCGACGATTTATGCGCCGATTTCCGGGACCGTCACAGGGCTGTCACTGCAGGTCGGATCATTTATAACCGCCCAAACCAATTCCAGTGGTACATCCACTGCACAGCGTATAGCCAACATCGTCACCTCCGCTCCCCCAACCATTACGGTAAGTTTAACAGAAGTCGACACGCCAAAAGTAACAATCGGAAACAAAGCAACCGTGACATTTGATGCGCTCCCCGGAAAAACGTTCACCGGAAGCGTTGTCAGTATTGATACCGTCGGTGTTGTTTCCTCCGGCGTTACCTCATACCCTGCAACCATAAAACTGGATGTACCGGATGCTTCTATTTACTCCAATATGGGAGCACAGGCGACGATTATTACGGATTCAAAAACCGATACACTTTTTATTCCTTCCTCAAGCATCCAATTAGAGGACGGTTCGTCCTATGTCCGGATACTGACGAAAAACGGACAAGTGGAACAAAACGCGGTGGAAACCGGTATTTCTTCAGACACACAGACGGAAATTATCTCCGGACTTTCAGAGGTAGACACCGTGGTGACGGGTCAAACCAATGGGACAACGACTCAAAGGACAAACGGACAGACCGGGTCCATTTTTGGCGGCGGCGGTGCATTCCGGATGGGACGATAGAAGAATAGATAATAGATGGGTAGATAGGGAGATAGGTAGATGAAAAAAAGAAAGAATGCAAAGGGAGCGAACAAAATTGTCAACAATAATACAACGGGTGACGCGAGCGAAGGGATCCCGTCGAACACATGAATTTATTGAACAAGTAAGCGCGCGGTGAGCGAAAAAAATTGTGCAGATCGCTTCCCGAGCTTAACAAATATAATCGAATAACAAACAAGTCTATTGCGAGCAGCGGATCAAACAATTTTTTTTGCGATCAACAGCGCGAAGAGGATCTGTTGATAAATAACCTGCTGAATATATGTATGATCTCAATATCCCACATAATAAAAATCTACAAAACCGAAACGATTGAGACAACTGCGCTTTCCGATGTTTCTTTTGAAGTCAAAAAGGGCGAATTTGTCGCCATCATGGGACCATCTGGCTCTGGAAAATCCACACTCATGCACGTTTTGGGAGCCTTAGATCTTCCGACTTCGGGCGAATACATATTGGATAGCGAAAACGTCTCGAAACTCACGGACGATGAACTTGCAGACATCAGAAACAAAAAAATCGGTTTTATTTTCCAAGCATACAATCTCCTCCCCCGGACAACAGCTCTCAAAAATGTCATCATCCCAATGATGTACGGCGATGTTCCAAAACAGGAGTGGGAACAAAGAGCAAAAAAATATTTGAAAATGGTTGGGTTACAAGACCGGATGTATCACACCTCAAACCAATTATCCGGCGGACAACAACAGCGTGTAGCAATAGCACGGTCTCTCGTTATGAATCCGTCTATACTTTTGGCTGATGAGCCAACCGGAAATATCGCGAGCGTTCAAGCTGAGGAAATCATGGAAATTTTCCAAAAACTCAACAATGACGGTCATACAATCATTATGATTACCCATGAACCGGATATTGCCCAGCACGCAAGCCGTATCATATCCCTCCGTGACGGAAAAATTATTGATGACCGGAAAAACGGAAAACGAAAAAAAATTAACAATTTGGGTAAGAGAAGCGTGCGCGTACATTGAATAAGCAAGCGCGCGATGAGTGGAAAAAATTTCGAAGTTCGCTTCCCGAGCTTAGTAAATGTAGCCCTATAACAAAATAGACTATTGCGAGCAGCGGAACAAGAAATTTTTTCTACGAATGAAAGCGCGCTAAGGGGAAAGCCCGTGGCAGCCTGCCGGCAGGCAGGGACCCGTTTATCAAACTATGGATATTTTTATACTTATTACAGAAAGTATCGGAACACTGACGCTCAATAAATTACGTACCGGATTGGCAAGCCTGGGAATTGTCATCGGGATCGGCAGTGTCATAGCCCTCATTTCCCTAGGTCAGGGAACCCAACAGGCAATTCAATCCCAAATTCAATCTCTTGGATCAAATCTTCTGACTATTCAACCAGGAGCAGTCAGAGAAGGAGGGGTCCAGGGGGCACAGGGCGGTCGGACGACGCTCACCTGGGATGACGCGAAAGCAATCGCCGCATCAACGGAAATATCAACGATTCAAAAAGTTTCTCCGGAACTTTCCCGGCGCACCCAGGTAACAACAGGCAACAGCAATACGAATACCCAGGTAGTCGGCGTCACACCTGTCTACGCTGAAGTCCACAAAGTCACCATTGCATCCGGAAATTTCATTACTGACAGTGAGGTCACTGCCATGTCAAAAGTCGCAGTCATCGGGCCTCAGGTCGTGACTGACTTGTTTGGTGACAATACAAACCCCATAGGACTTCCTCTACGGATTGGCAAACAAACCCTACAGGTTATTGGCGTCACTGTATCCAAAGGCGGATCCGGTTTTATGAATCAGGATGACATGATATATGTTCCGCTTACAACAGCACAAAAACAACTATTCGGAGTCAATTATCTCAGTTCCGTGGCAATGGAAGCAAAAAGTGAAAAAGTCATGACTGATGCACAAAATGAAGTAGGATATTTTCTTCTCTCGCGCCACAAAATTTCTGATCCGACAAAAGCGGATTTTTCCATCATGTCCCAGCAGGATATTTTAAATACCGCATCTGCCATGACCGGTACGTTTACGGCGCTCCTATCAGGCATTGCCGCCATTTCACTTCTGGTAGGAGGCATCGGCATTATGAACATCATGCTGGTCACCGTCACGGAAAGGACCCGGGAGATAGGGCTCCGAAAAGCATTGGGCGCAAAAAAACGCACTATTATCCAACAGTTTCTCATCGAATCTATTATTCTGACATTTACCGGCGGCGTTATTGGGATTGTCGTGGGTATCGTAACCTCCTACGTTATTGCACAAATAATCAATACTTTGTTTATCATTTCCATATCTTCCATCCTCCTTGCTTTTGTGGTTTCAGCGGCAATCGGTATCATATTTGGCTGGTATCCTGCCCGCAGAGCCTCGGAACTGCAGCCGATTGAGGCATTGAGGTATGAATAATTACTTTGTCATTCCTGCGAAAGCAGGAATCTTAAAGATCCCGCATCAGGTGCGGGATGACATTCTTGTATGAAACATCATTCACTCTATAAAAAAGCACTTCTCATTCTCCCGATCCTATATGTGGTCGGCGTGAGCGTCTATATGATTTGGCACCGGGCATGGTTTTCGCCGGATCAATTTTTTTCCGTTGCCATTGTCGCAGTCATCCTCATTGGCGGCAGGACGAAACAGTTTTTATGGGATTGGATACCTGTACTTCTTCTTTTATTTGGGTATGAATATCTCCGGGGGCTAGCACCCCTTCTTTCAAAAAATACGAACATCTGGCCCATGATCCAGGCAGATCAATTGATGTTTGGGTACATCCCGTCAATTAAACTCCAGGAGCTCCTCTACTCTCCGACAACTATCAGGTGGTACGACTACCTGGCAGTTGTTTTATACGTCTCGCATTTTGTCATACCTATGGTAACCGCATTTATTTTTTGGATGTATAATAGGCGTGCTTTTAAGCATTTTACTGCCGGGTTTCTCGTCCTTTCGTACCTCGCGTTTGTAACATATATGATATTTCCTGCTATGCCGCCGTGGATGGCGAGTAATTTAGGATACATTCCCCCTTTACAAAAAATCATGGATCAGGTGATGGCTTCATTTGCCCATCCGATCTCTGTACCAACCGTTTATCAGTTTTTTGGCGCAAATCTTGTGGCGGCAGTTCCATCCCTCCATGCAGCTTACCCGCTTCTTATCTTTTTATATGTACGACAGCAAATCTCGTGGCTTGGGTACCTCATCACTCCGTACGTTTTCGGAGTCTGGTTTTCTGTCGTATATTTAGGAGAACATTACGTCATTGATGTCATTTTGGGAATTCTGTATGCAATCATTGCGTATAAAATAATTTCAATGATTTCGAAAAAAATGCAGGGGGAACGACTCGCTTTACGTGAAGAGGGTCTTGAGATCCCAACGTGTAAAAAGGCTTAGCCTTGATCGCGTCAAACGCGACTAACGCAAGGCTAAGCCTTGGGCTGGAAAGAACTATCGAGTATCAATAAATGAAAGGCGGTGATAAAGCATGAAGAAATATTCAATGGCGTTGGTATGTGTTATAGTTGCAATCATTTTTGGAGCGCTTGGATTTTTCGGTGGGATGAAATATGCCGACTATCAGAGGACACAAGCACGAGGAAACGGGAATCGACAATTTCCGGGGATGGCAAACGGTCAAACACAAGGCAGAGGTGGACTCGTGGGAAGACCGATTACTGGAGAAGTTATCAGTAAAGACGACAAATCCATAACAGTCAAAACTCAAGACGGTGGAAGTAAAATCATCATACTGTCAAACACCACAATCTACAGTAAAACATCAGAGGGGACAATACAGGATATTACTGTCGGAGAAAATGTAGGTGTTTTTGGTACTGAAAATTCAGACAAAAGCATGACTGCCCAGAACGTCCAAATTAATCCGCAATTTCAAGCAAGGACAACGCCAACTCCTTCAAAATAAAATGCTGTTGTAAACTCTATATTACATCGTGTTAACATGTTAACACGATGATATTATGTATATATAAAGCTTAGGAACTTGTATGGAAACAATAAATCAAACTCTCTATCGGATTTTGGAATGGAAATATGGATTGAAGAAATAATGAGGATTAGGATATCGCTAACAAGGCAAAAAATTTATTCTGACTATAATTATCCGGCTTCTGGAAAAACTACAATATCACCTTGAGGTGATAAATTGTTTGAGAATAATCCACGATGAGCTCGAACTCGTGCTCTAGCCTCTGCCTCGTCCATAAGTTCATTCATTGCTTTTAATCTACGAGATGCTTCTGGAGTTAAAGTTCCAGATGAAGTCAGAATATCGGTTAAATATCCTTGTGCTGATCCTGGTAGTGGTGAATCTGGTTGCACTACTTTAGGTTGCTCTGATTCAAATTGTTCAGGTTGTGCTGAATCTGGTTGCACTACAATAGGTTGTGCTAAATCAGGACGCACTTTAGTAATTTTAGTTATGCTTCTATTTGACACCTCAACATCAATTGCCATTCTCTCTCATCTCCTCTCATTTTGCCCTGGACATTAATACCTAAATCTTATATTATACACCTGCAATGCAAGTTGTCTATAGGCAGCTTGGGTATGCATATAGGAGAAGCTCATGGTATAGCGCTAAAGCTAGGATAAGGCGGATCGTAAACAGTTTCTAATGAAGCGAGGTGATGTAAAACCATATGGATGAAACGAGGAAACGGCAGTCTCCTATTCTGGAAATCTGGAGGAAGTTGAAATGTGGTAAAAGGCAGAAAAAAACTGAGGGGGGGAAAGTTGTTGCTGCCGGAAAGCAGGAAGAACAGAAAAGCCAAAACTCCAGTTCATAATGAAAAACTTCTCATCCTTCTACCTGATCCTCTTCAGGATGTTTCTTCTCGCGCACTCAACATTGTCATTGCGAGCCGAAATGAAATGAGGCGAAGCAATCTTTATAATAGAGATTGCCGCGTCGCTAACGCTCCTCGCAATGACAGATTCCCGTAATGAAAGCTATTTATGGTCCTGTACTAATATCGTGGATCATGAAGCGGCCTTCCTTTTTCATAACCGTAAACCACCGCGTGTTGATGCCTTCATCCCATAAAGTTTTTTGGCCTTCTGGCTTGATGGAAATTTGCAGATCTACGCGGTACCGCTCTTCCCCCTCTTTCCAATTTTCTTTGTCAAATGTCTCCAATCCGATTTTCGAAATTGCTATTGATGAAAAAGAATCAAATACAACCCCGTACTCTTGTTTCACTGAATCAGACGTAATAAGGGTTTCATCCATCAACCCGATTGCTTCCGGTATTCTCTTTTCATGTATAAGCTGAACAAATGTACGGATGACATCTTCGCCCATAGGAAGCGGCACGTCCTGACTGATTACAGGGGAAGGTGAGGCGCTTTTTGTCGGAGCGACCGTTGATCCCCCGCCGGAAATACCCGGTGTCCGTTTTCCCCCCATACCAACAATTGTCATAATAGTTACGATGACGGCAACAGTTAAAAGTATGAATTTCAACATAATCGTCTTAAGTATGCCACAACCTATGCATAAGAATCAAATTTGACAACACTCCCTCTTCCATGGAACAATACGAGTAAAGGAGAATGAACGTATGAACAAAAAACCGGATCGTACCATGCTGTATATCACCATCTCTATCGTACTTCTTTTAGTGGCAATTGCTGCCACATCCCTTATCAATAATCGGCCTTCATCGGAGGGAGACATCCGCGCAAAAGCAAGCTTACAAACCGGATTGACCTATGAAGGTATGGTCAATTCCGTTGACGCTTCAACCGGAACTTTGGTCATGGAAAACCTGAAACCCACGGATAACGGCATGGCACTTTCCGGAACATGGAACGTGACAGTCCCATCAGATACGTCTCTGGCAGGGGTATCTCCCGGAACCACTGTCCTTATCACTATTGACTCAAAAACTTTTAACATCCAAAATCACTCCATGGGAGCGAAAAAAGTGGAAGTAAAATAAGCCATGAGATAAAGAGATTAAGAAACTGAGAGATTTTACAAACGGCGCGTCAAAAGAGTATTATCCTACCATTACCGAACCCTGCACCACTTCCTGCCAAAATAAAGGAGATTGTATATGTCTGTTCCAGTAGGTAATCTAGAATGTAAGCCGGAATGTAGAGCAATCTGTCCAATGGCAAATAAAGATGATAGAACAGTTTCTACAACTACAGTATGGGGGAAACCATACACTATATCTAGCCTCACTCTCAATCGCGACGGCGACACACCAATAAAAGTCATTGCAACATTGAGTCAGGATGAGAAAAAACAAGATATACCTGTTTCTTCAGAAGCGATAGCGTGCGATGATCTCTTTTGGGCGATATCCCATGACACTACTGGTGCAGCAAGTCGAAAAAAATGCGATAGACTGGAAGAAAAAAATGGAGAGAAGTATTATGGAGATAACACAAACAATATCTGGATGTCCGTTGGACCACCTGAAATGTTTGGCTGACATTCTTAAATGGCATCTCCAAACGATTATTTCTTGACAACTGTTCCTCTTGAAGTATCTTCGAGGGTATAGCCTTTTTCTTCAATCTCTTTCCTCACGCTGTCTGCCTCTTGAAAATTTTTCTCCTGCCGCAACAGATTTCTCTTTGCAATTAACTGCTGGATATCTTCAGGAAGCTCTGTCTCATGCTCATTGTCCTCTGTCTCGTATTTTGCTAAATCAAGTCCTAAAACTTCATCAAAATCCATTATTAAATCATATTTATCCGGAGACGGAATGTTGGATTTTGCCATTTCCCAGACAATCGAAAGCGCCCCGGGAATATTCAAGTCGTTTTCCAAGCTTTCGACAAAGCGTTTGCGGAATACATCGACTTTTTTAAGGTTTTCCGCCGTCAACTGTGTTCGGTCGCTCTCTCTCCATGATGCAACCATTCCCCGAAGATCATGAAGCGCTTTTTTTGCTCCGTCGAGCGCGTCCCATGTAAAGTTCTGTTGCGACCGATACTGGGCAGTAAGGAAAAAATACCGCAAAACCAGAGGGTCATATCCTTTATCAATGATTTCCTGAAGGCTATACCCTGTCCCTTCGGATTTCGCCATTTTCCCTTCATCCACCAACAGATGGCCGTTGTGGAGCCAGTAATTGACAAATTTGATACCGTTCGCCGACTCTGATTGGGCAATTTCGTTTGTGTTATGAACCGGTATGTGCTCAACTCCTCCTAAGTGAATATCGAGGGTGTTGCCTAAAAGTGCTTTACTCATGACCGAACACTCGATATGCCATCCGGGAAACCCTTGGCCATTGGTAACCAATGGAGAAAAAAATGGCGACGGCCAGGTTTGAAGCGCATTTTTGTGAGTGCCTGCTTTGAAAAACCACAAGGCAAAATCAACCGGTGATTTTTTCTTCCCATCTGTCACGTCTGCTTTTCCAGCGCCTGTTTTCATTTTTTCCATGTCCTGCCTATTCAACTGGGTATAGTGTGGAAATTTCGACACGTCAAAATACACTGCCAGATCGGTTGTATAGGCAAATCTTTTATCCAACAATTTTTTTACCATTTGAATCATCTGGTCAACATACTCTGTTGCTCTGGGTTTATACGTTGGGTCCAGGAGATTTAATGCCTTGGTGTCGTTTTCAAATTGCGCGATGTATTTATCCGCAATTTCTTTTGGTCTGAGCCCCTCGCGTTTGACTCCTTTTTCCATCTTATCCTCTCCAGTATCAGCGTCTGAGGTCATGTGGCCAACATCTGTATAGTTCCTGACGTGGGTCACCTCATATCCCAAGTATCGCAAGGTTCGCACTAATAAATCACCCATGGTCATAGCGCGTAAATTTCCGATGTGTTGAATCCAATAGACTGTGGGGCCGCAGTGGTAAAATCGAACCTTCCCTTTTTCAATGGGAGTAAATATTTCTTTGCGGCGGGTGAGAGTGTTATACAGTTGTAACATATGGCATTATTATATGCTATTCTGCTTTTACGTTTTTGCCTATCTCTGAACCCTCCTGTTTAGACTGAAGTCCATAAAGGTCCCCGGGTTTTTTCTTCGTCGATATTTTGGGAAGTGGCTGTTTTTCATGTTTCTTTTTCTCCTCTTCCTCAAATTTTTTCTTCTGTTCCTCTTCTTTCTGTTTCTGTTCCCAGACAGTCGGCTTTTTTTCAGGCTTCCCTGTGCCTACCAATTCCTGTAGTGCGGCGCGGGCAATTGCTTTTTTCCCTTCATCATCAGGCGTTTTTGACACTTCATCAAGCGTTTGAAAAGATTTCCCGGATGTTGCCTTTGTCTTTTTTTGCCCCCCTTGTTTTTGTTGAGCAGTTGCGGTACCCAAACTTTCCAGGGCTTTACCGGCAATATCTTTTGGAACATTGACCGTTTCTTTGATAATCTCCCCTCCGATATCGCCGAAAGAACCGATGATGTGTTTAACGACAGACATAACTATAGTAATCCCAGTTCCTCTTTTCCTTTTTTACTCATTTTCTCCATACTCCACGCTGGATCGAAGGTGAGGTTAATAGTCACGGATTTCACGCCTTTCAGCTTTTTCACTTTTCGTTTGATCGGCTCCTCCATCATGGAGAACAATGGACATCCCTGGGACGTAAGCGTCATGACGATCACGACATCTCCTTTTTTCCCGACCTTCACATTGTAAATTAATCCCAAATCCCAAATGCTGATATTGAGCTCAGGATCAGGAATGGTTTTTAATATTTTTATAATGTCATTTTTTGTAACCATACTTCAAAATTTTATTGTCCGCCATATCTTCCTTTGCGTCTTTTCATCCGCCAGCTGGCGGAACGACGCAAAGAGCGATTATTGGCGGATTGATCACTGCTAAACTCCTTCGGTAAACCGGGATCGTTAAGCAGTGAGTCAATATTCTCTTCTCCCTTCCATCGCCCGTTTTAACGTCACTTCGTCCGCATACTCGATATCCGCGCCAATCGGCAAACCATTGGCAAGACGGGTCACCCTGATGGCAGAGGTCGGATGTCGGAGAGCAGATAATTGCTTCATAATATACATAATCGTCGCCTCCCCTTCCATCGAGGAATTGAGAGCAAAAATAAGCTCCGTAATTTTCACCTTGTTATTGGTTATTCTTTTTATTAAATCATTGATGTAGATTTCATCCGGACCGATGTTATTGAGTGGATCAATCGCGCCGTGAAGCACATGATAAACGCCATGGTATATCCCGGTTTTTTCGATAGCCAACACATCAGTGGGCTGTTCAACGACACAGATCATCAAATGGTCGCGGTTGGGATTACTACAGATCGGGCACGGATCAACTTCAGTCACATTTTTACACACACTGCAAAGGACTGTCCCTTTTTTCAAGCCTTTCAGGGAATCGGCAAAGCGTTCCACTTCATCTAGCGGCACATGTAAAAGGTAAAATGCGAGCCTTTGAGCTGTTTTCGTCCCCACTCCCGGCAGTTTTTCAAACGACTCAATGACCCGCGTGATGGATTTAGGAAGAAGGTTCATTTTATAAATAGAAATTAGCTATTTGGAAAATGGAAATTGGTAATAGAAATTGGAAATGAGAAAATAGATTCGTTCCACTTTCCATTTTCTTTTTTCTATAACCATTTTCTGTTTTCTCTATTGCCATTTTCTTTTACAAAAACTAGGCAACATCCCTAATGATACCGAGATATCCACAGTAAATAAAGAGGAAGGGTTATCGAACAATCGTTTTAATGGCATCCGCAAGAAGTGTCGCAACGGAAATGATTGTTAATTTGGAAAATCGTTTTTGTTTCGGGATTGCAATCGTATCCGTCACAGCGACACGGTCAATCGGACTTTTTTCTAATTGCTCTCCCGCATCTCCTGCCAATGCCGCGTGTGTAGCGAGAAAAATAATAGAAGCCGCTCCTTCTTGTTTCAAAAAATCCGCACTCCTTATTGCCGTTGCGCCGGTATTGATAATATCATCAAAAATAACCACTGTTTTACCTTTTACATCCCCGTCGATGCCGTTCACCGTCACCTTCCCCGTTGATAAATCCCGGGTTTTTGAAAGATGGACAATCGGAAGGTTTGCAAATTTTGCAAACCGGTCAGACCGGGACATGCCTCCCTGATCCGGTGATACAACCACAACATGGCCATTGTCCCCTCTGATGCATCCGGTCAGGAGCTCATGGGTAGAAAGTTCTAAAACGGGAATATGAAAAAACGGTATGAGATTTTCCGAATGAAGCTCGACAGTAATCACCTGGTCAAATCCGGCAGCTTCGATAAATTTTGCAACCAGTTGCGCCGACACTGCCTCGCCTTTCCGAAACTCTTTATCCTGCTTACTGTACCCAAGCCATGGAATGACTGCAGTTACATGTCTTGCTTTGAGTGTTTTGAGCGCCTGGCCGATAAGGCACAACTCGACAAGGTTCTGATCTGCAATTTGGGAAAGCGATTGAATAACAAAGATGTGTTTATCATCAATATCAGGTTCTTTGATCCATACGCGGCATTCATTATCGATGAAGCGGGTTATGTCTATATCAGAAAGTTTTTTCCCCAATTGCTTTGCAACCAATGTACCAAGCGGTCTATTGCTCGTCCCGGAAAAAAGGAGAAAGTCTTTCATGGAGTTAATGGTAGAGATTTTTCCCCCATCTTGCAAGAGGATATATCGAATAAATGTTTTGATTTAATGATTTAAATCATTAAATCATCTGTTATCCAGATGAAAAAATTGTAACACTTTCTCATCCATGAGTGTGTCAACAAGGATATCCGGGTGTTCCTGTTTTAATTCTGAAACATACTGCGGTCCGCCGTGAATACCTCCGATTGAGGTTAATATGCCGGTTGTTACGGCAATCGTTTTTGCCCCAATTGCTTTTCCGCACCGGATGTCGTGAATGGAATCGCCTATCACCGTCACGTCTTTCGGTTGAAATGATACATGGAAAAACGCTCGAGCTTTCTTAAAAACGCTCTTAGCCATAAGCATCCGGTCTTCAAACGCGTCACTGCATACCCCAAAGGAAAACAAATGGTCAATCTCTGCATGCTTCAGTTTCCACAACGCCATTTTTTCTACGTTACCGGTCAAAACTCCGAGCTTCACGTCCTTTTTGTGGGATAAAGCAGTTGCAAGATTAACCGCATCCGCAATCTGGGCGTACAGTTTTTGAGGATACACCTCTTTTTCCTGTTTCTTCACATATGCAAGAAGCGCATCAGCGATCTTTGGCCATTTCTTTTCAAAATCGGAATTTTTTATGTTGTACTTTCGCACTCCCCAGCGGACAATCTGCTTATCCACCCAGCCGTTGTAATTCATCCCGGGACCAAAGAAGACTTCAACGCCATACACGTGTTTGATCGCGTACTCAAAACGCGGAAAGCCTACGTTTTTGAGAATTTTATGGTGAGAAACAAGCGTCCCGTCGATATCAAACAATACTAATTTCATAGATTATTTATGTCATCCTGAACACAGTGAAGGATCTCTACAATATTCTTCATAAAGATTATGCCATCTTGGATTTTCTGATTCAATCAAATTTATCTTCTTTTGTCGTAACCATCCTTTTATCTTTTTTTCTGCGACAATAGCGTCCTTCACATCAGAAAATTCCTGAACATATACAAGTTTAGACACATTATATTTTTTGGTAAACCCATCAATAACATGCATTCTGTGTTCATATACTCGTTTTATGATATTGTTTGTAACACCGGTATAAAGAACTTTATTTGTTTTATTTGTGAGAATATAAACGTAATACATGGGGATTCTTCGCTAACGCTCAGAATGACACAGTTTTGTATACGCTTCCAGGGCTTTTTTGATAATCTCAACCGACCGCTTGATTGACTCGCAGTTGAGGACATACGCAATACGGACTTCGTTCCTTCCACAATTGGGAGTAGCGTAAAAACCGGACGCTGGCGCAAGCATGACGGTTTCATTGTTATCGCGATATTCAGTCAGCAAAAATCTGCAAAAATCTTCCGCGTCCGCAACCGGAAGTCCGACAATCGCATAGAACGCACCTTCGGGTTTGGGCGGAAGTATGACACCCTCAATTGTTGATAATTGGGCAAACAACACATCCCGGCGTTTTTGATATTCAATCTGCACGTTTTTGGTATATGAGGAAGGAACTTCCGTGAGTTTACTTGCCATCATCTGGTCAATATACCCGCTTGCAAGCCTTCCCTGCGCAATCCGCAAAACTCCTGACATAAGCTCCTCGTTGAGGGATACGATACAGCCAAGTCTTGCCCCGCATAAAGAATAGCGTTTGGATAAACTGTCCAAGAGAATCGCCTGCATTGGAATGTCTTTCATGTATAAAAGAAGCGAGACGTGACTTTTCCCGTCATACACAAACTCGCGGTACACTTCATCGGAAAGAATAAAAAGATTGTATTTTTTGACGATATCAACAAGCATGTCCATTTCCTTTTTCGTGTACGCTGTTCCTGTCGGGTTATTGGGGTTGGAGATAAGAATAGCTCTAGTTTTTTTTGTAATTTTTTTCTCAATATCTTGCCGCTTTGGCAAATGGAATCCGGTCTCAAGTTTTGTCATAACCGGAACAAGGGTCACTCCTTCTCTCACTGCAAACGAGTTGTAATTGGCATACAGGGGATCAAAAACAATCACCTCGTCATCCGGATTGCAGATGGAAAAAAATGCCATCGCAATTGCTTCCGATCCGCCGGTTGTCACCTGAATATGTTTTTCTTCAATAAAGGAATACCCCACACGGTGATAATAGGTTTTGAGTGCATCAAGGAATATTAGTTCTCCTTGCGAGGGACTGTACGGAATCGGATTTTTGTCCCATTTTCTCAAAACGTCAATCATGACCTCCGGCGTTTTGATGTCCGGATCGCCGATGTTCAGGTGATACACATGCACTCCCTCTTTTTTAGCAGCTTGTGCAAACGGCACGAGCTTCCGGATGGGAGAGGCAGGAACATGAGAAAGACGATTAGATAATCTCATAAGAGTATTATTGTAACAGTTGCATATCGCAATAATACAAGATATGATATCACAAACATAAACCCCCTGCCTCAAAAATCATACTTCCTATGGAAAAAAAACTCTCTCCAGAAGAACTGCCTTTACAATACGCAACGAAAATTGCACGAAAAGCAAAAATGAGGGATCCATTTACTAAAAAATTATTTAATGCTGTCATACCAATAGTTATTGAGCAATATAAGGAAAATATGGATCCGGAACAATTATTAGATCTAAACAATGAAGAATCACCATTATTTCCAACGTTGGACAAGTTATCAAAAAAAGCAAAGAGTCGATGGATAAAATTATCTTCTTCCTATCTAGCTGCTCAAGTTGAATCCGATATATCTACAGAGGCAAATACATGATGACTTCATTGATATACTTCCCCTTATATAAAATAGCTTCTGGTATTGTTCCGGCTTTCTTAAACCCAAGCGATTCATAAAGATGCATCGCCCGGTCGTTGATCTCAAAACAGGACAAAGTCAAAAGTTTAAGTTTCAGTTTTTGTGCTTCATCAATAAATATCTTCAGACATTCCTGGCCGATTCCCTCATCCCGGTATTCTTTCAAAATTGAAATTCCAACATCTGCCGTATGGGATTTCCGGCGTTCACCGCGGCGAAGTTCTAAGCTGCCGGCAATTACATTGTCAATTATTGCGACTAAGTGGATTTTTTGGTCTTTTTCCATTTTTTTGAGTGTTTCTTTGACATACGTCTCCTCATATTCGCGCGTCAATGGCTCTCCGGAAAGAAGAACCGTCGTGTCCTCCGCAATGAGAGAATTTCCAAAAGAAAGAAGTCCGTCTACATCACCGGACTTTATAGCCCGGATGGTAACCTCTCTCCCTTTTTGACTTTTAAATGTTTTTATAATTGTTCCCGCTTTCATGATATAGTTTTACCTATTTAGGTAGTATTGATTCCCGGAATCGAAGCTAGAGTTAGGTTCCCTCCTGCCAGCTCTCAAGATACTTTTTCTGCTCAGGGGTGAGCGTATCAAACTTCACTCCCATCGCGTCAAGCTTGATTCTCGCGATTTCTTTGTCCATCAAAGGAGAAATCGTGTACACTTTCACTGTAAGGTTCCCTTTGTTTTTAACAAAAAACTCTGCAGCCAGTGCCTGGTTGGCAAATGACATGTCCATGACTTCCGCAGGATGCCCTTCTGCTGCGGAAAGATTGATGAGTCTCCCTTGAGCTAAAATAAATCGCTTTGTTCCGTCCTTCAATACGTATTCCTGTACAAACGGACGAATTGATCGCGTAGATTTGGATACTTTCTCAAGTTCGTCAAGCGCTATCTCAACGTTGAAATGTCCTGAATTGGCAATGACTACGCCGTCCTTCATACGAAGAATTTCCTCAATGCCGATCACATGCTTGTCTCCGGTGAGGGTCACAAATATATCTCCGATTTCCGCTGCATCCCTAATCCGCATGACCGTAAATCCATCCATCACTGCCTCAAGGGCTTTCACTGGATCAACTTCCGTGACGATAACGTGTGCCCCCATACCGCGTGCCCGTGTAGCAAGTCCTCTTCCGCACCAACCATACCCGCACACAACAAATTTTTTCCCTGCCAAAAGCATGTTGGTTGCGCGCATGATGCCGTCTATTGTTGATTGTCCTGTCCCGTACCGATTATCAAACATGTGTTTGGTATCGCTGTCATTGACGGCAAATACGGGAATTTTTAAAGCTTTGTCCCGCTCCATTGCTTTGAGCCGGATAATACCGGTTGTTGTTTCCTCGCTTGATCCTATAACTTCAGGAATTTGCTCTTTACGCTCTTTATGAAGAAGCGACACGAGATCCGCTCCGTCATCCATGGTAATTTGGGGGTGCGTATCTAATACTGAATTGAGGTGCTTATAATACGTTTTTGTATCTTCGCCTTTGATGGCATAGACGGGAATCCCGTAATCAGATACCAAGGATGCAGCCACGTCATCCTGAGTAGACAGTGGATTGCTGGCGCATAAGGCAAGTTCAGCGCCTCCTTTTTGGAGGGCAAGCATGAGGTTGGCAGTCTCCGCGGTCACATGGAGACACGCTCCGAGACGGATTCCTTTCAACGGTTTCTCTTTTTCAAACCGTTTTTGAATCAGTTTCAAAACCGGCATCGCAGCTCCCGCCCACTCAATCCGCAGTTTGCCTTCTTTGGCAAGTGAAAGATCTTTTACATCATGAAGAATAGGTTTGGCCATAGTACTCCCTTCCTTATATTGTAATGGTTGTATGGTAATTTTTCGTATATCGATTTATGAATTCCTTTTTTGTAAACGTGTGCGTGACCGTGCCGTATTTCTCAACCGTGTAGACAGCTGCAACTGAACCCATCTGCCCGCATGTCGGAAGATCAAATCCGCGGACAAATCCTGCCAGAAATCCTGCCCTATATGCGTCCCCTGCGCCGGTTGGATCAATGGTATTTTTTGCTTTTGCCGGACGGATTTCCCATTTCCTGTCCTTTTTTTCAATCAAAGATCCTTTTGCACCCAATGTCGTTATGACAATGGGAACCATTTCAAGAAGTTTTGCATGGGAAATGTTCAACTTCTTTTCGATGAGTTTAATTTCATAATCATTGCCGATAAGAATTGCGGCACTGGCAATGCCGCTTTTGAGATCATTTGGAGAAAGTACCGCAATCTGAAATGCGGGATCAAAAAAATATGGAACATTCAATGAAATACATTCTTTCACGTATTTGACCATCGCTTTGGGATCTGTGGGAGACAATACAACAAACGGATTGTTTGCTTTTTTTAAAAATGGAACAAGGGAAAGCTTGGACGCATATTTGGAAGCGCCGACATAAAACGACCCGATCTGGTTGTCATCCGCGTCCGTTATGCCGAAATACGAACTCGTCGATTCGTCTTTATGAAAAACGATCCCCGACACGCCAATCCGGTGCTTTTTCAAAAATTGGAAATACCCATCAAAATCATTGCCAACTGGGGCTATAATCTGCGGATTTAATCCGAGAAGTTTCAGGGTGTATGCAATGTTTCCGGCAGTTCCGCCGAATTGCTTTTTCAACGTGTCAACCAGAAAGCTCAAAGAAATTTTATGGATCGCATCCGGCATGATCCGGTCAGCAAACCGACCGTTAAAATCCATGATGTAGTCATACCCCAAAGAACCGGTAACGATAATATCCATGAGACTCTTATAGATGTCATTCCGCACTTGATGCGGAATCTTAGATTCCTGCTTTCGCAGGAATGACAAAAAAGGACAGAGATGACGGGCGGGAATTACATTCCAAGATTTTTGCTGATTTCCGCGAGTTTCCCTGCGGCTGCCTGCTGACTCTGTTTGATGACATTGGTAAGAGCCCTTTTGGCTGACTCATTGGAGACGTTATCAATCCGGAAATCAATGACTTCCTGGTTGCCGTTCATGACAACTTCCACATTGCCGTCCCGGCCGGTAAACATCATGCCCGCAAGCGCTTTTTGGATCTCCATGGCTTGCTTGCGCATCTGATTCATATCCCCTAATGCTTTAAATGGATTGAGCAT
>Ga0315273_10003678_pt1 | contig 18528 bp, 17 predicted proteins | sample YL17G02_0_MG_FD_205753 | JGI IMG/M metagenome (GOLD analysis project Ga0315273, IMG submission 205753) | Sediment microbial communities from Yellowstone Lake, YNP, Wyoming, USA - YL17G02_0 | ecosystem: Environmental > Aquatic > Freshwater > Lake > Sediment | place: USA: Wyoming | collected...
ATCCCAGTCTTAGGCCGGGCCCGACCGAATCTCCGCCCGGTGTAAGCCCTCTTGAGACGGGGACTAACGCCGCCCTTAACCTGGGACCTATCAAGATCGAGCAGCTTGGATCGGGAATAGCTCTTTCTGCCAAGCTAACAGACCCTGAAAAGTCCAAGCTGAATTACTACTGGACGCGCCGCGATTCAATCAGCGGCAAGAACATTGTGGATTCAGGTGCAACCTCGTCCGGCTCCACTCAGACCTACCAGTTCTCTATAGCTCAGGCCGGGATCTACACCATCTACCTCACCGTCTATGACAACTACGGCCTATTCAACGAAGGCCGCTGGACCATCATTGTGGTGCCCAACTCAAGGCCATTTGTCGATGTCATCGTGGACGATAAGGTGATCGGGTTTGGCAGATTGGACGACTTGCGCAGGAACAACGGGCTAGGCCCTGCGGCAGGCATCCCGCCCAACCATCCCCTGCCGTTCCCCAACATCAAGTTTGGGACCTCAGCTATACCGGACTGGGGTGTGTATGACGGCAATATCACGCTTGGTGCAACCAGCGCCTTGAAGGCTCTTCCAGTAGAGCCTGATCATGAAAATCCGAATCAGAACCCGGACGGAATGACAACTGTCTATGCCATCGTCGCTGATGCAGATCAGGATAAGATCACAGCCCAGTTCGTCCTTCCCGAACCAATATTCGGCAGGGGCAATTTCTACACGGCCATTCCTATTCCCGATCGGAGCAATCCCATATCCAGTAAGATAAAGCTCAGCGACGGAAGCACCCTGGCCCAAGCCTTCCCCCAAGGATATCCCGCGGGAGCCATCATTGATAACTACAAGGTTATGGATGCCTATAATGCGGTACTGAGTGAGTACGCCAACCGCGGATGGCTCCCAGGCCAGCCAAGGGATCTTGACGTTCCTGTCACCATTGATGCAGAGCCTGGGGATGATGTGACGATCTTAGAGCCCGTTACCAAGGAATTCCCCTACGTTATCGGTTTTGCCGAAGGAATCAAAGAGATATATCCTGGCGATGTGGTGACTGAGGCCCCCCTTGTGGGAGTGACACCGGCTGGAACCGTTTACCAGGTTATCCTCACCGATGGTTCTTGGAGCCAAAAGAATGCTAAGGGCTATCTGTTGATGGTCCCGGCTACCGACTTCTGGGACTGGCGCAATGGAGGTGGAGATGCTGCTCTGTCGGTAGGCGGTGAACGGAAGGCCACTGTATCCTATGTCGGCCAGGTGCTGCCTGTGATCTGGGAGGCCCCGGATGATCCATGCTACGATCAGCAGTGTCACGATGCCGCAGAAGCTGGCGATACCCAGCTTCCTAGAGGAGGTACCATCAATATCGAAACCAGGGTGAACGATCCCTTCAGCTCTCAGGAGAGGGATTTCGGCATGGTAGAATACCGCACCGATGCATCTGGTGGCCTTACGGATCAAGGTTACTTAGTAGGTACGGGTGATGTGCAGGTAACTCTCGACTGGTACGCTAACGCTGATATCGACCTTCATGTAGAAGATCCTGACGGCGATACAGTCTTCTATGGTAATCCTAGCGTACCTTCAGGAGGAAAACTGGATATAGATAACAGATGTTCTAACCTCCAGCTAGGCCGACCGGAGAACGTCTATTGGCCCCAGGGAAAAGCTCCGGATGGCATCTATAAAGTCAGCGTAAATTACTACGCGGACTGCAGCGAATCCGGCGACTGTGGGGAAGGCGAGGAGTGCGAAAGTTCCGCCTCTACCGGGCCAGTTGCCTGGACGGTCACAGTACGGGTCTCTGGGGAGCAGAAGACCTATTCTGGGACTCTAAATACCGTGGAAGATACCCAGGAGGTCACGACCTTCGAGCTATAATTGTCGTAGGATCTAAGGGGTAAAACCTATGAGCTTCTCCTTTTTGGGGGCCTGGAATTAATTTATCCAGACGGAACAGAAACAGGAGAGCTTCTTATCCTTTCATTATATATTTTACCCCTAAAACCAAAATGATCGAGGAAAGCATGGAAATCACAAGACAGCGATGTGATCCCATTAAACGAGTGGTAGAGGGATTCTAAATTAGCAGTTCTATCTGACCGACTGAAGGGATATAAATTGCCGATATGCTTCTTTTGTCAGAAACGTGATGCTGGTGTTGGGGATGAAGTAAAGGTGAAGCTATACAAAGGCGCTGCTTCAGATGCTTCAGATAATACAACGGTAGGAGGATGCAAATTAGACAGCTCAGAAAAAACAGTTCAGGTTCCACGTTGCTTAAGATGCAGATCTATGCATAACGCTCGTGATAGGATATCCGTCGTATTCTCCCTTGTAATTGGATTATTATGGATATTGTTTTTCTTTTTCAATGATACAAGAGGTATCACAAAGGTGCTAATTCTTAGCGGAGGACTTGGTTGGGTATTAATTTTTTATTTAATTGGATTTATAATTGGTTATGTTATCGGTTTCTATATTGGAAAGTGGATAACGGATAAGAGCATAAAAAGCGTTGGGGATGTCGATAGTTACCCTGAAGTTGCCACTGCCTTGGCGAACGGTTATAAGAAAACCAAAAAAAAGGAAAAACAGAATGCGGTTGAGCCATTAGACCGCCTGTCAGTTCGAATGAAGGAACTTGATTCATCAATATGCTATTTTTGTCAGAAGAGAGATGCGAAAGCAGGCAATGCTGTGAAGGTGAAGCTATACAAAGGCGCTGCTTCAGATTGTCTAACGGTGGGGAAAAAAAAGATTAGATCCAAATTTCACTACTTAGAGAAAACAATCAATGTTCCGCGTTGCTCAAAATGTAGATCAACACATTTAATTCGTGACATGAGCGCGGGTGTATTCGCCGTTGCAGTAGGGTTGCCATGGTTTTTGTTTTTCTTTTTAAGAAGCAACGGTATCGTAGGATGGGGTAATTTTTCATGGCTATCATGGCTATCATGGGGGGCAATATTGGGAAATATTTTTTATTTTATTGGTTTTATAATTGGTTATATTTTTGGTCTGATTATTGGGAATAAAATAACTGATAAAAATATACGCACCATAGATGTAAAAAATGATTATCCTGAAGTTGCGGCTGCTTTTGTAGATGGCTATACAAAGGACAAAGAAAAGGCCAGGCAGCAGGTGAAGGAGCAGGAAAACTTGATCTCCCTTTGAAACTGCAACTTCCGGATTGAAGTTTAGATCGGCCGAAGATGCGGGAGTGATTGCCGCCGATGAAGAGAATCTTGTAGCGTTGCAAGTCGAAGTGGCTGTTGAGGGTCCGACAGCCTGAGGGCACATTTCCATCTGCGCCGCTCAAACGAGTGCGATCCCCAGGACCCGCAGACTGTGTACGGCCTCGCCTTCGCCCAATAACCGGCGACATAGAGCCGGCTCAGAAGCATTTGGCTCTTCGCTATTTCCAATCCGGTTGTTAGTTCGTCGCTCTGTGCGTTCTCTGTGAACTCTGTGAGCTCTGTGGTTGAAACGTCGTTAGCCACTGGTTATAACCAATGGTTTACGGACTACCACCACAGAGGCACAGAGCGCACGGAGGACTCACAGAGGACTCTATTACTCTATTATCTGAGGAACCAAAAATAGATAGGGGTTTAGCTGAGCCGGACTCCACGGCGTTTTTTCTGTCGGCATCACTCTGGCAGGTGTCGCCCAAAACTATTTCGTCTGAGCGATGGTTGAGGCACTCGGGGGGAAGAGATTTGGCGGCACGCGACGGAAATGATAGATGGAGACAGATAGAACTTGACCAGAGATATTATGAAAATGACTGAAGTGGAAAGGAAGGCGGCAAAGCATGCAGCCCAGGCAACGAAGCAGGAAGAAAAGAAAGTGAGGCAGCACCGATCATCCCGGAAGAGGTCTGCGCAACAACGATAGTGAATTACCTTAATCCTTCTACTAGCTTTACGGGCTGACGGAAGAGGAGATCAGGATTGTGGAGGAGATGTAGTTCCGGCCATAGGACCGTTATGAGCACCAAATCCCTGTTTTTTGCTGATAACGGTTTTTGTACCGGTAATAACAACCACACCTAATGGAGTTAGACTTTAGCTACCCTAATCAAATTTCTGATTTTAGGTATAATCAGAAATTGTGAGTAGGATGGTTGATATCTTAAGTACTTACTTGACCTCATGAGATTGATCTATGCCGTTTTCATTATTTTTCTGGCATTGATGACATCAGTACGATGCAGCAGCCTGGCACAATAAAGGACAGTATTCTCGGCCCGAGCAGATCTCCGGAAAGTGTATCTCCTTGAACTATTCTAAAGGATGGATCATGAAGATTAAGTTACATATCTTGATTATTCTACTGGCAGTATTCGCAGTGCCTGCAGTAGCTGATGATGTGGATCAGTGGATTCAGAATCTTAATGATGCGAGTCAGGATGTCCGAGAAACGTCTGCAGACAACCTCGGTAATTCTGGCGACTCCAGAGCGGTGGATCCACTGATCCAGACGCTCAAGGACGATGGGGCAAGGGATGTCCGATCGAAAGCTGTGATGGCTCTTGGCAAGCTCGATGACTCCAAAGCGGTAGAGCCATTGATCCAAACGCTCAAGAACGATGAGTGGCAAGTCCAATTCCGGGCAGCAGATTCTCTTGGCTATCTTGGCGACTCCAGAGCGGTAGAACCACTGATCCTGGCTCTAAAGGAGGACGATGACAGTGCTGTCCGCGGGCAAGCTGCATCGGCTCTCGGCATGCTCAACAACTCCAGTGCGGTCGAGCCAATCATCCTGGCCCTCAGGGATACGCATTATGCGGTCCGAGGGCATGCTGCAGAGGCTCTCGGCATGCTCAATAACTCCAGTGCTGTAGAGCCGCTGATCCTGGCTCTCAATGATGAGGACAACAGTGTCCGAGTTTATGCTGCATTGGCTCTAGGCAAGCTCGATGATTCCAATGCGGTAGAGCCATTAATTCGGGCTCTCAATGATGGGGATGACTGGGTACGAAAGAATGTCGCAACTGCTCTCGGCGATCTTGGTGACAACAGAGCGATAGAGCCTTTAAAGGCAGCATTAAATGACGAAGACGGAGATGTCCGAGAAGCGGCTGCAGCGGCTCTCACAAAGCTGGGGCGGCAGGCTCCATAGGCGCGGGAACTGGAGATATAGAGGATAGGGTTCAGTCCTATCCACATTTTCCAGGATGGGTTCCTGGCATGAAGGCGATGAGGTGCGAAATGTCCACCTGGGGAGCTGTGGTATGATGGATAGGGCTTTGCCTCAATCCCACATCTTTTTGGGAAACGACCTCTCGGTACTGTAGAATGCAATTTAAGGCCGGATATCCGGGGGCCTGTGGAAGATCCTTATCTGAATGATGGAGTCTGTGCCCTGGCCGGCCAACAGGGCTACTCCATGAATGACACAATCTCACGGGCCGACGTTGTGAATGTGCGATTGAAAGGATATAAACTTTAAGATACGCATCTGCGACATTACAGGAGGCACAATAGGTTGTCCTTTCGCATAATTCTTAATACTCGCTTATGGTTAACCACATATCCACGATTTCTTAACTCTATCGTGACCCTCCGCGCTCCCAAATTAAGAAACTTGGAAAGTACAGAATCTATATATAGGTTTACTTGTTTTATTAATTTAAGGTGATTTGATGATAGCGAGATTAGGATTTCTTTTAGCTGTATTTCTAATGTTGCCCTTGGGATGTTTTGCGGCGGAGAATGTGACGGTAACTACTGGTATCAATACCAGTAATATTAGCGTTATGGGCGTAATCATTGTCCAAGAAGTAGTGAGCGATGGGCCAGGCTGGATCGATGTTCATAAAGATCTTAATGAAACTGGGCCTAAAATAGGTCTAACTCATGTGTCAGATGGTATTCACAAAAACGTTCCGATATTCATCGACCCGAAAAATATCGCCGATTCGGTATTTATTCAGCTACATGAGGACAAGGGAGTTGAAGGAGTATTTGAGCCAAAAGGGCCTGATAAATTGGTAGAAGGTCAGTTGGAGGGATCGTGCGGATCGTGCTGGCTTGAGAATAGCTGGGGAGTGAGAGGGCTTGAGAATAGCTGGGGAAATAGCTGGGGAGATGAGGTCGATGTGATTGCGCCACAAGAGCTTGTTGGAAATAGCTGGGGGGTATGAAGGTGAGATAAGTTCGATGTGATTGAGCCACAAGAGCTTGTTTCATTTATAGACCACTAGTAATCCCATATCCTCGTTGGCCTTAGATCCGCGAGGGGAATCTTTGCGGCATAATAAACGATAACAAATGCCAGGGTCTTGGGCGCACCCAGGTTCCTGAGCATTTGGATGAACTCATGGTCCGCCTCATCCAGGACCATGACAGTCAAATCTTTCATGGTAAACAACAGAAGAACTGTTAAAGTTCTTCTAGGTTTTTCACACCCACCTTCTTGACCATGGGCTTCCAGATCCTGTCAGGCATCCAGGCCGGCGCGCTCTGGGGCTTGTCCACCTGCACCCTCTCGCCTGTGAATAAGTGCACCTTCTTCGTGCCCCGCTCCCGCAGCTTAATGTTCGTGTGGCCCCGGTTGGCCGCCTTCAGGGCCGCCTGGCAGAAGAGGCCGGGATCCAGGAGGTTTCGCGCAGGCAGAAGCTCTCCAGGAGGAAGGTCACGCCCCATATCCTCAGGCACAGCCATGTTGTGAATGCGCTCATGGCTGGCGTGCCGGTGCCAATGATTCAGATAGCCGGGTGGGGCACAAGAGGCTGTCCACGACGGAGATCTACGCCACGGTGGCGCTGGCCCCTGGTGAAGGAGGCATATGATCTGCATGGATTCGGGCCGGTGAGTGCATGGATTTAAAAGCGGCTCGATTTGAAGGGATGTGCGTATACCTGCAAATCTTTCAACTCATTTTCTCTTTTGGCCTGGGTGGTCACGAATCGCTTCTGGCAAACAACCTATTCTAGGACACTATGGGATGCTTTATCGACAATTGCGCGATATCGAATTACTGGCATCCGTGAAATCAGAAAGGTGCTGTGGAATCCGGAGCGCAACATCAGGGGGGTAACGAGAGCAGATTACTATTTATAATAATATCTGTTGGCCTGCAGGCGGTGCGGTGGGTTATATAAGGCAGTATGTATAACCTCCAGGCCGGATACGTGCATCCTCGAAAAAGTTATATGGCATTTTTGCAGAAATTAAGCAGAGTGTCATAAAACTACTTCCAGGCGGGAGCCCTGGCGATCAAGCTTTAAATAGCAAGAATTAAGAGGTAATATCTATGTGTGAGGTTTTGGAGCGCAAAGATCGAAGGAAGGATATACCCTACGAGTCTGACGCAGACAAGACCGACGAGGAGATAGTAGAGGGTCTGATGGAGATTACAGCCCTCTCGCTTACGGATACATTGGCAGAAGAACCCGCCTATGAATGAAGACCTGAAAAAAGGCGATATAGTCCTTGCGCCTCTTTCTTATTCAGACCTTGTCAACGATAAGCTCAGACCCTCGCTTGTTTTGTATCATGACATGGACGTAATGCAACTCACTGTTGTATACATATCAAGCAAGGTCCCCGCCAAACCAGGGCCTTATGACATCGTGATCCCACTAGACACGCCTACGAGTTCCAAGGCAGGTCTAATCTACTCTTCCGTGGTTAAGGTCTGCTGGATCGCGATGATCAAGAGAGTCCTGGTCAAAAGGAAGCTAGGCGAAGCGGACGAGGACCTTAGAGTGAAGGTGAACCGCGTTTTGCCCCAGGCCCTTTCCATCTAAGACCCTATGTGTGAGAGATGAGATTCTCGCACGTCCCAGCTACACAAACTATTTCGCTAGGTAAGCCTTTACCTGCCGGGAGGAATATCGATTAAAGGAAATTTTGTTCTCGTTTTGATCTTATTGACCGTGCTTTGCACGTCAGCATTTGGGCAGACGACAGCAACGGATTGGATCAAAGGGGCAGAAAACCTGACCAGCTACAGCATCAAGAGTTCAGTGACACAGACACTGAAGCTCTTTGATACAGGAGCAAATGCAACTTCTGAGAAGGTAACCACAGTCATGGAAACCACTGAGACGGTTGCTGTTTTAAACCTGTCGAGCTTAGAGTCCCATGCCAGTCGCTCGACAAGGAATCAGATGGAGATGCCGGGCCAGCCTGCGAAAACCAACACCACATGTGTCGATTTTTATCAGATAGGAAACTCAACTTATATGAAGAATGAGAGTGGTAATTGGACTCACCTTGTAGACCCGCGGTCTAAGCAAGATGTTTGGGGGGGGATGGACGAGAATAATCAGGTAAAAGCCGTAGCAGAGACGTTAAATCTGTCTACAACAGAGGATCTCGGCTCGGAGGCTATCAATGGAGAGGATGCCTACAAATTGAAGATGGTAACCGGAATCGGGGATTACATCAATCTTTATAATACCTCTTTTGCCATAGCTGCCAAGTTGACCCAGTATCCCATGTATTTGCCATCCGTCAACAGAACCGAGCTGAATGAGACCGGCAAGATGGAAAAGACGATCTGGATCTCCAAGAAGTCCTACTTGCCTATGAAATACCAAAGCCTCATGAGCTTTTCCATGACGCCGGAGATCAAAGGTGCAATCGATCCCAATACCGGTCAGATGAAGATGTTTAATCAATCGATTCGACTGGGAAAGATCTCGGTTGCCATAGATACTTCTGATTTGTATTACGACTTCAACAAGAAAGTGGACATAACCCCGCCAAAGGAGGCTTTGATGGACTGATGGACTGGAACAACCAAGGAATTGCTCTCTATAATCAGGGCAAGTACGATGATGCCATCAAGGCTTATGACGAAGCCATCAGGCTAGATCCAAAATATGCAGCATTCTGGCACAACAAAGGCAATGCTCTCGCTAATCAAGGCAATCACGATGAGGCTATCAGGCTAGATCAAGTTGCTGCTGATGTGGACAGGATGATTCAGAATCTTAATGATACTAGTCCATCTGTACGAGAAGCAGCTGTAGAGACTCTGAAGGAACTTAACGACACCAGGGCGGTAGAGCCACTCATCCAGGCACTCAAGGATGAGGACAGCAGTGTCCGAGAGGGAGCTGCTTGGGCTCTCGGCAAGCTCAATGACACCAGAGCTGCAGAGCCATTGATCCTGGCGCTCAAGGATAAGGATGAGGACCCGGATGTCCGATGGAGGGCTGCAGAGGCTCTCACAAAGCTGGGATGGCAGGGACCGTAGGCGCGAGAGCCGAGGGCATAGTGGATAGGGTTCAGTCCTATCTACATTTTCCGGGATTGCTTCTGGGCAGTGCTTCTTGGCCATCTACGCCAACCGTTGCCTTTAAACCTGGTTCTCCTTCTTGAGCTCCTTGGCCGGCCTTGAGCAACCTGGCAGAGACGTCCTTTACGCCCATCCTCCCGCCCTCGAATCTCCGCCCCACAGCTACTCCCCCAGGCAGTACGTCGCCTGCCAAAGCCCTTCCTCGAGCTCCTCCGGCCTGCTCTCCTCCAGCCTCCTTCGTATCATCTCCTCCATCTCGCCGGGACGGGCACCGAAGACCTCCGCCAGGATCTCCTTGGATGTCTGCAGCTCCATAATAGCCCTGGTGCCGACCGCTCGCCTGGGCTTGATCGGCCTGGCTTCGTGTTTTCGCCAACTCAATTTTGACGCCACTATATAAAGAAAGGCAAATTCGTTTTTGATCCCCCCTAAAAAGGAAAGCATCCTCTCTCCAGGTATGCTCGGTTCAGTACCGGTACTAACCACCACGCCACAGATGGCAGGTAGATTAGACGTTGGCGGTCTTGATCAATAATTCAAGGCATTTCTCTCATAAAGCTAGGCTGTCTGGACATTAGGCAACTATTTAAGATACCTATTTAATAGTCTTAATAACTATTTCTGCTTTCTAACCTAGAGAAGAAAAGGAAGCGAAGTCAAGGTGGTTGTTAATGAGATATCTATTTGGATCAAATCTCAGCAAACTATCGGTCTTAATCCTGATCATGTTGGCTGCATGCTCCCTTGCGTGCGCCGAAGATTCGGTTTATTCAGGCGATCTGTCCGGCCAATGGAATATGGTAGCTAACACAATATACAACTTCAACCTGGACCTACAGCAAAGCGGGAACCAGATCACAGGCGTTCTGACCAGCACCAATGTGGCCTCCGAGCCGGTGGATACCATCAGTGGCACTATATCCCCCGACGGAACAATTCGGTTCACCCGGGAACGTGCCGGCCAGTGGACGCAGGTCTACACCGGCGGTCTGTCCGGCACGTCTGAATCCATGACTATTACAGGCAGCTTTGACCACAACGGCCAGGGTCAGTATCCCTGGAGCGCGAGCAAGGTGCAGGGGTCCGGCCAGAATCCTGGTGGGGTGACCACTAATGTAGAGGTTGTGATAGGAACAGTAGCTGCAATGAAAGCGGATACGAATAGACAGGTAAATGAAGTATTGGGCAAGAATATCTCTAGAATATCCGGCCAGGATTTCCACGCGCCAAATGATACTGGAATTGTCCGGGCTGATAAAACAATTGGTACAATTGGTCCTGTCTATTTTGATGTCAATAAATTTAAGTACATACCAGAAGATAATACAAACAGTCCACCTCCAGAACCTGTCGAAGGAGGGTGTCAAGGAACTAGTGTACCAAAATGCGGCCAAGGCGAGAAGCTTATATGCGACGTGCAATGTCATTGTAATTGTGCAGCAGGCCTTCCCGCAGGCTTTGGCAATCCAGATCCTGTCGAATACGTCGTTGTGACCACCTATGAGACACAGGCCAACATCGGCTTCGTAGTAAATGGTTTCAATCCCGGGGATCAGATTACTGTACATGGCGGCGTAGATGGATCTACCGTGGAGCAGTTCACAATGACCAAGAGTGCTGCTGAGATCAATGCTCCAGGTGACTCGAGCGACTTCCTTTTCAATGGTCTAACACCTTACACCAAATATTGGTTCAAAATTTCAAGTAATCAGGGAGAACATAAAAGTGGATCTTTTATGACTCTCTGCAAGATAGGAGTTGAATGCAACGGCCCTGATTCGATCTGCAAAATTTTTCCTGGAAAAGGCGATTATTCTGGCAGCAGCGAATCTTACATCGTGAATGAATCCGAAAATAGAGGTTGCTATCCTTGCGGAGGCTTAAATGAATACTGCTGTGCTGAGTGTGCTGAGCGTCAGGCTTGTGATAATCCGTATACCTGTCAAATGGACAAGTGTCTGAAGCAGTCTGATGATAAGCTAAAATTCTCATTGCCCGAATCGATTTACCTTGATCCTTGTGAAAATCCTTCCCTCGATAAAGATTTGGATGGACTCAAGGATAATTTCGAAAACGCTTTGGCTGATGCTTGGCGTCCCTACTTCATCTACGATCAAAATGAGAACGACCGGGACCATAACATAGATGACGACAGTCTCCAGAGCTGGGAGCCAAGAGTCCTCTTTCAAGTGCGCCCCACTGGGTATCATCAAATTATCGTCAAGTGGGCCTTCTTATATCGCCTTGATGGTGGCTACAGAGAATCGTGGGACTGTATAGACTGGCATTATGGTGACACTCAAGGCGGCTCCTATAAGCTAAGCAGCTCGGATGGCGTTACTTGGCATCTTGATGATATTGATTTGTGGTCGGATGTTCCCTCTCCCACGGCTGCCAATGATCCGCGCATCGAATGGACAGCTCCTCGCAGTACCTACTGGGGAGAAATGGACTCGCGGCCATCGCCAATCATACATGCTTCAGCAGGCAAGCATCATCAGTATATGACTGCAGCTGACTGTGAAGGGGATCATTCTTGTGATGATGACTGCGATGGTGGAGCGGAACGCTCAGCCGATACTGCGCCCCTTGGATATTTCAACAACGTTGGTGAGCCTAATAACCATCCTAGCCCCCCATTTTTAACCGATCTTGGGCTTTTGGGCTATGCGGGGGAGAAGGTCTGGGAGCCGTCGTATTGCGCTTGTGGAGGAATTATGGCATCAGGATCTAAAGAATGCTTCACAGGAGGTTTAGGAGCTAATTGGGATGCATCGGTTAATGTATTAGGTGATTGCACCATACCTGATCCCGTTTACAAACTATTCGCTCATGAACCACTTACGCCCAATCCCGGATAAAGGAGAAGATTTGCTCTTTTTTTTAAGATCTTGGATCGTGGTACTAACTCGAATTGCCGATATATCCTTCGCCAAGGCCAAGAGGAGTTGGGGTATACAGGCTGATCCCGTCTCCAAGCAGTGCGTGTAACCTGCAAGATCATCTCCATTTTTCGGCCCATCACTTAACTGGTTCTAAATCGCTTCTGGCTAACAACCTTTTCCAGCATACTATGGAATGATTTATCCCACATCCCGCAGGTAGGTCCATAAGAATTTGGAATTTTTTGATTTTGCAAATAGATGTTTAAAAATTGATTATTCACCCACATTTGATTAAAATTGCTTAAGCATTATTTAATTAGTTAGAATTATGCATTCAGGCCGTTCGAGAGATTAATATTATAATTGTTAGAGGATATAGCTTTAGCTGAAAAAGAAGTGATCGCATTAACGCGATTTTCAGGAAAATCGTTATCAGGAAAAATGCCGGGTTTTCGAAGTTTCACCTGCGGGATGTGGGATTTAGCGTAACCTCGCATAACACGAGACAATTTTGAGAGAAGATCGTCTTTGCACTGATAAGGATGAATCTCAAAAGATGCGCTTGTGTAGTCCCGAAACCTTTGACTTTATATACCCATCAATGGGGCATGGGAAAGAAGAATAAAGTTGTAAAGCTAACAGATAGGAAGATCAGATATATCATTCGGGCCAAAAAGAGAGGCGAGAGCACCAAAAGAATTGCGGAGGATATGAAGTTAAGTCCGTCCTCTGTGAAACGTGTCTGGATGCACTGGACGAAAACCAAGATGCCCCTAAACATTAAGAAATTTGGAAGAAAGAAAAAGACCTTGGATGAAGAGTCAGTTAAGCTGATACTTGAAGTCCACAAAGAGCAAAATTTGGGCGCAAGAAGACTGGAAAGGATCATCGAGTTCACGCATGGAAAGCATATCCCGCATAATGCTATTCATAAGATGCTGCTCTCTCATGGCCTGGCTAATGTGAACCGCAACAAATCGAAGCGCAGAAAGCCCTGGATCAGGTACGAACGCAAGCACAGCCTGTCCATGGTGCATCTGGATTGGCATACAAGCATTCACTATGGAAAAAAAGTGTACGTCTGCGTGGTTCTTGATGATAGTTCGCGGCGCATTCTCGCGGGCGGAGAGTTCGATGCCGAAACAACAGATAACGCCTTACAGCTTCTCAGAGAAGCCATGGATAGATTTGGCTGGCTGACAAGTATTGGGCAGGTGTTGACCGATAGAGGGACACAATTCTATGCCAACAAGCGAGACAAAAACGGCAATGCTGATAGCAGATTTGAAGACTTTCTTGAAAAGAATAAAATCAAACATATCAAAGCTCGCGTCAAGCATCCTCAGACCAATGGAAAAGTAGAAAAATGGAATGATACTTATGAAATCAACAGGTTTAGGTTCGAGAATTTTGACAATTTCTTGAATTGGTATAATACAGTTAGATTTCATGAGTCGCTTGATACAAAATGGTATCTACAGACACCAGATATCGCATTCTGGTCAAGGCTGCCGGAAGGATGCAAATTGGGAATGTTCCTGAATCGTATGGAGACTGAATTAAATGGTTGCTGAAGAATATAATAATCAGGCCGGAGTATATAAAGTCCAAACATTCGGGACTACACACTCAAAAGATGCGCTTGCACCCAGAATCTTGGGCACTATGTTGAGGAGGGCGGCTTCCGCAGAGAGCTCTTCCACTAAAAATACAATATGCATGGATCATTACTCCGCATGGAGCCTTGCAGTCTGGCTTGACGACGGGCGTTTTGGACCACCTGAAGCAGTCAATGGATCGCCTACCTCAAAGTAACCCTCCATCCAGAGGTAACCAAGCTGTGCGCCTTCATCCATGAACTCTTTAATGCCTTGCATGTCCGCAGCACGACGTGCCTGTGTGTAACCCAGTTCATCTCTGTAGAGCACCCAAAGCTCCTCCGGCCGGAGACCATTTACAAAGAACGGCGAATGGGAAGTGACCATGAGCTGGGTTCGGGCCGTGGCCTGTCTGCACTCTTCCGCGAGTTCCGGCAATAGCCTGGGGTGAAGCTGATTTTCCGGCTCTTCAATTCCTATGAGCTGAGGTGGATGTGGATCATAGAGCAAAGTGAGGTAGGCCAGCATTTTAAGGGTGCCGTCAGATGCGAATTTCGCCAGTATCGGCTGCTCAAAAGGAGCGTCCTTAATCTGCAAAAGAAGCCTACCGTCTGGCATAAATTCGGAGTCAACTTTCTCCAATCTTGGAACACGATGAGATAATGTATCCAAAATCAGGTTCAAACGATCCTTATGCTGTTCTTTTAAATACTGAATAACATTAGGCAGGTTATCGCCGGTTGCAGACAGTCGCTCCTCAGGACCTGGCTCGGAGAATCCCCGCGTGCTATCTGCAGTAAGATATGAAAGGTACCATCCGGTTATGAACTGGCGTAGAGCACTAACTCTCGGATTTTTAGCAAGCTGGCCAAGAGCATTCACAGCAAGCATATCAGAAGACGTCAGCATCTCATGAATCCGATCGCCCATTTCGACCGGCTTTTCTCCAGCAATTACCTGTCCCTCTCCATTTTTAAAATCGAGAAACCTAAAGGGTTTTCCTTGCTGTCCTCTCCTCCATGAAAGCCATTCCATAGCGACATAAGGGCCTGTGATGCCTTCATCAAGGGAGAGGTGATAGGTGATGAGGGGCATGTCGCTTCTCTCGCGATACTTCAGCTCTATCTCAATAGGACCGCTGGACCCCCGGGTGCGAAGCTCTTTGAACCGACCCCGTTTATCAAGTGCCTTTCTAAGACCCACTGAAAAGCATTCCGAGAGGAAGGCAAAAACATCGAAGATGGTCGATTTTCCGCTGCCGTTAGGCCCAAGGAAGACCGTTAAAGGAGTGATGCCTCTCAGCTCAAGGTTACGAAGGGCTCTATAGTTCTTTATTTTCAAATATTCGATTCTTGGAACCGATTGCCTGGCGCGGTCGCCTTCAGTCATATCTTTATCTCCGATTGGCTCTTAACATTATTTATTAATATCTCTCTCAAATAAGCATAAGACTCGTAGGTATTCACAACTGAATCGATGGGATAGACTCGAAATCCGAAAGAAAGGCGTCGTTGAAGGGTTCTTGCCGAGCCCCCAACGCTACATTTTCTACATCAGATTCGATTAGATTAGACATTTCACCCCCCATCTATCACTTAAATTATATCTTTCCTAGATTCTGAAGCATCCCGACAAATAGTGCTTGTATACAATCATCATGGTTACCCGTATACCATATTGGGAATATGTCACGCTCCGTGAGAAAATGCTCTCTTGCCAGCATCTCTGTATCTGTTGGCTGCTGAAGAAACGCATAGTGTCTCGGCATTCTTTCATCCATTTTTGCGACTTCAGAAAGCAATGACACTGTTCGATCTTGGCCAAGGCTGCAACCGATACATAGAAGACTATTTGTGCGATATATCATCGTCAATTCTTCGCGAATTAGAGAGCCATTTTTATAAGCGCTCTCATACTCGGTCTTACTCAAAACCCGTCCTTCTCGATTTCTGCAATCACCATGCAACTTCAGAAGAACACGTTCTGACGAAGCCCTCACTTTTCGGTAGAGACCGATTCCATCACCAGCAAGAACATGGCTGAAGCTTCGCTTGCGATCTCCGTACAATTGCTCAAGCAGATCGTCGAGATTTGTTGTCAGAACAAGCTTGTCGAATAGCTCGGGCAAAAATTGGATTGGGCCACTAATTTTAGATTTTTCAATGAGAAGATTATTTTCAATTTGTTCATCGAATAGTAAGTTTGGCATGGTTTGCCTTAGTTTCTCAACTGCTTCTTCGAAAGCGGAAACAGTTATCAATCGCTCCAAGTCTTCTTCAGACATTGTAGAAAGGCATCGAATCGATTGCAGAAAAAGGGACCAAGATGGCAGGCCTGACGGAACTGACATTCCAGATACAACAAGCGGAACGACTTGTCCATTCTCTGAAGCTGCACAAAGAGCCGCAAAACGCTTCTTATTTGTGCCATTTTCCATGATCTGATCAAGACAATCATTTTGTTCCGGCAACCATCTATCGCTAAACCACTTCGAGAATTCGTCATCATATGCGCCGCTATCAGCTTTCAAAATTGCAACCGGGGTAAAAACAGTTCCACCAATGATTGCATTTCCATCCGTATCTTTTATGAGTTCAAGTTGATCTTCGAAGACCGTGCGGAGAAAGTCCATGGCTACGCATCTCTCCCATTTACCGGAATCCCACCTGAAATCAGTTGCTGCAACAGGACATCGCGCAATTGCATAAGAACTTGAGATTGCCTGAGATTATTTATGATCTGGAAATAAATGGGTTCAATGGCTCGGCTAAATTCCTTTAAAACTTGTGGTGGTGGCACCAGAGCTTTGATCGGCCGGAAATTCCACTTGCTGATCTCTAGGAATGTACTGCCATTGGCAACTGCGATGAATCCCTCCATGTTTGCTTGCGTCCATTGTAGCACATAGAGGTTAGGAAGTTCTTTGTCGCACACCATCGCTATGATCCCTTGATTGATGGAAACTGGAATCTCAGAAATGGCAAGATAGCCAATTGGAGCACGAGACGACATGAGGACTGTACCAATAGGAAGTTGCCCTGAATTGACCTTTGCCAGACCTTTGTCAGTCAGATACCTTTCAGTATTCAACAGTACCGGGCTTGTGAGGGAGGACATATCCTTCGGCGTGCAGAAAGAGTGTGTTCCGCCTTCCCAGTAGGATATATCTTTTGTGCTCGGTGTTCCTCCGCCCAGAACGTTCACAACTTCGCCTATTGGTCGCACCATCCATCCATGAGGGACATCACCAATTTCGGAATCCTCGAACCCATAGGGAAACAGCGCCGCCGTCTCCGCGTCCATGCCAGCAGGTGCCCGCCCCTCCGCCCGCGCGCGCACGGGTTCGAAGTCAACGAACCAGGACTTGAAGAGCGTGCGGGACATGGCCTCCAGGGTATCGTTCATGCGGCGGTTGGCCTCGATCTTGTCATCCAGGGAGCCGAGGATGCGGGCTATGGCGCGCTGCTCGGGGAGAGGTGGTATTTTAAAAGAATATTTTTCAAGATTTTGGACAGCTATCCTTGCTTGATTGGCGCTTCCATGCGCCGAGTTGGCAGCCCAATATATGAAATCACTAGTTTTGAGCAAATAATAAAGAAAATTTTGTTCAGCTTTATCAGGATAAGCGACTAAGCATGCCGTATTTTGATTTTGTATAGATCCAACAGCATTCTTTGGAACTCTAACTACTTTTCCAACAACGGAAGACCAATTTGGCGGCCAAGAGCCAACAGTTGCAACCAAAATATCTCCTTCGCATAGTACATGTGTCTGCCATAATTTTGCATGATCTTCATCTATTCTTATGCAGTTGACTAAATTAATTGATTCTGATGTAAAATCGGATACACGCGCGAGAGGAACTCCCGAATCTGAAAAAAAATCTTGTTTTATCCCCGCTCCATTGCGACATTTTGCAACTTCACCTAATGTCGCGATCTTCCAATCTTCGGGAAGCAATTTAGAGTCCATATCAAGCCCCTTCAGATCGAAACGGATCTCTGCTTCCAAGCGTACTGAATCCTGCATATCTATATGGCATCTCGGCCAGGTACCTTGTAATACGAATATTGTATCGAGAGATGAATGCAAACATTGTCCGCACCATTTTGCTCCTGAGCTGTCGTTTCATCTCTCGTCTCCCTTCGCCCCTTCAAGCTCTGCTTCCAGTTCTTCGATAGAAGGCAAGCTTCCCTTTAGATTCTCCGGCAATGCCGTTGAGAGCGGATAATCCGCAACGCCCATCGGCATATTGATGTTCTTCAATGCATACTCCACGATAACCCGATTCTTCTCCTTGCAGAGCACAATCCCAATCGATGGCCCATCCTCTGCATGCCTCAAGAGATCGTCCACCGCCGAGATATAGAAGTTCATCTTGCCCGCAAATTCAGGTTGAAACTCTGAGATCTTCAGGTCGATGACCACATAGCAGCGCAGATTCAGATGGTAAAATAGAAGATCAATATAAAAGTCCTGATCTCCGACATCCAGGTGATATTGGCTTCCCACAAAGGCGAACCCAACCCCAAGCTCCAGCAAGAACTCCCGCAGATGACTGAGAAGAGCGGCCTCCAAATCCCTCTCCTGCGCCTTTTTGCCAAGTGTCAGGAAATCGAAGTTGTATGGATCTTTGAGAATCTGCCTGGCCAACTCAGATTGGGGAGCTGGCAGCGTCCGCTCGAAGTTGACCTGGGCTCGCCCCTGCCTCTCGTACAGGCCGCTCTCAATCTGGTGGACCAGGACATTCCTGCTCCATCCATGGGAGATATTCTCGTGAATATACCAAAC